>Ga0187878_1003506_pt1 | contig 12905 bp, 11 predicted proteins | sample June2016WEW_17_1_FD_132979 | JGI IMG/M metagenome (GOLD analysis project Ga0187878, IMG submission 132979) | Peatland microbial communities from SPRUCE experiment site at the Marcell Experimental Forest, Minnesota, USA - June2016WEW_17_150 | ecosystem: Environmental > Terrestrial > Soil >...
CCATCGGCGCGACGGGAAGGGCGGGTGGGGCCTGCGAACTCAGCCGACGGGCACTTAAAAAGAGAAGGCTGGTCCCGCTTGCTTGCAAGAATCTGCGGCGTGAGAAAAGCACCGGATTGATACCTCCTTTTGTGCTAACATACCACGGTTCGAAAGTCATGACTATCGTCAACGCTTAGAGCAGAGGTATAGGCAAAATGTCTACTCGTCGGGATTTCTTATCCGTAGGGCTTCTTACCTCCGTGGCGGGCTTTGTTCCTGCTCCCAGCGCTTGGGCGGAAGCGGAACCGCACTCCGCCAAGGGACTCAGCTACCGCGTATTGGGGAAAACCGGTCTCAAAGTAACCAGCGTGGGATGTGGATGCATGGTTACGTCCGACGCCAGTGTGATCGAGCGCGCGGCGGACATGGGCATTAATTATTTCGATACATCACGTAACTACCAGCATGGAAACAACGAACGGCTCGTAGGACAAGCCCTCAAAGGCAAGCGGCAGAATATTTGGCTATCGAGTAAATGTGATGCAAAGACCAAGGAGGCAGTGCTGAAAGAGCTTGACACGTCGCTCAGCGAGCTGGGGACCGACCACCTGGACGTTTGGTATCTGCACGGAAAAAATAGCCCCAGTGAGACGCCGGATGAACTCTTCGAGGCGCAGCAGATCGCGCGGCAAAAGGGCAAGATCCGTTTTGCCGGGGTGAGCACCCACAACTCCAAGGATATGGTTCCGTTCCTGGTGAAGAAGGGTGCAACGGATGTCGTGCTGGCGACTTACAACTTCACCATGGATAAAGCCTTTTCCGATGCCATGGCGCAGGCCGACGCGGCGGGCTTGGGTGTGGTAGCCATGAAGGTGATGGCGGGCGGGTTGCGCCGAATCAAGCCAGACGATCCGAATGGCGCCAAGCTGAAGCGCGAGGGCGCCATGCTGGCGGCGCTCAAGTGGGTGCTGAAGGACGCTTACGTACACACCACCATTCCGGGCATAACGGACATGGATCAGCTCGAAGAGAACCTGAAGGCGATGACCGAGCCTTACTCGCCCCGGGAAGAACATCTCCTGGCCCGGCAGTTGGATTTCATTTCACCGCTCTATTGCCGTATGTGCGGGGAGTGCGATGGCGATTGCGTTAAGGGCCTGCCCGTGGCGGACGTGATCCGCTATGTTATGTATGCCGACGGCTATGGCCAGTTCGAATTGGGCCGCGACCACTTCAAGCAATTGCCGGCGGAATTGGCCTCCGTACGCTGTGCCGACTGCCCGACATGCACGGTGAAGTGCCGTTTTGGCGTGAATGTTCCACAGCGCCTTAGCCGCGCGCAGGAGATGTTTGCGTAGAAAGTTTGAGCTAATACCCAAAACTCATCCTACCGCCGAGGCGCGTAGACGCAGAATAGGTGTCAAGTGTTAGGCTTTTCCTGACACGAGGCACCTGGAACCTAACACCTTCTTTGCTCCGCGTCTCTGCGGTAAAAGTAGCCTTTTGCGTTTCGACCATGAAAACTCCTCTGCGTACTCTCCGCTTCGCATTTTTTCTACTTGTTTGCCCCGTGGTTGTAACACCACTCGCCCCGGCTGGGGAGGCAGCCAATTGCTCGCTTGTCCCCGGCTGGCGACAGGAAGGCCCATTGCGTCACTATACTGCCGACAACCTTTACGAATACATGGACGGGAGCGCGGAAAGCTACCTGGCTTACGGATTCACCCAAATGCAGGGAGTAACGTGCAAATCCGGCGAGAACACCCTCGTGATCGACATCTCGGAAATGGTCGATGCGGACGCCGCCTACGGAATTTTTAGCGACAACCGCGATCCCGGCCATCCCCTCGAAAAGACCGGCATGGGGGGACAGGTCATGCCGCGCCGGGGCACCTTCGCGAAAGGGAATTACTACGTCGAGATCGCCGCCACGCCTGATATCGATCACACTCCCGCGTTAACCGCCTTCATTGCCGTCATGGAGAAGCTCCTGGAGGGGCGGAGCACACCTCCGGACGCCCTCGCTTGGTTTCTGCCGGAAAAGCTGGTGAGTGCTCGCATGATACCGCAAAGCGTCCTCGGCGTTCGCCTGCTTAAGCGCGGCTACGTAGCGCAGTATGACCAAGGGAGGGCTTTTCTGGTGTTGGAAACATCCCCCCAGTCCGCGGCGGGGGTTGTGACCAAACTCCGCCAGCGCTACCCGACTGCCCAGGCTGTGCAGCTCGCGGACGAAGCCCTGCAGTTGCAGGACAAGTATCTGGGCGGGGTCTGCTTTTTCCGCAAGGGAAAGTACATCGGCGGTTACGCGAATATGCCCGACGGCGCAAACGCCACCGCCGCCTCTACGATCCTTGCGGCAAGAGTGCCCTGAATTACACTCACCTCTTTTTGCTTTTTGGGCTTACCGCCTCATCGAGCAGGGACCCCCAGCTGTGATCTCGCCCACCAGCCATTGCTCGACCTCCTTTTCCGGGACCACTCCCCAACTCTTCGGCGCGAGCCTTCCCCATATCCACTCGCCGCATCGCTTGCCACACCTTCTGGCCAGGGTACATGCGGATTCGCCACCGACCGAACATCCCTTTCCACATCCTCCCTCTTCTCTCCCGTCACCCTCATTACGATATTCATCCCCACATCGTAAATGCTGCCCCGATTGACGCGGTTATAGCAGACCATCTCTATTTGCTCTGCTTTCCCTTTCCTCGACTCGACCAGCGTCCATATACAGGGGAGCCATCACCTTTCTCACCTACTCCTCTGCCGCCGTGGTAGGGGGGAACGGGGTTACGCTTATCGACAAGGCGCACAAAGTGATCTGGCGCGTGCCGTGAAGGAGGAGCCAAAACTCTTTGACCAATTCGTACTATCAATACAGTCTTTCGATTCTACTCACTGTTTTGAGGGCTAAGAGCAGGGTGGGGAATCTCACGGCGGCCTTTACTAGCGCAACAAGAAGTGTATGAGGATTCTTCCGAAAATAATCCTCGCTTATCATGTTCCCGGACGCTCATATGTGTCAGATTGTGGCAATGCCTACAGCCGACATACCTTGTTCCAGGCGGAACCCGGCAGTGGAAGCGTAGGCCATCGACCGCGCTCACCGTCGGCCCACTACCGAGCTTTCCGGCTGTAACTCCGCACGTACTCCGGGACGGCAATTCCCTGCGGAAGGCGCTCGTCCGGGAGCGGCGTTTGGGGTGCGAGATCAAGGGGAAGCACTCCCGCCCAGACGGAAAGCGCGTAATCTTCCTCATCATCGATCGCCGGACCGGTTCGCACCTTGGCGGAAACCTCTTGCAGGGGAATGGCTAAAACGGTGGTGGCCTGCAATTCCTTCACAGAGGGCTGGCGGATTTCCTCCCACCGTCCGGGCGCAACGTGTTCGGTGAACACTTGCAACGCTTCCCGCTTCGCGGCGGGATCTTCCAACAATGTGGCCTGGCCGAAAATCACTACGGACCGGTAATTCATCGAGTGATGGAAAGCCGAGCGCGCCAGCACCAACCCGTCCACCAGCGTGACGGTGACGCACACATCCGCGCCCTTGCTCAGCGCGCGAAACATGCGGCTGGCCGTTGAGCCATGGATGTAAAGCGTTTCGCCTTTGCGGCCGTAGCCGGTGGGGATTACCACCGGTTTGCCGTCTGCCACAAACCCGACGTGGCAAACCAGGCCCTCATCAAGAATGCGATAAACCGTCTCGCGATCATAAGCACCGCGCTTGGGCAGGCGGTGCACTTGCGTGCGTTCCGTGGGGGTGAAATCAGTCATGGGTGTCCTTTAGTGTCAAGCCGTCAGCTTTAAGCAGATCATTACTGACGAATCTACGCCTTGGCTGAACTATGCCATCCGCACTAAGTTGGCGGCGCCTGTTCCCTTGGACTTGCGCCTCGTGGAATGAACCGCGAATCGTTTTGTTGTGATGTATACGCGTCCTGGTTTGCAGGCCGCGGCCGAGTGAGACGCGAACCAGCCATGTGCGTAATTCGCGTGAAGCGTGTTGCCCAGCCCTGCTTTGCGCGCCATAAGACACCTCCTGCCCGGAAGCGGGCACACAATCCGCACACATGTGTGGCGGAGATCAGGATTTGTAGGGGTTTTGAAGGGGTGCTTCTGATGGGGAAGTCAGAGGCCAAGTCTCGAAGTGCCTCCCGGACCCAGGGTGAACCTCGAGCGGCGCGCCGTCCGCATGGACGGTCTGTCTTTGATAGGGAAATCGCTCGAGTTTGGCAGATTGGTCGCTGATCGGGGTTCGGTGGACGCCGGGACCGGCAGCATCCTGACCAACCGCGGGACGCGGCGACCAACCGCACAAAAAGCATCATTGACCCAGAGTACTCAATCAACCACTGCATCTCAATCGAACATTTATCTGTGTGGTCAACACCTGGGAATTCATCCCCCGGAGTCGGCGGCGGTACCATCGGTAAACCCTTCGCCGTTACCGGCGATTAGTCCCGCGAGTGCTCTGCCAGGACAAACTTCCTCGAAGACATCTGAGGATCGATGTCAAGGGTTTTCATGTTCAACCCCTCGCTGGCGAAGTTGCGAGCTGGCCCACGCTTTTGGACAAGGGCGAACCCCAGCGTGCGAGGGCTTGCTGGTAGCGGGTCTCATCGTAGGGTGTACGATCCTGCCAGCAACGAAACATAATGCGAATCCATTTGAAGGCCAAGGCACGAACGGTGGGGTGATGGTCGGCCCCTTTGCTGCGCATCTGTTGGTAATAAGCCTTGGCCCAGGGAGATTTCAGGCGCGATTGGGCAGCGAACTCGTGAAAGGTCTGACACACAAAGGTCGGGCAGGCGTAGCGCCGGTGAACCCATTTACTCTTGCCGCTCCGCACGGTGACGGGGGCCGGTCCGGCGAAACGCTGCATATTGGCAGCGTCTTGAAAGCGCTGGCGGTCGGATCCCCAAGCGGCCAGCAGGCGGGGCGCCAGAGCCTTCCCGGCTCCGGGGAAGCTCTGGAAAATCGCACGGTCGGGATGGGTGGCAAACACGTCGGCCAACTGGTGCTCCACGCGCTCGATGCCCGCCCTCAGCACGCGTAACTGCTCGACCAGAATCTCGACCATCAGCACCGAGCTGTCGATGATAGCGCGGTCGGTGGTGAGCGGACGGGCGGTGCGGATTTCGTCACAGAGGCCCTCGAGTTGTTCGGGGGGACGGCGGTGTGGGCACGATAAACCTTCAGCACATTCAGGCGCGAGGCCTGTTGCGCCCGCTCGAGGCTGGGGAATTGAGCAAGAAAATCCCAGGCCAGGGGGGTGCGCAGATCTTCCGCCCACCGCAGCGCCTCGGGGAAATAGCCTTTCAACAGTGTCGTGAGGCGGTCGCTGAGGGCGGTGCGATCGTCCACCAGTTGGCGACGATGTTCGTTCAGCAGCGAGAGCTGGTGCGTCTGTACATCGTCGGCCACCCAGGGTCGAAAGCGCTCGGGATGCTTGCGCAGGAACTCCAGCAAGAGCTGCACATCGGTCGGATCATCCTTGCCGCCGCTGGCGTAAAGCGCTTTGCGGTAGTCCGCCAGCGCCTTGGGAGGGATGGGATAAAGCCGGAGAAATTCGTAGTGCATCAACGCATAAAACAACGAGCCCCGCGATTGTTCCAGGGCGACGGCGATGGGGCCCTGCGGGAACTGGTGACGCAAATCAGCTACCCACGAGTGCAAAGCTTCCGGTTGGTGCTCCACCACCAGGTGCTTGATGGCGGCAGACCCCCTGGCCTGAAGGCAAATATCATGCTTCTGGTCAGCCCAGTCGAGACCAATCCAGGCCACGATCGTGTTGCGCAACGAAGCAGCATGGTCCATGGTAAGTCCTCCTGGAAGAGATGCGAGAACACACTTGCTCGGAACCTGCACAACCCTTATAGTAAAGTCCTCGCGGGACGACATCTGAGTATGCGTTGTCGGTCCGAGCGGCCAGCCCCGCTCGAAGCTCTTCGAGTAATCGTCGAGCAATCGGGACTTCCAATTCGTAGCGGGGCGGGGCGTGTCCTTCGCCATCCCTCTTACCTCTTTCCGACTAAGTTTTCTAGCCCGAAGAAACAGGCTTCTATTTGCGCTAAGGATTCAGCGCCTGCGGCGGCTGAACCCTAATACCCATAAGGGGACCTCGGGGGCGTTTGGTGGTGGGAAGGGGATTTTCTGCTAGGAATCGGCGGCAGACGCCGTCAGTGAACACTCCGCCGCCACACAGGATCTCTTTTGGCCGAAAACCACTTTCTATCGTGGCGACGCCTCGGTCGGAGAACATGCGGCCAGAGCGCTACCTCAATATTCGACTGAGTTACACGCAAACGATACCTTCGTGATGTGACGCGGACATTCCGGCTTCCGGCAACTCAGATAATTTGCAGCATCCTTCAAATTAAACGATTGCTTTCAATCGGTTGCTGGCGTATTTTAGCCCTCGTATTAGATGCCAAAAGAATTCCAAGGAGAATTTTGAATGTCCGGCAATTTATCGAGTCAAAATTCATCCTTGGGTTAGCCTGAAACAGCCCGCTGGAACCATCGACCCAGGCAACCTTGGGCGGTTGACCCGCGGGAAGGCAGCCCCACATAAAAGGAGCCCCGATGCGCCGTGCGTTATCCCAACTATTTAATGTTGTGCCAGCCGACGTTTTTTCCTTTGTTGCCGGGGCGGTGTTTTCGGCCGCAATTAACTTGGCAACCGCCAAGATTGATGTAACCAGGTCGTTTAGACTCCCTCTCGCTCTGCTCGGCGTCTCCACTATCGGTTTCATTGTTCTCGGCTTTTTATTGAAAGCAGCGCGTGAGTCCGCGGCTGATAGACCTAACCCCAGAGACGCGTACTTCAACAACATTTACACAAAGATTCCGATTCTGTGCTTTGCTTTCCTTATTTCAATGGCGGTTCTAATTCTCGCCGTGTGGCAGGTTGCCCGCTGAGACTGAGCCATGTCGTATCTTGTCAAGAACGTTGATCGGCATGAAGATTGGCCGGGCGGTAGCGGACCGATCCAACGGCTAGCTTCGCGACTCGATCAGCTCTTCCGAGAGTTTGAAGACAACAAGTTCCTTCTCCTCTACGGACCAGCTAATGCAGGTAAGGAGACCTTCGCTCTTTCTCTGATTGAGCGTTGGGACCAGACAAGGAAAGAAGAGCATAAGGCACAGCCGGAAAAAACAGTGATCAATTGCGCGAAACTTGAACCTGGCCTTGGGTTGGCCGAATGCTCGGAACTTGACGCACTATGGGTACAGAACAGTCAGCCCACACCTTGTCTATATTGCTTCCTTGAATGTCAAAGCGTTTTTAACAGCCTGAGTACGTTCCTCTCAGATTTGATTACGGGAAGAAAGTCATTAAAGAGTGTCTGCGTGCTGCTGACAGCAACTCTATCAAGTCCCTCAGAACGGAAGTCCGCCATTTTCGAGTTTGCAAAGAATAAGCGGTTCGCCTTTCTCTGGTATGCCGACAAGGAGATGGTCAAGGAGGTCCTGGTCTCTGCTAAGAAGAACGTTGAAGGTCTGGACTCTCATTTCGCCGAGGCGTTTAAAGGCGAACTGGGGTCTGCAGATATGACTCGGGTCAGAGAATTCATTGAGGCTGAGGAAAACTCGGTAGGGGAATGGATCTGTCGCCGGAATGAGCGTACCAGAATAAGCCGCATGCCCATTCAGGTAGGGCTGCCGACAGCCGAGCGCATAGCGGATGCGCTAGTGCAATCCCGGCGAATTCCACAGCAAGTCGTCCCCCACCACAGTGAGAGCACGAAGATAGACGCCGAAGTCTCGCCAGGGCTTCCTCCCTCCAAAGTTGGCTTGGCTAGCCTGTTGAATGAAACGGCCGAACAAGAACTTAGATATCTCGACGCGGCTTGCCTGCGCCGGTCGGGAAAGCCCCTGCAATCTCTGTTCGTCGCGCGTAGCTTTCGTAAAATCTCTCGGCCCGGAGAATCCCCCCGCCCAGACGAAAAACAATGGGATGAGATTATTGAGGAATATTCAGACTTGATTATCCTGGGAGACGCGGGTTCCGGGAAGACACTCCAACTCCTGTACCACGCCACTACCCAACTCATGAACGCGCAGACGCAGTTGCGTTTGGACGCCCCAGAAGACAAGATCGAATTCGCCTTCTACATGCGCGCCCCTGAGCTTGCAACCCAGCTCCTGAAGACCCGAAAACGGTTGACAGACGCTGCCGTGCGATTGCTCGAAGAAAGCGGGCGTATCCCCGCTTCGGTCTCTCCTTGGATCCTGAAAATGTTGCAGCAAGGGCGCGGGGTGCTGGCTATTGACGCTCTCGACGAACTGTCGGAAAGCCCTCCGGCAAATGGTACGCAGTCTGCCCGACGCGTCTTGATGGATAGTCTCTCGGCACACCTCACACAAGGGCGGCGATGTTCGCTCGTCGTGAGTGCGCGAAAGTTGGGTTACTTGCCTGACGAAGACGTGATCCTTTCACAGTGGGAGCTGCTTCCCTTCACGCCATCGGAGCTCCACCAAGCGATTTTAAGATGGATCCCAGAAAGTGATTGGAACAACGAATTTCTTGAGATCGTCAACAACACGCCTCCCTTTGAGGAAATGCTTCGTGTACCGGTTCTTCTCATGTTGGCTGCGCAGATTTATCGAGAGGCGTTCACAAGTGGGAATCGAGGTCCCGCGCTCACCCGTCGCGTGGATTTTTATCAACGCTTGATTGATCGCTATATTAGGGACTGGACTAGACGTGCGGAGGATGCCGGCAGGTCCCCGAATTACACAGAGCGCAATCAGTTTTTGCCGTTCGTTGAGGGAATGGGATGGTACCTTTGGTCCTCCGACCCCAATCGGTCGGACTTTTCCAATGAAGAGATCATCGATGCAATCAACAGGAGCAACGCACCTCCCACGCTTCGGCATCGTGACCTTCTTCAGGATGTATGCGAGACGGGATTGGTCGCCAAAATTGACGGACCAGTTGCTAGTTACGAGTTCTTGCACCGGACCTTACTTGAGTTCCTCGTTGCATTGTACTTGGTGCGGCAGGTGGGGAAGCCGGGCTTTACTGGTCGTATTTGGGAAAGCATTGAGGGACGGATGGCCCCTAGGAAGGAGAGTGTCATTGTTTGGATGGTCGCAGGTATGCTTCAGGAACCGGAATCGCTGATCGATGGCTTCGAAACCTGGATCACGTCAATCCTTGCGAACCCGCTTCAAGATTTGTCTGGCTCATTTCGATACGAGATCACGGAAATTCTCGTCGACTGCCTTTTTGAGTGTCAAGCCGGGAAGGTTAGCCGCGACAAATTGGCGTTCGCCTGGGAATTGGCCACACGAACACTGAATAGAATCCAAATCCGAAAAAGAAGAGCGGGCAGTGAATGGCGCCAACTGGCTGAGTTCAGCCTGGTATACCGGGTACTCTGTGCGGCCGACAAACATGAAGGTGTTGGGGTGCATGCAAACGATTTAATAAATTTAATCAAGAAGCTTCGTCAAACCGGCGAAGCGAGTTCCAAAGAGCCTCCCTCCAGCGTGGTCGATTTGGTCAAAGCGGTTCTTAAGAGTACCTGTCCAGCAGCACGATGGGTTGCAACCTGGGCGGTTGGCGCATCGTACGATAGGAAATGGCTAGGCGTCGCAACAGACCTCCGAAGCGAAGTGGCGTCGGTTTTCCGAGGAGATCCAGATTTGCACGTCCGTGGAATCGCTGGGCGCGTGCTAGTCCAAATCCAAGACCCGATGAGTTATGAGCTCTTAAGCAAGGAGTTAGACACTGATGGACCAGCGGCGGCAGGGGCAGCAATTGCTATGGGTACCCTCGCTACGGACGATGCGCTCGCGGCACTTGTGAAAAGAGCCGACGCATTACTCGCTGGGCCGCCCAGTGAATCTCGCAATTCGTTACTGAATGCTCTTGTAGGTGCACTTGAGAACATACTGGACAACAGACATCGGAGGGGGGTGAGTACGAGGAATATCGCTCTGAATAAAATCTTGATCGTCTCGCTCAATGAACCCTTGCCCGCAGTCCAGGCAAGTGCTGCGTCAGCCTTGGGCAAGCTAGGCTTGGTAGAGGGTTGGGATGCGCTAGCGAAATTGCTAGAGGCTCCGATGATCACGCAAACGGCGAACCTTCGGAACTCGTTGTGTTTCGCCTGTGAGCAATTGACCCCACGACTTGCCGAACAATCGCAGCGTGACCGCGCTACCGAAATTTTCTGTCGCGTGTTGTCAAACAGGGATGAACATGTGATAAGTCGGAGGTCGGCGGCGGGCGCACTGGGGCGGTTGGCCCAGCATGGTCGCGCCAGCCCGGCAGACATACAGCTTCTTTTGTGGGGGACACAAGAGCGCAGTTTGGCAGAAAGCTGCCTTTTTGGGCTCACTCGGATGCCATCAAATGTGGTAATTTCAGACTTGGTCACACTGCTAAAAGAGGATATCCAACTCCGTCATATTTTCTGCAAGGTTGCAACAGACAATCCGAATAGAACTGGACTGGAAGTCTTGAGATGGTTACTCGAAAACGACAAGCGCCCTAGCCTGCAATGTAGCGCGCTCGGGGCGCTGGGATTTGCCGGATCCCGGGTCCGAAGGCGGACTTATGGTGATTACCCTGATTATGAAAACGACGCCGAACTCCTGAGTCAGTTGACACGAATTTGTATAGACAAAGTTGAACGGAAAGAAGGCGACAACACAGTTGTTAATTGCTCAATTAATGCCCTTGCCGACGTCACCCTCCTGCGCCCTTTTCAAGCGGGAGAACCTCTGTTTTCAGTCACCCAGCGGGTTCGCGAGCTAGCGCGGAGACTACTCGAGGGTACCTCCACGGAGTTCTACATTGCCACAGTTCGCTTGCTGGGTGCTGTTGGGGAAGAGCCGGACGTTATTCTGCTACACAAACTTCGAGAAGCAACCGAGAGTTCGAAACTCCGCAGCGAGCTAGATTCTGCCGCTCGGTTTCTTAGGCGAAGGCTTTCATGGCGAAGCCGGGGGCCGGGGCTTACTCGTATCCGAACATCACCGCGCTGACCTCACAAATAGTGTCAACTGGGCATGGGCTCTTCCGCGCTTCACGACTTGCTTGTGATCTTGAAGTTTGCGAATTGGACAGCTCCTCATTAAGCGCAGAGAGGATGAAACGACGTTCGAGGAGGTGGCCCCTCAGTGGTCGCCAGTATTGACCGATAACTGTTGGGAACAGCCCTTCCCACCAGCAATCATGCAAACTCCCCGGAAACGGGGTTCTGGGAAGCCGGCAGGGCGGCGCATCTGGATCACTCGAGCGTGCAACGGCATCTCCGAAAGAGGGTATCCCGCGCTTGAGGTCATGATTCAGAGGGCCGTGAAACCTGGAATCATGGATTAGGAACGATAAACGCCCTTCTACGCCGGGATCCTTCTTGCGCAACGCAACGGGCCAATTGACTGCTAGGTTCCCAAAGGTCGGTGCCCGACTGGACACCCACTGCCTGCACTGAAACGCTTGCCCAAAAACCCTGTTCTTGGGCTCGCCGCAAGTGCTTGATCTTGCGATATCGATTTTCGGGGATTGCCCAGCCCATAATCAGATGACGCCCGGTTGCACCTGCAAGATAGAAACCTTATCCCATGTGGCGTCGGCTGGCGTGGGGAAAAGAAGCCCCTCAGAGGTGGAGATTTTGAAGCGACTATGATACTCGCGTATTCTTCGCGGGATTTCAAATGGATCCCCCTCGATCGGCAACAGCGCCTGGAGACGCTTTCGAAGTTTGCTGATGTCCTGCTTGAGACTCACGCGAACCCGCCCGCTCATCCGGGGTTCATCGAAACGCAGCACACCGCCACTCATCGCAAATGCCCGTAGGAGCGCCCAGAGACGGTCGGGTACTTTCCCCCTCCTCTTTTCCTCAAATCCTGCCTCTTGAAAAGTGAGATCCGCCGTCTTGCCTTTCGCTTTTACATGCAGTGCGTGCTCCTCCATCGTAATACGCAGGTCTTCCCATGTCGTCCCTGGAGGCATGTCTAAAGGCCGAACTGCCTCCCCGTCAGAGGTTCGTGCCGATTTCCTCACCCGGGCGACTTCCTGCTTGAGTCCAACCAAAGGAGCGGGCTGTGCCGGCATCTGACCGGAAGTAGTGGGGCTAGGTTCAGACGCTAGCTCGATCTCCGCCTTGTCCAGTACTCTAGACTCTGCCTGGGATAGGTACATCTCAATTAGCCCCTGAATCCAACTGAGGATTAAAGCCGTATTTGGCTCCGGCATCAGGCGACTAGACTGTTCGTCCGAAAGCTGGTACGGGATAGAGCGAGATTTCAAGTTCTTTTCGGCTATCAGGTCCAACAGCCAGCCAGGAGCGGACCAACCTTCAAGGTCGGCCCAATTACAACCCATCGCTACCCAACCAAGAAAACCCAGCCGGCGCGTCGCCCAGTAATCTTCGACAGCGCCACGCACCCAGCCCAGCGGATCACTACCAATAGCCGTACGATTTGCCATGGCAAGACGTACCAGTCGCTGCACAACCTTTCTTGCAGGTTCATGAGCTTCTGACAACGCGCGCTAAAGTGCTCTTTGAATACTTCGAGTCTTCGCGCTGTCTCGGCCGCGATGAGGTCTGCGTGCAGTTTTCTGGCTGATTCGAGAAACTCACGGTCCCATTCTTCGCCGTAAATGCGGCCGACTGCAAGAATAGCTTGATTAAGTCGGGCGGCCGGCGTCGGGGGCTCGGCTCCAGCCTCTTCTAGTTGTCGGATGGGATTCTCAAGGTCTTGCATTGCCACCTCCCTCGTGGCGTCCCGTTGGAACCGGTCAGCACGCGGGCCGGGAGAGCCCGCCGTTCAGGAGCTACCCTAGTACTTACTTGAATTAATAAGCGAACTTATTGTATGCTTTTCGGCATGAGCCGAAAAGCCGTCGAGATTACCTTGAACGATACCGAACGTGCGCAACTGGAACGTTGGAGCCGAGGTCA
>Ga0187878_1003507_pt1 | contig 12899 bp, 11 predicted proteins | sample June2016WEW_17_1_FD_132979 | JGI IMG/M metagenome (GOLD analysis project Ga0187878, IMG submission 132979) | Peatland microbial communities from SPRUCE experiment site at the Marcell Experimental Forest, Minnesota, USA - June2016WEW_17_150 | ecosystem: Environmental > Terrestrial > Soil >...
CAAGCGGTCAGCCTGATGTTTGTGGCCCGCAGTCTGGAACGCCTGGCCGACCACGCCACCAACATCGCGGAGGACGTTCTCTTCTTGATCGACGGCGTCGAGGTCCGCCACCACGCGGAGATGTACCAGGAGCCCGGCTAATCCCCGGGATCCGGTTCAACGCCCAGGGTCATGCCCGAGGGACGAGATTCGCCAGCCTCACCGAGAGCGCCGGGGCTCCTCACGTAGATTCCCGCTCAATTAATTCTTCAACGCAACCCTGCGGAATGTGAGACAATGGTTGGGTCCGCTATTGGGCGTCGGTTCCGGCGTTTCTTCATTCGAGGCTGCGGGGCTTTTCTCCTACACGCCACTGATTGACCACACCGGTACTGCTTTATGGGGGACGAAGGTTCTCCCCATCACTCCGCTCCAAAACGCGTGGCATTTTCAACCTGCGAGGAGAATGAATGAAGAACCTATTTGTAGGTAACCTACCCTTTGGTGCGACCGAAGACGGGCTCCGCGAAATTTTCGCCCCGTTCGGAGAAGTGCAGCAGGTCCGAATCATGACGGACCGCGACACGGGCAAGTCGCGCGGGTTCGCCTTCGTCGAGATGGCTCAGGACGACGACGCCGCGAAGGCTATTGCCAGCCTTGCTGGCAAGGACTTCGGCGGGCGCCCGCTCACCGTCAATGAAGCTCGCCCGAGACCGGAACGCAGCGGAGGATTCCGCCCTGGCGGTGGCTCTGGCGGGAAGCGCCGGGGCGGCGGGAACGACTACCGCGGGACTCGCTCACCGCGCGAACCCCGCTGGTAAGGCGGGCTTGCCGGGCGAAGCTTCTGCACCATTCCGGCACTCACCAGACCGTGAAAGGAGCCTGCATGGCAGGACGACAGAGAGCTACATTTCAGAAACGGCAGAGAGAAGCGAAGCGCCTGGAGAAGGCGCGAATGAAAGCGGAGAAACGCGCGGCCCGGCGGCTGGGGCAAGCTCCAAGCGGCGCACCCCCGGCGTCAGTGCCTCAAGAACCTTTGCCCAACGAACCGGCAGCGTCCGAGATTCAGCCGCCGGTTCCTGAGCCGAAGTAGGAGAGACCCACTCGCAGGGGTACGGAACCCGCTCCACCTAATCGAAAGTCCAGACCCACCCGCGACGACAATTCATGCGGCCAGGACAGTCACGCAGCGCAACCTGATAATCGACTCTTTGACCCTTGCTCTCACTCAGGATCGTCGATACCATCACCGCGCCTGCGGGATCGCGCCTGCCCGCGATGCCCTGCTGCGAGTTGAAAACAAGGAGAGGTGAGGAATGCGTCCCTCGGTGCGAAGAGTAGCAATACTGCTGTGGAGTTGGTTTCTACTGATCACGCCTGTTGCCCTGGCCGAAGTGAAGCTGCCGGCGTTGTTCGGAGACAACATGGTTCTGCAGCGTGAGGCAAAGGTGCCCGTTTGGGGCACAGCCGAGCCTGGCGAGCAGGTGACCGTCACGCTCGCGGACCAGCGAGGGACAGCCACCGCCGACAGCAAAGGCCAGTGGAAGCTTGAGATCGGTCCATTGAAGGTGGGCGGGCCATTCGAAATCACCGTCGCTGGCAAGAATACGATCACGCTCCACAACGTGGTCGTCGGGGAGGTCTGGATTTGCTCGGGCCAGTCCAACATGGAGATGGCGGTCGGCAACAGCCCGCGGGCCTGGGGAGGAGTCCTCAACGCCGAGCAGGAAATCGCCGCGGCCAACTACCTGATGATTCGCCACTTCACCGTCAAGAAGGCCGTCGCCGGTCAGCCGCAACATGACACCCAGGGCCAGTGGGTGGCGGCCACCCCGCAGACCGCCGGGGAGTTCACGGCTGTCGGTTTCTTCTTCGCCCGGGAACTTCACAAGGCGCTGGGCGTGCCGATTGGCCTGATCCACACTTCGTGGGGCGGCACACCCGCCGAGGCGTGGACGAGTGCGGGGGCGCTCGCAGTCGAGCCGGAGCTTGCTCCGATTGGCAAGGACTGGGAGCAGAAACTGGCTGACTATCCCAAGTCCCTGGAGAAGTATCGGAACCAATTGGACGAGTGGCATCAAGCCTCTCTCAAGGCCGAAACCGACGGCAAGCCCGCGCCACCGCCTCCAGAGTTCCCGTCGGACCCTTACAGCAGTTCTTGGCGCGCCGCCGGGCTCTACAACGGAATGATCGCGCCACTCGTTCCCTACGGAATCCGGGGGGCAATCTGGTACCAGGGTGAATCGAATGCTGACCGGGCCTACCAGTATCGGAAACTGTTCCCGGCCATGATTCAGGATTGGCGACGCGCCTGGGGCCAGGGCGACTTCCCGTTCCTGTTCGTGCAACTCGCCGGCTTCGTACAGGACTGGTCGCCCAAGACGACGTGGGCGGAACTGCGCGAGGCGCAACTCATGACCTTGTCGCTTCCGAAGACCGGCATGGCCGTCGCGGCGGACATCGGCGACCCCCACGACATCCACCCCAAGAACAAGCAGGAAGTGGGCCGCCGCCTGGCCCTGGCGGCTCAGGCGATTGCCTACGGGAAGGATGTGGTCTATTCCGGCCCCGTCTATGAGTCGAAGACCGTCGAGGGCGACAAGATTCGGCTGCGATTCAAGCACGTGACCGGAGGGCTCGTGGGCAGAGGCGGCAAGCCGATGAAAGGCTTTGAGATCGCCAGCGAAGACCGCAAGTTCTTCCCGGCCGACGCCGCCATCGAAGGCAACACAGTTGTGGTTCGCAGCGACAAGGTGCCGCGCCCCGTGGCCGTTCGCTATGCATGGGCAGACTACCCAGTGTGCAGTCTCTACAACGGCACCGGGCTACCCGCCTCGCCTTTCCGCACCGACGATTGGCCCGGCGTGACTGCCGACAAGCACTAACGGCTTGCCTTCTTGATTGGGTCGGGATGCAGGCGGTGGTTCGCCCTGGACTTCGCGGACTTACTGCGCGGACGCCAAGCGTTCAATCTCGGAGACGACGCGGTCCAGTTCTTCGATCAGCGGGTTCGTTCCTGCCTCACGGAACGCCTGGATGAGCGCGCGGTAATACCACAGGGTTCCGTCCTTCCCTCCACTAAAACGGCGCCACAGTGTGTCTCCCAACACCCGATAATCGGCCAGGATGGCTCGCGCGTTCTGCAATTTGTCGCAAGCCGAGACCAAGCGCACCGACGCTGGGGCGTTGCGGATGTGCGCCACGTAGGTCTCTTTCCGTCGTTTCCAAGGCGGTTTGGGGAAGGAATCGGCGTCGGTGCAGCCGTTCACAATGTCGACTACCCCGTCGCCAAAGCGGCGACGGATCTCCTCACGTGTGGCGGCCCCGCCCTGGTCTTCGATGGCGTCGTGGAGCAAGGCCGCGATGGCTTCGTCCTCATTCGCGCCATACTGCAGGGCGATGCTGGCCACCCCCAGCAGGTGCGCGACGTAAGGAATACTCCCACCTTTACGGAGTTGGCTGGCGTGCAGGCGGGCGGCGTAAAGCAGCGCTTCTTCGAACCGCGGCGATAAGGTCATTCTCCACTTCCTCCAGTGGACCCGTCCAAACGAAGGATGGCACTCATTGTGTGGCGACCACCAGGCATGCCGCCAGGGAAACCAGAAAAAGGGCGAGGAAAATCGGGCCGATGATGGGTCGGAGAGGCCGCCCGCCAATCACCAGGGCGATGCCTCCCTTCACCGCGGTGTTCATGGCGCTCGCCAACAGGATCGAGGCGTTGGCTGCATTGTTCGAGAGAACATGGTCCAGGGCCAAGCGTGCGACGGAGACCGTGATGGCGTCCACGTCCGTCAGCCCGGCCAAGGCACTGGCCACGTACACCCCAGCCGATCCAAAGTAGTGATGCGCAGCCCTCGACACAAAGAGCACCACGGAGAACAGCAGGCCGAACTGGAGCGCCTGGCTAAGCTCCATCGGGTTCTTCACCTCGAGCTTCGCCTCCGCCTGGCCCTCCTTCTTCCTCCACAGGACCAATGCTACTGCGGCGCCCAACACGGTCGGAAAAGCGATGGGCAAGGCCAGCGACCACCCCAGCGCCGGGTGAATCACCGCGGCCAGAATCAGCACGCGAACGAACATGATGGTGGAAGCAATGACGATGCCGAGCGCAAAATACCGCGCCGTGGAAGCCTCGGCGTCATGGGCCTTCCGCGAGAGGCCAAAGGTGGTGGCGGTGCTGGACGCGAGGCCGCCCAGGAATCCGGTCACCGCGATCCCCGGCCGTGCTCCCCAGAAACGTATCAGGACGTAGCCTATCATGCTGATGGCCGAGATCAGGACCACCAGCCACCAGATCAGGCGCGGGTTGAGGATGTCAAACGGCCCGAAAGTCCGGTTGGGCAAAAGAGGCAACACGATAACGGTGACAATCCCAAACTTCAGGATGGCGAAGAGTTCGTCTTTCTGAATCTTCTCCGCCAACTGGTGCAGGGGTGCCTTCATCGAAAGGATCAGGGTGCTCACCACCGCAAAGGTGGCCGCAGGGATCAGGTAATCAAAGGCCGTGAGCGCGCCCAGCACGAAGGCCAGAATGGCCACGAATTCCGTGGTCGCGCCCCGATGGGGGCCGCGCGCGGTGACCACATAGGCGGCCACGGAGATGGCGCACACGCCGGCCAGCGCCACCGGCAACACCCACCCCGAACCCGCCCGCGCCACCAACCCGGAAAGGAAACCCACCAGAGTAATCAGGGGAAACGTCCGCACGCCGGCGAACAGCGACTCATCCGGTCTCTGCGAGTGCTCCCGTTCGAGCCCGATGAGCAGCCCCATGAGCAGGGTCATGGCGCCGTAATAGGCGATCTGGAGGTTGGTGGGCATCAGGCGGAAATGGCCTCGACGGTGACCCGGTCGTCCGCGTCCCAGCCGGCGTAATAAAGCTCCACGTGCAGTTCGGGGAAATCCTTCGCCAGCGCGTGCTTCACCCGCCGCAGGTCTTCCTCTTGACGCTGGCGCGGCTCGGATGACGCGTGGAGGTGAAAAGGCAGTTCCTTATACCAGCCGCAGTCCTGGTGGGCGATCAGAATCAAGCGTTCGAGTTCATGATTCTCCACCAGGAACCGAAACCACTTCCAGGTTGCCCAGGAGAATTTCGGCAGGTACTCGACTAGCGTCAGGCACTGCGGCCCGCCGGGAATCACCAAGAGGTCGTAGTTCTCGTTGAGGTTCAGGCTCAGGTTCAAGAATTCATAGAGCCCGGCCTGGAAGCGATGATCGCTGCAATGGACCACGAGAACATCGGCCTCCGCGCGATTGACTTTGGAAGAGGCTTGATAGGATGACATAAGTCCTCAGCGGTCAGCCGTCAGCTATCAGTCTTCTGACGCCTGCCTTCTGACTCCTGACTTCTTTCTCACAGCTACTTCGCTTTGCCTTCAGCGCTGCCGGCAGGGGGTTTTAGTGCCGGGGCTTCTGAGGCCGGCTTCGCCGCGGCGAGCTTCCCACCCTCGGCGCCGAGCTGCGCGAGCACGGTGGGAATATCCAGCCCCAGCGCCTGCAATTGCTGGAGCAGGCTGAAAACCAGGGCCGGGCCGGTACGGGCGATGCGCCCGATACCGCCGGTTCCGCCCCCGTCTCCACCGCCACCCTGCTCGATCACCACGACTTTATCGATGTTGCCGAGCGGCGCCGCAACGGCTCCGAAGATTCCTGCCGCAGCCTGCAGGACGTTCGGGAGTTTCTCCAGGATGGTCTGGAGCTTGGCCGCGTCATTGAACTGCTGCCAGGCTTCAGCTTTCTTCAGGATGGCCTGCGCTTCGGCAACACCCTGGGCCTCAATGGCCCGGGCCTGCGCCAAGCCCATGGCCTCGATCTTCGTCGCCTCGGCGCGCCCCTCGGCTTCCACGGCGGCAGCGCGGCCCAAGCCTTCTTGCCGCAGCTTCGTCTGCTGGGCGTCGGCCAGGGCGATCTGGGCCGATTTCTGCCCTTCAGCTTCCAGGATAGCCGATTGCTTTTTCGCCTCGGCGCGGAGAATGGCGGCTTGCCGCTCGGCCTCCGCAGGCCGCACGATGGTGGCTTCCAGTTCCTTCTGCTTGCGCTGGATTTCCTGCTCCTGGACGGAGATCTGTTCCTGGGTTCGTGCCTTATCGATCCGCACTTCCTCGGCCACGACGGCCTGCCTCGCTTTCGCCTGCGAAAGCGGGCCGGCCTGGGCTGCTGTGGCCTTCTCTGTCTCAACCTCGGCTTGGTACTGGGCCTGCTTCACCTGGAAGTCACGTTGCGCCCCAGCAATATTGGCATCGGCGTCGAACTTCGCCTTCTCACCTTCCTGCATGGCTTGGGCGGACTTGATCTTGGCGTCGCGCGTGGCCTCGGCTTCACCGATAGTTCCGTCGCGTTTCACTTCCGCGGTCCGCTTCTTGCCCAGGGCGTCGAGGTAACCTTCCTCGTCGCTGATTTCCTGAACCGTCAGGACGTCCACGCCAATACCCATCCGCTCCAGGTCCAAGGCAGCTTCCGAGGTCAACTTCTGCGCGAAACTGGCGCGATCGCTGTTGACCTCCTCGACGGTCAGCGTGCCCAGGATGGACCGCAGGTGGCCTTCCAGGGTTTGGAAGATGACACGCTGGATCTGGTCGGGAGGCATGCCGAGAAAGCGTTCGGCGGCCGCTGACAGCGAGATGTTGTCGCCCTTGATCTTGACGTTGGCCACGGCTTTCACCGAGATCGGGACGCCCTTCAACGTGTAAGCTCGCTTGATTTCGAGCGGGATAGTGAAAACGTTCAGCCGGAGGTAATCAACCTGTTCGAGCAGCGGCCATTTGAACGCCGCGCCTCCCACCACCATCCGGTAGCCCTTTACACTGCCGTCCGGCTGCTTGTGCTTGCGGCCACTGAAGATGGCCACGGCGTTGGGCGCCACCTTGATGTAGTTCTTGGCAAACCGCGATATCGCAATGAGCAGCGCAATAGCCGCAATTGCCGCCAGGAAGATGACGAATGGTTGAAACGGCATGTTTTCTCCTCTCAGTTACCTGTGCCGGCTGGTTGCAGGTCTCTGCCCCAGGGTGGTTCGGACCTGCACAGAATCATTCGGCCCGCCGAACTATTATGGTCTCGCCGACGATCTCTTCGATCTTCACCAGCGCGTTCGCCGGAATTCCCTCGTTGTCCTTCGCGCGGGCGACTTTCTCGACCACCGTATCACCCAGCGTACAGCGGACCTGTCCCAAGCCTCCCTTGGGAATAGCTACACTGACCTCGCCCGTGCACCCCACCAGATCACTCACTCGGACATGACTCGTAGCCTGCTGGCTGTAAAGGAAGCTCGCGAACAGATAGATCACCGCCGCGAAGGCCACGCCGCCTCCGAAGCCCATCGCCGTGCTGGGCCCCACGCCATAACCCAGATGAGTCCCGATGGCGCCAAAAGCCCCAAAGGCCGTAACGAACACACTCATGACTCGGCCGCTCAGAATGCTGGGCCCGCCGCCATGGACATCCGTGTCGTGGTCGAAATCGCCGTGCTCGAACAAATCGCCAAAGATGGCGCTGGCTAGCAGGAAGACGAAGCCAAACGCGGCGATAGCGAGAAAGGTCACAAAGGGCCCCACTCCCGCGAAAAGAATCATGACGATGGCCTCCGCAATGCAATCGCGCGGTGCCCGTCAGCGGGACTGCCGCTGTGCGGACGCAACTGCCTTCGAGTGCTGCTTACTCTAAGGCTCGCCTGGAGCGAAGTCAAGGCATCCCCCACCTCAGCGCAGCGAAACCCGGAGGGCCCGCCGCTCCTTATCACGCTACGTCAGCTTCAGCGTGAAGTCACGGTAAGCCGGCCACCCTTCGATGGAGCTGGCCATTTTGACTGCCCGCAAGGCGGCTTCCGACACGGCCTCCGCTGCCAGGGTTCCGACCACCGAAATGGAGAGGTCGGATTTCACTCTGTTGGTCGAGAGCGCAAACGTGCTGTCGCCGTCGCCGTTGGTGTGATACGGGTTGATGGTGCGAGCGCCGCCGGTCGAAGCCATCATCGCGATCTTGGTCAGCGCGGTCTTGGAGAAATTGGCGTTCGTCGCCACCACGATCAGCGTCGTGCTGCGCAGCACCGGGTCGTAGAATTGCACCGAGGCGTTCTGGACACTGCCTGCCGTTTTCTTCACCGTTTCGACGATATTGGCAAAGCCTTTCCCATCCGGGCGGCGCGCCCCGGCGATGATCTTGCCCGTGTGCCAATCGATGATGTCCCCCACGGAATTGAGCACTATCATCGCCCCAATGACCACCTCGCCCACGCGCAGACTGGCGGTTCCAAGCCCGCCCTTCATGCCGCCACAGCCTTGCGAGAGGAGCATCTTGCCCACGGTTCCGCCCGCGCCCACCCCTACGTTGCCTTCCGCCACGGGCGCCGTCGATGCCGCCAGGCAAGCCTTGTATGCCGCCTCCGCATCCGGCCGGATCTTGGGATCGCCAATATCAAGATCCGCTATCACGGCACCTACGACGATCGGGTAACGCACGCCCGGCGTACCCCAGTCGAAGCCCTTTTGCCGCTCCTCGAGGAACCGGACTGCCCCGGGCACGGCCGCCAACCCCATCGGGCCTCCCCCTGTCAGCAGCATTCCATGAATTGTGTCGATGGGGCTCACGGGCTGAAGCAAAACCCCCAGGTACGAGCCCGGTGCGGAGCCGTCGTAATCGGCCCCGGCTGTGGCCTCATCATCGAAAAGGATTGCCGTGCAGCCCGTGGGGCGGCGCGAGTCGGTGAAATGACCCACCCTGATTCCCGGCACATCCGTGATAGATCCTTGCTGGGCCGCCTGCTCCGCGCCGCGCGCGTCCGGCGCGTCAAGAAGTGGGGCCGCCAAGCCTGCTCCCGCGGCTCCCACTACCGCACGATTGAATTCTCGCCGACTGATTCCCGACATTGTCTCCTCCTGGCCTGGTGCTCTCCACCGCCGCAAACGTTCGACGCTTCCTGTTTGGGAGAGAAACGCGTTGCTTCAGGCGGCGCTACTTTATGACTCGGACGAAGCGAATTCAAGCGGTCTGGTAACGCGATGGACAGTAGACGGCATACGGCACACGGGGGTCGTCGAACTGTAGGTGGTACCTCGTAGCGCAGACCTGTTCTTTAGGTCTGCGGCTTTTCCACGAGCACGGCGGGATCAGGCGAGTGACGAGTGACAAGTGACGAGCCAAAAGTCACCAATTTCCAGTTTCCAATTTCCAGTTTCGATTTTCGCGCGAAGGCAAACCGCCTGCGATCCCGCCACGCCGATTTTTCTTGACTTTTGATGACAAGTGTGCTAGACTACGGTTTTTGAAAAGGTGCCTAGCATGGTCACGCCGGGCGCGGAGCAGCTCTCGATGAGAGCAAGCGGAACGCGGAGGCTAGGTGGGCGACAGTCTGGAGCACTGAAAATGCCCCGGCAGTTGCGATGCTCTTATTAATACGGACATGCGCAAGCGAAGCTGGTATGTGCTAGAAAATGAGCAAGTTACTTTTTCCACAGACGGACCGAAGCTGGTATGTTATTGAAAACAAAGGATGGCTGATTTCACGAAGCGAAGCTGGTATGTGCCTTTTTTTCTATCACATACCAGCTTTGGCAAGAAAGCGAAGCTGAACTTCGGTGCGTGTGGGATGGTCTGCGCCGGAATCCTTCTTAGTAGTCGCGGCGTACGTTCCCCCCTGCGGGGGACCCATGCGTGCTGTCGGCGGGACGGGCTGACTTCCGATGGCGCAATCACCAGGGCACCGGATACATGATCCAGCCGAGGACCAAAGCGACAGCGACGAAGGCGCCGAAGACCTTGGCGCCGTAAATCAGCCGTTCGCGGGGAGTGTCTTTGCTGAGGACTCCAAAGACCACGGAGACCAGGAGGGAAAACAACACCATTGCGTTGAAGTGTGATAACACCATATCTCAAACCAGTGGCACGTGACGAGTTGCCAGTGACGAGCCAAGGCTTTTCACTCGTCACTTGTCCCTTGTCACTCGTTACTGTCCTTCAGGGTTTGCGTCCCAGAGCAATGTCGTAAGCATCCAGAACCGTTAGCAGGTTCAGCATGCCGGCGGCGACCAGAAAGGCCGTGCCATAGTCGGCGCTTACGAAGTACGGGTCACCGCCCGCGTAGCCGAAAAACAGCGCGGCGGGCAAGGCCACGCCGACACACATCTCGCCGAAAAAGCCGAGCCTGTGCAAGTAAGGCGGAGAATGGACCGAAAAGAACTTGCCCTGCATGGCGACGCCGAGCAGGAACATGGCGAGGATGGAGGCAAATAGGATCAAAGCCCGCCATCTGCGCCCCACGAGCAAGTGCCCGAAACCCGGGACTAGCCAGGCCGCCACGCACAGCCGCAGCAAGACGCCACGATCGGCTTTGCGTTTGGAGGGTGCTTCCGCTTCGACTGCTTTCTTGGCCATGGGTTCCTGCATCGCGCCGTCGGCCGGCCCCTGTGTGCCACTGTCGGGCAGGCGCAAGCGGTCGCGAAGTTATGAAAGTAACACACCTTGCGTCGGAACGGCAAGAATCCCAAGGGCTCGGACCGGGAGCCCCGGTTCCCTGCCCCTGGCCTCGTGGCCCTTTGACCTGGCCCGTACAAGGAGGCCAGTCAGGAATCAGCCGCCGAAGGATGCAGCGACCTGCCGGATTGTTCGGAACTTGCGTAGAGTCTGCTGCGTCTAAGAAAGAGGAGAAGACATAGTGGGACGAGGTGATTTTGCATCTCGGCCCACGGGCGAAATGTGGTAAAGTAGTTAGAGAACGCCGCCGAATTCGGATGCGTCGACTCAGAGAGATTTCGCGTTCGGAGGCAACTCTGTTGCCCCGGCGGACATCATGAAGTAGGGAGACGCGGATTGACCGGGCCGGGCGTCGGGGTGGTGTGAGGCGGCCAGGGATTTTGATTGATGCCATCTAGCGATCTTCACGTCAGAGTTGGGTTGGAGCAGCCGCCTGCGGGCCAGAGCAAGCCGGCCGAACCGGTCTATCAGCTCACTTTTGTTGACACTCCCAACGTTTTCGTTTCTGCCTTCCGTCAGATTCGCGACCTCTGGCGCGAGCCCAAGATCACCGTGCCGCAGAAGTACTACCGGGGCGAAGCCAGACTCCCCATCACGGAGATGCCGCCCTGGTACCGCGACCTGCCCAACCTGTTCCGGACTTTGTTTGAGAAGCCCAAGGCGCCGTCCATTCCAGTGACCTCGAAGCCGATTGAGGTCCCGGAAATCTGGCAGGACTACCAGCAGCAGCCAGCCTCCTGGGTCAACTCCGTTCTGGTACATGTTGTGGTATTGAGCGCGCTCGTCCTACCCTTTGTGATCGAGCGCATGCTGACCCCTGTCAAAGCCGCTACGAAGTACAGCCTGGTGGATATCTCGCCCTACCTTAGCCAGCTCACCGGGCCCGACGAGAAGATGGGTGGCGGTGGAGGCGGCGGCGACCGTTCCCCGACACCTGCGTCCAAAGGGGCAGTTCCCAAGTTTGCCAAGACGCAGCTTGCTCCGCCCATGGCGGTGCTCCCGAACCTGGATCCCAAGTTGGCCGTGCAGCCGACCTTGGTGGGGCCGCCCGAGCTGAAGCTGCCCCAGATGGCGATGAATGCGCCTTGGGGCGATCCTCAGGGTGTGGCGGGCCCAGCCTCGAACGGGCCTGGATTCGGGGGAGGAATCGGCAGCGGTGAGGGAACCGGCATCGGGTCAGGCCGGGGTGGCGGCCTCGGCCCCGGCGAGGGCGGCGGATTCGGCGGCGGCGCATACAGTGTTGGCGGAAGTGTTACAGCGCCGATTCCCATCTACAAGCCGGAGCCCCCGTACTCAGAGGAGGCGCGCAAGGCTAAGTACCAGGGTACGGTGGTGGTGTTGATTGTCGTCGATACTCTAGGCAGCGTCACCGACGCACGGGTCGTGAAGCCCCTGGGGTTGGGCTTGGACGAAAAAGCTCTCGAGACGGTCCGCACCTGGAAGTTCAAGCCCGGCATGCGCAACGGTATCCCGGTCCCCGTGCGGGTCATGATCGAAGTGAGTTTCCGCCTCTTCTAGACTGCCTCGCCTGTGCTCTTTCCACCGTCTTGCCAGCCTGTGCCCGCAACAAAGGCTTGACAAGCCGCGCCACAGCCAGTTACTTGTAAGAGAGCCTCTTCACTGGGAGGTCGTCTAACGGTAGGACTGCAGACTCTGGATCTGCGTATCGGGGTTCGAATCCCTGCCTCCCAGCCATTCGTTCCCAAGCACTTGCGCCGATTCCACTTGTTCAAGTCTTCCCGCTGATTGCACCTGGGCCGAGACGTGTTGGGGCCTTGTGGGTGAGTCCAGGCGCTCCATCCCACCGATGTCCCCACCGGGGCTCCAGCAGGTTCCGGAGGGGGCCACGGACCCGCTCGCGCCACTCACCAAATCAGTCTCAAGCCAAACTGAAGCTCGCGGGGATCGCCTGGCCCGCCCGACGCCTGACCCGCGATGGGCTGGACCGTGTTGAAGATCTTGCCGAAGCTGGCGGAAGCCAGATCCCCCTTCGGGATTTCGAAGTTCGGGCGGTTGAAGATGTTGAACATCTCGGCGCGGAATTCCAGGGATTTCGACTCGTGCAGTAAGAACCTCCGGATGACTGAGAAGTCCCACGTGGCCAAACTCGGACCGCGCAGAATGTTGCGGCCCGCGTTGCCGAAGGTAAAGGGTGCGGGGGAACTGAATCCCGAGGCCAACACCCACTGCTCGGGGCTTTGCCGCGCCGGGTACAAACCGCTGCCGGTGAGGTCAGGGCGGTCGGTGGCGTGACCCACGCCGGTGATTTGGGATTCGTCGGCGCCACTGACGTTGCCACTGATTTGCGGAGTGAAGTGCGCGCCGGATTGGGCGGTCACCGCCCCGGCCATTTCCCATCCCCTCAGCAGGTAGCCAAGCCGCCGGTCATCGGTCTTCCACAGGCGAGTCCCGAAGGGCAGGTCGTACACGTAAGCGAGGGTGAATCGATGGCG
>Ga0187878_1003508_pt1 | contig 12898 bp, 6 predicted proteins | sample June2016WEW_17_1_FD_132979 | JGI IMG/M metagenome (GOLD analysis project Ga0187878, IMG submission 132979) | Peatland microbial communities from SPRUCE experiment site at the Marcell Experimental Forest, Minnesota, USA - June2016WEW_17_150 | ecosystem: Environmental > Terrestrial > Soil >...
GCGGCGATCATCGCCATGATTGCCACGAACGATTCCATTAGCATGCCGCCGTAGCCCACCAGGCGCGCATGGCTTTCCTTGCTGAGCATCTTCGGCGTGGTGCCGGAGGCGATCAGCGAGTGGAATCCGGAGATGGCGCCACAGGCGATGGTAATAAAGCAGAAGGGGAATATCTTGCCCGCGAAGACGGGGCCCGTGCCGTCAGCAAAGCGTGTTATAGCCGGCAACAGCAACATGGGCCGGACCGCCAGGATGCCAGCGGCCAGCGCCAGAATGGTCCCGAGTTTCACGAAGGTGCTCAGATAATCGCGCGGAGCCAGCAGCAGCCATACGGGCAGCACGGAAGCGGCGAACCCGTAGGCGATAATCATCCAAACCAGCGTCGGCCCGCTATAGGTGAAGAGAGGCGCCAGCAGCGGCGACTCGGCCACATAGCGCCCGCCCACCACCGCGCCCAGTACCAGGACGAACCCCAGAACTGACGCCTCGAACACTCGCCCGGGCCGCAGGAAGCGCAGGTAAATCCCCATCAGCAAGGCGATAGGGATGGTCATAGCGATGGTGGAAAGCCCCCACGGGCTCGATTTCAAGGCATTGACCACCACCAGGGCCGCCGCAGCCAGCAGGATGATCATGATGCCCAACACGCCGAACAAGGCGGTGTACCCACCCACCGGGCTGATTTCTTCCTTCGCCATTTGTCCCAGCGATTTGCCGTCGCGCCGAAGTGAGCAGAACAGGGTAACGAAGTCCTGGATCGTGCCGCCGAGCACACCGCCAATTACAATCCAGAGGGTGCCGGGCAAATAGCCAAACTGCGCGGCGAGGATGGGACCGACCAGCGGCCCCGCCCCGGCAATCGCGGCAAAGTGATGGCCAAAGACCACCCACTTATGGGTAGGGACGAAATCGCGGCCGTCTTCCAGCCGTTCGGCGGGCGTGGCGCGCCGGTCGTTCAACTCCAGGACGCGGCACGCCACAAAGCGGCTATAGAACCTGTAGCCCAGCAGATAGATGCACGCCGCGGCGGCAATCAACCACACGGCGTTGAGCGGCTCACCGCGCGCCAGCGCAATCATGCCCAGACCAAGCGCCGCGACGAGCGCGACGAGTATCCAGAAGATTCGTCTCAGAATAGCCATTTCCGCCCCGGCCGGCAGCGCAAAAGGCGCGCACTGGCGCGCGGAAATATAGCACGGCTCACAATGCAGTAGTCAGTTCTCAGTTGTAGGAGCAAGGCGCAGCGTTGGAGTTTCGGCACGGGCGCTGATAGAATCGCGCGTCATTCCGAGGCGGTTTCCACAAAGGAAGGAAAGAGGGAGGGCCATGAGGGCTTTGCGATGGTGGGGAGTGCTTCTCCTGGTGGCCGCGCCGGCCCTGGCGGCGGAACAACTCTGCGACGTGGTCATTCGCAACGGGCGCGTTATGGATCCGGAGACGCACCGGGACGCGCCCGGGCTGAACGTGGGCATTCGCGGCAAGACCATCGTCGCCATCACGCCTGAACCCCTCGAAGGGCAGGTGGAGATCGACGCGGCCGGTCGGGTGGTGGCACCCGGCTTCATCGACGTCCTCTCTTACAGTCCGAGGCCCTACGGCGTGTGGTACAAGCTGGCGGACGGCGTCACCACCAACCTGGCGATGCACGGGGCGCCCGGCACGGACGGCGACATGAAGGCCTGGTACCGCATCTATGAGCGGCAGCGGCCGCCGGTGCACTTCGGCGGTGCCTTGCTCTACACGGCCGCCCGGGCGAAGCTTCAGGTGGGCACCTATCGCCCCGCCTCGGCGGCTCAACTAGCCATCTTGACGGCGCGGGCAGAGCAGGCTCTGCAGGATGGCGCGCTGGGCATCTCCATGAGCCTGGAGTACGAGCCCGGCATCAGCAGCGCCGAGGTGGAAGCCATGCTGCGCCTGGCCGAACGCTACCACGTGCCGGTCTTCTTCCACGTGCGCTATTCGACCATGGAACCGCCCGGGACAAATCTCGACGCCCTGCACGAAGTGCTCTCCCTGGCGCGGCAAACGGGCGCCGCCGTGCACATCGAACACATTACCAGCACGGGCGGCACGCACTCCATGAGAGAGTCGCTCAACCTTCTCGAGGCCGCGCGCGAGGGAGGCGTGGACGTCACGGCCGACGCCTACCCTTATCCTTTCTGGGGGTCGCGGCTGGATTCGGCCCGCTTCGCGCCGGGGTGGCAAAAGCGTTTCCAAATCGGCTATGGAGATCTCCAGTTGGCAGGCTCCGCGGAACGGCTCACGCCGGCCAGCTTTGCGCGCTATCGCCGGCAGGGCAAGCTTGCGGTAGCCTACGCCATCCCCGAGGAGGACGTGGTGACGGCGCTAGGTTCGCCCTTCGTGATGCTGGGCAGCGACGCCATCCTGGAGCCCGGCAACAACAATCATCCCCGGGCCGCAGGGACCTTCACCCGCACCCTGCGCGTTTACGTCCGCGAACGGCACGTGCTGACCCTGATGGAGGCGCTGGAGAAGATGACCATCCTCCCGGCGCGGCGCCTGGAGACGGCGGCTCCCGCTTTGCGCCGCAAAGGGCGCCTGCAAGTGGGCGCCGATGCTGACCTCGTAGTCTTCGATCCCGAAAAAGTCGGCGACTGTGCCACCGTCGAGCACCCCAATTGCTTTGCCGTGGGCATCGACTACGTGCTGGTGGCCGGAAAAGTGGTCAAGGATCCGCAGGGTTTCCACAAACAAGTTCGCCTGGGCGAGGCCATCACCAACTGGCGCAAAGCGGATGTGACCAGCCGAAAGTAAGGACCACGCCTCTGGATTCTCGGGGGCCACGGGCCGTCGGTCGCCGGAGGGCGCGTGGCGGCGGCGCTCGTGCCCAAGTACACGGGAAAGATGCCGGAGACTTTCCCGCAGGATGTCGTGGGGAATATCGAGAAGGCTTATCGCGTCGTCAGCGGGGCGACGGAGTGAATTGCATCTGCCGGCAGGGCGCGGGCGAAGAATATGGCGCGGGAGCGATCAGCGGTATCGCTCGGCTTTGACCACGCCTCGGCCTTCCTCGATGGTCACAAACTGGTCGGCCTCCACGGGGCCGACTTTCTCGGCTTGCCCGCTGGGCCAGCGAACCTCAACCTGGTCAACCTTGCGCGTCGGCCCGAGCCCGAAGTGCTGGCGGAGGTCGCTCTGCGAAAGGTAACTTGAGCCGCTGAGCACTTCGCGGATCTGCCGCTGTCCTCCCGCCGTCACCGCCACCCGAGCGCCAATCGCTGAACGGTTGGAGCGCGTGCCCACGAGCTTGACATTCAACCAGTGATTCCCGCTGTGGTTCTCGTTCTTGAGCAGCGACGGCGGCTCGCTCATGTTCATGACCAGGATGTCGAGATTCCCGTCGTTGTCGAAGTCGCCGAAGGCACAACCGCGGCTGGCGTGTGGCTCGAGCACTGCCGGGCCGCATAGGTCGGAAACCTCTTCAAAACTGCCGCTTCCGTTGTTCTCGAATACGATACGCTTCGTCTTGAACCTGTACTCCGGATATACCTTCTCGACCTCCGGATAGACCGTGCCCGTCACGTGGAACAAGTCGAGCCAGCCGTCGTTGTCGAGGTCGGCGAAGTCCACGCCCCAACAGACATACTGCGTGTTGACGGCCAGGCCAGCGGCGTAGGTAAGGTCGTCGAAGAAGTCGCCCTTGACGTTGCGCAGCAGGAGCGGCGTGTCTTCGCTGAAGTGGGGGAGGAAGAGGTCGAGCCAGCCGTCACCATCGTAATCGCCCACGGCCACGCCCATATTGGCTTGCTCCTGGCCGTCGCCGTTGACGGCCACGCCGGCTTCCATGCCTACGTCGGTAAACGTTCCATCATGGTTGTTGCGGAAGAGCAGGTTGGGAGTGGAATCGCAGGCGACGAACAGGTCCGGCCAGCCATCGTTGTTGTAGTCGAAGGCGACCGCGGTTAGCCCAAAGCGGCCGCCGGGCGCCCTGATGCCGGCCTTGGCCGAGACCTCGGTAAACGTCCCATCGCCGTTGTTGTGGTAAAGCGAGCAGAACTCCTTGTTCAGGCCCATCGGGCCGCAGTTCACCGAAACGCCTTTGTACATACAGTAGCGGTTGGCGCCGCCTACAGGCGTGGTCGCCAGGTCCAGGTCGATGTAGCGGGAAACAAACAGGTCCAGGTTGCCGTCGCGGTCGTAGTCAACGAAGGTGCAGCCGCTGCCGTAGCGCGTGCCGGTCTGTCTGAACCCGGCCTTCTCCGTGACGTCGGTGAAGGTGCCGTCGCCATTGTTGTGGTAGAGGACGTTCTGGCCGAAATACGTCAGGAACAAGTCATCGTAGCCGTCGTTGTCGTAGTCGCCGATGCAGACGCCGTAGCCCCAGCCGGTGTGTTTCAATCCGGCTTTCTCGGTCACATCGGTGAAGGTGCCATCGCGGTTGTTGTGATAGAGGTGGTTAGTGGGTTCCTGGCCGCGGGGAAAGCCTTCGTGCCGCGTGCCGTTCACGAGGAAGATGTCGAGCCACCCGTCGCGGTCGTAATCGAAGAAGGCAATGCCGGGCCCATTCGCCTCCACGATATACTTCTTGGCGTATTCCTCGCCGTAAACCACGGGGGTTGTCAGTCCCGCGCGGGGCGCCACGTCGGTGAAGGTCACAGGAAAGGGTCTACCGGAAGGCTTGGGGCGGGGCGCCGGGCGCACGCCGCGCGACGCCATGCCTTGTCCTGCTAGGTGCAGTGGGCTCGCGAGGAGCAGGCTCGCGGGGGCGAGGGTTTGGAGGAAGCGCCGGCGCGTGGAATTCATAACAGGTTACGCCACCAGAGCCAATCGGCGAGACAGTACGGTCACTCTGGTGGGCTCAAATCATCATAGCACGGGAGATACAACGGGAGACTACTCGGGAGGTTCCTCGGTCTGCGGCGCGCTCATGCGCCCCTGGATGCCGACGCGAAGGGCTTGGCCGGCGCTGAAAAGCCTATCGTGGGTCTCCCGATAGACGGCGAGCTCCCGCTTGGCTTCCTCCTCCCGGCCCAAACGGCGGTAGGCGAAGGAAAGCTGATAGTGGGCCACGGGATTGTCAGGCGCAAGTTTGACGGCGGCTTCCAGAGGCGCGACCGCCTCCTCGGCCCGATTGGCGGAGACCAGCGATTTGCCCAGCCCGATCAACGCCTCCACGAACCCTGGGTCGAGTTTCGCGGCCCGCCCGAAACGTTCGATAGCTTCGCTCCACTGCCGGGCCTGCCGGGCCATCTCGCCCAGTTCGTATTCCGCCCCACTGCTCCCCGGGTCAATCTGCAACTCCTCGGCGAACTCCCGGCGCGCCTCGTCGAGCGTGGTCGGGCCTCGCTCGCCCGCCAGTAGCAAGCGTCCCAGCCGAAGGTGAATTCCCGGCAAGCGTGGGTTGAGCGAGAGGACCTTACGATATTCTTCCATGGCCTCCGCGGCCTTCCCCTGAATCTCCAGCACCTCGGCGTTGAATTGATGAGCTTGAATGGACGCGGGCGCAGTGCGCAGCAGCCGCTGCGAGGCCCGGGTCGAAAGTTCTGAATAGAGCAGCGCGCTCAAGTAGAGCACGTCCGGATCGTCGGGGAAGTCGCGATTGAGCCAGCGGGCGAAATCCACGGCCTTGTCTGGCTGACTCGTCGCCATGGCGCAGCGCAGCGCGCTCGTACCCATCACATGTTTCAGTCGCGGGTCTGGGATGCGGGGGTAGTCCTTCTCCAGATAAGCCAGCGCGTCGCGGCACTGGCCGCTTTCTGCCAGGCTGAGGCCGAGGAAGTAGCGGGCGGCGGTTAGCGTAGGTTTCAGTTTCAGCGCCTGCCGGCACGACGCAAGGGCGTCGCGGAACCGGCCACCAGAGTAATAGGCCATGCCGAGGTTGGCGTGGAACTCCGCGATGCCGGGAGCGAGCTTGGTTAGCCGTTCGAATCCCTGGATGGCGGTGGGGAAATCTCCTTGGCGCAACGCGGCTGAGGCCTGGGCGGCAAGCTGCGCCAGCTCGGCCTGTTGCGCCGGCGGGATGGACTGACGAGAAGGTCTCTGCGGAGCCGGCGCCTGCGCTCCCGCCGGAGTGCCTGCCAGAAGCAGGGCGCAGATGGCGACGGCAAACCTGACCCGCATCCGTCCGTTTTTCACGACTGTGAGGATAATGGCAAACTCGCAGGACGTCAAATGCGGCCGCCCTTGCAAGCCCCCGAGGGGTCCCGCAGGCGGGATAGTCCAGCGCGTGAGCGCTGGCAAGAGGAGGGGAGAACTCAGCTTTCAATCCTGAGGGTGTAGCGACGCCCCGCCGGGTCGGCGGCGAGGACGCCGCCGCTACAGAAAGAAAGAACCCCGGATAGTACAAAAAGAAAAAACCCTGGCCGGCCGCCGGAGCGACCGACCAGGGTTAGGAAAACAATCGAAAGTCAGCCTAGAAGATGAACTTCAGACCGACCTGCATGATGCGTGGATCCCACGCGGTATTGACTTGGCCCTGGCCGCCGTTGAAGCGGGTGGTGCCAATCATCTGGTCGTTGCACGTGCGTCCAAACGCCTTGGTGCCATCAGGGTTGTTGTCCCCGCTGCAGCCGGAGTTAATATACTTCCACTGCGGATGGTTCCAGGTGTTGAACGTCTCCAGGCGCAACTGGATGGTGGAGTGTTCACCCTTGAACCAGGGCAGTTGGAAGTTCTTGAGGATCGCCAAGTCCCAGTTGTTCCGGCCCGGACCGGTCAGAGCGCTACGGCCCATGTAGCCGAACATCCCTGGCTGGCCGTCGGCCCGGAGCTGGTCTAGCGTGGGCTGGACAACCACCGACGGGTCATACCAAGTCGGGGTAGGTCCATACTCGGGATCGTTGAACACCCCCTTCTTGATCTTCAGAGGCGCGACATTGTTGCACTTCATGTTGCCGCCGATGCCCGTGCTCATGCCCGTGATGCCGCAGTTGAAATTCACGGGCTGGCCGGTGAACATGCTGGTGATACCGCTGATGGTCCAGCCTCCCAGGAGGCTCTTGACCGGGCCGCTGGAGCTCTTGAAGAAGGGCAGTTCGTACACGTAGTTGAACACCAGGATCTGCCCGCGGTTCAAGTCAGAGAGACCCTTCCACCTTGAGAGGTTGGAGTCGTCGATGCCGTTGTAGGAGCTGGTTTGTGCGTAGGTGCTCGTGGAATCATCGATGGTCTTGGACCAGGTGTAGGAGGTCTGGAACGTGATCCCGTGGCCAAAGACGTGGCGGAAGTTCACCTGGAGCGAATTGTAGCCCGAAACCGCCGTGTTCTCCTTACTCGAGATGCCGCCGTAGCCCCGGTAAGGTCGGAAGAAGTTGGAGTTGCTGGTGGGGTCATGGTTGATCATGATGGTCTGGACATCGCAGTTGCCTTCCGCGTCGCAGTGGTTCTTGCCCGCGAGAGCGGGGGCATTCAGCGTTCCGACCCCGATGGGGATCATGTTCAGGTCGCGGTTACGAGCCAGGTTGCGACCCATGGTCCCAACCCAGGCGACGCTCAGCACGTTATTGCCCGGAAACTCGTGCTGAATGCCGAAGCTGAATTGCTGGACGTTCCCCCACTTCTGCCGATACGGGAATGTCGTGTAACCCCCCGGCCCGTAGGCGGCAGCCTGAGCGAAGGTGGTTATCGGCTGGATCTGGTCGTAGCTGGTCAAGTCATACAGCCACGGGGCTGCCACTGACGGCGGGTTGCCCTCGCCGCCTTCGGTCTGGGCTTCGTTGCCGTTGCCCATCTCGTAGTAGATCCCGTAGCCGCCCCGGATCACCGTCTTGCCGTTGCCCCAGGGGTCGTAGGCAAAGCCAAAGCGCGGCGCGATGGTCCAGTAGTAGGGCGTCTGGCAGCCCTTCAGGATCGCGCCGCTGCCGCACTCGACTAGCCCGTTGCCGTAGCCCGCGGCGGCGTCGTGCAAGTTCGGGTCCATAATGAAGTTCCCACCGGCATCCAGCTGCTTCTCCTGCCGAGGGTCGTACAGGCTAGGCACAAATCCTGAATCGATGGTCGGACGCGTGACGTCGTGGATGCGCGTGAAGAGGTAGTAGCGCACGCCAAGGTTCAACGTCAGCTTGCGACTGACCTTCCAGTCGTCCTGGACGTACGGCTCAAACGCCGTCATCCGCCAGTGGCCCTTGGCATAACCTCCCACGGGCACACCGCCTTGGGTCAGCGTCCCTTCCTGGTAGCCCTGAATGTTGCCCAGGGTCATGTCAGCCAAGCCATTGCCCGAGGTGTGGGAACCCCAGTTGTCAAACTGCATAACCCCTTGGACCGGGGAACCGAACTGCTCGTTCTTCCGGTACTTCTCCATGAAGAAGCCGAACTTCAGCGTGTGCCGGCCCTTGGTCCAGGCGATGTTGTCCTTCATGGTGATGACGGGGTTGGAGTTGAACCAGGGGTTGTAGCCGGATTGGCCTTCGTAGATACACAGAGGAGCCCCGCCGCAAATGGCGATGTCGGGGATGTTAGGCCTACCCTGGTTGGCGGCGAACAGGCTCTTGGTTGTCCAGCTATCCGGCTTGGCCAGGGTACCCGAGACCGACGAGGGCCCCACGATCGAGTCCAGGAGGATGTGGTCGACCGTGTAGCCCATCACAAACTCGTTCATCAGGTTGGGCTTGATGCTGGTGGCGATGTTCAGCACCGCGCTCTTGCCCGGGCCTCCGAACGGAGTCTTGACGGTGTCGTAGGCGGACCAATTCCACAGCGAGGGAACCGCCACCGTGTTCCAAGCGTCTTGAGTGAAACGGACGAACACGCGGGTCTTCTCACCAATGTTCTGGTCCACGCGGATCTGTTCCTGTCGCCAGTTGGTGGCCGTGCTGGAAGAAAGTAGCCATCCCGTTGGGGTCCCGGTGTTGGGCAAGGGAACCAGGGCGTCCAGGAGAATCTTACCGTTGTTGGCATTCTCGTCGTATTTTGCCAGCGTGGGCGTGGTGTCTGCCCCCAAAGTGGCGCGATAGTTGGCGAGGTTGTTGTAGGTCACGCCACCGATCTTTGGCAGCGTGCAGCCCGAGATGTTGCTGTTGTAGTTATCCGAATCCGGGTCGCATTCGGTGAAGTCCCCGGCTCTCATAAGCTCCGTGGGGACGCTGGCACTGATGACCTGGCCTTCCCGGTATTTCCGCCAGTTCTGGGACCAGAAGAAGAAGGTCTTGGTCTTGTCGGTGTTGTAGTGGCCCGGGATCCAGACCGGCCCGCCGATGTTGTAGCCGTAATCGTTCCACTTGCGGGGCGTCTTGGCAGCCTTCGTCTCGCCGATGCTGGCCCGGTTCTGGAACCAGGGGTTGGCGTCGAAGTGGTCGTTGCGGACATACTCGAAGACGGAGCCGTGGAAATCCTTCGTGCCGCCCTTGGTTGCGACCTCGATGGTGGCACCGGCGTGCTTACCCATGTCCGCGCCGTAGTTCGAGGTGGAAATACGGAACTCGGCGATGGTGTCCAAACTCGGATAGGTATTGAAGGTGCCCGCCGAGCCTTCATCCGTGTTGGGGCCGCTGTCGATTTCCCAGTTGTTGTACTGGGTGCGCCCGCCGTTGAAGGAAATGCTATTGTTCCCGTACACGCCCACGTGCGACGTGTCCAGTCCGTTGTCGGGCGCGGCGCCCGGAACCAACGTGGCCAGCGTGACCCAGTTGCGGCCGTTCAGTTCCAGGTTGGCAATCTGCGTGCCCGTCACGATGTCGGAAATTGCCGCCGTCTCGGTCTCCACACGCGTGATGTTGCCCGTGACGGTTACCTCTTGGGTGACCTGCCCGACCGTCAATTGCAGGTCCACCCGGAGGGTCTGCCCGACCGACAACGTGATACCCGAGCGCACCAGTTTCTGAAACCCTGGGGCCTCGGCGGTGACCACATAGTCGCCGATCGGGACTTTGGATGCGTACCACTCTCCCGCCGCGTTGGCGACCAGGTCGCGGGTGAAACCCCTAGCAGAGTTTGCCACCACGACCTTGGCCCCCGGGATCACAGCTCCCGTGGAGTCCATAACCGACCCCACGATCGTCGCCGTGTCCTGAGCCCAAGCGGTGAGAGAGACGAAGAAGAGAAACGTGCCTAGCAACAGAATTGTTCTCTTCACAAACGTCCTCCCTCTCTTGATTTTTACTCGCTGGTCCATAAACCGAACTTTCTTGGATATGACAACATGTCCGAGAACAGACTCAGATAATGAGTCTCGCTTTGGTAGTAGCAAAGAGGATGCCAAAATGTAACCTTTTTGTACTAGCTAAATAGTTGGAAACAATTAGGATTGCCACCAACTTCCAGGCCTTTTTCTGCGGAATACAATAAACCGTATTTTAGCTTACGCATCTTGGGATTCGGTGGTCGCAGATGGTCTTTTTGTAACATCCCTGGTAGGTGCGTACGGTGTCACCAGCTACCCCTTCCGCGGGTGATTCGGCGGGACGGCGCCCCGGGGAATCTGGCTCGGGGAAAGTGCTATCATGGGGCCGTGCGAGGGAACACGGTGAGCAGACCGAGAGCGCTTGGGACGCGTGAGTTCGCGCCGGCGCTACGGATTCTCGTCGCCCTGCTGAGCTTGGCGGCTGCTTCTTTGCCTAGCCTCGCGGAGGAGAAGGGCCCGCGTCGCGAGGGCTTCCAGCAGCTTGCCCAGCAGGCGGTGGAAGCGCAACGTCAGGGCCAGGGGGAACAGGCCATCCGGCTTTATTTGCGGGCGCTCCGCCTTCGACCCGAATGGCCCGAGGGCTGGCGGAGCGTGGGGGTTCTCCTCGCTGATCGCAAAGAGTACGCACGCGCCGAGGCGGCTTTTCAGAATCTGCTGGATATTGAACCGAAGAATGGCGCGGGGTGGGCGCTGCTGGGGCTGTGTGAGTACGAGCAGGGTCGATATGGGGAAGCCTACAAGCACATCCAGCAGGGGCAGACCCTGGGGATCGGGAACCCGGACCTGGAAAAAGTCGCCACCTTCCACACGGCACTCATGGCGATTCAAAAGGGAGATTTCCAACTCGCCCGAAGCCTTTTGGTGCGGCTCGCCCGCTCGGGCGTGGACGACCCTGACTTGGTCGCCGCCTTTGGCCTTGCAGCACTGCGTATCGCGAAGAGCCCGGAGCAACTGGGCGCTGAACAGAAAAGCCTTGTTGACCGGGTTGGGCAGATCGAACTGCCCGCCAGGCACATGCAAGTCCCCGAGGTCGTCGCCGCCTATGAAAAGCTCCTGGCGGAGCTGCCGCAGACTCCGGGACTGCATTATGCCTTTGGGGATTTCCTGGCGAGCGCGGGCCAGTACGACCGGGCGATCGAAGAGATGAAGAACGAGCTCCGGCTTAATCCCGATGACGTCCTGGCCATGGTCCAGGTTGCCCTGGACTATCTCAGCGCCAACCAGGCAGAGCAAGCTCTTCCTTATGCGGAGAAGGCTGTGCACCTGGCGCCACAGCTTTTTGCCACCCACTATGTGTGGGGCTGGACGCTTTACAGGAACGGCCAGAACGACCGCGCCATTCCCGAGCTCGAACGAGCGGTGAAGCTGGAACCTGACAGCGCCCGGGCCCACTACTCGCTTTCACAGGCGTATTTGCGGGCCGGCCGCAAAGCCGACGCCGACCGCGAGCGCGATGTCTTTGCGCGGCTGAGCCAGAAGACCACCCCGCCCGGCGCGGCTATGGGCGGGCGCGAATATTCCGGTACGCCGAGCGAGAATCTCCCCTCCCCTCCGGAACCTTAGAGTGGCCCTTCCCCGTAGCGTGGCCCACACCGCGCGCCGTCACTGCCTCTGCTGATCCGAACCTAGGCGGGCCTCCCACTTGGGCTGCTTCCCCGGACCAGGATTGCGTGGCGCGGGGTGAGTAATCTAAAATGCCTTGAGTTGATTCTTGGCGAGGCTGCTGTGCTGCGACTCCGCATGCTCTGGACCGTGCTCCTGCTGGCCACACTCGGGCTGGCCGCCGTCCAGGCGCAGGTCGAGGATCCGAAAGCCGTGTTCGACCGCGCGCAGCGCGCCTTGCTGGCCGGCAACTACGCGAAGGCTGAGCAAGGGTTCCGCGAGGTTCTGGAGCTGGATCCGCTCTCGGCCGCGGCGTACAGCAATCTGGGTGTGATCTACCTGCGCACGAACAAACTGGACGCGGCCATCGAGTCCTTTGAGGCGGCGCGCAAACTGGCGCCACAGGTGGTGGGCATCGACCTTAATTTGGGGCTGGCCTACTACCGCAAGAAAAACTACCAGCAAGCCGTCCCACACTTCGACCGCGTGCTCCAAGCCTACCCGGACCACGAGCAGGCGCGCTTCCTGAAGGGCATATGTCAATTCGTGCTGGACGACTACGAGGCCACGGTCCGGACCCTGGAGCCGCTGTACGAGCGGGAGAAGAACAACCTGGATTTCCTCTTTGTGCTCGGCATCTGCTACGGCAAGCTCAAGCGTGAGGCGGATTCAGAGAAGGCCTTCGCGCAATTGGTGCGCGCGGGAGGCGACACGCCCCACATGCACCTCCTGCTGGGGAAAGCCTACGTGGACCTCTACGCGCACCAGAAAGCGCGGGACGAGCTGGAAAAGGCCGTGGCCGCCAACCCCAAGCTGCCTTACGGTCACTTCAATTTGGGCGTCGTCTTTCAACGTCTGGGAATGCTGGAGGAAGCCGGGAAAGAATTCGACGCGGAAATCTCCCTCACCCCGAGCGAGCCCTGGACCTACGAGAACCGCGGGATCGTTTACCTGGCCCAGGACAACCCCGATCCTGCCATCGAGATGTTCCTGAAAGCGCTGGCGCTCGACCCCAAGATGCCCCTGTCGTTGGCGGGATTGGGGAAGGCCTACGTGCGCAAGGGGCAGGTGAAGGAAGCCGTTCCCTATTTGGAGCGGGCCGTCGCCCTGCAGCCCGACAGCGCCAACATCCACTACCAGCTCGGCCAGGCCTACCTGAAAACCGGCCGGCGCGCGGAAGCCAAGAAGGAAATGGACGAAGCTGGTAGGCTACAA
>Ga0187878_1003513_pt1 | contig 12889 bp, 12 predicted proteins | sample June2016WEW_17_1_FD_132979 | JGI IMG/M metagenome (GOLD analysis project Ga0187878, IMG submission 132979) | Peatland microbial communities from SPRUCE experiment site at the Marcell Experimental Forest, Minnesota, USA - June2016WEW_17_150 | ecosystem: Environmental > Terrestrial > Soil >...
CAACCCCTACAACGATATCGGCGCCTACCTCATCGAGAAGGGCGAGTACGACGAAGCCGAGTCGTGGCTGCTGCGCGCCCTGCAGTCGAAGCGCTACGAGTCCTATCACTACCCGCACTACAACCTGGGGCGCGTCTTCATGGCGAAGGAGCACTTCGCCAAGGCCCGCTATCATTTCGAGCAGGCGCTCAAGCTCTCGCCCGATTACGGGCTTGCCAAGGAAGCGCTCGAAACCCTGCGACGCAAGCTGATGTAACTCCCTCCACCGTCCGTCCTTCACGCCCGTCCGCCGCGAGGCCGTGTGCTATCATGACCGCGAGATCAATGGTGAATAGTGAATGGTGAATGGTGAAAGCGAACCGGTGAGCCGCGTATTGCCCGCGCAAACAGATTATATGTACCCTTCGGCATTCACAATTCACCATTCACTATTCACTATTCACCGGAGTTAACTATGCCCAGCGCTCCCTTGCAGTTCTTGAGTGACGAGCTGAACAAGCTGCGCGAACAGAAGCTCTATCAGAAGCTGCGGATTCTGGAGAGCGAGCAGCGCCCCACCGCCCGCTTCGACGGCCGCGAGGTCATCAACCTCTCCTCCAACAACTACCTCGGCCTCACCACGCACCCCAGGCTCAAGCAGAAGGCGCTGCAAGCGATCGAGCAGTGGGGCGTGGGCTCGGGCGCGGTGCGCACCATCGCCGGCACCATGTCGCTCCACATGGAGCTGGAGGAGAAGATCGCCCGCTTCAAGAACGTCGAGGCTTCCGTGGTCTTTCAATCCGGCTTCACGGCCAACGCCGGAACCGTGCAGGCCATCCTCACCCGCGACGACGTCATCATCTCCGACGAGCTCAACCACGCTTCCATCATCGACGGCTGCCGACTTTCGCGCGCCGAGATCAAGGTGTTCCCGCACAAGGACGTCGAAGCCTGCGAGAAGGTCCTGAAGGAGCTCGCGGGGCGCAAAGGCCGCAAGCTGCTTGTCACCGACGGCGTCTTCTCGATGGACGGCGACATCGCGCCGCTGCCGGGGCTCGTCGCGCTGGCGGAGAAGTACGGCTGCATCATGATGATTGACGACGCGCACGCCTCCGGCGTCCTGGGCCGCAACGGGCGCGGCACCGTCGACCACTACGGCCTGCACGGCCGCGTCGACATCCAGGTCGGCACGCTCTCCAAGGCCATCGGGGCGCTGGGCGGCTACGTCTGCTCGACCCGCGACACCATCGAGTTCCTCTATCACCGCGCCCGGCCGTTCCTCTTCTCCACTTCTCACCCGCCTTCCGTCGCCGCCACCTGCATCGCGGCGTTCGAGGTGCTGGAAGAGGAGCCACAGCTCATCGAGGCTCTCTGGACGAACACGCGCTCCTTCAAAGAGGGTCTGAAGAAGCTCGGTTTCAATACCGGCATGAGTGAGACGCCCATCACGCCCGTCATGGTTGGCGACGCGGCGCTTGCCCACCAGTTCTCGCGCGAGCTCTTCGCCGCGGGCGTCTTTGCCATGAGCCTGGGCTTTCCCACTGTCCCCGTGGGCAAGGCGCGCATCCGCACTATCGTCACCGCCACGCACACGGAAGACGAACTCCGCCGCGCCCTGGAGATTCTCGGCAGCGTGGGCAAGAAGCTGGGCATCATCTGAGTTCGCGCTTCAAGTTGCCTCCCCACCCGACCGCGCGTTGTTTGACTTGGCGGAATGGCGGCGATTACCATCCTCTGGTGAACTCCCGCAAGAGACTGGCATTCGTCTTGCTGCTCGCGACGGCAGCGGCGCTGGCGCTCGCGGCGGCTTCGCCTCTCATTGCCCAACGGAGCGAAGAGGCCCTGGCGGAGCAGATCGGCGCCGCGATCGAAGCGGGCCGGCTCGACGCCGCCATCTCCGACGCGCGACGCGCGGTCGAGCGATTCCCGCAATCCGCGCAGCTTCATCAACTGCTCGGTGCGACGCTGTTCAAGAAGGGACTGAACGCCGAAGCGCGCCAGGCGTTTCAACGCGCCATCGAGCTGGACCCCGCGGTGCCGCAGAACCACTTCAACCTGGCGCTCGTCGAGCTGGGTGAGAACCACTACGCCGAGGCGGCCAAGGCCCTGGAAGCGTGCGTCAAGCTCCAGCCCGCCAACGCCCAGGCGCGCTTGCTCCTCGGCCGCGCTTATCACAACCTGAACCGCACCCTGCCCGCCATCGAGCAGTTCCGGAAGGCGCTGGAGCTCCAGCCGCAACTCCCCCTCGCCCACTACCATCTCGGTTACGCCTACCAGAGTCAGGGGAATCTCGCGGCGGCGCTGGCCGAATTCGAGCAGGAAATCCGCCTCAATCCCAACTTCGTCGAAGCCTACTGGCTGGCGGGGAACATCGAGCTGGGGAAGGGGAATCTCGCGAGCGCCGAAGACCACTTCCGCCGCGGCCTCCGCTTGCGGCCCGAGGCGGTTCCGGGGCACTATGGGCTGGCGCGCGTGCTGCTCGGGCGCGGCGAGCTGGCGGAGGCGGAGGAAGCCTTCAAGAAGGTCATCGAGCTCCAGCCCCAGCACGCGGAAGCGCACTACGCGCTGGCGCGGCTTTACCAGCAGGCGGGGAAGAAGGAAGCGGCGGCGCGGGAGCTCGAGATCGTGGCGGAACTCCACGCGCGCAGCGCCCGCCGGAGCTCCGGCATCGCGGGCAGCCGGAACCCCTGAAGGCGCGCGGCGGCGCGCCGGAGTGATTGGAACCGGGAGGCTATCATTCGACCTCGACACTACGCGGCGATCATCGCAGTCGTCCTGGCCCTGGCTTCGGTGGCGCTGCTCGCCCAGCATCGCGCTGCTCCTCCCGCGCCGCAACCCCGCGGCACGCCCCGGCTCGCGCAGCCCGCGGAACCTGCGGCGGCTGACCAGTTTGTGGAAGTCTCCGAGAGCGCGGGCATCCGCTTTGCCCTCACCAGCGGCGGGCCCGAGAAGCACTACATCATCGAGGCCAAGGGCGGCGGCGGCATCGCCTGGACCGACTACGACGGCGACGGCTTCCCCGACCTCTTCCTGGTGAACGGCTCGACCTTCGAGCAGTGGCGGCGCGGCTCGAGTCCGCGCTCGCGCCTGTTCCACAACCGGGGCGACGGAACCTTCACCGACGTCTCCGCGGGCTCGGGGCTCGACCACACCGGCTGGGGCATGGGCGTCTGCGCGGGCGACTACGACAACGACGGCCGCGACGACCTCTACGTCACCTACTACGGCGGGAACGTCCTCTACCGCAACGAGGGCGGCGGGAAGTTCTCCGACCAAACCCAGCGCGCCGGCGTGCGCGGCCACGGCTGGAGCATGGGCTGCGCCTTTGGCGACTATGACAACGACGGCTATCTCGACCTCTACGTTGCGAACTACGTCGATGTGGATATCGAACATCTCGGCGAGCCGGGCAGCGCTCCCAACTGCACTTACCGCGGCGTCGCCACCTTCTGCGGCCCGCGGGGCCTGGCGGGCGGGCGCGACATCCTCTATCACAACAACCGCGACGGCACCTTCACCGACGTGACCGAGCGGGCGGGGATCGACCCCGGATCGTACTTCGGCCTGGGCGTGGTGATGGGCGACTACGACGGCGACGGGCGGCTCGACATCTACGTCGCCAACGACTCCACCCCCAGCTCCCTCTATCACAACAACGGCGACGGCACGTTCACCGACGTGGGGCCGGCGGCGGGCGTCGCCTACAGCGCCGAGGGCCAGGAACAGGCGGGGATGGGTGTTGACTTTGGAGATTACGACAACGATGGAATGCTTGACTTAGTTAAAGGTAGCTTCTCTGACGATACCAAAAACCTTTATCACAACAACGGCGACGGCGCCTTCACCGATCAGACCTACTTCGCGGGCCTGGGCGACGTCGCCTGGCTCTTCACCACCTTCGGCACCAAGTTCCTCGACTACGACAACGACGGCTGGAAGGACATCCTGCTCGCCAACGGCCAGACCTTCCCGCAGATGGACCGCTATCCCAGCGGCATCACCTACGCCGAGCGCAACCTGCTCTTCCACAACCTCCACAACGGCAAGTTCGAGGAAGTGGGACAGCGCTCGGGGCCCGGCCTCGCGCTCAAGAAGGTGAGCCGGGGTCTCGCCACCGCCGACTACGACAACGACGGCGACCTGGAATTCCTGGTCAGCAACATGAACGGTGCGCCCGACCTCATCCGGCACGCGCGCAAGAACTCCAACCATTCCGTGCTGCTCAAGCTCACGGGCACGCGCAGCAACCGCGACGGCATCGGCGCCAAGGTGCGCGTCACGGCCGGCGGCCTCACGCAATTCGACGAAGTGCGCAGCGGCAGCAGCTACCTGTCCTCCTCCGATCTCCGCCTGCACTTCGGCCTGGGCGCGGTGGCGAAGATCGACCGGATCGAAATTGCCTGGCCGAGCGGGCAGAAGGATGTGGTCGAGGATGCGCCCGCCGACCGCGTCCTGATCCTCCGGGAAGGCGCAGGACTGGCGGGCAGCACGCCATTTCGCAAGCCCGCTGCGCCGCCCGGCGCCAAGCCCAAAGGCTGAGAGATATGGAAGCGCTCAACCCACATCGAGACCGGCGGGCACGTTTGCACCGCGTGTCCCTCATGTTGGTTTGCATGGGCACGCTCTGGGGCGCGGCGTTTCCCGCCCTTTCGCGGGCGGATGAATTCACGCACGTCCAGAACTACTCCGCGGAGCTTTCCTCGCGCGGATTGTTTGTGATCGACACGCGAATCGGCGATATTCGAATCGAGGGATGGGACGAGCCGCGCGTGGCGATCGAAGCCGAGAAGGTGGTTCAGGCGGGCTCGCAGGCAAAAGCCGAGCGCCTGTTCCCCCAAATCAAGATCCTGCTGAGCGAAGAAAGCGAAGGGCTGCTGCTGCGGACGGTCTACCCGCGCAGGACCGTCTTGCGCCCGTTCCGTGGAGCGACGAAGCTTTCCGCGAATTTCCGCATTCGGGTTCCTGCGGAGGTCAACCTCCGCCTCAAATGCGTGGATGGCGACGTGACGGTGCGAGGTCTGCGCGGCCACGAACAGATCCGGGTCGGTTACGGCAATGTCGAAGTCAGCGTCCCATCCCTGGAGCGGCTCCGTTCTTTGAAGGCGAACGCCTTCTTGGGGTATGTTCAGAGTGATCTGCGCGGGGAAGACAGCGCGGGTTTCGGGCGCAAGGTTTCTTTCTGGAATCCCGACGGCGAGCAGAACGTTGCCGTGAGCGTCCGGCTGGGCGGCGTGTACATCTACCACGTCGAATAGCCCTCCGGCAGGCCGCCGGAGGACGGGGCTGATATCATCGGCTAGCCGGTGGGAGCGAGGAAAGGTTCGATACCGGACGTGTTCGCCTACACCGGCTTGCCGGGGGCGTTCAAGAAAGCGGGATTCGTGGAGGCGGCGCGTCGTTCCCCCACCCGCCCCATGATGCGATTCGCCGTGCAGGCGAAGTAGCCCGGAAGCCGCCTGGCGGCGCGAGGGAAGGAGAGCGAAATGAGTGGTTACCACGAGAATCCTTTTGTGGCGGAGTTCTATGACTACGTGGTGCCGTATCGCGAGCGCGGCGACGTGGATTTCTTCGTCGCGGCGGGCGAGCAGAGCGGCGGCTCGGTGCTCGAAATCGGCTGCGGCACGGGCCGCGTCCTGATTCCCACGGCGCGCGCCGGAGTGGAGATCACCGGCCTCGACTCCGCGCCCTCGATGCTCGCCGTGTGCCGCGCCAAGCTCGCGCAGGAAGCGCCCGCCGTGCAAGCGCGCGTGAAGCTCGAACAGGGCGACATGCGCAGCTTCGATCTGGGGCGGACGTTCCGCCTGGTGACGATTCCCTTCCGGCCCTTCCAGCATCTGATGACCGTGGACGATCAGCTCACTTGTCTCGGCACGGTGACGCGCCACCTCGCTCCGGGCGGAAAGCTGATCCTTGATCTCTTCAACCCCGCCTTCCCGCACCTCGCCGACGAGCGCTTCTTCGAGGAGCTGAACCGCGAGCCGCCCTTCACCATGCCCGATGGCCGCAAGGTCCTGCGCCGGCATCACATCGTGGCCCGCGACCTCTTCCAGCAGACGCAGGACGTGGAGCTGATCTACCGCGTCACTTACCCCGACGGGCGCGAGGAGCGGCTGGTGGACCGCTTCACCATGCGCTACCTCTTCCGCTTCGAGGCGGAGCACCTGCTGGCGCGCGCGGGCTTCGAAGTCGAGAGCGTTTACGCCGACTTCGACAAGAGCCCTTTCGGCTCCAAGGATCCCGGCGAGCTCATCTTCGTGGCCCGCAAGCGCTGACCGTGGCGGTTGATTCTAATCGCGGCCGTTCCGCGTGCACTCCCGAAGTTGTTCCAGGTCTTCGAGGAGGGCCCGCATCAGTTCCTCCCAGCTTTTCCTGTCGGCCGGCGTGAATTCCTTGCCGTAACCCTTCATCCGTTCCGGCATGGCATTTTCAAGGACCACCCAGAGGGTGGAGAGTTCTGCGGCCAGGATCTGGCGCGGGTCCGGCTTGCTGAGACGCACGGAGAACCGTCCCAGCGCCGCATGGAGCCGCCGCCGCATTTGCGCCATCTTCTCCCGCGCCCTCTGAATCTGCCCGCTTTTGATGGGCGAGGTGGCCGTGCCGTCCTCCAGCGATTTGAGGACCACTTCCATGCGGCCCAACGCGTCCTCGATGATGCTTGCAACCGTTGCCAGCCGCCGCGCGTGGAGCTCGTCGAGTGCCATAGTCTCGAATCTCCCCCATCCCCCGGGTGGGCTTTGGAGCCTACTGCGTCGTCCGGGTATCGCGAATCTCGCGTTCCAGGTTGTCCAGCCGGGCGAAGGCGGCCTGGACGGCGGCGGCTCCCTCGGACCGCACGGTTCGGGCGCGAGTCAAGGCCTGTTCCGCAATCCGCCTCACTTCGTGGAGCAGCTTGCGGATTTCCACCTCCAACCGGCTGCGACTTTCCTGAACGCGATTGAGAACGTCACTCTGCACCCGGGCGCAGTTGACCTCGAGCAGGTAGTTCAGGAACTCGCGGGCATCGTCCTCGATGGCGCGACGAGCTCCCACAAGGCCTAGAACCAGATCCGCCAGCCAACGCAGCGGCGATGCGGGTTGCGCGATTTGGGTCAGGTCGCGGAAGGTGAACTCCGATCGATATTGAAATCCCGCTTCCGGGTCAAGGGCGTGCGGCATGTGCGCCAGCTCCGGAACGCCTCCTTCAGCGAGCCTCTTCAGGAAATCATTGCCCATCTGCACGAAGCGACGGGCAACCTGCCGATATTCCTTCTCCGCCTCTGCTTGTTCCGTTCGCAGCCAGGGGAGGACGTGCTGGCGCGCGATGTCCTGAGCCTGGCGCATCAGGGCGCGGCGGTAGGACGGACCACCCATCCCGCGCGTGAGCGATGGCAGCGTCACCTCGAATTCCTGCTTTGCCTGCGGCAATGCGGAAGTGAAGAAGGCTTTGTGCGGGTGACGAAGACGTCGGAGAGATGCTGTTGCTCGGCCATCAAGAGGAAATTCAGCTCCCGCATCGAGCGTTCCGCCTCGGCGATCGTCCCGCTCATTGCCGCGATCCGCAGCTCGGATTCTTCGATGGGCCGCTGGAGCGCCTCGCGCTCCTCCCCGACAATCACCAGCAATCGTTCACTCAGACGCTCGATTCCGCGATCGCACGCCGCCTTGATGAGCTGCCGGCCCGAGTCGCCCACGAGCTGGTCGAGGGCGCCGGTGACCTTTCCCCAATCGCGTTCGGGCCCGCAATTCAGGAGCCGCTCCGTGGCGCTGACCTCGAAGACCGGCCCCACTGGCCGCTGCAAGCGCTTCTCGAGCTGCTTTCGTGCAAACCCCGCGGCCGCAGTGCGTTCTTCGTCCGTGGTCCGGTCCGCCTTGTTGAGGACCAGGATGAGATTCCGAATCTGCCGTCCTACGGCTTCCACGAGCGCAAGCTCCTCGCCCGCCAGCGGAGGATCGGCGCCCACCACGACCAGCGCCGCATCGATGTGGGGTATGAAAGCCTGGGTCGCTGCGGTGTTGCCGGTGAACACCGATCCCAGGCCCGGCGTGTCCACCAGGCACATGCCGGTCGCAAGCAAGGGGCTCGGCACAAATACCTCGACACCCCCGACCTTCTTGGTGTTTTCCGGGTTGTGCTCTTCGGAAACGTACTGCTTCAGGTCCGCGATGGCGATATCCCGCCAGGAGCCGTCGCGCCCCTGGATGCGTGCTCTCAGTTGATCTCCGAATCGGATCACGGTGGGCACGGCAGTCACGGGAATGAAGCCCACTGGCAGGACGGGCTCACCGATCAGAGCATTAATCAGCGTTGACTTGCCGCGCTTGAACTGCCCGATACAGGCCACGTAGAAGCGGCCTTCCGCGACGCGGGCGGCGAGCTCGCGCGCTTCCTTGCTGACCGACTCCGCACCGAGCTCTTCCCCCAACGCCGCTAGGCGCAGGAGTCTGCCCGCGCCGTCATCGTCACTCGCACCGGTGGGCGCCGCAAGGGCGTGGTCTCCCGGCATCGTACGAACCTTCATCGAGTCGCCGCTTTCACCTTCCGTCATCGGCGCCCTCGGCAAGCTTCAGAGATGGCAGCGGGTCGTATCCGCGTACCAGGGAATCGATGCGGATCAACTTGGTTTTGATCTGCGCCCCGTAATGATAACGCGGCTCTGCAGCAAGGGCGCACATCATGATCAGGGCGCCGGGAATCTGTCCACTGAGCTGAAGCACTTGCTCCCGAAAGCCCGTGAGGTTGAGCCGTGCAAGGCCGAAGCGCTGCACGCACCATTCCAGCAATTGATGGGCCGGGTCCTTCGATAGCGGGCCGAGGGATAGGCGTTGCCGGTCGCTCCAATAGAGATCGGTCACGTGGCCGATCTCAGCCTCACTCAGGCCCCGAGCCAGAAGGTAAACCGGCGCGTTGCGCATTTGAATGAGTTCCCGAACTACCTTGGCGACGGCGTGAGTCAGCGGCTGCATGTGATCGAGGACAATGCAGTAGAGGCCCATCTCTGCCGATCGGTAAAGCGAGCCCCTCAGACGGCTCGTCGAGAGCGACTTCAGCCAGGGTTGTAAAGTTCCCTTGCGGATGCCTTCTGCGCGCAATTGCCGGCGAAGCGTCATGTCCCCGGCTTCGTAAAGCCGGCTCAAGAGTGATCGCAGGAGGGGCTGCAACCCGTCCGCCCCGCTCAGGTAGATCGCTGACCGGGCAAGCGGCGAAGGGAGGCTGTTCAGAACTTTCATCGCCAGTGCCGTCTTGCCGATTCCCGCCGGACCCAAAATCAGCAAACTCTCACGCCTCTTCAAAGCTTCGTGCAGCTTCTGAAATTCGGCGGCTCGGCCCAGGAATGGGGGAGGGAGAGAGCGGAACACGGTCGATCACCTCTCGCTTTTCGTCACCGTTTCGAGCGCACGGTTGATTTTCCTCATGATGGCCAGCATTTCCTGAACCCGGGATCTCAGGTAGGAGGCCAGAGCGGCGGGGACCTTTCCGTACCCGTGGAGATACTCCGGGTACAATTCCTCGATCGCGACGCTCATGGAGGTAAGCAGCGCGCGGGCCACGCGCTGGGGGTCGAGCCGGGCAGGTTCGAGTTTAAGCTCGGCCTTCATACCTGCTATGACCGCCCGCAAGTGAGCTGACAATTCCCTGAATTCCTCCGCCTTCTCTCCCTGCAGCGGCGGGCGCTCGCAGAGGGAGCGCGCCTCCGTGTGGAACAAATCCAGCAGTTGGAAACAATCTTCCTCCAACAAGCGTAGACGAACGGAGAGAATCCTGCGGTGATTGCTACTGACCTCATTGATGAAGGGCTGCGTCTGCGGTTCCATCAGAAACTCTCCGGAAGGGGGAAAATCCGAAGTCCTCTACTATTTCACCAGCAACACGGAACAGGGGGCGTGCCTCGTCAGGTTCTGAGACGTGCCGCCCCAAAAGCGGTCGAAGATGCGGCTATGGCCCATGAAGCCGACCACCAGCAGGTCAAAGTGATTGTCGCGCGCAAAGCGAATGATCGTTTCCACCTCATGGCCTGGCCGAACGTCGCATTTCAGTTCAATCCCGGCCGCTTGCGCCTGGGCTGTCGACTCGGAGCAAATGTGTTGGAAATACTTCTCGCTCTCTTCGTGCTCCTCCATCACCTCGCCCACGGTCTCCGCGAAATGGTTGGGGCGTTCGATGACGGTGATGGAGTGCAGTTCCGCGCCGAAGCGCTGAGCGGCGGCAATACCCGCTGCCAAGGCCTTTTTGCCACCTTCCGAGCCGTCGTTGGCAACCAGAATCTTCTTGAACATGACTTATACCTCGCTTCCGACACTCTGCGCGGCGGGCACAAGCGCATCTTGTTCCCGCACGCCCACTGCATTCACGTCCGGTCTGAAGAACCGTTCTGCGATCAACGTCGGCACGATGGCGCTCAGGATGACGACCGTCACCAGCACCGTGTACTGCGACTGGTCAATGTAGCCGTGAGTTAATCCGAACAGAGCGGAGATGGTCCCAAACGTCAGTCCCGTCGCCATCAGCAGAGTCGTGTATGCGCTTCGCTGGCGGCCGAAACCGAAGCCGAGCGCGAAGGGAAGAACTCCCGCAGTCTTGGCCGCCATCTTCACCAGAAAGAGCGCTCCGATCAGGATCAGGCCAGCCCAAAGCGCCTTGAACGAAACGTACGAGCCCGCCTTCAGGAAGTAGAACGGCGTGAGGATGGAAAACGCGATGGCCCGCATGCGGTGCATCAGCACACGGTTCTTCAGAAACTGCCGAGCCAAGACCAGCCCGATCAAGTACGCGGGAAGTACGGCCTCACTGCGCGCCATCGTCGCCATCCCGCCCAGAATAAAGAGGATGAACAGGATGAACTTGATCTCCGGCTCGCTCACGCGGTTGCCGACTTTGGCGAAATACCAGCCGGTGAATTTCGGGAGCGCCCAGAGGAGCAGCGTGGTGGCCACCGTGAAGATCAGCAGCCAGCGGTTGTATTGCGCGAAGATCAGGCCGAGCGCCACGACGGTACCCAGGTCGGTCACGAAGCAGGCCGCCAGGATGACTTTGCCGAACTCCGTTTCGTTCAGCTTGCTCTCAATCATCACCGCGTAAACCACGGCGACGGAAGTCGTCGAAAGCGCGATGCCCGCGATTTGCGCGGCCTGCAGATTCCAGTGGAAGATCCAGTGAGCCGCAGCGAAGGCGCCGAGTGCCGGCGCGAGAAACGAGAAGAAACCGATCAGCAGGCTTTCTTTCAGATTGGCTCGGAGGACGTCGGGGTCGATTTCCGCTCCCGCCAGGAAGGTCAGCAGGACGCTCCCGAAGCTCGCCAGGAAACTAACCCATTCGTTGGGTGTCACGTGAAGGAAATTGCCCGCCAAGACGCCCACGGCAATTTCCACCAGGGCCACGGAGATGCCCAGGCGGATCGAGAACATCGTGGCGATGAGCTCCAGGCCCACCCAAAGCGATGCGATTAACCACGGATTCACTTCAACCTCACACGTCACGGGGCAAGGCAGGGCCAAAAAAAACCCCTACCACGACCCGAAGTCATAGTAGGAGTTATCACCCCGCGCAGCGGGTGGTTCGTTAGGCGAACTCCATCGCCTTGATACTGATATTATACACATCGCTCAGGCCGTTTCAAGGTGTAGTCTTAGGGGTGGAACCGCTTGGCGAGGCCGGTCCGAGAGGTTCCCGTGCCCTTCCGATGGAAGGATCTCTAACGTGAAGGCGAGTGCTCGAACATCGCGCCTGCTGGTTCTGTCGCTGGACGGCATGCGTCCCGACCTCTACCGGCGCGCCGGCGAACTGGGCCTGAAGATTCCCAACCTCCAGGAGCTGCTTTCCGGCGCGGCCTCGGCCGAGGCGGTGGAGAGCGTCTTCCCCTCGACGACCTATCCCGCCCACGCCACGCTGGTGACGGGCGTCGCGCCGCGCGTGCATGGCATCTACAGTCATCTCGCCTCGCTCGACCCCACGGAGAAGACGCGGCCCTGGCACTGGTTCGCGGCGGCGATTCGCGTTCCGACGCTCTGGAGCCTGGCGCGCGTCCACGGCCTGAAGACGGCGGCCGTCAGCTGGCCGGTGAGCGCCGGCGCCCCCATCGATTTCAACCTGCCGGAGATCTGGGACCCCGCCGCTCCCGATCCCCATCAGGATTTCCAGACCGTCGTCCAGCACTCCACCCCCGGACTCGTCGAGGAGCTGCTGCAGCACTTCAAGTCGGCGCTGCGCTCCGAGCCCGACCGCCTGCGCGGCGAGGCGGCGCTCTATATCTGGAAGACCTACCGCCCGGACCTGCTCCTGGTGCATTTCGTGGGCTACGACCAACAGGCGCACGTGCACGGGCCGCAGTCGCGCGAGGCGTTGAAAGCTCTGGAGGTCGCCGACGTCGAACTCGGCCGCCTGCGCGAGGCTGCCACCGCGGCGGGCCGGGTGACGCTGGCGGTGCTTTCGGATCACGGCTTCCTCCCCGTCGAGAAGGAAGCGGCGCCGCTCGTCGTGCTGGCGGAAGAAGGCCTGTTTGGCGTGAGAAGTAATCATCCCGAACTCAAGCACCTGGGCGCCGTGCATGCCGGCGGCTCGTTCGCCGTCTTCTGGCTGGAGGAGCCTTCGTCGCTCGAGACCCGCGCCCTCGACCGCGCCTTGAAGCGCCTGAAGGATTCCGGCGCCGTCGCCGCGATCCTCGACCGCCGCAAGCTGGAAGCGCTGGAGAGCGATCCCGACGCGGAGTTCATCCTCGACGCCGCGCCCGGCTTCTGCTTCACCGACCGCTTCTCGGGGCCGCTCATCCGCCCCAGCGAGCACGACCGCGGAACGCACGGCCACTTGCCCACCCGCCCGGGGCTGGAAGCGTCATTCATCGCCGCCGGGCCGGGCATCGCGCCGGGCAAGAATCTCGGGCGCTTCAAGCTGACCCGGATTGCTCCCACGCTGGCGCAACTGGCCGGCGTCGCCTTG
>Ga0187878_1003517_pt1 | contig 12886 bp, 11 predicted proteins | sample June2016WEW_17_1_FD_132979 | JGI IMG/M metagenome (GOLD analysis project Ga0187878, IMG submission 132979) | Peatland microbial communities from SPRUCE experiment site at the Marcell Experimental Forest, Minnesota, USA - June2016WEW_17_150 | ecosystem: Environmental > Terrestrial > Soil >...
TCATGTCAAATCTGACCGAATAAAATTAATGCAAAAATTTTTACCCTTTATTTATACCTGAATAACACAGATAGGATTATTTTTTACCTTGATTATTTCATATTATTGTATTATTTTAGTATCAACAAAATAATACGTTCTTTGACATATTTCGTCTGCTGTTATACCTTTTTTTCGATATTTCACAACATATCATTACTAAGTAGTCATTACTTAAACGCTCTAAAAGTTGCGATTCTGAACAACGTGATTACTTGAGATTACTTCAAGTAGTAGGGGTATGGGTATTTACTCAACTACTTGTAATTCCATAGTTTTAGCTAAATTCAATGAAATTGAGCTCTTTTTGGTGTTTTTAAAAAAACAAGGAAAAAAAAGTTGAGTGAAATTTAATATAATTTTTATACATCTTAGAGGATACAATGTAGATGAATACCCCGAAATGACATACCACAGACAGGAAACTGAATTCTCTTGCGGACCTGCATCCATCAGGAATGCTTTGCTTTCTATGGGCTATAAAGTATCGGAAAGAAAAATTAGAAAGCTTGCCGGTTCTGATAAGAATAACGGAACGAGCGAAAAAAAACTTTTGAAAGCATTACGTGCATTGGATTTCAAGTACAAAGAATTCTATAATAAATCCGAATCCGCTTTCAAACAGAGAGTAATATACAACCTGAAAAAAAATAACAGGCTGGTTATTCTCACGGATAATGAAGACCACTGGATAAGTGTTGTAGGTTATGAGTATAAACATCTGAGCGTAATAGATCCGGAAGTAAGACGCGTTAAAAAACAATTGACTCCGAAAGAACTATCAATGTGGTGCCGTAACTTCAACAAGACCAAAAAGGATACGTACTATTACGGTATAATAATAATCCATCCTGACGGTCAGCAGCACGAGAAATAAAAAAAGGAACACTCAATTTAGCATTCCTTAAATAATTCAGAGTTGTAATTTATATAATTTCTTTAAACTCTACACTCGACTCGCTCGATACACTCCATGCACTTTTATTATGCCGCCTTTTCCTCCTTTGCGGTGGGATAACTTTCGGGATACAATAAGCATTTCACAAAGTGTGTAGTCTGGTTCAGCGGGACCAGGTTAGGTCTGATGTGTTCGCACTGGCCTTTGATGATCTTCGGGCAGCGCGGATGGAAATAGCATCCCGTAGGCACATTTGCAGGTGAAGGAACATCTCCCGTCAATATTATTCTCTTTCTCTGGTGTTTAGGATCTGGTATCGGAACGGCTGAGAGCAATGCTTCGGAATACGGATGCTTTGTATGTGCATACAGTTCATCACAATCTGCTATCTCTACTATCTGTCCAAGATACATAACGCTTACCCGGTCACTGATATGTTCGACAACAGAGAGGTCATGCGAAATGAACAGATACGTCAGGTTCATTTCCTTCTGCAGGTCCTGAAGCAGATTGATTATCTGGGATTGAATAGAAACGTCGAGAGCGGATACCGGTTCATCACAGACGATGAACTTTGGTTCTACGGATAAGGCTCTAGCAACACCAATTCTCTGTCTCTGTCCTCCGGAAAATTCATGCGGGTATCTTCTGGCGTGCAACTTAGAAAGTCCTACTTTTTCCAGAAGCTCATAAACTTTCTTCTCTGCAGCTTCACCTTCGGCTATTTTATGGAATTTCAGTATTTCCGATATCATCCCGCCGACGGTCATCCTTGGGTTCAGAGACGAATACGGGTCCTGGAAAATGATCTGCATCTCTTTCCTGATCGACTTCAGCTCGCTCTGGCCCATAGCCGTAATATCTTTCCCCTCGAAGAATACTCTTCCTCCGGTGGGTTCTATCAGCCTGAGCAAAGCTCTTCCGATGGTGGTTTTTCCGCATCCGGATTCACCTACCAGACCGAGCGTCTCGCCTCTGTTAATGGTGAAAGATACGTCATCGACAGCTTTCACATAACCGATCGTTTTCGAGAATATACCTTTTTTTATAGGAAAATATTTTTTCAGATTTTGAACTTCAAGAAGGACTTCAGACATTGGTTAAAATAATATTAAATATTATAGCTAAGAACAAATATATGTTTTACTGCGTAAATATTCAATGAATTTGAAGAAAAGCAATAAAATTTAAATATAATTAGAGTGGCAGGTATTATCAGACCAGGATTTTGCCTAGTGCGGCGAGGGCGGCAGTTTCGCTCCTGAGTTTCCTTTTTCCGAGATTCAGTATCTTGAACCCGTTATTTGATGCAGTTTGAAGTTCATCGAGGGTAAATCCTCCTTCAGGTCCGATGAACAAAGATATGGTTTGACTCAGCAGATTTATTTCCGGTAATTTCAGGAAATCAGGATTATCACGTTCATCTGCGAGTATTTTTAAATCGGTATTTTGTGCATTTCCAATCGCGTCTATAAAATTCACAGGGTGCTGTATTTTAGGGAGATAGCAACGCTGGGACTGTTTCATCGCCGAAAGAGCTATGGATTGCCAGCGTGAACATCTGTCACGTTCTTTGATAATAACGTTTTCGGTTATGATAGGAATTATCTCAAATACACCCAGCTCAACGGATTTTTCGATAACGAACTCGAAACGAGACGGGTTCTTAAGCAGGCTCTGGTATAATGTGATCTTGATTGCGGATTCATTTAAATTGAAATATTTCTCAATGATACGGCAATTGATGTTGTCATCCGATATATCTTCGATTATGGATCTGTACAGATTTCTTTCGCCGTCTGTAACAAATATTTCTTCACCCGTACCTTTCTTGAGCACTTTCAGGAGATGCTTTGAATCATCTCCAGTGATGAGCAGGGTTTCACTCTGAATGTTCTTTTTATCTGTGAAGTAGTATTCCAAAGCTTCAAATTAAAATTTTGCGCTGGTTCCGATAATAAATGTTCCGACCGACGGTTGATTTATGCGGAATGCCCAGTCCAACCGAAAAACATAGCCGAAAGGAAGAACGAAATTCAAACCTATTCCGGCACCGCGCATGAATTTAATATCGTATATTCTGTCATCCTTGTTCCAAACAGCTCCGAGATCATACAAAATAGTGAAATACAGACCATGCTTGAGCTGAAATTTATTGATGATCGGAATTTTCCCGATCACAGGAAGCTCGGATGCGCTTATATACCTCGGCTGTAAAATAGGTATTCTCAATTCATTATAAAATGAAAATACATTGTCACCTTCATATCCGAATCCGTTCCAGCCCCTGACATAATTATCTCCATAGCCCAGATACTCGTGCTGATAAATGGGCACGACTGCACCTGCGGCGATGCTGGTAAATATACGTGATGCAATCGTTACATAATACTCTTTGGTGATATCTACTGGTATGAAGCTTCTGGTCTCTAGAGAATATCTTCCGAAATTGATTACTTTATCAGCATAGCCATAACGGAGATAATTGGTCTTTAAGAAGAATCCTTTTGTTGCATACTCCCTTATATCCCTTGAATCGAACTGTATTCCGGGTCCGAATATAAGATATTTATCCACTCCCGTCGGGGAGACGGTACGATCCGACGCATATTCAGAGACACGGGAATGGGTGTAGCCTATCTCAGCGAATACGGAGAAGCTCCTTGATAAAAATTTACCAGCCGTAAGAGAAGCGCTGTATTGATTGTAAGCGAAATTTCCAGTGTCATTCCTTGACCAGGTACTCGACCCGTTAAGTCTGCCGATTGCTAAAAGGCTCTGGTTCTGTGTCTGTGAATATCCTCCCCTTATAGATGCAAAGAGATGAAGATCCTTTCCTATCCACGGCATATTATAAGATATACTTATAGCCGGATTATAAAGCACCCTGAAGAACAACGAAATATTCTCATTCATTCCGCGAAAATTATCCCACCTCAACCGGGCTCCTATCCATATTTTGGACCACTGTCCTTCATCCAATCCCCATTCGGGGAACGGGAAAATATACCACCGCTCCTGCACGTCAACGTTCAAAATAATATGATTCTGGGATGTCGGAATGGGGAGGATTTCTACTTTTGTAAAAAGTCCGAGATTATATATCCTTTGAACGTCATTCTTATATTTACTTAAAGTGAACAGCTCGTTTTTTTTCAGGCTCATTTCCCGCAGGATCACTTCATCTTTTGTAACCTTTGTTCCGGATATTACAACTTCTTGTACTATCAATTTCAGCGAGTCGATCAGGTAGGGATTTTTCCGGATAAGCCGGACCAAAGAATCCTGCGTTCCGGTTTTTATAAGGAGAGAGTCAGTTACAGCGGAAATATTTATTGAATCGGGTTTATGTTTTCCGGTTTTGATAAACTGAAAAGCTGGATTTTCGGAGGATTTGTTCGATGAACTATCTTCCTGTGAAAATGCAGTAATCACAGCAAACAAAAGTGCCAAAAATAAAATAAGATGTTTCAACTCGCTAAAGCAGGTTAATTTATCTGGTTAAGAATTTTTTTTAAATCGAGCGCATCCTTGTAATTATTGTTCGCAGTGAGGGCAATTTCAAGATACCGGTTCGCATCTTTATATCTTCCGATCGAAGCAAGATACCTGGCGGAATTTGTGAGCATACCTCCGTATGCATACATCAATGTACCGTGGTAATAATCACGCATATCGACCGGTGTAAATTTAATATCACGAAGCACATAATCCTTCATGGCACCATTGCTGTCGAGGGATTTTTTATCTACGAGTTCGAACAACAGCCCCACCGGGATACGTGCATAATCGGGAGCGTAAGGCTCATTTTTATTTTGTTCGATCTCCCAGGTAGAATAGAATTTTCTATCCGGGTTATTCTTTACAAAGCTGGTGATCATGTCTGAATAAGCCTGAGAAATGGTCTGCTGGTCGTAAGGCATGCCGTGTTCGAATTTATACAATTCAGCTATGAATTTTTCTATTTCTTTTTTAGAATTATGGTAAATTTCAGGATAATTATGTTCGATGTATTTATAATACCATGACCTTCGCATCAGTTCTTTATCCAGAACCACAATATCTGTACGGATATGTTTAACAAACTGGTAATACCAGCTTGGCGAAACCCAGAAATCCCATTGTGTGGAGAGCACGATACCGTTGGGTTCTACGCAATTAAAGATATTCATGGTGTATTCCTCGACGTAGTAATTTTTACTTTCGTCATTTACCTCGTAATTTGAGTACAACGGAATGAGGCATATTGCTATTAAAACAGAACTATAAGCTAACTGGTTCGTACGTGATGTAACAAAATGTTTCAGCAGCTCGAAAATGAAAAGTGCCCCGAAACCGATCCATATCACCATGGTTATGTAAGCAAGCAGAAAATACGAATAAATATCGAAAATATCATAATTTACCGCATAGTAGATACACGAAAAGAAGGTGAGCAGAGTGAAATAATAGATCTTTAGGTTAAACCTGGAAAGTTTATACAATCCGGGTATTGCAAGGAGGACCAAACCTGGTCCGAATTCCACCCAAGTCGATATCCGGAAAAATTCAAATTGTCTTTGTACCGTATCTGTTCCTGCGGAGAGCATGAGGTAAGTAAAAACAGCAAGGAAGATGAAGAAAATGAAGTGTATGTTCCTGTTCAGGGTCCTTTGTTTAACCAAACCGTATGCAGATAACGCGATGGTTGTTCCTAACAGTAGAAGAAATGCCGGCACCGAACCCTGTCCGCTGAATATCCAGACATTGAATTGTTTGGCAGTAAAGTGCCAGATAAAACGCTCTAGATTATGCGGATCACCCCATATAAAAATGGGATTCATGCTGTCCCTGACAGGGAGATAAACATAAACTGAGAAACCTAATAAGAAGAACAGTATCATGCCGCCAAGAAGCTTAAGAACGTTTTTTCTTTTATAGTTTTGATAAAGAAAAAGCGTGAGACAAGCCGGGGCGAGCAGGATCGTTGTCAGGTGATTTGTAAAAGAAAGACCGAGAACATAAGCGAAGATCATGTAGTAGCCGTTTCTCCCGGAAACCCTTTCAGCTGTTTCGGCTCTCTTTTCATCAAACAATATGGCTCTGAGGAAAAGAAGTATTAAAGTGATGATCAAAAAAATATGCAGGGGATAAACCTTTCCCGATCTGACAACGCTCCAAAAAGTTCGTGCAAATGCCAGCATCAGACATGAGAATAGCAGCAGCCCGTAGAATATGATATTCGAAATAGGAACGGATCCGGATTGAGATTTATGTACACTACTTTTTTTGGGGGATGAAGTGGTATCACTTGATACAACAAGGTCTTCAGAAAGAAAAATGAAACGCATCAGGTACAAAAATACGAAAACAGCAAGGGGGCACAAAAATGCATTCATCAGGTTGAGCTTATATACTTCACTGAAAGGAAGCGGGGAAATGGTAAACAGATGTCCGATAAGAGTAAATAAGGGATAACCCGTCGGGTGAGCGATACCGAGTGTTGTACAGACAGCGGCTAATTCACCGCTGTCAATGAACCAAACCGTAGGAGCAAGCGTCTTTATGTATAGAATGACGGCTATAATAAAAACGATCAATCCTAAACAGGCATAAATATTCTTCTTATTCATTACATGCTAAAGAATTAATCCTCACCTTAAACGGAATGGTTTCTGCCGTGCAGTTGAAAGTTTTTTTATCTTTAATATGATATTTTCTAAAAGCTTTTTACGAATTTAATTGATGCTCTGATTTCATCTTCAGTAAGCTTACCTTTCCATGAAGGCATGTCATCACCGTCCGGATCATCCGATTTTATTCCGCCCGTAATGGCTTTGTAAAGCTCTTTATCGGTCTTCTGTTTGAATTTTGCGCTTGTGAAATCAGGTGCATTCTCGGATTTTCCTCTTCCGTCTTTACTATGGCACTTAGCACATTTTTTCGCATAGATGGGGGCAAAGTCTATATCCGATGTTTCCTTGTTTTCGATAGTATCTTTTTTTTGTTTAGTTTCGGCGATCTTCTTCAATTCCTCTTTTTGGGGCTCTTCTTTCTTCTGAGTTTCTTCCTTTTTCTTTTCCGGTTCTTTAGTTTGTTCAGTAGTTTGAGTTTGCTGCTGCGTCTGCTGTTGTACAGGCGGCTGAGTTACCTGCTGTTGGTTTTGCACGGGCTGCTGTATAGTCTGGAGTGCTTCTTCTTTTTTACTGCACGAAACTACTAAAAATGCAGGCAGTAGAATCAGGATGAGTTTTTTTATCATAAATATTTCTATTATTTATTTAATATTTAATAAAATTACCATTTGAATGGTTAATATTCAATGAATAATATAAATCTATAAAATGCATTAAATGTTTCATTGTTAATGAATTTTGAATATAAAAATAAATATATTACTTTAGATTTGTATTTTTATAATATAGAAAAAAGTGTAAATTACACTATAGATCTTTACTTACTTATATAAAACGCAGGGGATATGGTTGAGAATAAAATCCAAAAAATGACCGATGAAGAAGCTTCATGCACATTCCGGGAAATGTCTGAATGCTTCTTTCGGGAATTAGAAAAGAATGCTGAACTCTACACTGAGTGCGTTCATCTGTACGGTGAAATGCCTTTCATAAAGCGTGTAATTAAAGAGCTGAACCCTAAAAACGCTCTTGAATTATACCATACGGTCAATCCCGATAACGAAGAAATTGCCAAAGGCATGATGAACCTTATCGGTACAGTGCTAGAAATCATGAGAGATTAGCATAAAGCCTTTATTCTTATTATTACTTATTATTGGGGAGCAGGATTGTTTCCCAAACAATCCTTTTTTTACAATTGGTTCGCTCGGGGAGCGAACCCTGCATACCGGCTTATTATTAATGTAAACGAAATTCTTTTGTCCGGCATCTAAATAGGAAAAGCTGGGTAATAAGCCTGTAAGAAAACAATGGGTATTCTTATCATTGTAGTTTATTGCTGAAATGAATATTTTAAAAACTTAATAATTACTAATATGTTTAAATTATCAATTTTCTTAAAACTCTCAATCGTTTTGGTTATGATGGTATCAACAACACATTTTTTTGCAGGTGATGACCTGAAGCTCCTGATGGATAAAACATTGCAGACCGAACAGGGGAAGCTTCTGGACCTCAATACTGCTGTCGGTGATGTTAAGGTCACCGTTTGGGACAGAAGTGAAGCAGGCGTAAAGATCTACGGAAATGATGAAGCTGAACAGAGTTTGGTCTTCACAGCGGATAATTTTGTAAATGGCATCAAAGTAGACGGTACGAAGAATGGAAATAAAAAGTTAAAAGATGTTCAGGTAAGGATGGAAGTAACCCTGCCTGTTTCCTACAGTATGAAGCTCAATACGGGAGGCGGGGAGATAACCGTTACTGGTTCGAACGGTTCTGTCAATTTCAATACTGCAGGCGGGAACGTTAAGATCGATAAAACGAACGGAGATATTGACGGTTCGACAGCAGGCGGAAATGTGATAGTAAACGATACAAAAGGTAAGGTTAGAATATCAACCGCAGGAGGTAATGTTGCTGTATCGGGATTTGAAGGCAATGTCGATATATCGACTGCAGGTGGTAATATTGCTCTGCTGGGTTCTAACGGGTCGGTTTCCGCTTCCACAGCAGGGGGAAATATAGCACTAGATTACTTTGGCGAGAATATGGGAATAGACCTGAGCACGGCAGCAGGGAAGATAAAAGTAGATCTTCCACCGGATTTCAACGCTGATGCAGATGTATCTACTTTAGTCGGAAAGATCAATTGTGATTTTGCTTCGGCTGATAATGGAAAGCTTTTTTCTAATCTCAAAGCAAAATTCAACAGCGGAGGGAAGCTTTTTAAGTGCTCTACAGCTGCAGGTGATATTACTATTAGCAAAAAGTAATTTACACAAATAATACAGCATCTTCGGATAGTTTCTCAATGTATCTTACCGAAACTTGAAGGGTGTTCAGTAGAACGCCTTTCCAGTCTATTCACTATATATCTGATTGTCAGCACGTTACCATTTATCTTTCCCGGCGCCTCAATTTCTCTTAAATCGTGACTTTTATCATTGTATTAACTGCAATGATTAGCTATTTTTAAGTTTTAATTTTTAAAATTTATCATTTTTTGATATATTTGACGTCTTAAGAAAGTAATGTACAAAGAGTTACCTGATAAACTGAATTTAGCTGAACTCGATAAGGAGATACTTAAGTACTGGAAAGAGAACAAGATATTCGAAAAAAGTATTTCTACCCGTGAAGGAGGGAAGCACTTTGCTTTCTACGAAGGTCCCCCGACAGCGAACGGGCAGCCGGGTATCCATCACGTAATTTCCCGTGCTATCAAGGATTTAGTTTGCAGATACAAGACTTTGAGCGGATACCAGGTTTACCGCAAAGCAGGATGGGATACTCAGGGACTTCCTGTAGAGATAGAGGTTGAAAAATCCCTGGGCATTAAATCTAAAGATGATATTGAAAAATTAGGCGTAGAGAAGTTTAATCAGGCGTGCAAAGAATCTGTTTTCAAGTACTTAAAAGAGTGGGAAATGTTCACGGAACGTATGGGTTACTGGGTAAATATGGATGATGCTTACATTACTTTTACTAACGATTATATCGAGTCGGTCTGGTGGTCACTTAAGAAATTTTTCGACGCAGGGTTAATATACAGAGGTTATAAGATACAGGCATACTGTCCGAGATGTGAAACACCTCTTTCAACACATGAAGTAGCTCAGGGTTATGAAGAGGTAAAAGACCCTTCGGTATACGTTACTTTCAAAATTAAACCCACCGATAAAAGCAAAGCACTCGGAATCGACGATTATGAATTTCTGGTGTGGACGACTACACCCTGGACATTAATATCAAACGTTGCTCTTGCTGTGCATCCCGATATCGACTATGTAAAATTAAAATTTAAGGATATTGATGCGAAGGTCATTCTTGCAAAAGAAAGATTATCCGTCATTAAACAGGATTACGAATTACTCGGTGAGATAAAGGGGAAAGAACTTGAGTATGTGGAATATGAACAGTTACTTCCTTACGCTAAGGTCAAAGATAAAAAAGCTTTTTATGTTGCGCTTGGCGACTTCGTTACCACGGAAGACGGTTCAGGGATAGTCCATATAGCACCCGCATTCGGTGAAGATGACTACCAGCTCTCACTTAAATACGATCTTCCCGTTGTTCAGCCGGTGGATAAGAGCGGTAAGTTCACTGAAGAGATAACACCCTATGCACACAAGTTTGTGAAGGACGCTGATGAGGAGATAATTGCACAGCTCCGTTCTGAAGGTAAACTCTACAGGAAAGAAAAATATGCGCACTCATACCCTCATTGCTGGAGATGCCACACACCGCTTTTATATTATGCAAGAGAGAGCTGGTATATCAAAACATCATCTTATAAAGATAAGATGATAGAATTAAACAAGCAGATAAACTGGTATCCTCCGGAGACGGGAAGCGGAAGGTTCGGCAACTGGCTTGAAGAGAACCGTGACTGGGCATTATCGCGTGACAGGTACTGGGGGACACCGCTTCCTATCTGGGGATGTGATTGTAAAGATTGTGATTGTCCCTATACTGCAATAGGTTCTATTGAGGAGCTTAAAACACGTTCTATCAATTTCCGTGAAGTTTATCCGGAAGATAAAGACATCGACCTGCACAAACCGATGATAGATAAGATAAAGATAAAGTGTGATAAATGCGGATGTGAAATGAACAGAGTAGCGGAAGTCATTGACACATGGTACGATTCCGGTTCGATGCCGTTTGCCCAGCATCATTACCCGTTTGAGAATACAGAACGGTTTAAGAGGAATTATCCCGCAGATTTTATTGCGGAGGCGGTTGACCAGACACGAGGCTGGTTCTATTCATTGCACGCTATAGGAACGTTCCTGTTCAACAAAATGGCTTATAAGAACCTGATAGTAAACGACCTGATACTGGATAAAACCGGGCAAAAGATGTCGAAACATGTTGGGAATATGGTGGATCCGTTCTATATAATGGATACTTACGGAGCGGATGTCCTCAGGTGGTATATCATTAACTCGTCACCTCCATGGCGTCCTAAGATGTTCAACGAGGATGACCTTGTAGAAGCGCGGAATAAGTTCTTCGATACTCTCATAAATACGTACAGGTTCTTTGCCCTGTATTCGAACTTGCTGGGGATAACAACGGAGTCATTGACGAAAAGCAGGGTGCCGTACACTAAGCGGACAGAGATCGACAGGTGGATAATTTCCGCCATGAACACGCTGAAAAAGGATTATTACCAGCTGATGGAATCTTATGATATAACAAAAGCCACCCGTATAATATATGATTTCACTATAGATGATCTTTCCAACTGGTATGTAAGACGCAACAGGAAACGTTTCCGCAATCCGGCAGACGAAAACGATAAGCTCTCTGCTTACGAGACATTGTACGAAGTTCTGGTTGACCTTGTGAAGCTTCTAGCGCCTGTAGCACCGTTCCTGAGCGAGGAATTATATAGAAACCTTACCGGAGGGGAATCGGTGCACCTGTCATTGTTCGGAGAGGTCAGAGAGAATGAAATAGATCCGGTCCTCGAGAGCGAGATGGAAACCGCACAGCATATAGTGTACCTTGTGCGAACAATGCGGGTGAAGTTCAATCTGAAGACTCGCCAGCCGTTAAGGCAGATATTGATACCTGCAATGAATGATGAACTTAAGCATCGTATCGAAAGGATGAAAAACATTATATTGCAGGAAGTTAACGTGAAAGAGCTTAATTTTGTGGGTGAAGAGAGCGGAATTATAAGCAAAAAAGCAAAACCGAACTTCAAGCTTCTCGGACCCAAATACGGCAAAGATATGAAAGCTATAGCGGAAGCTATTAAGAATTTTGACCATAAGATGATAACACGAATTGAAAAAGAAGGCAAAGTAAAGATCAATATCTCCGGAGCGGATTTCGAAATAGGTAAAGAAGATATGGAAGTTCAAACGGAAAATATCGAAGGGTGGATAGTAGAGAGCTTCGATAATCTTACCGTAGCGCTGGATACGAAACTTGATGGGCAGCTTGTGGATGAAGGTCTTGCCCGTGAATTTATTAACCGTGTACAGAACATGAGGAAAGGGCAATTGCTCGGTGTGAACGATAAGATTGCAATTAAATGCGTGTGCGAAGGTGATCTGTATGAAGCATTGCTCAAACAAAAAAAATATATTGAAGATGAGACGATGTCTGCCCGGCTTGAGCTGTCGAAAGACGGTGAAATTGCCGGCAGCGAAGAATTAAATATTAACGGGAGAACCTGCAAACTATCTATTGAAAAACTTTAACTAACTTAAACAACACTAACATGGCTGTGAAGAAACTAAAAGCTAAAAAAACAGCAAAAGCATCGGCTGCAAAGAAAAGAACACTCAGAAACATAAAAACCCTTAAAGCTGTTGCAAAGAGGAAGAATGGCGTAAAGGTGAAGACGAAAAAGGGTGTAAAGATTCAAAGAGCAAGAAAAATTAAGAACGTCAGGATAAAGAAAACATATCTCAGCCCGAAGGAACTGAATTACTTTAAAGAGCTGATCGTAATGCAAAAGAATGAGATACTTGAAAATGCAAGGAGACTGCGTGAATCACTGGTGGATGAAAATACAGGGGAGTATGTTGGAGAAAATTCAACGTTCTCGATGCATATGGCAGAGCACGGGACAGATGAGATGGAAAGGGAAAAAGCTTTTATGCTCATTCAACGGGATGAAAAACATCTGTTTTATCTTGAAACCGCTTTGCAGAGGATAGAAAAAAAGACATACGGACTTTGCGTTTCCTGCGGGAAACCCATCGATAAGGGGCGCCTTGAAGCTGTGCCTATCACACAGCACTGCATCAAATGCAAAACAACTTTATCGAGCGCCAATTGAGAATCCTGTTTGTATCACTAAGCGTTATCA
>Ga0187878_1003519_pt1 | contig 12882 bp, 10 predicted proteins | sample June2016WEW_17_1_FD_132979 | JGI IMG/M metagenome (GOLD analysis project Ga0187878, IMG submission 132979) | Peatland microbial communities from SPRUCE experiment site at the Marcell Experimental Forest, Minnesota, USA - June2016WEW_17_150 | ecosystem: Environmental > Terrestrial > Soil >...
ATGCCTCGAGAAAAACGAGGAACCCTTTAACAACGGCCAGGCCGGGCTCCAGGTCGTTCGCCTCCTGGAAGCCGCCGACGAATCCCTCAAAAAAGGCGGCCGGAGAATCGAGCTGTAAAGGAGCCTCCCGTGGAATATTGCCGTATCGCCCCGGACGTCAAGCTGGGCAAGGATGTCAAGATATTCGCGTTCGTCAACCTCTACGGCTGCGCCATAGGAGATCACACCAAGGTCGGGACCTTTGTCGAGATCCAGAAAGGCGCGGTGATCGGACGGAACTGCAAGATCTCTTCCCATACGTTCATTTGCGAAGGAGTGACTGTCGAGGACGATGTCTTTATCGGCCATAACGTGACGTTTATCAACGACATGTACCCCCGGTCGACGTCCACCGGCGGGGGCCTTCAGACAGAAGCCGACTGGAAGGTCGTCCCGACCTTCATTCGAAAAGGGGCTTCTGTCGGATCGAGCGCGACCATCCTGGCGGGGGTGACCGTCGGCGAGGGCGCGATCGTCGGGGCCGGAGCCGTCGTCACGAAGGACGTCGCCCCCTGGACGATCGTGGCGGGGAATCCCGCCAAGGTCCTGAGGACAATTGAAGGAAAAAAGATTTAGTGCTATGATAAACGGGCCTAGTCGAGGGTGAGCCCGGAAGGGAATAGAATGCTGAAGGAAAGGGAAGCGGCCGACAGGACTTTCGTTATTTTCATCGACCTCCTTGTTGTTTCCCTGGCCTACCTCCTTTCCTTTTTTCTGAGGAAGTATATCGGGGTGGAGTTCCCGAACTCCTGGCTGCCGGTCTTTTCCCATGCCGCCGCCGATCACAATATCACCTTCAACCAGTATATCGGGTTCGTGGTGGTAGCGGCGCCCCTTTGGTGCTGGATGCTCTATATCAATGACATGTACCGCCCGTTACGGACCCTTACCTATGCCAGGATTTTTTGGATCGTCTTCAAAGCCGCTCTCATGACGTCTCTCGGCTTCGGCGCGTTCCTGTTCCTCACTAAGGCCACGGCCGTCAGCCGCTTCTTCTTCTTCCTTTTCACGGGAACGAGCTTCTTCCTGATCCTGGCCGAAAAAACGGCCGCTTACCTGGCCATGCATTATGTCCGCAGGAGGGGTCGCAATGACCGGAGACTCCTTATCGTGGGGACGGGGCGCAGGGCCTCGAAATTCATCCGCAGGATCAAAGGCCACCCTGAATGGGGCTTCCACATCCTCGGGGCGATCGACGACGAGCCCGGGAGGGGAATTATAAAAGTGGACGGGGTCGATATCATCGGCAGCCTCGAAGATATCCCCAAGATCCTCCATAGCGAAGCGGTCGACGAGATCGTTTTCGTCGTCCCCCGGTCCCGGTTGAGCCACGTCGAAGCGGCACTTCATGACTGCGAAACGGAAGGGGTCGCAACGACCCTTACGGTCGACCTTTTCGACATGCAGATCGCCAAGTCCGCCGTCTCGGAAATCGACGGTGTCCCCCTCCTGCATTTTCATACGATAAGGATCAACGAATGGCAACTTTTTGCCAAACGGTTCATCGACATCGTCATTTCGGGTCTGGTCATTATGATCCTGGGACCCTTTTTGGCCCTCCTCGCTCTGCTCATCAAATTGACATCGCCCGGACCCGTCTTCTTCAAACAGCAGCGGCTCGGCTTTCATGGCCGGAAGTTCACTCTCTACAAATTCCGGACCATGCGCCAGGGCGCCCATGATGATCTCTCCAAAATCAACGATGTTGCCGAGATGGACACTCCTGAATTCCGGGCCAAGAAGACGCGATGGATCACTCCGCTCGGCAGGATCATGAGAAAATTCAGTCTCGACGAGCTGCCCCAATTCTTCAATGTCCTGCTCGGTCAGATGAGCCTCATCGGACCGCGTCCGACAGTCCCGGATGAGGTCGAGAAATACAAGGCCTGGCAGAGGCGAAGGTTTTCGATGAAGCCGGGAATCACCTGTCTGTGGCAGGTTAATGGAAGGAACAACATCGGATTCGAAGATTGGATGAAGCTCGACCTCGAATACCTGGACAACTGGTCGCTGTGGCTCGATATCAAGATCATGGTCAAGACGGTCCCGGTCGTCCTTTTCGGGATCGGCGCGTATTAAAACTCCTGGCCCGGCAAAGCAACAAGGTTGATAATTTGTTTCATCATATGACAATGAGCAGAGCAAAATTCATCGGCGTGTTCCTGATCTCTATGCTTTTCCTGATCCAGGGACGTGTTTTTGCCTGGGGAAATACCTGGATGGGAGCGGGCCTTGAGGCGATGGTCAACGCGGCGCGTTGGAAAGCGGGCCCTTTTAGATATTCGGGAGCCCTCCAAATCGACAACGCCGGCCATGACTCCGACATTTATTATGGTTCTACCCTGAATGCCGTCCCCGACTATACGTTCAGCGCGGGTCCGGATATCCAGGTCTTCCTGCCCCTGAAGAAAAGAATCGTCTTCGCCATTTCCGAATCTCCTCGGTATGTGTTCTTCCTGAACACCAGCCATGAACGGGCACTCAATAATACGTTCGCGGGCCAGGTGCACTTTATTTTTGATAAGTTTTATTTCCAGGTCGGGGGGGGATTGATCAATGCCAAGCAGCGGTTGAGCACCGAGCTGAATCTCAACATCCGGCGCAAGGAAGATTCCATGAACGGGCTGATGTTGTGGCAGCTTTCGAAAGGGACCTCCTTCGCCCTTCAATACCGGAGGTTGGCCCTCAACTACGAAAACCTGACGTCCGGAGTTGCCAACATCCGCGAGAATCTCAACAGATCGGAAAGCTATATAGATTTCATAGCCTACCTCCAGCAGCAAGCGAAGACAAGGTTTTATCTGGATGGCCAATACGGGTCTGATGTCTTTGCGGAAAGCATCTCGCGCTTCAAGGATTCCCGGAGCTATAGCGTCTTCGGGGGCGTGGAATTTCTGCGGCCCACGACCGGATTCGAGGGGCTGACGGCCGGTTTCCGGGGAACGATCAACATCGGATTCCAATATCTGGATGTTCTCGATCCTTTGCACAAGGATTACTTGGGTCTGTCCGGAAAAACAGAAGTTTTCTTGGGAATCATGAAATTGACCGCGCTCCACATCTTTTTTTCCAGGGGACCTCAATTCTCCGCCTATTCCAGCCGAACATATTATGTTCAGACGATATGTGGCGCCGGTCTGTCTCGTGCCCTTTCAAGAAAAGTCCTGTTTTCGTATAACTTTTTTTATGGCCGCAATGACTATCCGGCCGAAGAAATCGCCGGCGGCTCGGCATCGGGAAGATCGGCGGACCGGTATATGGCACATGCATTCAACCTGAACTTCCGTTTAGGGAGGGAACTCGAACTTCGCCTGTTAGCGAACTTCGGCGGGAGGAAATCGCAGTTGGCCCCCCGGCCGGACAGCCAGCGCAACTTTATCGGATTCAGCTTGACTTATGGGTATTCATTGGCCGGGCTTTTAATGCCGGCCAGTCCGGTGTTCCGATGATCGCCGCAGGAAAGGCCTGGACTCGGAGTGCCGCCCGAGTTATAATAATTTGTCACAAATAAGGACCCTCGCCATGGGACGAAAAAGGGAACCCAATGAGAAAGAGCCAAAAAAAACGGATGAGTGACAATCGCTACAGGCCGATCCATGGCGCAGTTTTGGCCCTACTATTCTTCGGATTTCTGCCCGTGACCATCCTCGGCCAGCAGGAAAGACAGACTCTTCCCGTCAATGATTACAGGATCGGGACCAAGGACCTGCTCGAGATCAGGGTCTTCGAACTTCCCGAGCTCAATCAGACCGTCCGGGTCGCCGAAGACGGTTCCATAAGTCTCGCGTTGATCGGGAAAGTGGGAGTCTCGGGTTTGACCTCCCAAGAACTGGAAAAGAACCTGGCCTCGATTCTGGATCAAAAATACACGAAGGGCGCCCACGTCACGGTCTTCATCAAGGAATATCAGAAAGTCGCCGTCTTAGGGGCCGTCGGAAAGCCGGGGAACTACGAATTGGTCGGACCCACGACCATCCTTCAGGTCATTTCACAGGCCGGAGGATTGACGGCTGAAGCCATGAAAGATATCTATGTCTTCCGGCAGGGGCCGGACGGGCAGAAAACAAAGATTATCATCAATCTGGAAGATCTGATCCTCAAGGGTGAGCAGACCCTGAACATCGATCTTCAACCGAACGACGTGGTCAACATCCCCGTGGACCGAATTCTCACGGTCTATGTCTATGGAGAGGTCAAGAGCCCCGGGGCGATCCAATTCAAGCAATCGCAGAAGATCACTCTCCTGCAGGCCATCGCCCAGGCGGGGGGCCCGACCGAGTGGGCGTCGAAATCACGCGTGGCGATCACGCGAAAAGCCGGCGGGGCCGGCAAAGAGATGAAGATCTATATCAACCTCAAGGACGTTATCTCCGGGAAGACTTCCAACATTCTTCTTGAAGAAGGAGACGTCATAATCATCCCATAAGGACAGATTCATATTTAAAAAGAGGCGATGGTGATAGATCCAAGCACGAATTTCGATAATAAGCCGGTTATATCGATTCAGCATTATTGGCACATTCTGCTCAAATGGAAGTGGACCGCTCTTTTGTTCTTCCTCGCGGTTGTCGGAGGCGTCACCCTTTTTTCCTTTCTGACCCCGCGGAGCTATACGGCCAATGGGAGCATATGGGTCGAAGAACAGATGAATATCCTGCCCTTCGAAGATGTCCAAAGGTCCGATTCCACGAATTCCTCCCCCCAGAGCTACTCTCAATTGCTCCAAAGCCGGGCCCTGGCCGCCAAGGTCATCGAAAAGCTCAAGCTTTACGAAAACCCTCTTTTCGCTGGGAAACCCCGGAAGGGGGAAAAACTCCCCGCCCCCTCGGACCGGGTCTTCATGGAGCTCCTGATCCAAAAATTCCAGGCCAGCATTTCCGTCCGCCCGATCGAGAGGACGAGACTGCTGGAGGTGACGTACACCGACCGGGATCCCCGGTTTGCTTCCGAGACCTTGAACACGCTCTTTGACGAATACATCGGCCTGATCATCAATCAAAGATATGAGGCCTCTGCGAGGGCCACCCAGTTCCTGAAAGAACAGATTACGGCCGTCCGGTCCGAGATCGAAGAGAGCGAAAAAAAGCTCAGCGAATATGGATCGGCAAAGAATATCCTTCCTTTAACCGCCGCGGAGACTCCCACCATCACCCGGCTTTCTGAAGTCAACAAAGCCCTGACGGACGCAACGATTAACCGTGTCAACAAGTATGATTTTTACACTCAGCTCAAATCGGGCACGATTGCGGATATTCCCGGAAGCTCAAACGGCAGTCCCAGCCCCGTTCAAAGCCTTCGCGATAAATACGCGACGCTCAGCCAGGAATATGCCCGAAGGCTGGCCACGCTGAGGCCTGAGTACCCGGAGATGCAGCGCTTGAAATCGGAGATCGATTCCGTCAAGGAGACTCTCCGGATGGAATCAGCGAAGATGACCGAAACCGCGTATGCCGATTATCAGGCCGCACTCAACAAAGAACAATCCCTCAAGGGACTGCTCGAACAGCTGAGGACCGAGGCCTTCAAGGCCAACAGCAGTTCCATCGTTTACAACAGTCTGAGCATCGGACTCGAAAATAAAAAAGCCCTTCTCGAATCCCTCACCAAAAGGCAGAGCGAAACCGATCTCTCCTCCCGGCTCAAGAGCTATGAAGCCGCGAACATATGGATCGTCGACAGAGCGAATCTTCCTCTGGTTCCGACATCCCCCAACAGGCGGAAGAACCTCCTCATGGGGCTCTTGGCCGGCCTGGCCGGCGGCATCGGATTGGCCCTCCTTTTGGAACACATGAACAACACCGTGAAAACCTCGAAAGAGGTGACGAGTTCAACCGGTCTCCCGACGCTGGGGGTCGTTCCCTCGTTCGACGCGGAGATCAATGCCAGAGGACCTAAATCCGAATTCGCGAGGCTCTCCAGCGTCTTATCCGGGAAAGGCGAATCGAAAAAGATCAAAACGCGCAGACATAAAGGTGACATCCGTACCCTGGCAGACAAGACGGGCCAACTTAGCCGGGCGCCATTAAAAGACAGCATCGAGCTGATCCCCACACGTGAACCCCATTCGATCCAGGCGGAAAGCTATCGGTCCATCCGGACAACTCTCCTCGTTTCTTCTTCCCCGGGGATAATTAAGACCATTCTCATCACGAGCCCCCTGGCCCGGGAAGGAAAATCGGTAACGGTCGCCAACATGGGAGTCGCCCTGTCCCAAGCCAACAAGCGCGTCGTTATCGTCGATACAGACCTCCGAAAGCCCAAGCAGAACAGGATCTTCGGCATCAACAGCGGCTGGGGACTGACGCATTATGTGAGTTCCGAAATGGATGCGGCGGACCTGGCGAGGCCCACCCAGGTTCCGAACCTTTTTCTTATCGGCAGCGGGCCTCTCCCCTCCAATCCCGTCGAACTCCTCACTTCCGATAAAATGGACTATCTGATCGCGTTCTTAAAACGGAACTATGATTATATCCTGCTCGACTCACCGCCGCTTCTCGCGGTTTCCGACGCCCTGGCTTTGGGACCGATAATCGACGGGGTCATTCTCGTCGTCCGGGGGGGGCAGACACCGGTCCCAGCGTTGAAGCAGGCCAAACAGAAGATCGATGCGCACAAGCTCAAATGCCTCGGCGTTATTTTGAACGGCGTCAACCTGGTCGAACAGGACGGCTATTACGCCAAGCAGTATTACCAGTATTCCAAGCCGGAATAACTCGTCGGCGTTGATTCGGCTTTCAGGAGGCGCCATTGTTCCGTGCTGCGGAGCGCATAGATAGAGAATAATCATGCAGGTGCCCTTGCTTGATTTAAAGGCCCAATTCTCCGGCATTCGCGCTGAAATCAAGCCCGTCGTCGAGGAGATCATGGAATCCCAGTCCTTTATCTTGGGCCCAAAAGTGGAGGCCCTGGAGCATGCTGTCGCCGCCTATTCCGGAGTAAAATACGCGATCGGCGTTTCGTCGGGAACGGACGCCTTGCTCGTGGCTCTCATGGCCCTTGATATCAAGCCCGGAGACGAGGTCATCACCACCCCGTTTACTTTTTTCGCCACGGCCGGCGTCATTGCGCGTATGCATGCCATTCCGGTCTTTGTCGATATTGACCCGGCGACATTCAATATGGATCCGGGGCGGATCGGTAAGGCTGTTACCAACAAGACCCGGGCCCTGATTCCCGTCCATCTTTATGGCCAATGCGCGGATATGGCTCCTATCCTCGAGACGGCATCTCATCACGGGATTCCAGTGGTTGAAGACGCGGCCCAATCGATCGGCGCGGAATATCGAGGGAAAAGGGCGGGGTCCATGGGGGATATGGGGACATTTTCGTTTTTCCCGAGCAAAAATATGGGCGGGTTTGGCGATGGCGGAATGGTCATCACGAACAATTTCGAGCTTGCCAATAAAATCAAATTGCTTCGCCATCATGGAGCAGAAAACGCATACGACCATAAATATGTCGGCGGAAATTTTCGCTTGGACGCTCTCCAGGCGGCAGTCCTTAGCGTCAAGCTTGGCCACCTGGAGGAATGGTCGGCGGCCCGCCGGAAGAATGCCGAGTACTATGATCAACGATTTGAGCTATCAGGGCTGCCTCGAAAAAAGCTCGTTCTGCCACCTGTATCCGCACATGATAAAAGCGGGGACACGAACTACCATATCTTTAACCAATATACACTCCGCACGACAAATCGCGATGGACTCCAGGCACACCTGAAAAAAGTGGGGATTGGATGCGCGGTCTATTACCCCGTGCCCCTCCACCTTCAGGATTGTTTTAAGTATCTCGGATGCATAAGGGGCGACTTCCCGGCCTCCGAAAAGGCAGCCGAAGAGGTCCTTTCGATTCCTGTTTACCCGGAGCTGACAACCGCACAAAAAGAATATGTCGTGCAGAGCATCTTTTCCTTTTTTGAAGCGGGCAGGCAGCCCTCCATGACATGATGACGGAAGGCAACCGATGAAAAACTTTGCCCTTATCGGAGCGGCCGGCCACATCGCTCCACGCCACATGAAGGCCATCAAGGAAACCGGCAACAAATTGATCGCCGCCTTCGACAAGAGTGATTCCGTGGGCGTCTTGGACCAGTATTTCCCTCAATCAAGCTTTTTCACTGAATTCGAGCGCTTTGACCGGCATGCGGAAAAGCTGAAACGGAAAGGGGAGAAAGAACAGATCCATTATGTTTCGGTAGCCTCGCCGAACTATCTTCACGACGCCCATCTCCGGTTCGCCCTGAGGATTGGGGCCGACGCCATCTGCGAAAAGCCGGTTGTCCTGAATCCCTGGAACATCGATGCCCTGAAGGAAATCGAGAAAGAAGAGGGCAGGCGGATCTCAACGATTCTTCAGCTTCGCCACCACCCCTCGATAATCACGTTAAAAGAAAAAGTCGCGACAGCGGGCAGGCTTGGAAAATACGATATTGACCTCACCTATATCACCGCCCGCGGTCTTTGGTACTTCTATTCCTGGAAAGGAGATGTCCACAAATCGGGAGGCATTGTCACGAACATAGGAATTCATTTCTTTGACATCCTCCAATGGATTTTCGGAGATGTTCAGGAAAACACCGTTCATCTGCGGGAAACAAACCGGGCCTCGGGGTTCCTGGAGCTCAGGAATGCCCGAGTCCGCTGGTTTCTTTCGCTTCGCTTGGAGGATTTGCCCGCTTCCGCCCGGGCGGAAGACAGGCGAACATTCCGATCTTTACGCCTGGAAGGGGAAGAATTCGAATTCTCTGAAGGATTCGGGGACCTTCATACAATCAGTTACCAGGAGATTTTGAACGGGAAAGGCTGGGGACTTGATGCCGCCAGGCCGTCCGTAGAGATTGTCGCGGATATCAGAAACGCCAGTCCTGTCGGCTTGAAAGACAACAGTCATCCCTTCGCTTGCCAAACAAAATAAGGGAATATGCCGTGAATTATTTCGTCCATGAGAGCTCCTACGTCGATGAAGGTGTGACCATCGGGGACGGAACAAAAATATGGCACTTCTGTCATGTCCAAAGCGGGGCCCGGATCGGAACGCATTGTGTTCTGGGGCAGAACGTCAACGTCGGCAATAATGCTGTAATCGGAAATCATGTCAAAATTCAGAATAATGTTTCAATCTATGAAGGCGTGATACTCGAGGATTATGTCTTTTGCGGGCCTTCTGTCGTGTTTACCAATATCTTAGACCCCCGAAGCAAGTATCCTCAGGTGGGATCTGAGTTTTATAAAAAAACAATGGTCCGAGAAGGGGCTTCTCTCGGAGCCAACTGCACCATCCTTTGCGGCCATGATATCGGGCGCTTCGCTTTTGTGGGGGCAGGAGCGGTCGTTACGAAGGACGTTCCGGATTATGCTTTGGTCGTTGGTAATCCGGCGAGAATCAGGGGATGGGTCAGCGAGGCCGGCAAGCGGCTCGAGTTCAATGATGAAGGCATAGCGTTTTGTGAAAGAACGGGTTTATATTACAAATTTGAAAATAATCATGTTATTCAAATGAAATGAATCTTTTCAAAGGAAGATATTAAGTTCCTAATAAGAAAAGAACAGGTTCTTTAGCCGCGGCCTTTTTGTTTATTTTCCTCTTCTCCGGCCAGCCTATCTTTGCCTATATTGACCCCGGGACCGGCAGCTATATGCTCCAAATCGCCATCGCATTCCTGGTGGGCGCGCTCTTCACGATCAAGGGCTTTTGGAAAAAAATAGCTGCTTTCCTCGCGAGGCTATTCTCCAAGAAAAAAAATGATGGCGGAAACGCTCTCTAAAGAAACTCTACCCGGATCTTTTCGCGACCCCAGCGGCTTCATCTTCCGAAGGGATGGAAATCTCTATCGACAAATCCAGCGAAGCCATAAAGAGCATTATGACCATCTGATGGCCTCGAGCCTCTATGAGAATCTTACCAAAGCCGGCCTTCTTATTCCGCACGAAGAAGTCGATCTCCGGGGAGATGACTCGGCGGACTTCTATAAAACAATAAGGCCCGAAGCCGTCCCATTCATTTCTTACCCCTATGAATGGAGCTTCAGCCAGCTCAAGGACGCCGCCTTGGCGACTCTTGAAATTCAAAAGCGGGCGCTTCAATTCGGCATGTCGCTAGTAGATTCCAGCGCCTATAATATTCAATATATGCGGGGCCGGCCGCTTCTTATCGACACGCTTTCCTTACGGAAGTACGTTGAAGGAAAGCCCTGGACGGCCTATAGACAGTTCTGCCAGCACTTCCTCGCCCCCCTTGCGTTGATGAGCCTGAAGGATATCCGCCTGGGCCAGCTCAGCCGTATCTATATTGACGGGATTCCTCTCGATCTTGCGAGCGGCCTCCTGCCCTCGAAATCAAAGCTCAGAATCCCGCTTCTCCTTCATCTCCATCTCCATGCAAAGAGCCAGAAGCGCTATGCCAACCGGAGCGTGAACACCAAGAACAGGAAGGTTAGTCGCCAGGCATTTCTCGGTCTTGTCGATTCACTTGAATCCGCAATCGCACGTCTCTCCTGGAAACCCGGGGGGACAGAGTGGGCCAACTATTATCAGGACACCAACTACACGCCGCCCGGCCTTGAGCACAAATCGCAACTCGTCAGCGAATATTTAAAAGACGCACAACCCCGGCTCCTTTGGGACCTGGGCGCCAATGTCGGGCATTTCAGCCGAATCGGCGCCCGAACGGGAGCGCTGACGATCTCTTTTGACATCGACCCCGCTTGCGTGGAACGGAACTATCTTCAGTGCACGCGTGAGAAGCAGACAAATCTTCTCCCCCTTCTTTCAGATCTTACCAATCCCAGCCCCGGCATAGGATGGGAAAATGAGGAGAGAATGTCCTTTTTTGAGCGGGGGCCTGCGGATGCCGTCATGGCCCTGGCGCTCATCCACCACCTCTGCATCTATAATAATGTCCCTTTCGCTAAAGCCGCCCAATTTCTCAGCCGTATCACCCGCTTCCTCATTATCGAATTCGTGCCTAAAGATGACAGCCAGGTCCAGCGGCTTCTTGCAACGCGGGAGGATATTTTTATGAATTATGACCAGGCAAATTTCGAGAAAGCCTTCCGCGGACTTTTTCACGTGAAACGTTCTAATGCCATCCAGGATTCTCGAAGAATCCTTTATTTGATGGAAAAGAGGTGAGAGAATCATGAAAAAGCCCCCCGTTTTGCACCCCTTTTTATTTGCCCTCTTTATCATCCTAGCACTCTATGCACACAGCACAAAAATGATCCCACTCACTTTCAATGAGATCGCCATTCCCCTAGGCCTCATCCTGAGCGGCTCTGCAATGATCTATTTTTTTCTAAAGACTCTGATCAAACATCCCCGCACGGCCGGCATCCTCGTCTCGTTATTTTTAATTTGGTTCTTCGCGTTCGAGCATATCAAGAAGCACTTGAGGATAAGCATCAGTAACGAATTATTTTTGATCATAAACCTGGTCTTATTGGCTAGTATTTTTATCGTAGCCATCAGGTCTAAAAAAGACCATATCGCCCTGACGAGATATTTGAATATTGTTGCCGCATTGCTTGTCGTTTACAACCTGGCAGGCGCCTCTCGGCTTCTCCTCCACACCATTAATATTAATACTAGTCATCCGGCAGCACGATCTTCTTCGTCGGCCCGCCTTCCGAACGTTTTTTTCATTCTCCTTGATGCCTATGGAAGAGCCGATGTCCTTTCGGAGATATACGAGTTCGACAATTCCGAATTTGTCAAGGATCTCGAGCAGAAAGGATTTTACGTCGCGGCGCAAAGCCCAGCAGGCTACTGCTATACCGATCTCTCCTTGGCCTCCGCACTAAACTTGACCTACCTGGACGAGTTGGCCGCGCGAGTGGGGCCCCAGTCATCCAACCGTCGGCCCTTATTCCAGATGATCAGGTCCAATCAAGTAAGGCGCCTCCTTAAGGACCAAGGTTATTCATTTGTCTCTTTCTCCTCCGGCTACTATGGAACGGAGATTCCCAGCGCCGACTTTCACGTCCATTTCACAGGGGCAAGCACGGAGTTCCGGAATTTCCTCATAACCTCCACTCCCCTGGCGATCTTCTTCAGCAAGTTGTTGAATTCTTCGCAATTTGATATCCACAGGAATCGTATACTGGGCGCATTTCAAGCACTTTCATCCTTTAGCTGCCCAAAATCGCCATGTTTTATCTTTGCTCATATCTTTTCGCCCCATCCGCCGTTTGTTTTTGGCAAAAACGGGGAGAATATCAATCCAGGTGAATTCAGTATCGACGACGGGAGCGATATAACTGGGTTCGATAAAACAAAGCTCCAGCAATATATTATGAGTTACAGAGATCAATTGTCCTTTATTAACAAGAAAATCATTGAGACCGTGGATAGCGTTCTCGAGAAATCCGAGGTTCCGCCCATCATCATCCTGCAAAGTGATCATGGCCCCAGGGCTTTCTTAAGCGTGAAAGATGCTGATGCATCCTACCTGAGGGAATCCATGGCCGTACTCAATGCTATCTACTTGCCTGGAGGAGACTATCACGAATTTTACCAGGGTATTTCGCCTGTTAACACTTTCATTGCCTTAATCAACCGGATCACGGGAACCAGCAAGCCATTCCTTAAGGACAAAAGCTCTTATTCGACCTGGGAACATCCTTACGATTTCGTCCCGTTTGACGCGAGCACCTATTCAAAGACCCTATCCTCCTTTCGCGACGCCGAGAAGCAAGAACGTTAAGAATCATAACAGTATTTTCAGTATTCCAAGCCGGAATAGGGGTTAAGGCGGCTATTTCTTGCCTTTTTCTGAGCCTAAAACCCCGGCCATCTCTCTAGCGGCTGCCGAGGCCTTCTTGGCCTGGTCTGAGGTGTAACGGGTCAGGTA
>Ga0187878_1003520_pt1 | contig 12879 bp, 10 predicted proteins | sample June2016WEW_17_1_FD_132979 | JGI IMG/M metagenome (GOLD analysis project Ga0187878, IMG submission 132979) | Peatland microbial communities from SPRUCE experiment site at the Marcell Experimental Forest, Minnesota, USA - June2016WEW_17_150 | ecosystem: Environmental > Terrestrial > Soil >...
GCCAGGAGTTTGCTGGTCATCACCTGGGACCGGCTGACCGGTTTGCTCAGCAGGAAGTCGGCGGTCAGCTCGGTCTCTTCGATCGAGACCAGGCCAAAGCCGTAGTTGCCGGCCTGGATGGCCAGGCAAAGCTGGACGAACACGAAAATGAAACTGTAAAAACCCAGCACGGTCGAAAAGTTGGTGTTCTGCATGCCGAAGGCTTCCAGCAGCGCCGGCGGGAATTTGGAAAACAGGCTGTTGACAAGATCAGCCTGGGCGGCAAATCCTGGGAATATGGAAAAGAACAGGAAAATGATCGCCGCCACGGACACCGACCAGACGATGACTGACCTGAAGCGGGCGCGAAATTCGTGCAAGTAGATGGTTGCGCTCATGATCTTTGCCTATTCGTAGTAGTGCATGAAGATCTCTTCCAGCGTTGGCTCTTCGATGGTCACATCGGCAACCTGGATGGAGCTGATCTTGCGCATCACGGCGTTAATGTCGCCTTTGAAGAAGAAATGCACGCTGCCGTTTTCCGCCTGCAAATTGGTCACGCCCGGCAGGTCAAAGGCTTGCGGATCCAACCCGGCCGCGGTGACATTCACCTTCTTGTAGTTGTTCTGTTGCAGGGTGCGGATGTCGGATATCTCCGCGATTTTGCCCTCGCGGATAATGCCCACGCGGGAGCACAGGCGCTGCACTTCACCCAAAATATGCGAGGAGAAGAAAACGGTCACGCCGCGCGTGTTCTCCTTGCGGATCAGGTCGAAGAACTTGCGCTGCATGAGCGGGTCGAGACCGCTGGTGGGTTCATCCAGGAAAAGCAGCTTGGGGCTGTGCAAAAGTCCCTGGACGATGCCGACCTTCTTCTTGTTGCCGTAGGACAGGTCACTGATGCGGCGGTTAAGCTCAAGCTCCATGGTATCGGATAGTTCGTGCAGGCGCTGGGTGCAGTCGCAGTCATAAAAACTGGCGGAATACTTGAGCAGGTCGATAACTTTCATGCCTTCGTAGTAAAAGACTTCCGAAGGCAGGTAGCCGATATCGCGGCGGATTTCCGGGCCGTGCGACACCACGTCCTTTCCAAAAACTGCGGCGCTGCCGCTGGTAGGACGGATCAGCGAAAGGAGGAGGCGGATGGTGGTGGATTTGCCTGCACCATTCGGCCCGATAAAGCCGAAGATTTCGCCATCTTCCACTTTGAAAGAGACTTCCTCGATGCCTCGCGATTTGCCGTAGTACTTTGTCAACTTTGTTACTTCGATAATGCTCATAGGGAGACTCCTTAACGGAAAAATAATGATGACGCCACCTGGTCTGTGACGTCACTTAATAATATCATTTGGGAAATCAAAAATATATCAAGGTTTTTTTCTGGCGCAGTATTATTCATGAAGTATACACTGCCCCAATCCGGGGGCCATGCGAACCTTTACGCGCTCAGTGCTGAACCATCCAGCATCCAGCAGGATCATTTCTAAATATCCAGGTTCCTGACAGCCTTGGCATGCGTCTGGATGAACCTCTTGCGCGGGTCAACAGCGTCGCCCATCAGCATGTCGAAGGTACGGTCGGCCTCGGCGGCGTCGTCCACGGTCACCAGCAGCAGGGTCCGGTTTTCCGGGTTCATGGTGGTCTCCCATAGCTGGGTGGGGTTCATCTCGCCCAGGCCCTTATAACGCGACAGGCTGACCTTGTCGGGGCTGACGCCCAGGGTCTTCAGCAGCTTGTCCTTGTCCGCATCGTTGTAAGCGTAATGGACCTGGTTCTTGTACGCCAGACGGTAGAGCGGCGGCTGGGCGATGAAGAGGTGACCCTCGTCGACCAGGGCGGGCATATAGCGGAAGAAAAAGGTGAGCAGCAGCGTGCGGATGTGAGAGCCATCCACATCGGCATCCGTCATGATGATGATGCGCCCGTAACGCAGGCCGGCCAGGTCGAAATTATCGCCGATGCCGGTGCCGAGGGCCGAGATAAGTGACCTGACTTCATTGTTCCCCAGGATCTTATCCAGGCGGGCGCGCTCGGTATTCAGGATCTTGCCGCGCAGGGGCAGGATGGCCTGGAAGTGCCGATCGCGGCCCTGCTTGGCCGAGCCGCCGGCCGAGTCACCTTCCACGATGTAGAGCTCGGTCTTGGTCGCATCCCGACCGGAGCAGTCGGCCAATTTACCGGGCAGGGTGAGGCTCTCCAGGGCTGATTTGCGGATGACCAGGTCGCGCGCCTTGCGGGCAGCGTCGCGCGCACGCGCCGAGGTGAGACACTTTGCAATGATGGCCTTGGCCGCCTGGGGGTTCTCTTCCAGGAAAGTCCCGAAGGCCTCGCCCACCACCTGGGTCACGTAGGTCTGCACTTCGGGGTTCATCAACTTCACCTTGGTCTGCGACTCGAACTGCGGGTCGGGGTGCTTGATGCTGATAATGGCGGTGAGACCTTCACGCGTATCGTCGCCCGAGAAGTTCGGGTCGGCTTCCTTGAGCAGCCCGCCCTTACGGGCATAATCGTTGACCACGCGCGTCAGGGCGGCGCGCATGCCGGTCAGGTGTGTGCCCCCGTCCACCGTGTTGATGGTGTTGGCAAAGCAGTAAATGGATTCGGTGTAGGCGTCGGTGTACTGGACGGCGCATTCGATGCCGATTCCCTCGATTTCCTTTTCGACATGCACCACCTGGTGCAGGGTCTCGCGGTTGCGGTTCAGGTATCGCACGAAGGAGGTGATGCCGCCTTCGAAGTAGAAGGTCTCTTCACGGTTGCTGCGCTCGTCGAGGAAATAGATGGTGGTGCCGCGCGTGACGAAGGCCATCTCGCGGAAACGCTGGACGAGGGTGTCGAAGCGGTATTCGAGCGCTTCGGTGAAGATCAATGGGTCGAACTTGAAGGTGGTGCGGGTGCCATGTTCTGTAGACTTGGCCTTGCCGATGACCTTGACCGGTTCCTTGGGGTGCCCGCGCTCGTAGCGCTGGAAGTGGACATGGCCGTCGAGGCGGACTTCCACTTCGCACCACTCCGAAAGGGCGTTGACGGCGCTGACCCCCACCCCGTGCAAGCCGCCGGAGACCTTATAGGCACCGCCGCCAAATTTACCCCCGGCGTGCAGCTTGGTCATCACCACCTCGAGGGCCGACTTTTTCTCGGTGGGGTGCATGTCCACCGGGATACCGCGGCCGTTATCCTCAACGGTTACAGACGAATCGGGGTGGATGATGATATCGATGCGAGTACAAACACCGGCCAAGGCCTCGTCGATCGAGTTGTCCACCACTTCGTAAACGAGATGGTGCAGTGCCTTGATGTCGGTGCCACCCACGTACATGCCGGGGCGGCGGCGGACGGCTTCCAGTCCTTCGAGGACCTGGATATCCTTTGCGTCGTAACTTCCATTAATTACTGCCATAAATTCCTCATATTATGCTTTTGCCGAAGTTGCCTGGCGTTGAAGTTGTTCGAAGATCACCTTCAACCAGGCGTTTATATCCCGATAATATATGAAACTGGCTGCCAGCAGGGCGGTCGAGACGAAGGCGTGCCCGACGATGCCCACCAGCATCAACCAGGAAGTCTGGGCCGGGGTGGTCCAGAGGAAATTCAGTCCCTGGTTGATCACCACAAAGAGCAGCAGGAACAAGCCGGTATTAGGCAGGGTGAAGCGCACCATGCGCAGGCTGCCCAGGATGGCGCGCAGAGCATCGAGTTGAAAGATGAAAATACCATGCGCCGAGAAGAAGATCGGCATCACCAGCCAGATCAGGACGATCGCCCCGGCAAACAACGCGATCTGTCCCAAAACAGTGCTGATCGCCGTGAGGACGGATAGTACAACAACCACTGGCAGCCCAATCAGGAACAACAAACCCATCCAGATGATCGAGAGCAGAACGGTCTGGCTGAGGGATTTTCCAAGCATGCGCACATCCGATTTAAGGGCGACCCGGGAGACCCAATAATAGTAAATTCCGCCGGCAATCCAGCCCAGGAAGACAAGGAGCAGCGCCCAGCCCAGGATGCCCACAAACGAACCGGCATCCAGGTTCAACGGCACCCCCCACGGGTTTTGTTTGGGCATTTGCAAACTCAACAGGCTGGTAATGCCCACCGGGAACGTGCGCAGAATGACGAACAAGTTGAATTGATTTGCAATACCCGTCCAAGTGGACTGAATGGTGGCAACGTCTGGAAAGCTGGCAGGGAAAGCGTTTGCCAGGGAGGGCAACTGGGCGATGACCGGCTGGAGGAATTGCTTCAGGCGCAGGTGCGGCCCGAGCCACAGGAACAGGTCGAGCAGCACCGGCGGCAGGATGACCGCGATGTGGTTGGCAACCGAATCAAATCCCGCCATGATTGAAGACAGCAAACCCGGTGGCGGGGGAAACCTACCTTGTGAAGTGTTTATCGACATTGATTGCTTCTAATTGATCCCGGCTTAATTTAAGTAATGATTCAAAAAAAGCGAGGAACGAATAATATTGGTAGTCGACCTGCATTTAACAAATAGCTCTCTGCGACGCAGTGCGCGAATTGGGCTGGGTTCGCTTCTATTAAAATAAAATAGAAATCCAGCAGCCAGAGACAGCCTGTATTCTACCACAGGGACATGTTCGCACGGATGTTCTGTCTTACCCCAAAACCATGCCCCGGACTTGGAATTTCCGGGGAAGTGGAAGGTTCTTTCCCCGCTGAAATCCTGATCTCCAGTGACCGCTTGGATGGTAGTTCAGTATAATTTTGATATTGTAATATATGACAAATATAATCATATTTATATGATATAATTAACACTGTACCCCCTCTCAAACATATTGATAACGCTAGGAGATAATTAGTATGAACGATATAGATGTAGTAAAAGCCGGGTTAGCCGCCTCAGAATCTGGTCAGCCCAGTAAACTATCCGAGTACCTTTCAGACGATATGGTCTTCGCAGGACCGGTGCCTAAGCCAGTTGGCAAACGGGAATTCGTTGGCCTGATGACCGCCATGGTAGCTGCCATGCCCGACTGGAAGTTCAACGCAAAGGACTTCAAGCTGAATGGTGACAAAGTGACAGTCGTCGCGCAGATCACCGGGACTCAAACGCGGGAGCTGAATTTGCCCATGCCGGGTTTTCAGAAATTCCCGGCTTCGGGAAAGCACGTAGCCCTTCCGAAGGAAGGAATGACGATCACAGTAAAAAATGGGAAGATCAGCCGACTTGAGTCGGAGGTGGTTCCCGGCGGCGGGGTGGCAGGCGTCTTGGCACAACTGGGCGTCCCGATGCCACAAATGACATAACGAACCAATTGTAGCAAACAAGATTGCAGGTCTCCAAAAATAGGAGACCTGCATTTTTGTTATTCAGGACAGCCACGCTGATCGAATTTCAATGTCCTCGTGGTGGAACAGACCATGAAGCTGACCCTAGGCCTCCACTGCCACCTTCGGCAAATCCTTCATGGCGGCTTCAATGGCGTGCGTCGGGTACTCATAGTCTTCCAATTCACCGTTCAGGTACGACTGGTAGGCGGTCATGTCAAAGTGCCCGTGGCCCGACAGGTTGAACAGGATGACGCGCTTCTCGCCTTTAGCCTTGGCATCCAGCGCCTCGTCGATCGCCACGCGGATGGCATGGGCGGACTCGGGAGCCGGGATGATGCCTTCGGCCTTGGTAAACTGCACGGCGGCGTCGAACGTCCCGATCTGGGGCACGGCGACCGCTTCGATATATCCGGCGTTATATAACGCTGAAACACTGGGAGCCATGCCGTGATAGCGCAGACCTCCGGCGTGGATGCCAGCCGGCATGAAGGTATGGCCGAGCGTATACATCTTGACGATGGGGGCCATCTGGGCAGAATCGCCGTAATCGAACGTGTAAGTTCCTTTCGTCAGGGATGGGGTTGCGGTGGGCTCTACTGCCAGCAGTCGCGTGCGCTGCCCGTCTTTCAGGTTCTGGCGCAGGAAGGGATAGGCGATTCCGCCAAAATTCGAGCCGCCACCCACGCAGCCGATGACCACGTCGGGATACTCACCCGCCAGGTCCATCTGTTTGAGGGCTTCCTCACCAATGACCGTCTGGTGCATCAGCACGTGGTTCAACACCGAGCCCAGGCTGTATTTCTTGGCCCCGCCGGAACTGGCTGCCACTTCCACCGCCTCCGAAATGGCAATTCCCAGTGAACCATTGTTGTTGGGATCCTGGGCCAGCAAGGTGCGCCCAAATTCCGTGCGCTCCGATGGGCTGGCAAAGACCTGCGCTCCAAAGGTCTGCATGTAGATGCGCCGGTAGGGCTTCTGGACGTACGAGACTTTAACCATGTAGACTTCAAGGTCCAGGCCAAAGAAGTTGCAGGCCATGGCCAGCGCCGTGCCCCACTGGCCTGCGCCGGTCTCGGTGGTCATGGCTTTGGTCCCGGCCACCTTATTATAGTAAGCCTGCGGGATGGCCGTGTTGGGTTTATGGCTGCCCACTGGCGAGACAGACTCGTTCTTATAATATATATGGGCCGGTGTGCCCAGTGCCTTTTCGAGCCGGAGGGCCCGGATGAGCGGAGTGGGGCGGTAAAGCTTGTAGATCTCGCGCACTTCTTCGGGGATCTGGATGAAACGCTCCATACTGACTTCCTGCTGGATGATCTCCATCGGGAACAGCACCGAGAGAAACTCGGGAGTGATCGCCTCTTTCGTCATCGGGTTCAACACCGGGGTGGGCGGGACGGGGCTATCGGCCATCACGTTGTACCAATTCTTAGGCAGGTCGGTTTCGTTCAACATAAAACGGGTTTGGTCAGACATATTAATCTCCTTTCAAGGAAAAGCGAAGCGGATAACAGGGTAAAAACAACCAAGCAGCTAGGAAAGAAGAGAACCTTCAGGGTGGGTGAAATGTGATGGGAAGCATGCCAGCGACTCCTTAAACTAAAACGCGTTCGTCCGTATGACGGGACGAACGCGCAGTCCGTGGTGCCACCCGAATTAAGGTCGCTTAATAAAAAATCCCTGTATGATGCACAGGGAAAAGCCAGCCTCACTCTTGTCGGTCAACTGGTCAAGTCGATGGCTAAGTCCCTGCTCATCAAACCTGGCTAAATGACCTGGCCCTGATAACGGTGGCCGCTCCGGCCCAGGATACTCGGCTTGCGCCTTTCGCCTGGCAACTCCGAGGTCCATTCAACTCCATCGTGCGGGCAGGACTTTCACCGATTGCCGCCTGCTCTCTAATCCGCCGTGTGAGGTCTACTCGTCCTCTTCAGCGTTATTCAAGTATTGGGGGTGATTATAAGCAAAAATCCCGGATTGTCAATGGTTGAAAACCCCGGGGAATCCCTATTTTCGTTCTTTTTTCCCGCGCATGCTGAATCCGCCCCAGGTGATGCCAACCAAGATGACGACTACCAACAGGATGCCCAGCGAAACAATGCCGGTCATGTCGGTGTAATATTCCTGTTCTGGAACCGGCGTATCTGTTGGAGGCAGGGTGAGGGTGGGAGCCGGAGTGGGCATGACAGTTTCAACCGGGGTCGCAGGAGGCAGGAGCGAGGCCGGTAGCGCGGTGAAAGTTGGCCCGGGGGTTAGGAAATTGACAGATGAAGTAAGTGTGGGAGCCAAGGCTTCCCCGGAGAGCCGGCCGTTTTGGCTTGTGTCTTCCAAAACAGGCGCAGCCTGGGCCGAGGCGAAGGAACGCAGTGCCCCCACCAGGAAGGTTCCAGCAACCAGGATGAACAGCAGGACAATGAGCGCTCTGGTGAGGCGGGGATGGTTCATCGTTATCCCGAGTATATCACGGGAGCAAGGACCGGTGATTTGCCGCTTGATCCAGCCCAGCCTGCCGGTGGAACAAAAAGAACTTCCCGCGCAATGGTTGCGGCAAGTTCTCTCTGGCGGAGAGGGCGGGATTCGAACCCGCGAACCTTTAGGGTTACACGCTTTCCAAGCGTGCGCGCTAAGCCAGCTACGCGACCTCTCCGTAAGGCGGGCGAATTATACCATAACGAAAAAAACCGGGCGACAGGTCTTGACTGCCGTCCGGTAAGGTCTATATTCCATGGTTTTCGTTTCGAGAATGCCCTCTGGGTCTAATTAAATCCCGCTCCAGGTGGCGTTCGCGAAGAACCCCCTTGGGAGGTCCCGCCGCCTAAGACGGTGGCAGGAGCAAGATTTATCAAGGGTTCTAAGGGGTCCGAATTTCCACCTTTGCCGGTATGGAAATGGGAATCGGGCGCGCAATTTCGTGCACCAGGATGCCATTCCCGTTGGTCGGCCTGCCATTCCCGTTCAAGGGTCCGGTCTTCTTCTTTTGAAGCATCGGAAGGTCACGCGGTGTGAGCATATTCCAGCGCGAAGCACCCAGGTAGAGGATCTCAAGGATCAGGTCTTCATAGGAGATCCCTTGGGCAGAACATTGGATGCACAGGTCGCTGTAGCCGGGGGTCAGGCCGGGCAACGGGTTGATCTCCAGCAGGCGCGGGTTGCCTTCGCAATCAAGACGGATATCGGTGCGCGATACGTCACACGCGCCCAGCACGACGTGTGCCCGCCAGGCCAGGCGATGGAGTTTCCTGTTCAGTTCGGGGTCGAGTGGGGCCGGGCAAAGATAATCCGGCGCGCCGTCCGATCCCACCGATTGAGCCTTGGCTTCCAGACCATAAATGCCGGGTGTGATGGAACGGCTGCTGTCCAACTCCAAAACGGGCAGACGCAGGAAGCCGTCCTTTTCATACCATTCAGGATGGCGGGAATAGAGCACGGTATCGTGGCGGCCCATGATGCCCACCGTAAATTCGCGGCCAGGTAAAAAGGTCTCAACCAGTGCCGGCTGGTGGTACAGGCGGATGACGTATTCGGCGCGTTCGCGCAGTTCCGCCTCGTTGTTGACGATGGCCTTCTCGTTCACGCCCATGCCGGTGCCCTCACGGGCTGGCTTGACGAAGAGCGGGAATTTCATTTCAGGCCGCAGCGGCTCGTCGCCGAAGGTAAATTCCTGGAAAGGAGACACGGGCAGGTTCCGGTCCCGCCAGATGCGTTTGGTCAACGTTTTATCCAGCGCGATGGCGTTGGTTAAAACCCGTGAACCTGTATAGGGAATGCTGAGCATTTCGAGCAGTGCTGGTACCTGGGCTTCGCGTGCATCACCCCCCAATCCTTCGGCAATGTTGAAACAAATGTCGGGCCGGGTTTCCTTCAAAGCGTAAGGCAGATCCCGATCAGCCTGGATAAAGACAGTCTGATGGCCATCGGTTTCGATGGCAGCCCGGATTGTGTCTATGGTTTCAATATAATCGTAGTCCGCGCCGGCGTCTGGAGGTACATCCGCTGGGAGGGACTTGCCATGCTCCTTGATGTTGGCGAGCACGGCCACCCGCCACGGATGTGCCGGGCGCGGGACTGAACTGGGAGGCTTATCGTTTTCCTTTTCTTTCATCGGAGCGTTCATTTTTTTTTACCTTTCGATTAGATTTAATCGGTGGGGAGTATACGCCTTATTGGGAAAATTACAAGAGGTGAGTTTAGGTTTGTAAGGATTCTGGAGGCAGAGTCCGTTCTTCTCATGCGTCAGGACAATTCCAGATGGGGCTTCATTAACTAAACCCATCTTGCCAGGGCAGGATACGGTTACCAGCCTCAACCCGTAATACGCATGCCTAATCATTTCTTGGTGGGCGTGACATGCAGCGTGGGAAGTTCAGGCGGTTTGCGCAGCATGAACCGGTAAGAGAGCCGCCCAAAGTGGATCACGTCGCCGTGCCTCAGGTTTCTCGGTCCGGTTAATTGCTCGTAGTTGATCCACGTCCCTGCCACGGATTTTTCGTCGGAGAGGATGTATTGGCCTCCCTTTTCTTTAAGCCGGGCGTGCAGAGGCGAGACGGACGGGTCGTCCAAAATGTAGGTGGCCTGGATCGGGTCCGAGCCAAAGATGACCTCAGCGCTCGAAATGGGAATCGCCGGCGCGGTGATCGGCTGGCCGTCATCCTTCAAGCGGACCAGGTAGGCTTCAGCTGGTTTGGCCGGGGGTTTCCACCCCAGGTGCAGACCGCGCTTCCTCCGCTCGGGATGGACAGGTTGGGTGAGCGGGTCGAGGCGGGACCTGCGCCCGGTGGGTGTCTTGCGACGATTTTTTATCCGGCTGCGGGTGAGGATCACAGCCAACCCTCCTCCGGCGAAAAAGATGGCTCCCAGCGCAACCCACAGGCTGTTGCGGGAAAGCCAGGGCAGCAAACCAAATTGCGGCCGGACGATGGTGACCAGCACCGGCACCCCCAGGCTGACCTTGCTCAAGCCGAAGCTGTCCACGGCTTCCACGGTCAGGATATGCGGTGCGCTGGTCGTGTACCCTTTCAAATCCCAGGTAAATTGGTCGAAAGGTGCGGAGGTATTCTCAGCCGCCACTGCCCCGTCCACGTACAAAACGGTCCGCACCAAGGGGCGGGTGCGTTTATCGGGGAATTCGATAATGATGTTGATGGTCTGCTGGCTGGGAATAAATGAAGAGACCGCGGTGGTGCGTGAATCCGGCGCAGTCCGAACGATCTGCTGAGGCGGAGCTTCCAGGATCGGGTTGGGCGGCTGGATGTCCAGCTCGAAAGTCAGGTTCGCGGAGAGCACCGTTTCACCATTCAGGGTCGCCTGCACTGCCAGGGTATGACTTCCGGAGGTGAGGATGCCGGAAGAATATTCAAGTTGGTAGGTGTGACGAAGTGGCGCCAGGTAGGTATCTGGGCTGGGCAGGGTCTCCTGGCCCGAGAAGTAGAAATATCCTCCGCCGGTCTGGATGGCCAAATCTTTGAGGGCCGTTGCGCCGGATGTGGAGGAGAAATCCTGCGAGGCCACGATCCAGACATTTACGCGGATGGAGCTTGCCGAGGCGCGCTGCGACAGATTTTGCAGCAGCGGGATGTCGCCCGCGGCCGGGAGAGAGGTAATGTACAGCACTACAGCTTTCCGGCCGGGTTGGGTGCTGGGTTCGGAAACTGCATCCAGAGCGGCAGAAAGGGTTTGGGGACTCGAGACCAGGTTATTCAGGTTCGGTGTGAAAGCTGTCAGGGCATCAGAAAATGCCGCGGTCGTCTCCAGGTGTGTTGCTGCCGCCCCGCCGGTGGGGATGAAGCTCAGGTCGTCCCCCAGGGAATCTGGGTGGACTGCAATCCATTCCTTCAACGCTTTCATTACTTTGTCTAACTTGGTGACAGCATTGACATCCCGGTAGGCGAAGTAAGGTCCGGGGTCCAGCGCCAGGGCGAATTCCGTCCCTGGTTGAAGTTCTTTTATACTGGTAAGTGGCCGGGGCTGGGAGTCTTCCAGCAGGCTGACGTCCATGCCAGTCAGCCCGCTGACGAAGTTCCCGGAGGCGTCGAACACATCCAGACCGGCGGTGATGGTAGGAAACGAATCGGTCTGCAATGCATACAGGTTAAGGCGGGCGCTGCCCTGGGCGCGCGCGGGGAAGACCATGCTTGGAGAGGTTATGAATAAAGCCAGCAGGAAAAGTATCGAGAGTTTACGCATTCAACAAAGCGGTGTTATCTATTTAACATCCTTGGCTTCCGCATCCACGATTTCATCGTCCTCGGAAAGCTTTTCCGGCTTGCTCTTCGGGCCAGGCAGTTTGATCCACTGGCTCGCCCCTGCCCAACCGAGCAGAATGGCACCGACCGCCGTCCCTGTCACCTGGAACGGGACACCGGCAATAATGCCCATGACCAGGCCCTTCGCCACCGACGGCCCCCAATCATCCTTCGACAGGTAATGCTGGATCAGGGTGGTGGTCACCGTGCCCAATACCCCCACCGTTACGCTGGTCAGGATCAGTGCCAGCGGGTCGATCAATTCGAAAATGCCGAAGATGTTATCCAGCACGATGGTCGTCAATGCCGCCAGCGGATGGATAGGCGCGGGCGGGATGGAATGGCGGGATTCTGGCGGCCGCGCCTGGGTGGGTTCAATCGCGTTTGTCATTTTCAATCTCCCATCGGAAAATACCGTTCCCCGTTCCCTAACCCCCTCAGCCTGCAAGGGGGCCGCTTGCAGAAGTAATTCTTTGTACGATGGACTATCAATTCGGGTTGCTCGGGTCCTTCGTTGATGACAACTTCCTCAACCGCCTCATTCCCATTCGATCGTCGCGGGCGGCTTGCTGGTAATATCATACACTACTCTGTTGATTCCGTGCACTTCGTTGACGATCCGGCTGCCCACCTTCGCCAGCAGGTCGTACGGCAGGCGCGCCCAGTCAGCCGTCATGAAATCGTCAGTCACCACCGCCCGGATGGCGCACACCTCCTGGTAGGTCCGTTCGTCACCCATCACCCCCACCGAGCGGACCGGCAGCAGCACTGCGAAGGCCTGGTTGGTGCCGGCTCCCTTCCCAAGCAGCCCCGCCGCAGATAACTCCTGGGTGAAGATGGCATCCGCCTGGCGCAGGCAGGCAACGCGGGCGGGGGTCACCTCTCCCAGGCAGCGTACGCTCAACCCCGGGCCCGGGAACGGCTGTCTCCACACCAGGCTTTCCGGCAGGCCCAGGGCTTCCCCAACCGCCCGCACTTCATCTTTGAACAGGTAGCGCAGCGGTTCCACGAGCGACATCTCCATATGCTCCGGCAGTCCGCCCACGTTGTGGTGGCTCTTGATCCGGGCAGCTTTACCCCGGTCCGGTGCCGCAGACTCGACGACGTCCGGGTAGATCGTTCCCTGCACCAAGAATTTGGGGGTGCCAAGTTTCAAGGCCTCGCGTTCGAAAATGCGGATGAATTTCTCGCCAACGATTTTGCGCTTCTGCTCCGGGTCGAGGACATCCCGGAGGGCAGCGAAAAATTCAGCGGAAGCATCCACCGTCACCAGTTCGGCTCCCATCCGTTCACGGAACGTGCGCACCACCTGTTCCGGTTCCCCCAGGCGGAGCAGACCGGTATCCACGAAAACCGCCAC
>Ga0187878_1003522_pt1 | contig 12867 bp, 10 predicted proteins | sample June2016WEW_17_1_FD_132979 | JGI IMG/M metagenome (GOLD analysis project Ga0187878, IMG submission 132979) | Peatland microbial communities from SPRUCE experiment site at the Marcell Experimental Forest, Minnesota, USA - June2016WEW_17_150 | ecosystem: Environmental > Terrestrial > Soil >...
ACGGTGAGCGAAGCTAACCTTGCTTACATAAAGCGCCGGGCGAGAGGCGGGGCTGGCCTGATCATAACCGAAATTACCTCCGTCCATCCAAGCGGTTCGGTCATACCAAATGAACTGGGGGCTTATGATGACCGATTTATCCCCGGCCTGAAAAAGATTTCCGATGCGGTACATGCTGCCGGTAGCAAGGTGGCCTTGCAACTCCATCACGCGGGACGGGAAAGTCTTTATCTTCTGCAACAAGGAAAGGCCGTTGCTCCTTCGGCGATCCGGTCTTTGGTTTTCGGCCTGACCCCGCGGGAGATCACCCGCGAGGAGATTCATGAGATCATCACCGCTTTTGGTGCTGCCTCTGCTCGGGCTCTGGAGGCGGGGTTTGACGCCGTGGAAGTGCATGGTGCCCACGGATACTTGCTCACCCAGTTTCTATCTGCTCTTTCCAACAAGCGTGACGATGAATACGGGGGCAGTTTCAGCAACCGCAGTCGTTTCATGATTGAAGTATTGCAGGAGGTCCGCAAAACAGTAGGCGAAGATTTCCCTATCTCCCTCCGTCTGTCTGTGGAAGAATGTATTAAAGATGGTTATACATTCGAGGATATTCAGCCTATCCTCCCCAATCTGGTTAAAGCCGGAGCCGACATTCTGCATGCCTCTCTTGGAACGCATGGAAGTCCGGGCGGCATTACCAGCGCTCCCTTTGAGTATCAACCAGGTTTCAATGTCTGGCGGGCCAAAAAGTTAAAAGAGGTAGTTGGCCTTCCAGTGATTGCCGTCGGGCGATTCACAGACCCTTCACTGGCGAACGAAGTGATCGCTCGTGGGGAAGCAGACCTGGTGGCCTTCGGCCGCCAGTATTTAGCTGATCCTGATTTTCTAATCAAAGCGCGGGAAGGCCGTCCTGAAGATATCCGCAAATGTATTGCCTGCAATCAGGGATGCATAGAGCGCTTGATGCTGGGGGAAGGGAAAATCCGTTGCGCCCTCAATCCCGAGACCGGACAGGAAATCATTTACCCACAGGGGCCAGCTGGAGACCGTCGTAATGTATGGGTCGTGGGATCTGGCCCTGGTGGTCTGACCGCAGCGTATGAGGCCGCCCGTCTCGGCCATAAGGTGACCCTTTACGAAAAAGAGGAGGAAACGGGTGGACAGCTGCGCTTCGCTAGTCAGGCGCCCTATAAAGACCAATATGGAATTTGGGCCTCCTGGCTTACCTCCCAGGCCAAAAAGATAGGGGTCATCATGTGGACAGGGACTGAGGTGACGGAAAGGATGATTTCCGAAGGGAATCCGGAAGTGGTGATTTTGGCCACAGGAGGAGAACAGATTAAACCTGACATTCCTGGAATTGACCTTTCCCTTGCTTCTCATGCCTGGCAGATTCTGGAGGGAGCGGTTCCGCCCGGGAAACATGCAGTAGTAATTGGTGGCGGGTTGATTGGCATGGAAACAGCAGACTACTTGTGCCATAAAGGAACGCAGGTCACCCTGGTTGAAGTCCTTAAACAATCACCGGTTCTCAAATTCACCTCCCACGGCTATATGCTGCACACCCGGCTCAAAGAAGCCGGGTGCCGGCTTCTTTTCAACACAACTGTAAAGAAAATCGAAGAATCTTCTGTAACAGTTCTTATTGAGGGCAGAGAACAGGTTCTTTCCTCAGTCGACCAAGTCATCATAGCGGTTGGACTTAAACCCCACGATGAACTCAAAGCAATCTTACAGGCTAAAAAGATCCGTCATTTTATCATCGGGGATGCCCTCCAGCCTCGCCGAATCATCGAGGCCACAGAAGAAGGGGCTCGTGCCGCTTGGAACCTCTAAACAGTGGCCGTCCTAACATTGAAACAGCCCAGATTGCGGATCGCTAGAAAGCGACTGCTCGTCTGGCTCGGCGTTATAAGTGATAAGGAAATTAGTGAAAACTGTTTAATGAAGCTCTGGCCGGGGCAAATGATTCACTTACCCATGGGTTGGTTCACCCGCAGGGGCGGTGAATAAACATCCATTTTCACTGGCAAGTGGTGTAACACAAGAATGTCGGTATATTTCGAAAGGGATATTTTTCTTGACATTCAACTCCGTTTTTCGTATATTCAACTCCGCCAAAAGTGAGTTCTTAAAAATCAACAAATCCCTGCCAACAAGTTTTGCTGAAGGAATTGGGCTCAAATGCAGAGATCTTTTCTGCGATACTGAATTTCTCAGCGATTTTTTACTTGAAAATAGCTGTAGGCTAAACTGTGTTGAACGCGTGCGGAGAAAAGGCTGGAAAAAATTTTCTAAAACCCAAAAATCTTTATCAGGAAAGGAGGTTCAGTATGAAATCGATCAGTAAGGGTATTTTCATTCTTGTATGTATTCTTTCTTTTTTCTCCCTGACGACCTTTAGCCCATCCACGGCGATGGCCTTCGAGCCCCTCAAGGGGGACCTTTCCAAGTATGACCCGAACAAGCTGACTCTCCCAACCGGCGATGTCATTAAGATCGCCATGTGGGATCAGGTTTCAGGGGTGAACGCCTATCTTGCGGAGGCTTACTCTGCCTTACTTGGATTTGTCGCCCAGGACGTCAACTCCCAGGGCGGGATCAAGGTGGACGGCAAGATGAAGAAGGTCTCGTTCGTCCTGGCGGACACCCAGGGGAGGCCGGACCCGGGCAAACGGTCGGCCGAAAAAGCGATCCTGCAAGACAAAGTTGACGTATTTGCGGGAGTCGCCGGAAGCCACGTTGCCAAGGTGGGCCAGGCGGTGGCCAAAGAACATAAGACCATTTTCATGAACGTCTCCGCATACTCCGATGAACTCATGGACCTTCCGGACTGGAACGAGTATGTCTTTCGCACATGTGGGACCTCCGCCACCGTCGGCAAGAGTCTGGCCATTTTTTATGAAAAACGCCCCGAAACGAAGTTTTACATCTTAGCTCAGGACTACCTCTGGGGACACTCCTCCTGCGCCGCCTTCAAAAAGGCCTTAAAAGAGTCTAAGCCCAAAGCCCAGATCGTCGGCGAGGAGTACTTTCCCGTGTACACCAAGGATTTCGCGCCCTACTTAGAAAAGGTGAGGGCCTCTGGAGCCGAGGTGATTGTTCAAATGGCCTGGGGGGCCGACAATGAGAACCTGATCAAGCAATCGAGACAATTAGGTTTGAAAAGCCCCTTGAAACCGGAATATTACATCCCCATGGCCAGTCCCTTTCTGGATGATACCCGCCCCTTAGTGACTGTCGGCGGCCGGCAGGGCGAGGCTTAGTTCTGTGCACAGATTTCTACCTGGACCGCAGGGTGCCGAATGTTAAGAAATTAGCCGACATATGGACCGGCCTGTGGAAGACATGGAAAGCGCCCTATAACACAGAGCTGTACCAATGGCCCGGCGGCGGCTGGTATAGAAACCTCACCTCCTACTACTGGTACCTTCAGGTTGTCCAGAAGGCCGGCAGCACCGATGCGAAGAAGGTTATCGCCGCCTGGGAGGGGGACACCTTCGATTTCTTCGGCTGGAAACATTACATGCGGCCCGCTGACCATCAGGTTATAGCGGACCGCCCCATCGCTGAAATGGTGTTCCCCAATACCTGGGACAACCCCAATTGCGCGATGCCCGGCGATCCGACCTGGATACCGGCCGCGAAATGCTTCCCCACTTTCGATGAAAAACTCAAAGGACGGCTCAGCAAGAAATAGGGTATCTCAACGCCCTGCTAAAAGCTCGCCTCCACTTTCAGTCGGGGGCGAGTTTTTAGGGGAATTATTAAACCGTTCCTTTCAACTTCACTTAGCTTTGCTCTCTCATGAGGCTTTTAGCAGGAGAATAGATAGATGAGCCCGACCGCTGTGCTGTATGTTGCTCAGGCCATTCATGGGTTGGCCTACGGGATGTTGCTCTTTCTCTTGTCATCCGGCCTTACCATGATTTTTGGCATGATGGGGATTCTGAACATTGCCCATGCCTCTTTTGCCATGCTGTCCGCCTATTTTTGTTATCAGGTTTTAGTCATGACCGGAAATTTTTGGGTGGCGCTGCTGATTGCCCCAGTGGTCGGAGGAATCTGCGGGGTTCTGGCAGAGCGTTATCTTTTGAGAACCGTCCATAAACAGGGACATCTTGCCGAACTCCTCATCACCGTGGGGATCATGATGGTCATTTTGGAAATCGTCAAAATCTTCTGGGGCACCGAGAGTCTGGTGGTAAAAGTCCCCCCGAGTTTGAGCGGGCTTGTGAATTTTGCGGGTCTGACCTACCCGGTTTATCGACTTTTCGTTATCGGGTTGTCCATCGCGATTTTGGGCATTATGGGCTTGATTCTCTTCAAGACCCGGTTGGGCAAGATCGTGCGGGCTGCCGTTTCCGACGCGGATATGGTCAATGCTCTGGGAATTAATACTCCCGTGGTCTTCATGCTGGTTTTCGGGATCGGGACATGGCTGGCCGGAATCGCCGGAGTGGTGGCGGGCCCGCTCCTGACCGTGTTTCCGGGAATGGCCGACCAGTTGGGCATGGATGCTTTCGTGGTCGTGGTTGTGGGAGGATTCGGGAGCCTGGGCGGGGCTTTTATCGTGGCCCTCTTTTTAGGGGAGTTGAATGCGTACGGCATCCAGTTCATTCCCCGGCTCGCACCGATCCTGATGTTTGCCTTCATGGCCATTGTCTTGGCCTTCAAGCCTATGGGCCTTTTTGGACAAAGAGAATGAAGAATAACAACTATAAGTGGATTCTATGGGTGGTGGTTTTTATCATCCTGGCTGCCTTCCCGCGTGTTTTCGGCATCTATTATATCAATTTCTTTGCCGCCTTTGCCATCTTTTCCCTGTATGCCGTAACGCTCAATTTGATGCTGGGTTATATGGGGGTTCTCAGCTTTGGACACGCAATGTTTTTTGGCACCGGGGCCTATGCCACGGCCTTGGCCTTAACGCACATCCAGGGGTTTCCCCTGTTGCCGGCGGTCCTGGTCGGCGGGTTGGCCGGCGGCCTGCTGGCCTTGATTCTAAGTCCTCTGCTGGTCAGGGTCACTGGGACCGCGTTTGCCATGTTGACCTTAGCCTTTGGCCAGCTCATCTTTGTTCTCGCCCTGAAATATAGAGAGGTAACCGGCGGTGAGGATGGAATCGGGGGATATCCCATTCCGCCACTCCACATCCCTGGAGTGGCGTCCATTGATATGACGAATCAGGTAAATTTTTACTATTTTGCCGTAGCGGTGGTCGCGATATGCCTTTTCATCCTGTGGTTTTATACCCGGACCCCGTTTGGCAACGTCGTGGTTGGCGTCCGGGATAATGCCATGCGGCTGGACTACTTGGGTTTCAATCTCCCGCAGACCAAGGCGATCAACTTGATCGTCTGTGGTGCCTTCGCCGGGATTGCAGGTGCGGTTCACGCGCTACTTCAGAAACTGGTTTCCACTGTGGGCGTATTGGATATAAATAATTCCTTTGCACCCATCATGATGGCATATATCGGGGGCGTAGGAAGCTTCCTCGGCCCGATCATTGGCTCGGGTGTCCTTCACCTGTTAGAAGACCTGGTTATTAGATTTACACAGCGGATTGGCCTGGTGAACGGCGTGATCTTCATCCTGGTGGTCTTATATGCGCCAACGGGCCTTGTCGGTCTTTTCGGAGCAGCCAAGGCAAAATGGTTTCATAAGGAGAAGGCTTCATGAACATTCTGGAAACCAAGAGGCTCTATCACGATTTCAGCGGATTGGAAGTGCTTTTCGATGTCAACCTGCAGGTTGAAGAAGGAGAGCGGCACGCCGTCATTGGGCCCAACGGCGCGGGGAAAACGACTCTCTTCAACGTCATCACCGGAACATACCAGCCGAGCCGGGGGCAGGTCTTCTTCAAAGGGAAGGAAATCACCGGAACCAGGCCACACAAGCTGATGCGCCTCGGCGTGGGGCGCTCCTTTCAGATCACCAGTACCTTTAACCGGTTGACCACTTTCCAGAACATTCGACTGGCCATCCTTTCTAAAAAGGGGATCCGTTTTCATTTGTTCCGCAAGGTGGACAAGATGCAGGACATAACCAAAGAGACCGACGAGGTCTTAAGGCGGATCAATCTGGATCAAGAGCGGGATGTGCCTGCCGGGATCCTGTCATACGGGAAACATCGTTCCCTGGAAATCAGCCTGGCCCTGGCGGCAGACCCGGACCTGATCATGCTGGACGAGCCCACGGCCGGTATGTCCCGAGATGAAACTCATTATGCCGTGGAGCTAATCAGACGGCTCACTGAGGGCAAAACCGTGGTCATCATCGAGCATGATATGGACGTGGTCTTCTCCCTGGCAGACCGCATCACGGTACTCCATTATGGGCAGATTCTGGCGACAGGGCCTCCGGTTGAGATCCGGCAGAATCAGGCGGTTAAGGATGCCTACCTGGGAGAACTGGAGGTCTAACGAATTAGGCATGGGGCATAGTGCATAGAGCATAGCGGAAAAACCTGAAACTTGAAACTCGAAACTTTATTTGCGCAAGGAGCAGGGATGTTACTGGAAGTCTATGATTTGAATACTTACTACGGCACGAGCCATGTTTTGCAGGGAATCTCTCTAACCGTCGCTCAAGGTGAAATGATCGCTCTTCTGGGTCGAAACGGCATGGGGAAAAGCACAACCTTGAAAAGCATTATGGGCCTGGTCAAACCGAATTCTGGATCGGTAATCTTTCAAGAAAAGGATATTACGGGTCATCCGCCTTACAAAGTGGCCAGGGCCGGTATCGGTTATGTTCCTGAGGAGAGGCGCATCTTTCCCAGTCTGTCCGTGCTGGACAACCTGTTCTTGGGAGTCAAAGGAGGGAAAATCGGCAACCCCAATGATCCAAGCGTATGGACAGTGGACAGAATCTTTCGCCATTTCCCCATGCTACAAAAGAGAGCCCAGCAGCCGGGAAGGTTCCTATCCGGAGGTGAGCAGCAGATGTTAACCATTGGCCGTTCCCTGATGGGTAATCCCGGATTGCTGTTAGTTGATGAACCCACGGAAGGCCTTTCGCCGCTCCTGGTCAAGGAAGTCAAGGATATCCTGGAAGAGATCAATAAGGCCGGCGTCTCCATTCTCTTGGTGGAGCACAACATCAAGGTGGCTATGTCTCTGGCAGACCGCGTCTACCTGATGGGTAAGGCGCACATCGGGTTTGCGGGTACCACAGAGGAGTTAAAGGCCAAACCGCAGGTCCGCGAAAAATATCTGGAAGTCTAAAATGATCAAGAAGCAGAAACAGCAACAATCTCCACTTTCCGTCGAGATTCTGAGCATCTCATTCAAAATTTTCCTATGATACTTCCCTGGGCCAGTTAACGCTAAATTTTTTAGGCACCTTAGCTAATTCATAAATGTCCTTACGGACAGCTCAAATCTGTAACAAGATAATCGAACGACAAGTTTGGGGAGTCAGCCATTGGTAATAAGTTTGAATCCTATATTTCCGATGCCTGTCCCTGAAACCTTCACCCCTTATCAAAAAATGACTTCGGCAATCATCCTTTTCTCCTTTTACAGCTGGAAAAATTAAGGATAGATAACCGACATCTGCACTTTTTAGTCGATCGCACCTCAACCTGACTTCCCCTTTCGCTTTCCTCCCGCGAACTCTAACAATTTTTTTACAGCAAGCTCATACATGATCTGGCGGGGAACACAGTGCTGAGGAGCGAAGGTACGGATGTAATTGATTTCCTCCTCAGTAGGAATTGGGAAAGGTTTTAGAGTGTTGGCCACCTGGAGGTCCCAAGGGACCTTAGACGTGACCTTGTTGAGATCGACACCCGGGAGTAAAGACTCCAGATAAACCTCCTTAGTCTTCTTGTCGAAGCGGAAGATGGCCTCGTTAGAGATCATCATGCTGGGTCCGGAACCTATGGCAAAGAGTCCACAGCGGTCACGTTCATCGCCGCCCCCCAGGTATCCAGGGGAGGTGAAGTAGTCGAGTTTGTCCACGAACTCGCCCCCTTTCAAAGTGAGGATGGTTTCCTTGGCGTAGGAGACGAAGTCGGGCGCCCCACCAGCGCCGGTGAGCCGCATTCCGGTTTTGGGGGTGCCGCCTACGAAGGAGGTGTTGATGTTGCCGTATCTGTCCACCTGGCCTACGCCCAGGATGGCCTTGTCCACAAAACCCCGGTAATTGATGGTAGTGAAGGTATTGAAAAGATCGAGGGCATACGAGTAACCTCGCAGGCACATGACGTCTGCTATATGGTTAGGGGGTACCAGTGGCTTGAAGTCAATGATGCCAGCCTCGGTCATGAGAACGACATTTGGAGCATGGGTGGCCTTTGCCAAGCTACCGGCAGTAGTGGGCAGACCGACCCCGAGCAAGACCCTTTCGTAATCCTTGATCTCGCGGGCCACCGCGATGATCATCAGCTCTTCTTTAGTCGCTTTTGGAGACATCGATCAACAACCCCCTTTCTTCCAGTAATTTTTCGAACTCTCCCCGGGTCATATCGAACAGTAACATTTTGCCCTCGTCATCCCACATGGATGTGAAGGCCGAGCCGTAGTTCACCGGTGCGGAGTAGTAAGGCCGGGCATTGATCTTGTCGAGAGGCTCCTTGCCGAAGCGATCGATATAATGCTCAAGATAGGCCGCCCGGCTGGGCAGGTCATAGACCCATTCCTTCATCCAGGCCTTGAAGCCTTGCTCGCTCCGGTTGGCGAGATCCATCATGGCCCAGAATAGAATGTCCATGTTGTAGTAACCCGAGAGTTCGGCCGGGTGGGCCCCCCTCGGCTCCTCGATCACCGCGTTCACCCGGAACCCGGGCACGATTGTGTAATTCGGAGAGGATTTGATGATCTCGTGGTCCACGATCTCCTCACAGCTCACGATTACCCTTTTGCTGGCTAAGCACGCCCAGGATACCGAACCCAGGGAGCCCCAATACTGGGCATTCCCGAACTTGTCCGCCCGCTGCACGTGCACGACGCAGACGTCCGGTTTGGCCGCGGGAACCACCGGCACATCCCGGCCTGTGAAGGGGCACTTGACCACACCGAACTTCCCGTCACCCATGAAGTCCCGGACTTTGAATACATCCGAGGCCATGATTCCGGGAAGCACGGGCATAAAAGAGTAGCCCTGGGCCCCCGCGGTCAGCCGGGCGTTGTACGTGAAGTTCGAGTAGTCCTCGACTTCGATCTTTCCAGCCCGCTGGTAGCGCTCCAACATACTTCCGCCGGAACGGCCCCCCGAGCGCATGCAATAGGTGGTTACCACCCGGCTCACGCAGTCGCCGGCGATCAGCATTTCCACGTCAAACACCCCGGACTGGCTGTAGATGACCAACCCCTTCTTGCGCTGGCGGACGATCTCAGTAATCTGGTTGTAGCAGGTGCCCACCGTGTAGTTGCCGATCACGAGATGGTCGCCGTCGTTCACAAAACGACTGATGGCCTCCTGGGTGGTCATAACCTTATTTTGGTTTTCCCCGGACATTCTTCCCTCCTACATTCTTTGCCGTCTTGACAATAAACATGAGAGTTCAAGTGAGTTTTTTTGGGAGGATCAGCTTGGGCGATTGGAGCTTTTCTTCATCTCTTCTTCCCTAAGGATTTTTCTGAGGATCTTCCCAGTATGGCTCTTGGGTAGCTCCTTCACCAGCTGGATGCTTCTTGGATACTTATAGGGTGCTACCCGCTCCTTGACGAACTGACTCAACTCCTCTGGTGTAGCGCAAGCCCCTTGGCGAAGCACAACAACTGCGGTTACTTCTTCCCCCAAATCGGGATGCGGAACGCCCACTACTGCAGCTTCGACCACGTCCGGATGGGTGTAAAGGATCTCCTCAATCTCTCGTGGGTACACATTATATCCTCCGCGGATGATCATTTCCTTCTTTCGGTCCACAATGTAGATGTATCTTTCCTCATCCATGCGGGCGAGGTCGCCCGTGTGTAACCATCCTCCCCGGAGAGTTTCGGCAGTGGCTCCGGGTTGGTTAAGGTATCCTTTCATTACGCCGGGTCCGCGGATAATGAGTTCTCCTACTGCTCCCATGGAGACATCTTCATCCTGATCGTTCACGATACGTGCCTCAAACCCCGGAATGGCAAGGCCAATGGATCCAGGTCGGGTTTGTCGACCGAAGGGGTTTTCCACACACACTGGCGAGCACTCGGTAAGTCCGTATCCTTCATAGATGATGGTATGGAAGCGATCCTCAAATCGGCGAAGCACTTCCAATGGAAGAGAGGCACCACCTGAGACACAAAACCGAAGCCTGGATCGCCTCGGCGGACGAACATCGGCTAACTCCACCAAGCGGTTGAAAATGGTGGGTACTGCGATCAAGATCGAGCTCTCCTCCTCGATAGCGGAAAACAACTCCTCAGCATTGAAGTGGGGCCACAGCCGGATGGTCAAACCCAGATAAATAGAAGAGTTGAACACGCTTGTCTGCCCATAGATGTGGAAAAGAGGTAGGACGCCGAAAACCACGTCATGGGGATCGGTTGAACGCATGTTGGCCACGGTCATGGCGTTGTTTGTCAGATTGTAGTGAGTGAGCATAGCTCCTTTGGGATGGCCGGTGGTGCCACTGGTGTAGATGACGGCCCATGTGTCGTCATCCCGGGTTGGATAGGGATGAAATGCACCTTCATCAATGAAGAGTTCCTCCAGGGATATGAATCCCTGGCCTTGCGATACACCTTGGGCGATGCGGAGATCCATCTTTTGGAGGTGCTCCATAACCAGACGAGGGTGTTCCAAGTAGTCTTTGTGGCCGATGAAAGCCCGTGCCCCAGAGTCCTTAAAAATGTGCTCAAGCTCTCCCACTCTATAAAGGAAGTTCACTGGGAGAACTACAGCCCCAACTTTAGCTAATGCATAGTAAACGATAGCCCAATCTATAGAGTTAGGCATCATCAATACGCAGGTATCTCTGGGGTGGAGTCCCGCACGAACGAGTCCATGGGACAAGCAATCCACCTGTCTGTTTAATTCTTCATAGGTGATTGTTTGTTCCAGGAAACGAATGGCTGGATGCTCAGGCATTCGTACACTGTTCTCAATGAGAAGGTTGGAAATATTCACGATCCCACCTTACCCTTTACCTATTCAATAAACTCATCCCTTGACCTCCGGCCAAACATGATCAATGGTATCGAGATTAATTAGAAAATAAAGATCGCTTTCCCTTTTTCAACGTTCGTCAGAAGCCAACCAGCCATGAGATCGATGAGTATCATATTATTAGGTTCAACATTGTAAATCTTTTTCCAAGGAGAAGCGGTTGTGTGTCAAGGAGAAGGCATCGGAAGATATTCGGGTACCCTAATAGCTCTGCCAGAGGCAGACCCGCTAGAGCCCCAGGTACGTTTTACGAAGAACCTCGTTTTGAAGCAATTGCTCGCCGGTTCCTTCGGCGATAATTTTTCCAGAGGAGAGGACATAGTTGCGGGAGGTCATTTTGAAGACCGTGCTCACGTCCTGTTCAACGAGCAAGACGGTGATACCTAACTTGTGGATCTCTCCGATCTTCTGAAATACCTCTGCTCGCAAAATGGGGGCAAGGCCCGTCGAGGGCTCATCAATGCACAACAGTTTGGGTTTAGACATTAATGCCCTGCCAATGGCGAGCATCTGCTGCTCCCCGCCGGAGAGTGTCCCGGAGATCTGGTTTGATCGATCCTGTAGCACGGGAAACAGTTGATATACTTTGTCTAAGTTATCCCGAATTTCGTCCTTGTCCTTCAACAGGTAAGACCCGGCCATGAGATTATCGATCGCCGTCATCTCTCGGAACGGCCTTCGCCTCTCTGGACAAAGGGTCAGACCTCGCTTAACGATTTCATGGGCAGGTATCTGATCGATTCGCTCTCCATCAAAGGTTACCGCACCCTCAAGAATAATATCACCATGGGCTGACCTGCGCGTAAGCTCCCTCTCCCAGGCTACCAATCCGGTGATGGCTCTTAGCAGGGTCGATTTGCCAGCCCCATTGGGACCCACAAGGCTGACCAGTTCACCTGCATCGACACCCATGCTCAAATTGTTAATGAGCATGGCCTTGTCATACCAAACCGATAAATTGGCAACTTCAAGCAGCACGCCTAGATATCTCCTCCTCCGAGGTAGGCCTCAATCACTTGAGGATTTTTGATGATTTCATCGGGCGTTCCGTTGGCAATGATGGTCCCGAAATTCAAGACAATAATACGATCCACGATCTTCATCAACCATTGAAGCTTATGTTCGACGATGATCATGGCCGGTCCTTCGCTGTGCAATCGACCAAAACGGCCACCCTTGTGCAGGCGCTTGATGGATTTGGCCATGAGATCAGTCTCAGCAGGACTCAGCCCACCGAAAGGCTCATCTAGGAGGAGCAATTCCGGCTCCGTGGCCACGGCCCGCGCCACTTCCAGCCTTTTAAGGTCACCCTGTGAAAGCGTAGAGGCCTTTTCTCGCGCCATATCTGAAATGCCTGCGAATTCCAGGGCATCCATAGCCTTTGCCTCCAACCGCTTGACCCATTCTCCCCTCTTCATGGCACGTGGGGAAAGGCAGGAAACCATGACGTTGGCGATGATAGGGAGTCGCCGGAAAGGTCTCATGTTCTGGAAGGTACAGGCGATGCCCATATTGACGATGTTCCAGGTCTTGCGGCCTACGATTTCCTTTCCCATGAAACGGACGCTTCCGTTATCCGGTTTCAGAATGCCGGTGATCAGCCGCAGCAGCGTGGTCTTGCCAGCGCCGTTCGGACCAATCAGACCTAGGATCTGATCCCTTTCCATGGAAAAGCCGATGTCGTTGACTGCCCGGAGACCGCCGAAGTTTTTGGTGAGTCCTTTGATTTCAAGGAAGGATTGGGTCATATCAGCGCTCTTCACCCTCTTCTCT
>Ga0187878_1003523_pt1 | contig 12867 bp, 5 predicted proteins | sample June2016WEW_17_1_FD_132979 | JGI IMG/M metagenome (GOLD analysis project Ga0187878, IMG submission 132979) | Peatland microbial communities from SPRUCE experiment site at the Marcell Experimental Forest, Minnesota, USA - June2016WEW_17_150 | ecosystem: Environmental > Terrestrial > Soil >...
CTGCTCTCCTCCACGATGCGCCCGTCGAAAAGGTGCACAGTACGGTCTGCATATTCGGCGTAGCGAGGATCGTGAGTGACCATGCAGATCGTGGCGCCCTCCCGATGCAGCCCACGGAGCAGACCCATCACGGCTTCGCCGTTCTTGGAATCCAGGTTCCCGGTGGGCTCATCCGCCAGCAGGATGGACGGCTTACCAGCCAGCGCTCGGGCCACGGCCACGCGCTGCTGCTGGCCGCCGGAGAGCTGCGAGGGATAGTGCTTCATGCGGTGCGACATCCCCACCTTCTCCAGAGCCTCCAGCACGCGCTGCTTGCGCTCCGCGCCCGACATTCCCCGGTAGGTCAGCGGCAGCTCGACATTCTCGTACACCGTCAGGTCGCCGATCAGGTTGAATGCCTGGAAGATGAATCCCACCTCGCGGTTGCGAATGCGGGTGCGCTGCGAAAGTGAAAGGTCCTCCACCGGCGTGCCGTTCAATGAGTACTTGCCGTCCGTGGGACTGTCGAGGAGGCCCAAGATGGACAGCAGCGTGGACTTGCCGCACCCTGAAGGACCGGCAATGGAGAAGTATTCTCCCTTGCGGATTTCCAGGTGAACCCCGGCCAGGGCGTGCGTTTCCACCTCGTCGGTCAAGAACACCTTGGTGACGCCTTCCAGACGAATCAGCGTCTGGCCCGGTCCATTCGTCTTGGGCACTCCGGAATTTTGCGCTTGGGTCTTCAGTTCAGAGGATGAATCCATGATTGTCTCCTTCGATTTATTCATCGAGCCATCGGGTCATTGACTCATCGGGCCACCGGCCCACTGAGTGATTGAAGGATTTCCAATGTGCCTACCTCCGCCCTTTCAATGACCCAATGACTCAATGGCTCAATTATTCGTACCTCAGCGCTACCATCGGATCGACCTTCGTGGCCCGGCGCGCGGGGAGGTAGCTAGCCAGCAACGCCACGGCTGTCAACAATAACGAGACCCCTGCAAACGTGACGAGATCGGTGGGCGTCACTTCAAAAAGCATGCTGCGCAACACGCGCGTGAAGGCGATCGAGCCGGCCAGGCCAACGCCCACCCCGGCCAATACCAAGGTCATCCCTTGCCGTACGACGAGCCTCAGGACATCAGCGGGCCGTGCGCCCAGGGCCACTCGGAGTCCGATCTCCTGGGTGCGCTGGGCCACTGAATACGACATGACTCCGTAAATCCCCACCGCGGCCAGAACCAGAGCCAAGCCGGCGAAAATGCCAAGTAGCAGCATGTTGGTGCGCCGACCTGCGAGCGATCCCCCCAGACGTTGCTCCATCGTCTGAAGGTCGCCAACCACCATGTCCTTGTCCAGAGTCAGAACCTGATCGCGCACTGCTGCAGCCACGCCGAGAGGGTTCGAAGCGGTGCGCACGACCAGGCTCATATCGACCCAGGACCCCAACTGCAGACAAGAAACGTAAAGCTCGGCCGGGGTGCTTACCTCCAACCCGTAAGGCTTGGTGTCACCCACCACACCCACAACAGTGAACCAGGGAAGCCCCATCTCTGGCGTCCCGATCCTCAGCCGCCTCCCGATAGGCTCCTCATCGGGCCAGTAGCGGCGCGCCAGTCCCTCGCTAATCACGGCGACTCGGGGGGTGTTTTCCCTGTCTGAATCCGCAAAAACGCGACCCCGTATGAGGCGTATGCCCATTGCCTGGAAGTACCCCGGACTGGCGGCATGCCAATCAGCCGCCGGGAAGTCCCCTCCAGATGGGATAGGCCGATCTTCGCGATAGAATGGCAATGCCGAACGTCCACCCCCCAGAGGGAGGGGGCGGACTGTGCCGGCGTATTGGACTCCGGGGATTGCTCGGACTCTCTCGAGCAGTTGCGCATTGAAGGCCATGAATCGTGCCGGATTCTCTTGGTACTTCGGATCCGACATGTCCAGTCCCATTGTCAGCACGCCCTGTACGTTGAATCCAGGATCCACTTTGAGAAGTAGGCGGAAGCTTTGGATCATCAATCCAGCGCTGATGAGAAGCACCAAGGCCAAGGCAACTTCGAACACCACCAGCAGGCTCCGCAGCCGACGGTGCCTGAAACTCTCCGTAGAACTGCGGCCACCCTCCTTCAATGCGCCGCGCAGGTCGAGTTCCGACGCATGAAGTGCCGGAGCGAGCCCAAAGGCAAGGCCGGTCAAGAGGGAAAGCAGCAGCGTGAAGCCGAGCACACGGTAATCGACGGCGATTCCTCCCACCGGCAAACCCGGCGGGACCAGGCGTGCCACGGCGCTTGAACTCCAGGATGCGAGAAGCAAACCCACGGCGCCACCGGCCAGCCCGAGCAGCGCGGTTTCCGTGAGTAACTGGCGGATCACGCGCCCCCAGCCGGCTCCCAGCGCTATGCGGATGGCGACTTCCTTCCGGCGCAGGACCGAGCGCGCGAGGAGCAGATTGGCCACGTTGACGCAGGCGATGAGAAGAACGAAGCCGACAGCGCCGAGTAGGACAAAAACAGCACGCCGCACATGGCCAACCACCCTTTCTCGAAGCGGAGTAACCGTCACGCTAAAGCCCGTGTTGGTCTTCGGATACTGTTGCTGGAGGCGGCCGGCGATGGTCTCAAGCTGCGAGCGAGCTTGCTCCAGGCTGACGCCGGGCTTCATGCGTGCTACGGCGAGAGTCCGGTCGTGGTTCTCGCGCTTCATGAGATACCCGTCCGCCCCCCAGAGGCCGATCGGCACGTACAATTCGGCGGGTACGTAGAACTCGAAATCGCGCGGCAGAATACCCACGACCGTGAAGTCGCGTATTCCCAGTGTCCCCTTCAGCCTCATGGATCTCCCGATCAGTCCCGGGTCGGCGCCGAAGCGACGCTGCCACAGGCCGTTGCTTATGATGACAACCGGCGGCGCGCCGACCTTGTCCTCGGAGGGCAGGAAGTTGCGGCCATAGATGGGATTCACTCCCAAGGTGGGGAAGAAATCCGCGGAAGCGTTCAAACTTGGCATGCTCTCGGGTACCCTAACGCCGACCAGCGTCAAGGCCTCGCCTTGAAACGCCGCCATGCGGTCAAACACTTGGCTCTGCGTCTGCCAGTCCAGGAAGTTAGGGTATGAAATAGGACCTTCGGGCATGGGTTTGCTACCCTCGTTTATGACTACGAGCCGATCAGCATCCGGATAGGGAAGCGGGCGCAGGAAAACCGTACTGACCACGCTGAAGATCGCGGTGTTCGCACCAATCCCCAGGGCCAGCGTCAACACCGCCACCGCGGTGAAGCCCGGGCTCCGCGCCAGCATGCGCAGGCCGCATTTCACGTCTTGTAGTAGCGTCGTCATCTTCTCCTCACGACCCCCTCACCCGGCCCGCCCCGGCAGTCCTCCCTCTCCCCTGGGGAGAGGAGCGTGGGGTGAGGGGTATTGTCGGTCGCGACTCGTCACTGGCCACTTTACACTCGTCACTCGTAGCGCAGCGCCACCATGGGATCGACCTTCGTCGCCCGCCGCGCCGGGATGATAGCCGCACCGAGTGCCACGAGCACCAACAGGATTGTCAAGCCGCCGAAGGTCAGCACGTCAATATCGAGCACTCCAAACACGGCGCTTGAGAACAGGAACGAAAGTCCCAGAGCACACGGCACGCCAACAACCAGGCCCATCATCGCCAGCCTTGTCGCATACCCCACCACCATCCGGTAGACGTCAGTCTGTTGCGCCCCCAGCGCCAACCGCACCCCGATCTCGTGCGTGCGCTGCGTCACCGAATACGCCATGACGGCGAACACGCCCGCGGCCGCCAGCACCAAGGCCACAATGCCGAACACGATCATCATGCGGGACGCGTTCTCCACACCGCTCAAGCTGTCGGAGATGATCTGGGCGAGCGTTCGCATGTCGAAGGCGGGCAAATCGGGGTCAATGCTACGCACCATGGCCCACGCTGCCGGAGCCATCGCGATCGGATCTCCCACCGTCCGCACCACAATGCTCGTCGCTGCCTCCGCCGACTGGGCGAAGGGAGTGTAAGTCGTCGGGTTTACTTCCTTTGAAAAGGGTGACTGTTTCACATCGCCCACGATCCCTACAATCGTCAGAAGTGGTTGATGGCTGTTTTCGCGGCCCAGGCGGATGTGCTTCCCGATGGGGTTCTCGCCCGGCCAACTGCGTCGGGCCAAGCTCTCGCTGACGATGGCGACCCGCTCGGACTCAGGCCCGTCGTTGTCGGAGAAAGTCCGGCCGTGGAGCACAGGTATGTGCATCACCCGGAAGTAGTCGGGCGTAATCGACTCACCAACCGTAAGTCGCACCTCCCCCGGGGCCTCGGGAGCCAGCCCGTCACCGCTGTATTCCAAGCTATTCCAACTCCACGAGGAGGGGATACTCGAGACCGTCGCCGCACATTCGACGGCAGGGAGCGTCTGCAGCTTCTGCACAAGCTCTTGGTAGAAGTTCCGGATCTGGGCTGGCTCACTATAACCGGACGGCAGGGCTATTCGGAAAGTCAGCACATGCGTGCGGTCAAAGCCGGGGTAGGCGTTAGCCAATCCGCGGAAGCCTTTCACCATCAGACCCGCCCCCACCAGCAGGACCAGGGCCAGCGCCACTTCTGACGCCACCAGCGTGGAGCGAATGGCCGACCGCCGGGCGCCCGCACTCGACCCGCGACCGCCCTCTTTGAGTGTCTCGACCACTCCGGCATGAGTGATTTGCAGCAACGGCGCCAGGCTGATGAGGATGCCCGTCAGGGTCGCTACGCCCAAGGTGAAAGCAACGACGCGCCAATCAATCCCCAGGTGCTTCAGCCCGATCACGTGCTGGGCGATGAAGGGAGGAAGGCTTCGGCGCGCCAAGTCGAGTCCCCAGGAAGTCAGGAGAAGTCCTGCCAGCCCGCCCGCGAACGCCACAAGCAGGTTCTCGACGATCAGCGTTCGGGCGATGTCCCATCGGCCGGCTCCCAGCGCCAGGCGGACCGCCATTTCCTTCGCGCGGGCACTGGCGCGCGCCAACTGCAGATTCGCGACGTTGGCACAGGCCAGCAGCAAGACAAACGCTGCGGCACCCATCAATACCAGTAGGAATTGACGCGAGCCGGTGGTGAACTCCTCCACCAAGTTTTCCACCCTCACGCTGTGACCCTTATTGGTCTCCGGATAAGCCGCCGCCAGACGAGCAGCGATGGCGGCGAGGTCGGCCTGCCCCTCGGCCGGGGTCGTGTGGGGCTTCATGCGGCCGATCACTTGAAGATAGTGATCCGTGCGATTTGCCTGCTCAGCTGGAGTGAGATCGAGCGGCGCCCAGAGTTGGTTCCCAATCGGGAAATCAAACTCTTCCGGCATCACACCGACGACGACAAAACTGCGCCGGTTCAGCAAGAGGGACTTCCCCACGATTCCCCTGTCGCCTGCCAGGTGTTCCTGCCAATACCCGTAGCCGAGCACGACCACCGAGGAGTGCCCTATTTCAAAGTCCCGTGCGTCGAGCGTTCGTCCGAGTTCGGGCGCCACGCCCAGCAGGGGGAAAAAATCGGCGCTGACTTGCGACCCCTCAAGCCGTTCGGGAAGTCCCTCACCGGTGCGGTTCACGTCCCACCCGTGAACCGCCGCGAGCCGCTCGATGGCGTGATTCTCCTGGCGCCAGTCGCGAAGGTTGGCAGGCGCCACTGCTACACTGTCCTGGTTCGTTGTCCCTGCCGTCTCATGCACGGCGACGACCCGGCTGAGGTCTTTGAACGGGAATGGGCGTAGCAACATGACGTTGACGTTGCTGAAGATGACTGAGACCGCTCCAAGTCCCAGCGCCAGCGTGAGTACCGCCACGGCGGTGAAGCCGGGATTCTTCGCCAGCATGCGCAGGCCGTACTTCACGTCTTGTAGTAGCATCGTCATCTTCTCCTCACGCCCCCCTCACCCGGCCCGCCCCGGCAGTCCGCCCTCTCGCCTGGGGAGAGGGGTAGGGGGTGAGGGGTATTGTCGGTCGCGACTCGTCACTGGCCATCTTCCACTCGTCACTCGTACCGCAGCGCCACCATGGGATCCACCTTCGTGGCCCGGCGCGCGGGGATGTAACTCGCGATGAGCGCCACTCCCGTTAACAGGAGTGAAACCATGGCAAGGGTCAGCGGATCGGTCGGCTTCACGCCGAAGAGCAAGCTCCCGAGCAGCCGCGTCAATCCGAACGCACCCGCGAGGCCGAACCCTACGCCAATCCCTGCGAGCAGCATCCCGCGCCCGACCACCAACCGGAACGCATCCCCCGGCTGCGCGCCGAGCGCAAGTCGTACGCCGATCTCGTGTGTTCGCTGTACCACCAGATAGGACATCACCCCGTAAATTCCCACTGCCGCCAGCGCGATGGCCAGGCTGGCAAAGACGCTGATCAGCAGCATCAGGAATCGCTGGAACGCGAGCGAGGCCGACAGTACTTCTTGCATCGAGCGCACCCGCCCGACGGGAACCTGCGGATCGGCTTCCGCAATCGCGCGCGCCAGCAGAGCGATCACTGTCCCCGGGTCTCCGGCCGTGCGCACAATCACGTGCGCTGGGAACCAGCTCTCGAACACCTTTGTGATCCCGTAATCCGCCTGTGCTGCTGGAATGAACACGGTCGGTGCTGCCGGTAGGCCGACAAACGATTTCACGTCGCCGACCGCGCCGACGATCTCCCGCGGGCTTTTATCATCCCAGATTGTGACCACCTCGCCGAGCGTGTTGCCACGGGAGAGGTAGCGCCGAACAAACGATTCGTTCACGATCGCCACTGGCGCGCTGGTCGCGGAATCGGAATCGCCAAAGATGCGCCCCTGCCGGAGCGGAATTCCCAGGGTGCGGAAAAATCTCGGCGTCACAGGGCGGAAATCCACCGAAAGATACTCACTACTTCCCCGGACCGCGACCGGCAGGTTACCGCCTCGCTTGAGCGGCAGTCCCGCTTCGACGACCGCCGCGGATGCGACGCCCGGCAGGGCCTCCATCCGCCGGACAAGATCGCGGTAGAAATTCACCGTCGATTCGGTGGTGTTGTACCGCGTTCCCGTCAGCCAGATTTCCGCGGAGAGCACGCGCCGCGGATCAAAACCCGGATCGGTATGCAACAGGTTCGCGAACGTCTCAATCAGCAGTCCCGCTCCGACCAACAAGACCAGCGAGAGGGCGATTTCCCCGGCGACCAGCAGGTTGCGCAGCCGGCCCTGCCGCGCCGACGACGTCGTGCGGCCGGAGCCTTCCTTGAGCGCGTCGTGCAGGTCGGCCTTCGACGCCTGCCAGGCCGGCATCAGGCCGAAGGCGATGCCAGTCAGAAGCGAAACGACGAACGTGAACAGCAACGTCCAGCGGTCGAGATGGATGTCTGTGGCGCGGGGCAGGCTTTCCGGGAGGTGAGAGACGAGAACACTCAGGACCCATTCCCCCAGCAGCAGGCCAGTTGCACCACCGACGAGCGCCAGTAGCACGCTTTCGGTCAGCAACTGCCGGATCAGGCGGCGCCGCGTGGCCCCCAGCGCCGCGCGCACGGCCATCTCACGCCCGCGCGCGGCGGCGCGGCCCAGGAAGAGATTGGCGACGTTGGCACAGGCGATCAGCAGGACGAACCCAATCGCGCCAAACAGGATTTCGAGCGCCTTCCGCACATCGCTCACTATCAGGCCTTGATAGGAATAAAGGTCGATTCCGTACGACACCGACGGAGGCGGAAGAACCTCATGGAAGGCTTGGCGGAATTGCCCGATAACGACAGCGAAACCCGCCTGCACCTGCGCGAAAGAGAAACCGGGCTTCAACCGGCCAATCAGCGCGATGTTCTGCCCGATGCCGATGGTCTGACTGACCTGCGCAATAGTGGACCAGACGTCGACCGGCTCGATCGAGAGGAAGCTGGCTGGCATCACGCCCACGATCGTGTAGGGCTCCCCGTCGAGCGTGACCGTCCGGCCGACGACGCCGTGATCGCCGCCGAAGCGCCGCACCCACAACCCGTGGCTCAGCATCGCGACCCGCGCGCCGCCGGGCTGGTCTTCTTCCGGCAGGAACTCGCGCCCAATCTCCGGCGCGACGCCGAAAGTGCGGAAGTAATTCGATGAGACGCGAAGCGCCTCCACGCGCTCCGCTTGGCCGACGGTAAAAAGGTTGAGACCCACGGACGTCCAGGCAGCTAGGTTTTCGAACACTTTGCCGTTATCTTGGAGCCAGCGGAATTCGCGGTAGGTGACGTTCATCTGGCCCGACTGGCCCCGGTACCTTTCGGCCAGCCCTACAAGGCGCTGGGGCTCGGGATAAGGCAGCGGGCGCAGGAGAACGCCGTACAACACGCTGAAGACGGCCGTGTTGGCCCCGATGCCCAGCGCCAACGTCAGTACTGCGACGGCCGTAAAGCCGGGATTCTTCGCCAGCATGCGCAAACCGTAGCGGATGTCCTGTAGCAGCGTGCTCATCAGAACCTCATCAATCGGGCCATCGATTCATCGGATCATCAGTTCATTGCATCCCTGGCCCGCTGAGCCATCTTTCAAATGAAAGGCTCCCCATCACTCAATCGCTCAACCATCCAATCGCTCAATTCAATCTGATCCGGTTGAAGGCATCCCAGGCCGACATATCCGAGAGGATGACCTGATCGCCTACCTGCAGGCCGCCCAGGATCTCGATGGTATTAACCGAGCTGCGGCCCAGCTTTACCTGCACACGGGTCGCTTCCTTTCCTCCCGGTTCGAGCTTGAAGATTCCGACGGTGCTGTTCGGCTGGCCGAACGCCGGACGTCCTACGTAAAGCACCTCAGTCAGGCGCTCGATTTCGATGGTACCGTCCACGCTCAGATCCGGCCGTGCACCCTTCGGCAATGCGCCCTCCAACTTCACATCCACCGTGACCGTGCCGTTTTGCACTGCCGGGTCAACCCGCATCACGCGACCGGGAATAACGCCGTTGCGCGTATCGATGGAGGCCACCTGCCCGATCTGAACGTCTTTGGCTTGAGTTTCCGGGATCTTGAGCTGGGCCTTGAGGCGGGTCGGTTGTGCCACTTTGGCGAGGATGGTGCCGGCCGCGACGCGTTGGCCAACTTCCACAGGCAGTTCCTGAAGCACTCCTTCCGCGCCGGCCCGCACGCGCAGGGAGTCAAGTTGCGTGCGCTTGAGTTCGTACAAGGCGCGGAGTTGCTCCACCCGCGCTTTCTGGGCGTCGAGTTGAGCTTTCGCCGAATCGCTGCTGACCTGCAGCCGTTGCTGTTCGATCGAGTTACGCGTGGTCAGTGCTTCGGCCTTGGCTTTCGACAGCTTCACATTCAAGCTCGCGCCCAAGCCGAGCTTGGCCAACTCCTCATCCTTCTCCGCATTGAGCTTGGCCTGCTGGTATTCCGACTGGACGGTGGCCGCCGCAGCCTTTTGGTCCAGGAGTTGCGACTCCAACTGCGCTTTGAGGCTGTTCAACTGCGCCTGCGCCGCTCGCAGTTGCCACTCTGCGTCCAGCGCCAACTGCTCCAGCTCGGGATTGGCCAGCTCAAGCACCACGGTGTCCGCCGTGACAGGCGAACCCGGGAGAACGAACCGGCGCACAACGCGCCCGTCAGTGGTGGCAGGAATCCACAGGATCTCTTCCGGCACTAGGGTGCCCAGGCCCCGCACCTGGATAAGCATCGGCCCCCGCTTTACAGTGTCGGGCCAGACGGTACCCTTTTCCACCGTGGGCGCGGCAGGCTTCAGTGTGGAAAGCCCCCAAGTGATTAGCGGGATCAGGATAATCCCAGCCACCCCGTAAAGGACTCGACGGAGGCGACGCTTGCGAGCTGCATCTGGCCTTGGTATGTCCATAGTCTCTCCACACATAAAGTACGCAGGTTCCATTCCATCTGTTCGCGACGCGTAACGGATTGTTGTTGTTGATGTTAGGCATACGCCGCCCTCCCTGCCAGTCGCTGACAGACCCACTTCTGGGATTTGCCAATCCCAGAACCGGACACCAGGAGAACAATGCTTAAAGGCGGAGCTGACCAGCGTGTTGACAGTCGTCAAACTCTCACCAGACGGGTGTCACATTCTTTAGGGACTGGCGTTGGGCTGAGGGGTGACTAGCCATGGCTTCGGATGTCTCGTGGGAAGGGAGGTCGTGTTATCATTCAGCCCTCGTTCGTCGGGCAATCGGACCCCACAGTCTCGGCCCAGGGAACTCAGCATGAAGCTACAGCCATGAGCGATGAAGTGCATGGCTGCAGGGAATTCCTGGGCAGAATGGCATTGGAGATCGCCGGGGTCGGCGTCGGAATCCCGCCTGCGGGGCCAACGCTGTCGGCGAGACTTGCTGCAGATTAGACCCGATGGCCTTCGAGGCTTCGAACTACCCAATTGAGAAAGACAAACCCCTGCTGCACGCTGCTCGGGCGCTGAGCCAGTATTTACGCTGCCGACTCGCCCGAGGAGTCCGGAGCCACTTCGACGAGTCGCTTGGCGATTTCCCTCATTTGTTTCAAATCGAGTTTTCCGCTGCCGAGAATCGGAAGCGCATCGACCCGGAAGAAATTCTCCTTGCGCGGGAGCCAGAGTTTAGGCAAGGCCGAATCACGTACCCGCTTCAGCAATTCGTCTACACTGATGTCGAGTTCGGTGTGCAAGACGACCAGTTTCTCGCCCTTCTGCTCGTCGGCGATAGACGTCACCGCCATCTTCGGCTCCAGGGTTCCCAGGGCTTTATGGAGGGCCTCCTCCACCTGTAGGTGCGGCACCATTTCGCCGGCGATCTTGGAAAAGCGCGACAGCCGGTCGGTGATGGTAATGTAGCCATCCTGATCCAGCCGCGCGACATCACCTGTGACGTACCAGCCGCCTTCCCGGATCACCCGCCGCGTCTTCTCGGGGTCGTCCAGGTAGCCCAGCATGACGTTGCTACCCCTCACGAGCAGCATGCCTTCCCGGTCCGGCGGCAAATCTTCGAAAGTCTCGGGGTGTGCAATCTTAACGGCAACCCCGGGAATGGGTTGGCCCACCGTGCCGCGCTTCGCACCCGTTTGCCTCTGGTCTGTTCCGGAGGAGCCCAAAGTCTCCACCGAAACCACGGGAGAGAGTTCGGTGCAGCCGTAGCCCTGGAAAAGGTCGAGGCCGAATTTCCCTTTGAACGCTTGGGCAAGTTCCGGCTTCATCCTCTCTGCCCCCACAATGGCGACGCGCAGGGAGGCGAAATCCTCTGGCGCGCAACGCCGCACGTACTCCCAGACAAAGGTTGGGGCGCCGATGAGCAACGTGACGCCATACTTGCGGCACAGCTCACCCACCTTGCGGCCTTCGAGCGGGTTGGTGTGGTAGATGACGCGAAAGCCCGAGACGGGTGGCAGCCAGAGCGCCACCGTGAACCCGAAAGAGTGGAAGAAGGGCAGGATGCCGAGCAAGCAGTCGTTGCGGTCCACGTTGATGGCCTGCTGCACGCTTTCGATGTTTGAGATGATGTTGCGATGGCTGAGCATGACGCCCTTAGGGACTCCGGTGCTGCCGCTGGAGAAAATGACTGTAGCGAGCGAGTCAAGGGTTGTGCCACGCGGCAGCAGCCAGCGCCTCAGGATGAAGCCCGGCAGGAGGCGCGCCGCCAGGGTGTGCAGGATCTTGTCCGAGCGGGAGAAGCTCAGGGCCACGTCTTCGACCATCACCATGCCGGGACGCTTTGCAATGGCGAACCTCTCGAGCAGCTTCTCCGAGGTGAGGATGGTCCTGATCTGGCACCGGTCGATGGCTGCGTCAAGCGCCTCGGCGGAGGTCGTGTAGTTCAGATTCACGGCGACCCGGCCAGCCAGGTTGATACCAAAGTTGAGCAGCGCGGTGGGAACCGACGGCGGCAGTAGGATGCCAACCATCTTCTCTTTGCCGCAATGCTCCAAGACCCAGCGACGGAAGAGCGTGGCGCCCACCAGCGTGCGACCGAAATTCAGTTCACGGCCGGAAGAATCGGCCATGGCGAAGCGGCGCCAGTTGCGTCTCGCGGCATCGAGGAACATCTCCGGCAGGGGCCGCTGCGCGGCGTCGCGGCGGGCGAAGGCGTCCGCACTCAACCTTGCCATGGCCTGGCGAATCTCGAAAACGTTCGCATCGGGGGGCAGCGGCGTGCCGATGCTCACCGTCACCGGGTAAGGAATGCGGCGAGGCCATTTGAAGAAGAACCGACCGCGCGCGCAACTGAAGATGTTCCCCCACACGCGGTCGAGGTGAACAGGAATGATGGGCACGGCCATCCCGCGCCTGATGCCCTCAAACGCCGGGCGGAAGCGCAACAGGTTTCCCGTGCGAGTGACAGCGCCTTCGGCGAAAAGGCACACTAGTTCACCGGCGCGGAGATAGGCCTGCGCTTGGCGGAGCGACTCGACGATTTCCTCCGGCGGGTCTTCCTCCGCAACCGGGATGGCGCCCATCCGCTTGGCCAGCCAGTGAATGCCCCGGGTTTCGTAGAAGGGGCGATACATCAGGAAGCGAATCGGTCGCGGCACACACGCGGCAATCACAAAGGCATCGATGAACGAAATGTGGTTGCATACCAGCAGTGCCGGCCCGCGCTGGGGCAGGTTTTCGCCCCCGCGCACTTGCAGGCGATAGAAGGTGTGAGCGAGGAGCCAGAGGCACAGGCGGATCATGAAGTGCCTCCCCTGCCGGGCATGGAGCCATGAGCTCCGCCCACCGAAAAGAGAGTAGCTTTTAGGGTGCTATCGCTCAAGACGTCCAACGCCGGCGCGGCCGTCAGGCAGACAGAGCCGCGCGGCGTGAGAAGACCTGTATAGCTCCAGGATGAGTTTGGCATGGGGCTTCACATCCCTAGATGCGAATCGCGCGCTTCGCCCTGAATTCATCGAGCGCCTGTTCAGTTCTGCCAGGCAGGCCGCACCCTACGAGATCGAGGGCCGCGAGTCTCGACACACCGGCGACGGCAGCA
>Ga0187878_1003524_pt1 | contig 12854 bp, 12 predicted proteins | sample June2016WEW_17_1_FD_132979 | JGI IMG/M metagenome (GOLD analysis project Ga0187878, IMG submission 132979) | Peatland microbial communities from SPRUCE experiment site at the Marcell Experimental Forest, Minnesota, USA - June2016WEW_17_150 | ecosystem: Environmental > Terrestrial > Soil >...
ATCAATGGAGCAAATCGAAAAAATCCGTTTGTGGCAGCAATCTCTTTTGGACAGGTTAATCATTTTAGGTTCGTCACTTGGCGAAATAGAAACAGTGCTTGAACGGACTAGGCTAAACAGGGATGTTATTGGCACGGAGGCATTAGGTATGTTTGAGCACGCTTTAACCTGCAAACTTGGAACCGATGCAACTGGATTGATTCCGAAAATCGGCAGGTACATGAGGAATGCAGCATTTATCGTTTTTAATCCTAAGAAAATCATTAGTTTTCTGGGTGAACGATAATTAAAAACCTTTTTCTTCCATATGTCCATAACCAGCATACAAAGACTTGTTTGAAAGTGACTCCTTTAGCGCGATTCAAAGGGTTGAAAGTTCAAAATGCGGCTCGGACTTTTTCATGAAACAACCCTAGATTTGTTGGCGGAAAGTCTTTGACCGATGTAAAATTCAAAACCAGATTTTATAGTCAAAACTTTTTTTGTGGGCATAGTCATGACTATTGGCTTCTGATACATGGTTTCAACATACTCACGCACCCGTGTATAGTCAACACTATTGCGTTTTGACTATTTTGAGTGTGAGAAGTTTTAAGGTGGCTGTTAGGATGGTTTGCGAAAAGTTGTCTGATGTTGGGTTGTAATAGTGTACATTTATAGTTGAATAATCTATTTTCCAAATAAGGCTAGCCAACTAAGGAAGAGCGTTTGGCGCTGTTCTGGGAAGTCAATAGAACTAGACCTGACTCAAAGGCTGGTCGAAGCTTGAGAATTGATGAGCAGATGCATGTTTACGAGCGTTCTCAACTCTCGGAAAAGACAGGATTATTGAATTTTTTTCATCGCATTTTCAAGCTGATTAAAACTTTTCAATATCATGTCAGAATGCGCTATAATCCAGGGGCTCAAGCACTCTACTTCGGAAACCACTATGACTTTCTTGCCTTTACGTTTGGCGTAAAACAGCTCCATACATGCTCCTGCCGAAAGTTTGGGCAAATAAACAACCATAATGTCACATCTGTCAGCATCGTCTAAGTCTCTTTGAATAAAGTCAAACGTGGGAACTTTATTCCACCAGCATTCCTCGTCGCCCATATAGAGGACTTTTTCTCTAAGCCACGGATTGATGACGTCAAATCCCATCCTGACAAGGATGTCAGTGATTTTTTCTCGATACTCTTGATTGTTTTCCATGCCCAGAATGGGGCCTGATATGAACACTTGCTTTTTCATAGTTTAATCAAACCGTAAAATTATTGAAAGCGTTGAAGACTTAATATTCTTTCTTAAAAGCGCCTCACAATCTTTCTTTTTTCATCCTTCAACTTAAAAAAAATGTTTGCAAGTGGGCCGAGCCGAACTTGAACTCAAACGGGTTCAAGCCGTAAAACAATTTTCGTTCACAAACTTGACCGACTCCCAATCTTTTTTTCCTACATAGGGAAAGGGAAAATCTAAACTTCTTCAATTAAAATCTGAGATAAAGTATAAAAAATAACTGAAGAATAGGTTTTTTGTGTGTTATCTTTGGGCAAATCTTAATACAAAGTTCAAATCAAATAAAATATTGTGGGGTTAGGGGATAGGAATGAGCAAGGATGAAGGTAATAGGAATTTTCCGATTCTCCAAGTCCTGAAAGATGACTCAAAAAGGCGTCTTGAGGAATTGGGATGGCGTATCGACATAAATAATACAGATGAACAAACTTTTGTGATTTTTGAATTGAGCAAGGAGAGACCTTCGCCTTGGATTCATCAGGGCTCGCTGATTTTTGATTTGTGGATAACGGACTGTAGGTATAGCGATTCCAAGCAGGGAGGCCACATCGATCCAGGTTTTGTTTTTGGAGCTGCCTTTGGGCGTTTCTCCGTTCAAAGCACCAATAGTGTTGAAGTTATTAGTGTTTTACCTTTCTTTGATTTTAGTTATCCTCCTGAAGAAAAGCCCGAGAAGAAAGAGACACCTCCTCCCCCCACTATGGAGATTTCACAAGCTGACCAAGACCGAAGTCAACAATTGCAAAAGGAATTCAAAGAAATAAAAGCAAAGTACGACAGGGGAGAAATATCAGAGGAGGAATATCAGTCGGCAACAATGTCGCGGTCTTATGAGATGATGGGCATATTTGGCAAAGGATGGGACAAATTAACCGAGGCAATGAAGCAGTCGGGTTACATAGATCCTTCAATGCAAATGCCCGATGTTAGTCAGGCAGCCGAGATGATGAAGCAGAATCGTCCCATTGCCGGTGCTCCGCAATTCCCAGGAATTCCGTCTGCCAAGGGTTTGGGCTCTGAAGTTCCAAGCGACAAAATAAAATGCCCATCCTGTGGCATTGTCGTTGAGAAAAAGAAATTCTGTTCAGAATGTGGAGCCGCGTTGGGTACGAAAGAATGAAAGAGGAACCCGAGAACCCGGATGAGGACTTAAAGACGGCACAGTAGCGATAGACCAGTTTCTTGCTCATGCACCGGCTGTGCAGGTTCAGAAGGCAGACGAAACCACAACTAACGTGATTGCGGTTGCGCGTGATTTGAGTAAATCTAAACTTGTCGCCATTGATATGATTACGAATTTTTCCGGGGATGCATCGATTCAGAAACAAGATGCGGAGCCTTGGATGCCGGCGAAAGTCGGAGTTGATCAACGGAATACCTCGAAGTCCTCCTTATAATAATCTTTGTCAGATACACAGACGAAAACTTACCAACAATTCAAAAACGCTTACAGCCACAACGCACCATTCACCATCGTTTACAACAAACCTAGCCAACAAATGAACAGCACACAAATCTTTTAAGCAACTTATATTGCATATGAGCTTTGAGAGATTTAAATAATGAAGCATATCTCTAGAACTTGCATCGTTGTCTTTACGTTTTTGCTACTATTACTGCTCTGCGTTCAGGCACCTCTGATCAAAGCAATCTCAACATGGAACATCCAAACCGTAGACTCAACAGGAGACGTCGGCTGGTATACTTCGCTTGCTTTGGATTCAAGCGGCAACCCACACATAAGCTACGATGATCAAACGAATGGGAATTTGAAGTACGCTGCGTGGACGGGTTCAGCATGGAACATTCAAACCGTAGACTCAGGAGCAACCGTCGGCTGGTATACTTCGCTTGCTTTGGATTCAAGCGGCAACCCACACATAAGCTACTTTAATGAAAGCAATGGGAATTTGAAGTACGCTGCGTGGACGGGTTCAGCATGGAACATCCAAACCGTAGACTCAGGAGAAAACGCGGTCTATGGTTACGTCGGCTTTTATACCTCGCTTGCTTTGGATTCAAGCGGCAACCCACACATAAGCTACTATGATGAAATCAATGAGGATTTGAAGTACGCTGCGTGGACGAGTTCAGCATGGAACATTCAAACCGTAGACTCAACAGGAGACGTCGGCTGGTTTACTTCGCTTGCTTTGGATTCAAGCGGCAACCCACACATAAGCTACGATGATCTTAGTAATGGGAATTTGAAGTACGCTGCGTGGACGGGTTCAGCATGGAACATCCAAACCGTAGACTCAGCAAAAAGCAACTTGGATACTTCGCTTGCTTTGGATTCAAGCGGCAACCCACACATAAGCTACCTTGACACTACGAATGCGTATTTGAAGTATGCTACGTGGACGGGTTCAACGTGGAACATCCAAACCATAGGGCTAGGCGGCGAATATAATTCGCTTGCTTTAGATTCAAGCGGCAACCCACACATAAGCTACCGAAATACTACGATCTACGGGAGTTTGAACTATGCGGCGTGGACGGGCTCAGCATGGAACATCCAAACCGTAGACTCCTCCTCAGAAAACGTCGGCGAATTTACTTCCATTGCTTTGGATTCAAGCGGCAACCCACACATAAGCTACTATGATCAAATTAATGGGGATTTGAAGTATGCTGTTTTTGTGTCGTCTCAAACATCAACTCCAACGCCTACGAGCACGAGTCCAACGCCTACGCCCACAGTTCCAGAATTTCCATCAATCATAATCATGTCGTTGCTTACGATGGCCACACTAGTAGCAGCCGTGTTTTTCAGAGAAAAAGAAAAACAGAACCCCACACTCAAAAAGTAAGCTGAGCAGAGCATAAGCCTGCCAGTTCCTATTTTTTTTGTCGCTGATACTGTGCAGTTCGGTTGATCTGGGGTTCATGTGAAGGTTCGGTTGATTCTTACTGAGAGGACCAAGCGTCGACTTTATAAAAGTTATTTCGGCTTGAACCCTATTGGGAGTGGGCCGAGCCGGACTTGAAGCGGCGACCTTTGGCTCGTAAAGCAGGATTCTCCATAAACTCTTGCTGCTAAGCCGTTATCAGAGATTGTTAGTTGACTTTCCCGGCCCATTATCAAAAGAATTCGAGCCATTACTTGCCAACGGCTGACTTCTCTTGCATTACAACGTTCTCCAACGTCTCTTCTGGTTTACTTAGGCTAAAATAGTTTGACCCGAAATGGCGTGCTAGCTAAGCTTTCATCGCAGTAACAGGTGGCAAATCTTAGTCAAGAAAGTTTGACTAATTTTTAGTCAAGAATCCTTGACGATAACGCTTTTACATTAAGAAAATTAGAAGCCCTTAGGAGGAAACTGGTTGGGCAACATGAATCTTCCTAAGTTTAATTTCAAATTTCCTAGCAGTTTCGTTACCGCATAGGAGAATAAACAATGAGCAATGTCCTATCACTAGTTCGAAAAACTGAAAACAACCGCGACTTATCTGAGAGGTTAAAATCGCTTGACGCAGAATGCAGAAACTGCGCTCCAATAACACCCTTAGAATGCATAAACAGGTGCCGAGTGTACAAGCTTAAAAACGAGCTAAGACGTCTACGGGAAACCATGGACAAACCAAATTACATAAAAGAACTCTTCAACGTTCTAAAAAATGAGACGAGACTCCACATCCTGCAAGCAATCGTAAACGGCAGATACTCAGTAAGCCAACTACAAAAGGAATTAAAAAAAACTGGGCATAGCTACAGCCAAGACAACATCAGCGAAGAATACTTGCGCCCTCTACTGGCAGTAGGTCTAGCTACCGAAGCAGTAGACGGATATTACGCAACAACGTTTGGAGGTCGCCTAACCAAACTCCTCGTACGCTTCCCAGAATTTGCCGTAAAGCTACCAGCTAATTCAGAATGCTATGAAGAGACTCTTTTGCAATCCTTGCTTTCAGGACCTAAAACGTTTGAAGACATAAAAGCACTTGTCTCATCAAAAACCGTTTCACGAATACTTAAACGCTTACGCTCAGCTGGTCTGATAAAAACCCCAAAGGAGAGAGATTACATATTTTTCTTTAAATCAAAACGAGACCCAAACAAGGAAACCTTCACAGATACCGAACGGAAAATTTACGATGCGATTGCTCATGAAGGAGGAATTTCCGCTGGAAAGCTTGCAAAGGAAACAGGGCTTTCCACGAGAAGAACCTACAAATACTTAAGAGGCTTGAAAGGTAAAAAACTGGTGTTCATAAGAAGAACACCGAAAGCCTACGGTTTAACCTGTAAAGGTGAAAAGTTAGCTTCAGTACTGCAGGAACTCCAGCAAATAGTCGAAGACACATGGAATTCTTCTGTACAAGTCATGCAGGATACAGCGATCATACTTAAAGTGGGTGGTTTATCCGACCATGCATTCCTTCGCTAGGACTGTCGACATCATAAACGTGAGGATCACTCACAAGACGGCGCATGTGCCGCTTTGGGAGGCATGTTACGTTTAGAAAAGCTTTTTGGCGAAGGCTAAAATGAAGAATAAGTTAGTATATGGCAACAATAATAGCAATTTGAACGAATGGCTTGCTCAGGTTAAGCCAGTTCTAAGAAATATTTTATATTTAGCTCTATGGAGGTTCAATCCACGATATATCATGTCCACCTTGCAAGTAATCATGTCTCCAAACGATTTCTGCAATAGGAAAACTCCAAGTATAGTGTCCGTCCGCATCCGCATGATGTATCAGTTGTATAGTAGTTTCATCGATGCGTACAACAGGCATTATGTGCCAACCCTGACCGTTACCGAGAGCTAATGAAATCAGGCAAGGTTTTTGTTCTTCTAAGAGGGATTTGATACGGTTCACTTTGTCTATTCCCTTGGTGAAACTTTGCACTTTAATATTGATTGTAGGATACACACTTCTAATCTTCGCTGAAACAGAGTCGAAACTATTATCTTGCCCAAGGTCAAAATCCTCTTGAAAGGTCTTAAGATTCACTCCTTGAATCTGCAAATATCGAATTAGCCATTCATAGCCTGTTGGAATACACCCAGATTCATGACGTTGAGGAACAATAGTTTTGGACCAGTTTGATAATTGTGCCATTTGTTATCAGAATTGCATAGAAAGCAATAACAATTTAAGACTTTTTACTCGCGTTCTGAATTGAGTTTTCCATTTGTTTTTTCCTTCTATTGTTATTCCGCATGCTTTAACACCAATTTTTTTTGAGGTTTATGGAGCTTGCGCGGTTTTTCTGTTGATCTGTTGTACAGCTCCCTTTAAGCTAAGTATATGTTTGAAATACTGATTTTTAAGAGATATTTTACGTATTGACATGTTTTTGTGTTCGACAATTGGGGTCTCTCAGTATGCTTTGATATGCTTGAGTTATGTGCGAGGGTTTATGTGGCGGTTTGCGTACTATTAAGACATAAGAAATGTGTCTTAGAAGACATATTTCACATCTACAACACAACAACAGGAGAAAAAGTTAGAAAATGACCAATAACTACCAAAAAGAAGTCCAAACAAAACTCACTAAAGGACTCTTAGACATGATTATTCTTCAATATTTAGACAAAGAATCCATGCACGGATACCAGCTCATCACCAAAATCCGCAAAGGCTTCGGCGTATACTTCGGACCCAGCACCATCTACCCACTACTAGGCACGCTTGAAAAGAAAGGCTTTGTAAACAGCGAATGGAACATGAACTCCGAAAGGCCGCGAAAAGTGTACAAGCTTACTAACGAGGGGAAAAATGTTTTGAGCTTTACCGAAAGCTCACTCAACCTCATCTGCAAAAATATGGTAACCGACAGCAAAATCCGAATACAAGCACCCCCGCTAATCTCGGCGAGATCAACTCTTCAAAGAGGAAACCCGCCTTTGATAGTCTGCTGAGAAATCTTCAGATGATTTGTTGAAAATAAAAAGATAAAAGGGGTTTAGGGCCTGTTCAGTTGCTGACTGAACTGCAACAATGATTGGACCAATAAAATGTCCGATGGAAAAGTCATTCAGTCTCATAAAACGCCTAAGCTTGAGTTATGCACCGTTGCCAACGGGTCTTTTATTGGATGGCTGACTTTTTTGCTGGAACATATTGCATAGAAACAGTTATCCGATTCCTGCTTAAACTGCCGCGTATTTTGTTGTTTATTCTTGTGTTGCCTCTTCCAAAGTGAAACGATTGAGGTTCAAGTACAGAATGAAAGATTTAGCAGATACACAAAACTAACCTTACATTCGTGTGTAATGCTAAGTATACCCAACTGCATTTGAGGTAGACCTTGCTTTTTCTGCTATTCCCCTTAGAGCGGCTTGCGGTAGCCTCGTTTTCTTAGCAAGCTCAGATAGATCTTCACCAAGCAGTTGTCCTATAAGCACTATTCCAGATTCAACCAGTTTCATTCTAGTCTCGCCCCTCAAACCTCTAAGACAACTCAACGGATACAACTTTTTTTCACGTATCATATTTTGTAACCCAAATTTCTCAGGAGAATCCCACCCGATTTGCAATATACTCCTGCAACCACCATACTGTATTGCATGTTCTGAGTATCTTGTGTTGGTAACTATCATGGCTCGATCAATTTTCAAGTCAGTTCTGCCAAGCATAAAGCCCTCAGCAACATCTTCCAGTACAGCTCGCGCTATACGGCTCTCATCCAACCCAGTCAGAGCGTGATAGCTCAAATGGTGCTTTGTCTCCACAAAATATGTGATGCCGTCTTTGCTTGCGATGGCATCGACTTCATGCTCCACACATTTTCCCCTCAAAATCTGGTTAGATCTAACCTCAAACCCATTATGCGCCAACAAAACCTGAACAAACATTTCAAATTCAGGCTTTGGACTCATCAAGCTTAAACCTCTTTTCAAGTCAAAAAGGTTCCCGACCTCAGGTTTGTATTTACGCATAAACCTAAAAATCATCCGAAGAATCATCTGGGTTGATATGCCGTCATACAGTCTTCTCTCAACTTTCTCTGCAACCGCATATGCAATCTGACTGTTTGCCCCCATTCTCAAACAAGTCCTAACCACCTTCTCTCTATCAAACAATTGTCTAGAACCATCTTCTTTCCTCACAAAAACTTCCAAGATATTCACCTTTTAATGGTTAACAAAATTATGCTCAGGCAACTTTTAAGTAGTTATCCTTTGTCAACGACGAGCAGTCGGGAACATACTGAAGAGAAACAGTTATGCACCGTAAGGCTAAAGCTTATTTTTCCTATCAATCAATAAAGTCATTATGGCTTCCAAGGGAAAGGTTGCTGGAATACTCTTTCTAATTGCCATACCTCAGTTCATGTTAATTGTAATGATTTTGGGAATGCTGAAGAAAGTCTACGGTGACAAGGTAAAAATGCCATTTGGATACTTCTCAAAAACCATCAACATAGGTTTTTAATCCCTTTCCATTTTTTTCGCTTGCTCAAAAACGAGCTAAAACTTCCTTAACATTCTGATCTTTTCAGTAAAAGTAACCCTTGCTTTTTGATTTCTCGTTGTTAATAAGTAGCATTCAAATTTTCGCGTCTAGCATCCATCGTTAGCTACTTTAAAATCTATGCCATTAGCTCTTAGCCGCCATATGCAGTAAGCTCCGTTGACGAAATCAGAGCACCGTTTTCGGTCATAGTCTGCTTTACCATGCCGACAACAGGTACATTCGAGTTGCCCCACATAGTTATCACATACGTGTTTCCTAAATCCATCTTAGTAGTAGTAGCTTTAATACAGTTGAATGTGCCAGCGGAAACCGTAATTGTCTCTTGCCCAATAGCCACATTTGGATTAATGGCGGTTGGAATATCATTAACATCGCCAGGCGAGTAATCGTTTTCCGTCAAAGATACTAATGTGCTGCCAGAATAGATCTCTATCTTATAATGAACACCCTGCAGGCTGCTTTTATCCAACCAATAAGTCGTAATAGTCTTCGATGTAGACCCATCGCTAGAAAACTCCAGCACAGTCTGCAGTAACCAGCAGTCAACCCCTTTGTTCATCCCCTCATCCACACTGTACCTAACATTGTACAGCCCAGTTACACCTCCAGCTCCGTCATAGTTCTCCTTAGTATAATTAGCCCAAGCTCCCACTCGGTAGCCTACAGAGGAAGATCCGGATGGACTAGGTGTTGCAGTAACTAAAGGCGTAGCTGTCGGCGACGCCAGCACTGTTGCTGATGGCGAAGGTGAAGCAGTAGCAGAAGATCCATTATTGCCATTATTGCTCGCTGGCGATGCTATCAAAATGTACGCTGCCACAGAAACAACGATTACAAGCACAATAATAATTAATGCAATCCACATCTTGGAGCGCCTTGCCGATGACTGTGGCGGAGGTGGAGGCGGAGGTGGATAAGCTTCTGTACCTGTTATTTTCATTCCGATCCCTGTTACTAACTCTGCCAAATTCAAAATAAAACTTTCGCAAGAAAAACGTAAAAAACAAGTATTTTTTTGTTTACAAAATTTTGCGCAATTTCATGGGTGAGTTATTAACTGCTAATTTTGGGAATCTTATTCTGTTTAGGTTGATATACAAATTGGTTAAGGGTTGTGAAAAGTCAGAACAGTTTATCTTTCATTAGTCTTTCTCGTTCAACTTAGGCAAGTATTTTAGAGAAACGGTTATGCGCTTTCGGCTAAGGCTGTCCCTAATTTCATTGTTTATTCGGGTATTGCCTCTCCCTCAACCTCGCAGTAAACGCTCTAACAGACGTCCTGCACACGCTCTATGTTAGCTCCAACACTCAGCCAACTCCTACTCCATCACCTACCCCGACAGCAACTCCCACCCCAACACCAACGTACACACCGACTCCAACACCTACTGCAACTCCAACATCAACGCCAACACCCGTGCCCACTGCTGCTCCCACCTCCGCACCGACTTCAAATCCATTACCTATAGCTACTCCAACCCCAACATCAAGCTCTTCAACAAGCACAATGCCCTCACCTATGCCTACAGTTCCGGAGTTTCCATCGTGGGTTATTCTGCCAATATTCATGGTCGCAATGTTACTATCAATTGTTTTTATCAATAGGAGAATAGCCAAAAAATAGCCTCGATCACTCTTAATTTCTTGACTTTTGAAAATCAAGTGGTTAAATATAGCAGTGCAAATTTAATTTCTACGGTGAAATAAGAGTGCTAAGCAAAATAGAACTCGAATTCTTAAAATCTCCTGAAAGCTTTGACGCAGATTACCGTCGCGTTCTCCGCCATCGTGTAAACTTAAAGATTCAGGGACTTCACGAAGAAATGGAGCTGCTCCAAAAATGCGGCTTCAGCGTTACGGAAAACTGTAACGGCGTTACGGAATTCTGTAACGGTCAGCAGAATCAGAAAAGCTCAAATCAAGCTGCTTTTGTTGAAAGGGAGTGGGCCGAGCCGGACTTGAACCGGCGACCTTTGGCTCGTAAAGCCAACGTCCTAACCAAGCTAGACGACCGGCCCCTGCATTTACGTTTTTCAAGGCTTGATTTAAGATGTTTGATTAAGAGATTGCAATTGGTTCATATTAGAATTTTCCTTTTGCTTAACTTAATCACGATAAGGTGGGTTGAAACCGCGAAAGTTAAGGTTGAAGTCAAAATGCCCGTGACGGTTACAGTGGTTATCACTAAGGAATCGGTTGAAGATTTGGATATTAATGTTGGTGATGAAGTAGAAGCAATTATGAAGAAGTCAACGGAGGTAATGATTGACAAGTAATCTCTTTGTTTAATCATCCTTTTTTGCAAAACCGACAGTTAAGCATAAGAAAAACAGTATTTCTACATACAAAAGCAGTGGCGTTACTTCTATGCAGTTCTATGTTGAATCATATTTGGAGCATAATAGAAGCATATAGTAGACCCGGAGGGTAGGCTGTACACACACAAATGCCCTACCGCAAAAAGCCAAGAGCTTATATGCTAAAACAACAATTTTTATTGTTCTTTCTGACTCTTTGTAGTAACCAAGAAAACACCGATAAAAATCAGAACTGCGCCAGCTATAACCGAAGGATAGAGCACTTCGTTGACAAACATGACAGCGAAAATTGCAGTGATCAGTGGTTCGGCAAAAAGGAAAGTACTTGCCGTTGCCCCTGCTTTTTTCAGCACATAAAACCAAATATAGTATCCGAACAGTGAACAGGTGGAAGCCAGATACAGTATGCCTAGCCACTGGATAGTACCTAACATGAGGATCTGGGAGAATGAGTTTTCAGCCAATGAGAAAGGAATTAAGCACAATCCACCGAGAAGGCTAACGTAAGACACCACCAAGAAAGCGTCGTATTTCTGCATGATTTTTTGTCCTAGCAGGCTGTAGGCAGCCCACATGACCGGCGTCGAAAGCAAAATCAAAGTGCCAACCAAGAACTTCATGCTTCCCTCAAGATTCAAAAGGTCAGTCGAAACCACAAATAACGTGCCTGCAACGGCCGTGACAATGCCAATGAACTGCCTTTTACTTAAGCGTTCGCCAAAAAGTCTAGCTGAGAACACTGTAATCAGTATAGGTGACAGCAAGCAGACGAGAATAGCTGCAATCGATGCTCCAGCCAGCTGAATCCCCGTATATTGAATGATGAAGAAGAAAGTTACGCCCGTAAGCGCAAGAGCAAGCAGAGTCAGCAGGTCCTTTCTTTCAACCCTGAGCTTATAGTATGGACTTACACGCCTTTTTGCAAAAAGAGCAATAAGGAAGAGTGCTCCAGTAACCAAAAACCTGAAAGTAGCAACAGCAATCGGTGGAAGCCCATCCCCTAAAAGCACTTTAACAACGACGAATGAGCTACCCCAAAAAATAATCAGCAGTACCATTAAGAAAGCCTGAAAAGGACTGATTGAACGGGAAGCCATGTCACATAATATTGCCGCTTTCCTTTTAAGCATTCAACGAGTTGCTTTTAATGTGAAAAAGGTTGATTTAGCCGAACTTGAGCCGGCGACCTTTGGCTCGTGGGTTGGTTGGGGAAATTTTAAATGTTGAGCGTTTAAGTATGGTATTGCTGGGAAGCTTGGAGTGGAACGAAAAGATTTTAGGGCTTTTTTGGGCGCGCATTATCAGTTAATCGGAGTTTTGATTGGCTCTTTTCTTGTTTTGGTGTCCACGGGAACTTATACTAATTGGGATTCTCAGCTTGAGTTTCAAGCAGCCTCAAGCGTGGTTACACGTGGTTTTCCTTTTGTTACAACTGGGCTAATGATTAATCAGCCGCCATTGGGCTTTTACATGGATGCGCCAGTTTTCCAAGCGTTAGGCTTGTCCTACACGAATGGTGTAGGTATAATGACGGCTTTTGGGCTTGGCGTTGTTGTGCTCGTCTATGCGTTGGGCTGCGTGTTGTATGGGAAGAGAACTGGGTTGGTTGCTGCTGCACTCTTCGGAATTGTTCCTTGGCATGTTTTTATGTCTAGGATTTTCCTCATTGACGTTCAGTGCCTGTTTTTCAGTTTGCTGTTTCTAGTTGTGGGTGTTTTGGCTGTTCGAAGGAATTCTGAGAAGTTGCTGTTGGCTTCTGGGATGGTTTTTGCGGTGGCGTTTATGACTAAGCTTTTTGCTTTGTTGATGTTGGTTCCGCTTTTG
>Ga0187878_1003526_pt1 | contig 12852 bp, 11 predicted proteins | sample June2016WEW_17_1_FD_132979 | JGI IMG/M metagenome (GOLD analysis project Ga0187878, IMG submission 132979) | Peatland microbial communities from SPRUCE experiment site at the Marcell Experimental Forest, Minnesota, USA - June2016WEW_17_150 | ecosystem: Environmental > Terrestrial > Soil >...
CGTAGTTTCTTTCGGCTCAAAACAACAACCATAATGGCTGTTCCGGTGCAGTTGCGAAAACGCGGGCTTATTCTGTTTGGGTTCTTGCATACGGGCGTTGAAATTGAGTTATTGTTTGATGGTTGGGTTGGGTTGGGTTGGACTAAATTTTAATCCAACCAACCCAACCAAAACTACGTGGATGATTCTGTAGAAAACAGGTTTGGTTTAGGTGTATACTGGATTCAGGCTATACAGGGATGATTATGCAATAGTGAAGATGAAGCCCCATAGTAGGTTCAGTTTCAAATCAATATCAATATAGGGTATAGGTATAGTCGGAATCGAGTATACGCCTTTTGAAGCTAACATTTTGTCACAAGTGATTTAAGCTAAGGATAAGATAATAGAACTTTAGGTTTTAGTTTTAAAGGTGGTGATAAGCCGTGAAAGTGATGATGAGGGAGACTATGAGATTTCTGCCAGGAAAGATGGCCGAAGGCACGAAGCTTCTGGAAGAGTCCTTAGCACTTACCAATAAGAAATACGGGTCTTTTCATTCTGTAAGAAAGTATACTCCATGGCTCGGTGGAGGTAACGCTATAAACACCATTATCGTAGAAGTCGAGTTTGACAGCCTCACTCAGATGGCAGAGTTTTTCGAGAAGACGATGACTGATCCCGAGATGATGGAAACAATGCCCAAATGGGAAGCAATTGTAGAAAGCGACAAAGAAGAACTCTACATGGTAATGCCGTGAACCAAAACAAGAAGCATGAATTGTCTATTTTGCGGAAGCTTCGTCAAAGGAACGCTTCAGCGTATCTATTAGCTTGCCTTGTGGATTGAGAAATTCAGAAGTATTTTGAAACGGGTATTCTTACCTAAAATAAATGATATGTGCCAAAAAATTGAAAAAAGGAATCTTAAACCATAGTTCGAATTTCTTTGTTTCTGTTGTGTGATATCATCGATATACTGGATAAAGTTTGGGTTTTATTAAATTTTAATCTTTCTTTCTTTCTCTCTCTCTCGAACGCACTAGCGCATACAACTACGTACTCTCACCCACGCACCCGCGTGCGTGCCTAACGTCAGTCTGTCTCTGTCTATCACTCTGTCACCGTCGGTCAGCCGCATCATAAAAGCAAAAAGGTAGTCAATGTTATCGTTTGTGTTTCTCGATGTAGACTAAAAGACCTAAAACAACTATTGGCAAATGCTGCTATAGCAAGAATAACTAGTGTTGTTGGGAAAGGCTTAGTCTGTTGGAGTACTGGAGAAGGTGCGGGTGCCACCGTTACTGTAGGGCTAGTGGATGGCGATTGAGGTTCTAAAGTTTTGGTTATAGTAAAGTAAACCTGAGAGTAACTAGTCACTACATCGAATACAAAAAAAGGAAGGCGATGTTTAACTGTTGAAGTTTCCTTTACCTGCGCTTTGTTTAGCTATGTTCGAATAGAGAGTCCGAGAGGTTCGGATTGACAGAGATACCATAGTATCTGACGGAATCCCCATTTGGTGCAGTATAAGTCCAACCTCCGGCTCCAGCCCAGTCTGCTAAACTGTTTCGGTATCCTACAAACGATGCATCCCAGGTGTTATATTGCGTACTGTACGTCGAAGAAATATCAGTCCATTCTGTGCCATCATATACCCATGACTTCTGAAGGACTCCATTTACGATGTAAATGGAGGTGGTACCACTAGCGTCTGTCGTTTCTATTCGTAACATCAGATTATTCGTTCCAGCATTCTTCGCCATGTAAGTGTAGGTCATTTGTTTTACTCCGCTAGAAGTAACGTCTATGCTAAACTGCAAACTACTTGCCGTTGCAACCCCATTTGGCTGGGGAGTTGAAGTTGCGCCAGACGAAGGAGTTGAAGTTGCGCCAGACGAAGGAGTTGAAGTTGCGCCAGACGAAGGAGTTGGTGTAGGCGTTGAATTGTTGTTGGTGTTTGATCCGTTGCTCAGTACTGCGTAGGCTCCAACAGCAGCTACAACCACTATTACGATAATTATTAAGGCGATCAGACCTTTCCGAGAACTCTTTTTGGGGGGTGGTGGAGGAGGAGAAGCCATCGTAGTCATTGTACTTTTCTTCATTTTTATCCCTGTTCTTATTAGTATAGATCTTTTGATAAAACTTTCGGCTAATCTAACAGACGAGGCTATAGCGCTTGCTTGTAAACATTGCCATGTCACGTCGTTGGTCATACAGTTATGTGAGTGAGCAGGCTCTTCAGCCCTCTCGCTTTAGCATGTTAAATGGTTCGAAGTTAAATTTTAATTTTGCCGCTTAAATTGCTGCTTTCGGCTTGTTAGTTCAAACTCTATTTTAGATATAATTACGTACTTGCTTAAAAGATTTTATTTGATTTGAGATGCAGAGGGTAGGTACACCCAAGCGTGGGAAAAGGTCATTGCTTCAAGTTAGCGGTTTTTCGAATGACTTCTTAGTTATCAGGGTTCTGTTGACAGATAGGGCGTCCAACGGGGCGTGGGCAAAAGCAAAGGTGGTGATGATTGATAAGGCGTGGGCAAAGGCGAAACAGGTGGTGTAGCTATAGGAGAAATTATTGGCTCAGAGCTTGAGATGGTAGACTTGACATACAGAATTAATTGGTTAGAATTTATGCTGCCTACTACGATTCGAAGTCCCTCAAAACTGTATCTTGCTCCTTGAATTGCACCGAAAATTTCGCTTGAGTTAACAATGAGCATCTGTTCCGTTGAGACTTGAAAAACAGGATTAGGGGTGTTGCTTGGTGAGAGTGGTTCATCCCCCTTTTGAATATAAAAGAAGGTTATGTAATAAACTGTATTGCCAAATTTTATAGAGCATGGCTGGTAATCTGCAGCGTTTGACAGAGGGGTTAAGGTGACTTTGGTATAACCTGAAAGCGAATTAGCTACAAAGAACTCATAGCCAACAGTGGCTACGACAACAACTGCCACCACCAAAGCAACCACTATGATTTTTCTCTTCTGCATTTAATTGGTTCCTCTATTTCTTCATTTATACTCTTTGTATCAATCCCGATTTAGGTTTTTTGCCGCTTGCATTTTCTGCCCGTCTACTCAAGCTGAGCAGTTTTTCGATGCCTAAGTATTACAGCAACAGCGAACATAGAGAGAAGCAAAGGCAAAATTACTAAGGCTATGGCTGGAAACTCTGGAACGGTAGGAGTTGGATTTGGTGAACTTGATGTTTCAGGTATTGTTAATGTTTGTGTATTGCTCCATCCGCTCTCTTGACCAGCAAAATACCAAGAAGCAAATCCTACAGTTCGGGATACGTAGCCTATCATTGCCTCAACTTGAAAATCTACTTGACCGCCTGAAGGTATGTTATTCCAGAATGGGGGATCATTTTGGTCTAACAAGTAAGTTAGTGTAGTGTAATCAGTGTTGGACTCAGAAGTATAATAATTGTCAACAGTGTAAATGGTAGTCCAGTTTTCCTCATAATGACCTTTTTCTCTGACATTAAAGTAGAAAGAGATGTTTTGACCATTCGATATGTATGAGGCAAAAGGTTGGTTCTTAATGATAAGCTCAATTGTTCTATTTTCTACATGGTAGCCTTCATTGGTAACATTCTGACCTGTATATGGATTTATGGAAGAACTTGGAGTCACGTTGTATGATGCATCTACAAACTTAACGGTGAATTCTGGAACAGACGGTGCAGGTATTGACTGAGCAAAGGCAGTTTTAACCATAATAACGCTTGAGACAGCCATGATTAGAATTAGAATTAATGCGAAACTCTTGCCGATACTGCCCATGCTTAGTATTAAGGAACTATAGGCGATAAAAGGCTTATTCCAAACCTTTTCTCATGTGTTTTTTTGGTTATTTCTACGTTATGCAGATTTAAGACTTATCTTAATGAAAACTTAGTTAATTATTCTAATAAAAAATTGTTTAGAGAGAGAGAAAGATTAAATTTTAATCCAACCAACATAAAATAGACCTATTCTAAAAAACAGGTTGCTGGTGTAAAATCATGTTTGGTTGGTAACTGGAAGAATTAGGAATAGTCAGTTAATAGAATGAGGGGGTAAAAAAGACAAGAAAACTTACCCCTCGCGAAAAACACTAAAATAAAATATAGGTATAGTCGAAAACAAGTATACGACACAACCAACGCAAGACTAAGATAGCAAATTATCTTTTATAGACAACTTGTTTGCACATCCTTAGATACTATGGAAAGCTATTTCCAGAAAACATCAGACCTGAGAATAGGAGAACGTTCAGGGCATTATGACGGATTGAATAATGTCTTCAATTTTGGCTATTACGTTTTAAAATGCAGGGTTCACAAGGCTTTGCTGAAGGCTAAGCTTGAACCATACTTAGGTTTCCTTCACAGTATTCAAATCGAGAAGCCGAGTATTTTCAAAAGCAGAAATGAAAACCTTGAAAGCTAATCTAGAACAGACATTGAACACAATTCTCAACGGAGACCCAAGACTGCCAATGCTTCGAAAAAGCATTACCCGGAATTTTTCTATATGAGCACGGTACATACGAGAAAGTCAGCATTTATTTGAAAAGCCTTGATTTAGGTTTTGACACGACAAAACTGAAGAAATTACTGAAAGACCTTGTAAGGGTCAGAGCTGGATTGACTCATAGTCTATACTCAAATATGTATGATAAACACCCTTCAAAATGCTCGTCGAAGACAAGATAAACGACGAGCAATTCGAGAAACTCCTGCTACGACGAGATGACCCACTGGAAAGACTGGACAAACACAAGCGAACCAAGCACCAAAAATGTGACCCACATTTTCTCGGATAGCATCTATCCAAAGAAGCCCATGAAACATTAAAGAAGGCGAGTCATCGATTGGCACTGCGTTACGTTTTCTGCAGAATTTCGAACGTCCGATTTATATGGTGCGAATTAGGCGATATGCACAAAATGGAAACTTCCTTGATCTGGTTTGATTCTTGATATTTGATCCACAGCGTTCTCCAGAGACCGAAATTGAGACGATAATCATAACTTTCTTTCGCGATAATGAAGTTGTAAGGAACTTGGAACCGCAGAGAATCTTGGCTTAGAGTTGAAACGCCGTAGATCCGACGGTTTGTCAAAACGACTTTGGTATCATTTTTGTGCATCAATACAAAAGTTCCCGGCCGGCTGAAACAAACATTGACCCCCCAAGGGCCAAACGAGTAAAGCTCCGTTTCCTGTCCCTCTGCAGTTAGACTTTTTCGGCCTCCAGTCAGACTCTTGCCGCAGTACATGCAGAATTGATCTTGGTCGTTCACTTTCATGCCACAACTTGGGCAAAACATTTCCTGCTCGTTCCCTTCTTCAGATAGTCCTAATCCGCACTGAATAATTATTTGTAGGAAATTTAAGACTTACCTTAACTGCTTTATGTTGAACTAAGCGTTTGCCAACCACTTAAAATGACAAAAGGTTATGTTCAATCAACCATTAATTTCCGAGATTATTCTGTTCAGCGATATTGGTTTGTAATTTATGACTTCTGCGGATACGTTGATTGTTTTTTTTGCCTTGTTGATAAAGGGGTATTTTTCAAGGTTATTGTTATGTTTTTCACCATGAATGACCCAATCATTCCAATACTGAGGTTTGATGGGGTTGTGAGTTAGCATAAATGACTGTTCTTTGTAGCGTATGAAGTAGTGATTTGGGACTTCAAAGGCTTTGGTGAAGGGTTGAGTATCATGGTTTCCACGTATGAAGACCTTTTTCCCATTTAGCTTATTAAGCCAATAATCTATTGACCTGATGTTTGTTCCGAATGCTAAGTCACCTAAGAAGAATATGAGGTCAGAAGTTCTTACAATGCTATTCCAATTATTCACTAATGCTTCATTCATCTCTTTTTTTGTGCGGAAAGGTCTCTTGCAATAACGGATTATGTTTTCATGGTTAAGATGCAAATCACTGATTAGAAAGATGCGAGTTGAGGGATGCAAAATCAAGGGTTTATCAGGAGCGAAACCATTCTCATGGTTAAGTCTTTGTCGGAGAAACTGTAAGGTTGTTTTTCTCACGTTTCTATCTAAAGCTTCATTTCGAGTAAGTAGCCTGTGTTGAAGTAAATCGTATTCGCAAACTATTTTGGCTTTCTTGAGAAGCGTCAGCCTTAAAACAAAATGTTGTATTTTTGGGACATCTACATTTTCAAGGAACTCTTTTAGCTCTCCAAATTTATCATCAATGTCTTTAAAAGCAATCGTTGCGTGAGGCTTGTAGCTTTCGTTGTCATGTTCGTTTAAAACGCAATATTCGGTGAATTTTTGGATTAAACTTGACCTTAGCTCTTTCAGCTCCGTTGATGGTTCAATGTTAACAGCCAAAACTCGATTAACACTTTCCAAATTGCCAAAACTTCTAAAGCCGTTAAACGTGAAGGCGACAAGGTCAAAGTTATTGCCACATCGCTCTATTGCGTTAATTACCTTTCTTTCATCAGTTGTTTGAAATGAACCAACTATGGTAACATGAGGCACAACTCGGTGTCTTGTCACTCCTTGAACACCAAATCTTCTCGACACCTCATAAATCAATTCTTTAACAAATTTTTTTGCTGATCCACTAAGCCTAAACTCAACAAGTTAGCTGTTCCAAACTGGAACACTAATAAGCGGTCTGTTTCCTCAAGTTAGCGGTTTTTCGATGCCTTCTAAAAAGAAATAAAGAGGCAATGATAGCAACAACCAAAACGCTTAACCCGATTATTAGCAGTTGGTTGGGAAATTCTTGTTCTTGAATAGCAGTGACAATCGGCTTCGAAAACGATGAAGGGAACGGTTGGGTTGTATTGGTAAGATAGCTAGTTGCATAGGCATAAGTCGGAAGTTCAGCTTCTGCAACTGGAAAGAGGTAAGTCTCATTGGGTTGCATTACGTAGTCAACCAAGGCCCACCAATCATTCATGTAGGCTCCTCGGCTTGGTATCTGCCCAAACAATGTAACGCTGTTAACAGGAAAAGTGTTATTGTTGAAAACGGTTACGTTAAAGTAAGTGTAATCAAGCGCACCCATGTAATGCATTATACCAAAGTTATCTGCGTAATAATCATACTTTGAAATATTGTGGTATCGCTGATAGAAATTGGGGTTGTAGGCAACGGTGACCATGTTGCTTTTTAATGTGCTGTTATAGTATTGATGATATGTGCCTTCGTCAGATTCTACTGCGCTGAAGTTTACGATTCGCAAATAAGCTTCTGTTTGAGGCACAATTAATAATTGACCGTTGACAATGTCTCCAAAGTTGTTCTTGGAAACATAAATTGTAAGTGAATGATTGCTAAATTGAAATGTTTCTGGACTCGGAAAAACTAGGCTAATAGTTTCTTTTTGGTTTGGCTCAATACTGATTGAAGTTATTGGGGTGCTAAAGTTTTCCATATCTTCGAATAAGTGCACGCTTTGAAAAAATGAATTTGGCGTGTTTAATGTATAATTAGAATTCCACAATCTCAAGCTTGGAACAATTGTTTCTGAACTATCAACCTGTATGGTCATGTTCAGATTATTGAGAGAATTACTCGTAGGGTTTGCAAGGACTATGTTTCCTTCTATAATGCCTCCCGTAGTAGAATTACTACTTTGGCTCCAAGGTCCTGGAATATAGCTTGCTACATATAGGCTGGTGTGGTTATCCTTGCTTGCAAGGGCAATGTTTGATTTTGCAGCAAACAAAACAACTATCAAAATAACACAAAGAATAACTATTATTGTAACATGAATTGCCTTTTTCGCAATCATTCCCTCACTTTATAACTACAGTATTGACAAACTTTTAGTTCTATTCATGGAACAGATAAAGAACAAGTTGTTCCTTTTTTGGAACACTAACATGCAGTTTATCCTTTATAGTTAATTGTGTGTGGGAATTAAAATTTAATCTACCAACCAATTTGACGGTTAAGCGGGTGGGTTGAAGAAAAATGGTTGTAGACTGTATACAAGATTTAGGACATATATGCTTTGTTTAGACGGTAGAAAAGGGCTATAAGATAGAAATCAAGTCAATATAGGGTACGTATATAGTATAGTCGGAAACGAGTATACGCTATTCATGAATGTGCACACAAAAACAAAGCACTAAACAAAGCGCAATTCGACATAGCTGCTTTGAAGTTCTTCTCTTAGATAAGAACAATACTTGTTTTTCATTCTGCTCAAATTTCAACTTATATAGATATAAGTCAATAATCATCTGTGAGAACCAAAAAATGGATGCACCTTCTCCCTTGGGATAAGATGTTGCCTTGAAAACTCCATCGATCAATTGTCTTACTCTGCTCTTCTAACTCAATATCGAAAATGGATTTCTCGAGCAGACGACAAATTAAAATAATGTCTTATTAGGATTTGACTCCCGCTACTTTAATACTTAAATGCAGTAAGGCTTTGTCTTCTCCTGTCGTGCTTTCCTTGCTTCATCATAAACCTTATACTGCGTCAGATTCAACACTTGAATATCAAACATAAGAATGATTGGCTTAGGATTTTCTTTCCAATACTTCGCAAAAGCCTGCATGATAGCAGTTTCCGCATCAGGAGCTTTCACGTTAAACGCAAAGCCCTCATTAATATGAACCTGCCACTCATAATTTTTAGTCAAATTTTGTCACTACCTGTTTTAGCTTCTATATTTTCGCCAAGAATCAGGTTAACGCCTGCTCTTATTCTTTAAGTAGCAGTTGCTACAGAACTGTTCGCCGTTCTCAAAAACATTGGCGTTTTCCCCGCAGGAACACTTGCTACCCTTCACAGCCAAAACGTCACCATCCTAACTCATGGGATAGGACGTCCTCTCAAGAAGCTCTTGCTGACCGTTTGCTTTGCTTTGTTTCTTGCGTATTCTTCTTTTATGATAAACAAGAAGATGTTTTCGTTTTGTTTGCTCATTGTATTCCCCACTATTCCATTGTATTAAAATATAATAAGCGATGTTCTGAACCGTGATATATTGTAAAAATGGAGGTAAACCCAACAACCAAAGCAATAGGTGAAGCAAATTAACTTGCAAACCAAGGTTTATAGAATGTCGCAAAGTTTGAACCAGCAAAAGTATTAAGGCAGACTGGTTAGCGTTTAAGTGCAGTTTGGTTCAATATTTGCTCATGTCCGAAGGAAAAGAGGACAAACATTCATAGAAGATTGAGATTATTGCAGAAGGTATGCCAGGGATTGAGGATGAAGTTTCCTAATCCCTGGGAACAGGGAGTTTTTCTCCTTTTTGCTCGCCCTCTTCGATTGACTTATGATTCAGAGAATACAATAAAAGCCATGTTTCAAACTTGGAATATATCAGAAAATAATACATCTTTTTGCACTTCACAAACATTTCAAGACGAGCTGAGGAATTTCACTATTTTTAGGAATGATTAACCACTCCTAGCCTCCAACACAGATTTTCGTCCTTTTGGCTAGTTGGATTAAATTTTAATAAAACCCAAACCCAAAACCCCAAACAACCCTTCTCCAAAGTTCCAGAACACAGGGACATTTTGGCAATCACGGAAGGACGTTTTGGAAAACCTGTGAAAGGAAGTGGCAGATTTTTCAATTCAAATTACCTGCCTCAGGACGTGTCGCAGGAGGAACTGGAGAGATACTGGGGCGACCTGAGGACATTATGCCGCTCAGAGACATGAACATTAAACCACTCAAGAAGACATTAAACAACAAGTTTGAGACAAGTTTCCTGTAACACTAAGCAGGCTATTGCTGTTTGGCTCTTTTGCGTATGCACACTGCATAAAGATTGCAGTGGCAGAAGATGAAGTCATTCTGCCAGTTCTAAGTGGAGATGTGACCCGCACAATTCCCATTTTTTCTCCAGTCTAAGGGCAAGGTGTTTCTGACCGAACAATCTTGGACCGCTATTGCGTTATAGTAGCGAGAATTCACAAAACTTATCTTTGTTCTCGTTTGACATAATTCATGCTGTGGTGTCCGAGCGGAGTAGGAAACAGCCTGCAGAGCTGTTCAAGTAGGTTCAACTCCTGCCCACAGCTTGTCAGGATTAGGCGGACTTTTCGCTATTTTCAGCCATCCTTCTTTCGCGGGTTCGATAAATGGAGATGTCACCCGCACAATCAAGCCAAAGCCAGAAGCATCAGATACTTCGCGAACTAATTTAGGAACACGCATGCGCGCTACATACGTGATATGTGTGCTGTGTGATACATGTGTGGATGTAAGTGTAAGAAAGAATAAGAAAACAAGTTAATGAAAAAATAAAAATCATTTGGGTTTGGGTTTGGGATTAAAGTTTAATCCAACCAACCAAAACGAAGCCTCAACCCGCACACCAGTCTGCCGCTTCATAACCGTTACCAAACAACATTACCAAAAATGTTACTATTAAACATAGGAGGTAGATGACCAAAAACCCCGCCAACCTCGCAAGCTCCTCAAAAACCTGATGAAAAGGAAAAACACACAAGCAGAACAACCGCCTAAAACAAACAAAAAAAAGTCACACAACTCAAGACCACCCCGTCCAACACAAACACAACACACATAGATCAATAACTATCAAATCCGAAATGTCATATTCTCTATTATTGCAACTATTATAGTCAATTTTCTTGTTCACGCGCATATCAGTTAGTACGAACCAACATTCTAAACTGTTATGAGGGCAGAGATCATTACTACATATTGTAACTAAACAACTCGAAGTGGGACTGCATGGTCAAAATAAAAGCTATAATCTGTTCTGCCCTGGTTCTTCTAGGCGTAGCAGATTTGCTGACCACAGTGGTCGGCTAACAGGCAAAAGCGCAATTGAAGTCAACCCCCTATTTGCAACGCTCACTAAAACAAACATTCTAGCATTCATAGGCCTAAAAATCCTCACAGTCCTGTTCACAAGCTTCATGTTTCTGGGAGCAACAAGAATCGCCAAGGCGCCAAGCAGCAACTTCATAGGAAAATACTTCATATCCTCAGCCTCAATCGCCTCCTGTTTCGTAATGACAGCAGCCGTAGCAAACAACATCTTAGTCATCCTAAAAATCCCATAAAAAACTCAAATTCCTATTTTCGCTAAAAAAGCGTCAATAAGTTACCTGAGCGTTAATAGAACAAAGAAAAAACAATGCATCCGAAGCGACGCTGATCCATTACTAGAAGTTTAGAAAACGCATTCCTTTTTGCCCATGCCTTAATTACTCTGCTTGATTAGTAAGTGCATTCCATCAAAATCCTTTTCAGAATAGTTGCGCCGTGCCTAGCCTTAAGTTTTTTCTCCCCAAGCCTTCTCCGGTAACGAATAGGCACTTCCACAATTCCAAAGCCTCTCCTCTCTACTTGATGATTTAGTTCAACTTCTATATCAAAACCCTTTGACTTTACCTTCCAGCCTCGTAATATTTCTGCCCGTACGACGCGTAACCCAGTCAACGGGTCTTGCAGATTAACACCGTTAAGCAAATTATGCGAGAAAGCAAGCAGTCTATTTCCTAAATAAAACAAGCTGCGCACAGCTTTGTCTTCAGCAGAGCCATTGAACCTATTGCCGCAAACCATGCCAACGCTTGGGTTCTTCTCAAGCATCTCTATCATTTCAGGGACATACTCTGCTGGATAAGTGTAGTCGGCGTCTGTTATAACGACGTAATCCGCAACTGGATCTATGTATCCGACCGCCTTTGCTATGGCATCGCCTTTGCCCACGCCATCCTGAAACAAAATTTGCGCACCCCTATTCTTGGCAATTTCCACGGTTCTATCAGTACTGTGCCCATCAATCACAATAAGACGGTTAATGCATATGATTCGCGACATTTCAACTAATGTTAGCCCTATACCTTCTTCCTCGTTTAATGCTGCAATTATGACATCTGCCGAATAGCTCTTTTCAAACTCCTTTACAGAGGGTATCTGCACTCACATTTCTCCTAACTTGTTTTTATATCGTATTTATTGAGAATGGCTATAAAGGAAGTTTCAGAACCCTGAATAAGTCAAAATCCGGACTATGTCAAATCCAGTAACAGCAGTCGCAGAAACATAGCAACACTTTTGTATAAACTTTAAACATTGAAAAGTGAACAAAAAAACTCAAGAGCATTAAGGATTCCCAACAAAAGTCAACAAAATGTCTGCAATCTTAAACTAATCTGACTGAAATAAGCGCCCATACCGAAAAAAACCGACAGATAAATAACAATTGACGGCGTTAAAAGCCATTTAGAAATGGAGCAGCTAAAGAAGTGCTTTTTAGTTACCTATCTGTATTCAGTCCATAAAATAGACAGAATAAGGACGATGCACATCTTTGAAGCTTACAGCAGTAGACTAAACAAACATACATACAAAATAAGGTCGGGAAAGAAAAGAGATGAGCAAAGCTGCAGAAATGGCTAAAGTTTCAGCAAAAGGTAGCTTCCAGCTACTATGGGGTCTAGTAATCTCCACAGTTATCTCCTCAATTGCCACGATTTTCGTCGCGAGGCTACTCGGATCAGACCTATACGGCCTATACGGAATCGTGCTAATCTCACCCAACCTCATAAGCGTATTCCGAGACTGGGGCATAAACTCAGCAATGGTGCGATACACCGCCCAATTCCGATCAGAAGACAGGGCATCAGAGGTCAGAAGCATACTCGTCTCCGGAATAGTCTTCGAAATAGCCCTCGGAATGGCGTTATCCGCAATATCTTTTGCTCTCTCAGGCTATCTCGCGACAAACGTGTTCCACCGCCCCGAAATAACTTCCTTAATCCAAATAGCCTCAATCACAATCTTAGCCGGCGGACTCATCAATGCAGCCACAGCCGCATTCACAGGCATCGAAAAAATGGAACTCAACAGCATCATGCTCATCTGCCAATCCACA
>Ga0187878_1003527_pt1 | contig 12851 bp, 12 predicted proteins | sample June2016WEW_17_1_FD_132979 | JGI IMG/M metagenome (GOLD analysis project Ga0187878, IMG submission 132979) | Peatland microbial communities from SPRUCE experiment site at the Marcell Experimental Forest, Minnesota, USA - June2016WEW_17_150 | ecosystem: Environmental > Terrestrial > Soil >...
CCATGCTCCCATTCATGGCGGCGGCGCTGGTGCTTCTGCTGGCGTTCTGCAAGGGGCGGCACATCACGCAGGGCGTGCTGTTCATCGTCACCGTGGGCGTGGTCTTCAACATTCTCATGGTGGCGCTGTCGCTGATCGGCGAGGCGAGCAAGCGGGGTGCGAAGGGAATCCTGGAGTTCGCCGGACTGACAGTCATAGGGTTGGCGCTCGGGGTGATGCTCTCTCTGATTCTGCTGGCCGGGCCGGGGCATATGAGCGGAGTGAGCCTGGCAGGTCCATAGGTGAGAATGCCTGAGGCGCGGCGTATCGCAGTGATCGGCTCGACCGGCTCGATCGGCCTTCAGACCCTCGAAGTTATCGACGCTTTCCCCGATCGTTTCCGCGTAGTGGCGCTCGCGTGTCAGCGCTCCGTCGACGCGGTGATCTCGCAGGCGCGGAAGTACCGGCCATCGGTCATCGCCATCTCCGACCCGGATGCGGCTGACCGCGCTTCTGGCGAGCTGACCGGATTGGGCGCGCGGGTCATCACCGGGCCGGACGCACTGGTGGAGTGCGCGACGCTGGCCGAGGCCGATGTGATCGTGGCCGCGGCCACAGGTATTGCGGGCCTGCGGCCGGTCTGGGAGGCAGTTCGCGCGGGCAAGACGGTGGCCCTCGCGAATAAGGAGTCGATTGTGGCGGCGGGCCACCTGATCGTTCGCGAGGCCGCCCGGTCCGGCGCGCAACTCCTCCCCGTGGACAGCGAGCACTCGGCAATCTTTCAGTTGCTTCTCGGTCAAGACCGGTCCGGCGTCGGCCGCGTCGTTCTGACCGCGTCGGGGGGGGCGTTTCGCGATCTTCCGGAGGAGCAGCTGGGCGGCGTGACGCCGGAGCAGGCTCTGGCTCATCCTACCTGGAAGATGGGGCCGAAGGTGACGGTGGATTCCGCTACCTTGATGAACAAGGGGCTGGAGATCATTGAGGCGCGGTGGCTTTTCGGGCTGGCACCTGAGCAGGTGAGCGTGATGCTGCACCCGGAGAGCATCGTGCACAGCCTGGTCGAACTCATCGACGGGTCAGTGCTGGCGCAACTCGCGCGGCCCGATATGCGACTGCCGATTCAGTTCGCGTTGAGCTATCCCGAGCGGCTGCCGCGGCCCGAGCCGCCTGCCGACCTGGCGGCGCTGGGCGCGCTGCACTTCTCAGCGCTGTCCGAGCGGCAATGGCCGTGCGTGCGGCTGGCGAAGCAGGCGCTTGCGGCCGGCGGGACCGCGCCCGCCGCACTCAATGCGGCGGACGAAGTCGCGGTGTCGTGGTTCCTGAGTGGCCGGATCAGGTTCACCGAAATCGCGCTGATCGTGGAGCAGGCGCTGGGGAGGCATGACGTGCGCGCGGGCGAGTCGATCGAGGAGTTGCTGGAGGTAGACCGGGAAGTGCGCGGGAGCCTGCGCCGGAACGAGGGCGCGTGGAGCACGTAGCGGCCGTCGCGATTCGGATAGTCGCCATTGCCGCGGCCTTCGGCCTGACGGTGTTCGTGCATGAGGCCGGACACTTCATCTCCGCCCGCCTGCTGGGCATGGCGGTCTACGAGTTCTCCATCGGGTTTGGGCGGCCGCTCCTGTTCTGGTTCAGGCGCGGCGACACGCAGTACTCATTTCGGCTATGGCCATTCCTGAGCTTCGTTCGGATCGCCGGAATGGATCCTGGCGATGACCACCCACAGGGGTTCGACAAGAAGAGCCGGCTGGCGCAGGCCACAGTCCTGGTAACGGGATGCCTCATGAATTTCCTGCTGGCGGCCGCCATCTACACGTTCATGGGGGCGGCATTCGGGATGGCGGTCGCAACGAACACCATCGACAAGGTCGTGCCTGGATCGTCGGCGGCGAAGGCCGGGATCATGGCTGGCGACCGGATTGTAGGTCTGGATCGCGGCCCTGCTCTATCCGTGCCCGAGATCCGCGCGGAGATCGAGTCTCATCCGGAAAAGCCCATCACCCTCCGAATCGTGCGGGCGGGGAAAGAGCAGGAGGTGACGGTCACACCGCGCCGGGAGACAGTCTACGACGTCAAGGGACTGAAACTGGTCAGGGTGCCAGTGGGCCGGATCGGCGTCGCCTTCTCCTCCCGAGTCGTGCGAATGGGCGTCGCTCGTTCAGTGGCAGCGGGATTCACTGAGACGTATGGTATGATCGAGCTGCAGATCGCGGGGCTCGTGGGGATGGTCATGAGGACCGTGCCGGCGACTGATCTCATGGGGCCGGTCGGGGTCGTGCACGTGCTCTATAGCGAATCCAAGGCCGATTGGCTTCAGTTCCTGGCGGTGGCGGCCATGCTGACGGTGGCCATCGGCTTCTTCAACCTGCTGCCGGTTCCGGCTCTCGATGGCAGCCGGCTGCTCATCGTGGCTCTGGAGGCGGTGCGGCGCAGGCCGTTCGACAAGCGCAAGGAGAACATCGTTCACGTCGTCGGGCTGCTGCTAATTCTCGTGCTGGGGCTATTCATCGCGTACCGGGACGTCGTGCGGATTATGACTCACGGCGGTGGGTGAGGCAGGGCCCGAGTCAGACGGGCCGCAGAGCCGGGGGAGCGCGGCTTTACGGCGAGTCGGGCGATTTGACGTCCAGCCAGCGGCCCGTTTCGTTCGATGCGACCATCGCGTCTATGACTTCGAGTACCGCCGCCCCGTCTCTGAAGGTGGCGATGGGGTCGGCCTTCTCATCGCCGCGCAGGTAGGAGACGATCTCGCGGAACATGTGGGTGAGGGCGACGTCCGGGGTGGAGAACTCTCGCACGCTGGGCATCGGCAGGATGGTGGTGCGCCCGCTCTCCTCGGGGTGGACGGCGGCTGCGGCGGAGCCGCCGCCTGGTGGTCGGTCAGCGCCTGCAAGCGGCGCGGAACGCCGCCGGAGGGTCGCGGATGGTTGGAAGCTACCCTTACCGTCGAGCCACTGGAGCAGCGACGGCGATTGGTAGATGAGCGTGCCGCGCTCGCCCTCGATCTCGATCTTCTGATCACGCTTCTCATTCCAGCTCAGAGCCACACTTCCGACACCGGCCTCTGCGAACTCCACCAGCGACCAGCATTCGTCCGGCACATCCACAGGCCGCAGACGGCCGCCGGCTTCAGCGGGGCGCTCGGGGACGAGCGTGCGGCATCGTCCAAGCACGCGGCGGACGGGGGCGACCCACCAGGTGACGAGGTCGAGTATGTGCGCGCCGAGATCCGACACCACCCCGGGTCCCGACAGCTTGCTCTGGAAGCGCCATCGCAGCGGCTCCGAGCGCAGATCGACTCCCCAGGATGCGCGCACCTTGAGCACGCGCCCGATCTGGCCCTCGACCATCGCCTGCCTCATCGCCATCGAGGCTGGGGAGAAGCGATAGGGCACGAAGGTGATGTGCTTCACGCCGACTCTCTCGGCGAGACGGTGCAGATCGGCGGCCTCGCCGCCGTTCAGAGCGAGGGGCTTGTCACAGATGACGTGTTTGCGCGCCTGGAGCGCCATGCGAACGAATTCGGCATGCGTGCTGTTTGGGGTGACGACTGCGACCGCGTCGAGGCCGGGCAGATCGAGGAGCACGTGGAAATGCCGGGTGGAGTAGGGGATCTCGAACTTCTCGGCGACCTCCTCCGCGCGCTCGGCGCGGCGGCTGTAAACGCCGACGACCTCCACCTCGGGGATGGCCTTCATCCCGGTGAGGTATTTCTCGCCGAATCCGGCGCCAGCGACAGCGATCCGCAGCTTGCGCTCCAAGAGATGGCTCCTCGATTCCCCGTCGGAAGCGGTGAGGGGGATTATAGCATAGGAAGAAGGGTTTGGGGCAGGGGGTTGGCGAGTCGGCAGGGCACAGGAACTGCGGCCTGAGAAGGCGAAGATGCGGGCGAACGGGACGGCCTCTACCATTCGGCATACCGGTGCCGCGCGATCAGATGGCGATGTACGTGGCAAGGGCTCTCAGGCTATCCCCCCGGAGCAAAGGGGCGGGCGCTCCGCTCTACTGCAAGCGGCGCGCTCATCGTTGCGTTCCGAGTGCGCCGGAGCCGCAGCGGGTGTTCCGCCTGCCGATGTAGTTTGTGATACAACAACCTTTCTGGGAGACCAACTGAGATGATTGCTGGCTTTTCGCGAGTTGAGATCACGCCTCTGCCGCGCGAGCATCCGGAGATGATGGGGTTCGGCGCCTTCCTGGGGCGCACGGCTCTCGAGGTGCTCCAGCCGATTCACGTTCGCGCGAGTTACCTCGAGGATGGGGGCAAAGCACTCGTTCTCTCATTCGATCTATGCGGGCTGAGCGAGAGCCTGGCCGAGGCCATACGGAAGGCGGCAGGCGAGGCGGCGGGCCTGAGCGCGGAGCAGGTGGTCGCTACGTGCACGCACACTCACTCCGCGCCGTCTGTGATGCCGATCATTGGCTGGGGCGAGTTCGACGAAGCGACAGCGGGGAGGCTGCCGCGGCTGGCGGCCCAGGCGGCAGAGGCGGCGCGGGGAGCGGCTGCGGCGGCCGCCGTTGAGAGCGGGCGCACAACGTTCGAATGGCTGAGTCGGAATCGAGTGTACGGCTCGAAAGGGTCGCGAGACACTGAGCTGCGAACGTTCGCATTCCGCGAAATGGCCAGCGGGCGCCTGCTCGGGCTGTGGGCGCACTACACCTGCCATCCGGTGCTGCTGTGCGAGCAGTGCCGTGTGATCTCACCGGATTTCTGCGGGGTGGCGATGCAGGCGCTGGAGGCAGCGAGCCAGGGCGCGGTGTGCAGTTTCCTTCAGGGCTGCTGCGGCGACATCAACCCGCTGTGGGCGCACATGAAGCAGGAACGCTCCATCGTGAACCTGGCGCACGCCGGCCGGCGGTTCCGGGTTGCAGTCGGGGAGGCGATGGCGGCGTCGCAGCCGGCGACGGACGGAAGTATCCGAGTCGCCTCGAAGGCGTTGCCGCTGTCGGTGGCGCTGATGAGCGAGGAAGCGATTCGCGCATTCGAGGCGAACGCGGTGACGCGAGGCGAAGGATGGCGCCGGCTGTCCGGGACTGCCGGCCCTGCGATCCGGTCGGAAGGCGAGAAGCTGCGCGCGATGAAGGCTCCTCGGCGGAACGTACCGACAGCGGCTCTCGCGGTCGGGCAGCACACACTGGTGTTCCACCCGTTCGAAATGTTTACTCAGGTCGGCCTCGACATCCGCGAACGACTGGGCGCGGATACGACGTGGGTGGTGGGATATGCGAACGGCTATGAGGGTTACGCGCCGACTATCGACCGGTTCGCACCTACCACAGGCGACTATGCTGCGCATGGCGTGCCCCTGATGATGGGACGGAACCCCTACAGCCCGGCGCTGTCGAGCGAACTGATCGAAGGGCTGACGAAGATCGGAGAGCACGTCAAGGGGTAGCGGCGCGGCGTCACGAGACGTTGATGACCGAGTTCTCCGTGCCAAAGGGATTCGGGATGTATGCCGCTTTCGGGTCTGGAACCCAGGCGCCATCGATGATGAACTTGTACTGATGCTCGCCGGGAGGCACCGACACCGTCGTGAAGAAGGTGCGCGCTCGCGGCCCCGACTTACGCATCGCGCGGGCATTCGCCTCCCAGTCGGTGAAATCCCCGGCAAGCAGGACCTGTTTGGCATGCGGCGCCTCAATGCTGAAACGGACTCGCATTCTTGTCTCCCGCGATGGGCTCGCTCGACGGTAACAGGTTCCGATGAACGATGTCAACGCCGGCCCCGCGCGTGTTGTTGCGGCGGAGGAACAGAGGGACTGCGAGTCCAGGACTGGAAGTCCCGAAATGCCAGGGCGGATGACGCCGCTGTACATTCGGGGCGTTCCGAACTGCACGGAGCCGCCCCGGGACTGGAAGTCTCGCAATGCCGTGACGGATCAACGACGAAGCGCTAGACAGATGGTGGAGAGGTGGCGATGGCTGAGTTGTGCGATATACTCCTGAAGGGCGGAACGGTTATCGATGGCACCGGGACCAGGGCCAGGCGCGCCGATGTGGCGGTGAAGGGCGACCGGATTGCCGCGATGGGGGACCTCGACGTGTGGCAGGCGCAAGCGACGCTCGACGTGAGCGGACTGGTCGTGTCACCGGGCTTCATTGATATGCATTCGCACTCGGACCTGGCGCTGCTGATCAACCGCAACGCGGAGAGCAAGCTGCGCCAGGGCGTGACGACGGAAGTGACGGGCATGTGCGGCTTCTCTCCGGCGCCGTGCCCGCCAGCGCGCAGACAGCAGATCCGTGATGCGTTCGGCTCATGGGCGCAGCACCAGGATGTGGCGTGGGACTGGGGCACGTTCGGGGAGTACATCGGCGCGCTGAAGGCGCGCCCGGCGTCAGTGAACGTCGCTCCGGTGGTCGGGCATGGCGTCATACGGACGGCCGTGATGGGAGAAGCGAATCGGGCGCCGAACGCGGCCGAATTGTCGGCGATGTGCGACGCGGCGCGCCAAGCAATGGAGGAAGGCGCGGCGGGGCTCTCCACGGGTTTGGTATACGCCCCAGGGATGTGGGCGCAGACGGAGGAGCTGATCGCTGTGGCGAAGGCGATCGCGCCGTTCAGGGGGATCTACTTCAGCCATATCCGCGGCGAGGCCGACGGGCTGCTCACGTCGATCGCGGAAGCCGTCCGGATCGGCCGGGAGGCGGCTGTCTCGGTGCAGATCGCGCATCTGAAATCCGACGGACGGAAGAACTGGGGGAAGTCTCAGTCGGCGCTGGATGCGATCGATCGGGCGCGGGCCTCTGGCGTGGATGTAAGCTATGACGTGTACCCGTACACGGCGTGGAACACGGGCATGGGGCAATTGCTGCCGGCGTGGGCGCGAGAAGGCGGCGTCGACACCATGGTGAAGCGGCTCACAAACCCCGACGATCGCGCGCTGCTTCTCAAGGAACTGAGCGATGCCGAGGCGGCTGACCCGGGCCGGTGGGAGCGGCGGCTGATCGCGTCGGTGGAGAGCGAGGAGAATCGGGTGTACCAGGGGATGACTCTGGCGCAGATCGCAGAGCGGCGCAGTTCCCGGGCGGAAGAAGTGATCCTGGACTTGTTGGCGGAGGAGGGCGGCCGCGTCAGCATGGTGGGCTTCGGCATGGACGACGACGATGTGAAGCGCATCATCGCTCATCCGATCGCCATCATCGGGTCGGATGCGGCAGCGGTCGCTCCCTATGGGATGCTTGGTCTCGGCCACCCCCATCCGCGCAGTTACGGGACATTCCCGCGAGTGCTCGGGCATTACGTGCGCGAGGAAAGGGTCACGACCCTCGAGGACGCGGTGGCAAAGATGACCAGCCGACCGGCGACCAAGCTGGGCCTGGCGGACCGCGGCCGCTTGGCGGAGGCGATGGCCGCTGACATTGTGGTCTTTGATCGGGAGACGATCGCCGACCGCGCGACATACCAGGAGCCGCATCAGTATCCCGCGGGCATCCACTATGTCATTGTGAACGGAGTCATTGAGCTAGAGGCCGAGACGCACCATGAGCGGCGGCCTGGAAGGGTACTGGGGCGGGGATAGAGGCCGAGCAAACCCCTGCCCAACCCGCCTGGGCTACTCGATCTCTACCAGACTGTAATCGCGGCTGCCGAGGCCGATCGCGGCTGCGGCCTCGACCTGCAGGTACGGATCCTTCGCCCAGATGCGCTGGAGCAGATGGCCGTCTCCGTCGCTCATCTTCACCTGCTCGGGCAGGCTGCCGGGGATGTAGTTCTTGGCGTCGATGGAATCGATGCTCGCCTGCTCGATGGCGACGATGTCGTCCGATGCCATGATGCCGATGTCCGGCACGAGGGACGGCGTGGTGAACCCCCAGCAGTCACAGAGGGGCGTGATGTTCATCATGCAGGTGATGTAGCAGACGCGATTCTGCTCGAACGTATCGAGCACGGCCTTGGTAGTGCGAGCCATGCCTTCCTGGAAGTAGCGTATGCTGTCGAGGTTGATGGTGATCGCGTCGGCCGGGCACGAGTCAACGCAGTGCATGCAATAGCGGCAGTGGTGAGAGAAGACGCTGAACTCATCCTTGTCGTTGAACTTGATGGCTCCGCCGGGGCAGTTCTCGCGACAGACATAGCAGTGGGTGCAGGCGTCGGCATTCCAGTGGAACTCGGTGTCCATGAGCCCGTGAATCCAACCGCGGGTTCGCTCGGTGACGCAGCCCATGGAGATGTTCTTGATGGCTCCGCCGAAGCCACATTGTCCGTGGCCCTTGCCGTGGCTGAGCACGATCATGGCATCGGCGTCAGCGATGTTACCAGCGACCTGGACCTTCTCCAGGCCGCGGTAGTTGGTCGGGCGCTCGTAAAAGTACCTGTCTTGGGCGCCGGCGACGGGGTAGATCGGCGCTCCCAGCACCTCCTGCGTGTAGCCGCGAGCTGCCGCTCCCGGAACAGCGAACGACCCATCGGTCAGGAACGGCCAGCCGCCGGCATCCTTCACCGCGGAGACGAGGGTGCGGATGAAAATGGGATGGATGGTGCTGTAGCCGAGGTAACCGCCGACATGCATCTTGATGGCGACGCGACGGTCGTCGAACATGGATTTCAGGTCAGTCTTCTCCAGCATGCGCTGGTATTTCGCCGGAAGCGTGTCATCGGCCGATAGACGCTTCACTTTGGCGGGGGCGAAGTAGACAGTGCTGGGCATGACAGATCACTCCTGTGGTCTCGTAACTGAGGCGTGGCAGGGAGCGCACCTGCCACGCGAATCGCATGTAATCCAGATTCGATGGAATGGGAGGAATGTCCTGCCCGATGGGTGGTAGGCCGAACAGGTACACAAGACTCGCAGTCTTGTGCGCGCATTGTGCATCGAAGGCATGGACAAGCGGCGGGTGCAGTGATAGCCTGAAGTCGTTGGGGTTGGAGTGGCGTATGCCCCTCTCATGTCCGGAGGACGGATGCGAGAGGGGCTTTTTCTATCGCCTGGAGGGGGAACGCGATGGCTCATCAGGTGCAACTGCGGATGGCCGCGGCGGCGGGCCGGCAGCGGGCGCTCATAGGCGGCGGCCTGCGCGCAGGGCTGGAGGCCGCGACGTACGCGTGGACCGGTTGCGGGATCACGTGGGTTCTCCGGCTGTTACCGGTGCCGCGGTGGCACGCGTTCGGCCTCGGCGTGCTCGCAAGTGGGATCATCTGCGCCGCGGTGCGGTGGCGAGCCGCGGCGAGAGAGACGGGCGAGCTGAAGCGATTCGTGGAGACCGCGCGGCGAGGAGCCGAGGGCGACTGGGAATGCCTGGGACAGGCGATAGCGTGCGAGGAGTTGCAACGCGCCGCAGTCGCGGTTGAGGAGCTTCTCAGGGCGGGAGACGCGGAGCGCGAGGAGTTGTCTGCGAAGATAGCGGGGCTGGAGGATGACTTGCGCCAGGTCACAGAGGAGGCGGCGCGGCGCGCGGCCGACCTGGAGCACACGGTGGCAAAGACGGCTCGGAACGTACGTGAGTCGGCACTGATGGTGCATGCGACCGCGAATCTATTGGCGTGGGATTCGGCGGACCGGCTGGATGCAGCGGGGCGGGAGCGACTGGAGCAGTTGCGGCACCATGCGGAGGCGGTGGATCAGCGACTTCGTGACTGGATCGACGGGGGCAGCGGTGGCGATAGTCTGCGGAAGAGCGATTCCATGACGACGGGGGTAGCAGCAGGTGGTGGGAATGGGAGCGGAGTTAGGCGAGCATGACGCAGCGCGGCGCGAGACGAGGTGGCACGGGGGAAGTCTGAAGATCGAGGGGGAGGGGGAGGATGGGTGAAAGGGCGCGGCCGCGGATTCTGCTGGCTGATGAGGACGCGTCCGTACGGAACTCGCTTGCTCGGGCGCTTGCTGACACCGGGCGCACCGCGGAGACAGCGGCCGATGGGTCGAGCGCACTGGCAGCGCTGACGAGGAGACCGTTCGCTCTCGCGCTCATCGACCTCGACCTCCAGCGCATGAGCGGACCGGAATTGGCGACTGTGATACTCGAGCGGTGGCCCGAGACTGCGCTGATGGTCGCGAGCAGATCGGCCGACACCTCGGCAGCGGTGAGTTGGATGCAGGCGGGCGCATACGATTACCTCATGAAGCCGTTCGATCTTGCCCGGGTGCTCGCGCGCATCGAGCGCGCGCTCGAACAACGGCTGAAGGTGATGGAAGCGCGGCGGCAGCAACAGCAGCTCGAGGTGGGCGTGCTCAACCAGACGCGAGTAACGAAGCGACTGTTCCTGGGGGCGATCAAGTCGCTGTCATCCGCGCTGGAGGCGAAGGACAACTACACCAAGGGCCACTCCGTCCGCGTGAGCAGAGTCGCGGCCGAGATCGCGCGTGCGCTGGGCGTGGGTCGAGACGAGATGCGGAGGATCCGGCTGGCTGGACGGCTGCACGACATCGGCAAGATCGGCGTGCGGGAAGAGGTGCTATCAAAGCCCTCGGCGCTCACGGACGCCGAATACAAGCACGTCCAGACGCATCCGTTGGTGGGCGAGCGGATCCTCGCGCCGACTCTCATCGACGCCGAGACGGTGCGCATCGTGCGCCATCATCACGAACGGTACGGGGGTGGCGGCTATCCTGATGGACTCGCCGGCTCGGCAATCCCCCTGGGCGCGCGCGTGCTCGCGGTGGCGGATGCATTCGATGCGTTGAGCAGCGACAGGCCCTACCGATCGCGGCTCAACCACGAGGAAGCGCTCACCGTGCTGCGCGAGGGTGCCGGATCGCAGTGGCAGCCGACGCTGGTGGAGGCGCTGGCGCAGAACGTGCGCGGCGCTTGATATTGCGGGCAGGTGCCGACGCGCGGCTGGGGCGCCAAGGAGCCCCAGCCGCGGTGCTGACGGAGGCGAGGTCGCCAGATTCACAGATCGTCGAACACCTTCTCCATGCCATGCCCGTTCACTGACTTCACCACCCAGGACCGGCGCCAGAGGTGGGAGGCGCCCTGGCGCTGTTTCAGGAACTGCACCTCGAGGTTCATCGGCCAGTTGACGACGTCGGCGCCTTCGCGCGCTACGGTCTGGACCCTGAAGTGCCCGACGGCGCTGCCGCCGCGGGTCTCGATGTCCTGACTCGTGATGGTGATCTCGATCTGCTGTGAGCCGCGTGTCAGGCGCTGCACGATGCGGTAGACGTCATCACGAGTGAGCCCGGAGCTGTCTCGGTAGTCGGGCGCGACACATGACATGACCTCTGCCGGGGATCTCTGCTCGAACGCGTGCTTCGCTCGCAGCACGAGATCCTCGATAGCTTGTCGGTCATCCGGGCTCGGCTGAGCCAGTGCCCAGCCGATGCCCAGGCCCAATAACGCCACCATCAGGATTTTCCCCGCTCGTCGTCCGTTCGGTCTCATCGCACTACCTCCTCGTTCTCTGCTCTGCGCTATCGTCCACCAACTGCGCCTCCGACCATGACTCTGCCAATGCCCGTTCCTCGCCCACTCGCGGACGGCCTATGCGAGGCGAGGCCGTCGAGCACTGCTTCGAGCGCGGGCGCGAGGCTCGACACTCGCTTCGCATTGATCACCAGCTTCCAGAGCGGTTCGCACTTTCTCCACGCCGCCGTGTACGCGAAATGACGTACCTGTTCGCGCAGCGCGGGCTTGGTGCGAGCGGAACTGAAGATCGAACTCCATCGATAGAACTCGCGGTACGCGCGCCAGTAGCCATCCTCGAGTTCCTGCGGGCTCAATTTCGCCGGCTGGAAGACAACGTGGCGCGTATCATACAAGTCCCAGTCGTGAGTGAGGATGCGTCCCGAGTCCCGAAGCCGCGCATGGAGCGGCGTTCCGGGATAGGGGGTCAGGATGTGAAAGGTCGCCGTCTCGATGCCGTTCGCGACGGCCCACTCGACAGTGCGATCGAATACGGATGAGTCGTCATCATCCATACCGAATACAAAACTGGCATTGATCATCACACCGAGATCATGGAGCCGTCTGATGGCGGCCTCGTAGTCGTCGATGTTGTTCTGGCGCTTGTGCTGCTGCTGGAGATTGCCGGCGGAGAGCGTCTCGAAGCCCACGAAGAGGCTGCGCAGTCCTGACTCGACGGCCTTTTCCAGAAACCTCGGCGTGAGCGCGGACTGGACTGTCCCGGCGGCCTGCCACACGCGATTCATGCCGCGCAGGCCCTGGAACAGTTCCAGCGCGAACGCGCGATTCCCGAACAGGTTGTCGTCGAGGAAGTACAGGTGGCGGCCGGGCAGGCGCTCGATCTCCGATAGCGACTGGTCAACGCTCTGGGTGTAGAACGACTTGCCGCCCCGGAAGAACGAATCTTTGTAGCAGAAGTCGCAGGAATGGGGACAGCCGCGAGTGACCACGAGGGAGTTCGGCGCAAGGTAGAGGTTGCGTTTGATCAGGTCGCGGCGGATGGGCGGCTGCCCGACAAGCGTGCGGTCGGTGGACTGGTAGACGCGACCCGGGCATCCGCGGCGGAAATCATCCAGGAACCTGGGCCAGGTATCTTCTCCCGGGCCGAGGAATACGCTGTCGGCATGCTGCAGGGCCTCGTCGGGCAGAGAGGTCACATGCAGTCCGCCGAGCGCGACGTGAGCGCCGTGGCTGCGGTAGTGGTCGGCGATCTCGTAGGCGCGGTTCGCAGATGAGATCGCAACCTGAATGGCCACCAGGTCCGGTCGGTCGTCGAGATCCAGGGCCTCGACGTACTCGTCCTGGAGCGTGACATCGTCATCGTCCCGCACGTAGGCAGCGAGCGTCGCCATCCCCAACGGGGGAAAGAGCGAGTACTTGATGGGCCGGAAGAACGGACTGCTGGCTCCGGTAACGGCAGGCACGATCAGCTTCACTTTCATCTGAGTCCACCTCCGTTCGCATCGTTTACGGAGGTATGCTAAGCTGGAGCGGCAAAAAGCCCGACCCACTGAGATGACTTTCTCGC
>Ga0187878_1003531_pt1 | contig 12838 bp, 7 predicted proteins | sample June2016WEW_17_1_FD_132979 | JGI IMG/M metagenome (GOLD analysis project Ga0187878, IMG submission 132979) | Peatland microbial communities from SPRUCE experiment site at the Marcell Experimental Forest, Minnesota, USA - June2016WEW_17_150 | ecosystem: Environmental > Terrestrial > Soil >...
AGTCGAAGTGATCAGGCCCCCGATCACAGCTCTTGCCATCGGAGATCGAATCTCCGAGCCGGCGCCTATCTGAAAGGCGAGGGGCAGCATGCCGAAGATCATCGCCAACGTGGTCATGACGATTGGACGCAAGCGCGTGTTCCCGGCCTTGCCCAAGGCCGCGTCTCGTTCCATACCTCCTCGCCGAAGCTTGTTGGTGTAGTCGATCAACAGAATAGCATTCTTGGTTACCAGGCCCATGAGCAGAATCAATCCGATCATGGACATGATGTTCAGCGTATCTCCAGTGAGCAGCAGCATTCCGACGACCCCGATGAGGGATAGGGGCAGGGAAAGCATGATCGCGAGCGGATGCGTGAAGCTGCCGAATTGCGATGCCAGAATCAGGTAAATGAACACAACGGCGAGGATCAGCGCATCATAGATATAGCCGAAGCTTTCGCGCATGTCTTCCGCTTCGCCGGTATACAACACCTCGAACCCAGGCGGCAGATTCAATTCCGCGCCGCGTGCCCGGATGTCATTGACCACGTCGCCCATGGGTCTCCCGGCAGTGTTTGCCGAGACCCGCACTTCGCGAATCAGATCATAGCGGCGGATCTGCGATGCACTCGTGCTGCGCTGGAAGCTGGCCACCTGGCCGACCGCGATCAGCATATCTTTCCCTGAGGAATCCTTCTTCGAGCTCAGGATGTCGACGTCATTGAGCCCCTCGAGCGCTCTCCGCTGTTGCGCGGCCAGGCGTACCCGGACGTCGTAGGCATCGCCATCCGGATCTTCGAACTGCGTGGCCACTTCCCCGTTTAGTAGCGCGCGGAGTGTCGTGGCTACTGAATCCAGGTTGATGCCGAGATCGGAAGCCGTCTTGCGGTCGATCCGAATCGTGACCTCGGGCTTGTCGCGATCCAGGCTGCGGTCGACGTCCGCCGCGCCGGGCACGGACCGGGCCAGATCCGCCACCCGCATCGATATATGATCCAGCTCGGCCAGGTCAGTGCCGCGGACACTGATCTGGATGGGCTTCGCATCACCCATGTCATTAACTTCCTCCACGCTCGTCGTTGCCAGGCCGTAAGAGGAAAACTGTGCCCGGAGCCGGCTGCGCAATTCGTAATCGGAAAATTGCCGCCCCGCCTTCGGTTTGAGTTTGACGTAGATCAACCCTTCATTCATGGCGCCGGAAGCGCCCGCGCCGATGGTCGTGAAGGTGTAGGCAGTACCCTGCTCGCGCGCAATCTCGCCGACGAGGTCTTCCGCGATCTTTTCGGTTTGATCCAGGCTCGCCCCCGGCGCGGACTTAAAGGACACCTGGAATTCGCCGCGATCATAATCCGGCATGAACGTCGATCCCAGACGCGGGAAAACCGCCAGGGCGGCGGCAAACAAGATCAGCGCCATGCCCAGAACCCAGGCACGGTGGCGCAGCGAGAAGCCGATCATTTTTTCGTAGACGCGATGCAGCCGCTCGAACTGCCGGTCGAAGAGTTCGAGAAGGCGGCCAAGACCGCGGCGGCGTCCGCCCGCGATCGCCGGATCGTACCAGCGCGAGGACAGCATTGGATCCAGGGTGAAGGAGACAAACAAAGAGACCAGCACGGCAAATGCCACCGTAATGCCGAATTCATAAAAGAAGCGCCCGACGATTCCCTTCATGAAGGCGACCGGCACGAACACCGCGATGATCGAAAAGGTCGTGGCCATGACGGCGAGGCCGATCTCGGATGTGCCGATGCGCGCCGCCTCGAAATGCCCGCGCCCCTGCTGCATGTGGCGGACGATGTTCTCGCGCACCACGATGGCATCATCGATCAGCAGGCCGACGGCAAGCGAGAGTCCCATCAGGGTAAGGATGTTCAGGCTGAACCCAAAAATCCTCATCACGATGAAGGCGGCGATGATCGACACCGGCAGCGTCAGTCCCGTGATCACCGTACTGCGCCAGCTGTTGAGGAAAATGAAGACGACAAAAACGGTAAAGAGTGCACCGAGGATCAGCGTGTTGCGCACATCCTCGACCGAGTCTCGAATGAAGGTCGACAGGTCCTTAACCACGGTGATTTGAGCGCGGCCGGCAAACTCCTGGTTCAACCTGGGAAGCGCCCCCTTTACGGCCTCGGCGATATCGACCGTATTGCCGCCCGATTGCTTCCGGATCTCGATGGCCAGCGCCCGCTGGCCGCCGATCAGAGCCAATTTCCGCTGCTCCTCATAGCCGTCCGCCACCGACGCTACTTCATTCAGATAGACAGGTACGCCGTGGATCGTCTTGACGATCAGGTTTTGAAAACTGTCAGCGCTGGCGAACTTGCCGTCGACACGCACGAGCTCTTCCATCCGGCCGTGTTCGATTTTTCCGGCAGGCACTTCGAGATTCTCCCGGCGCAGCGCAACCACAACGTCCGGCACGGTGAGGTTGTAGCTCTTCATGCGGTCCGGATCGAGCAGGATCTGGATTTCGCGCCGTTGTCCGCCCACGATCGTCAGTGAACCCACACCCTCGATGTTCTCAAGGCGCTTGCTGATGATCTTCTCAACCAGCGAAGTGAGCTGCTTGGGTGAGAGCCGCTCCGAGGTGACCGAGAGCGAGAGTATGGGAAGATCCGCCGGATCCAGGCGCTCGATGACCGGCTCTTCCACACCTGTCGGGAAATCCCGGCGGAGCGCGCTCACCTTGCTGCGCACATCCTGCTCGGCGGAATAGATGTTCGTGCCCAGCTCAAATAGGGCGACAACACTCGAAAACCCCTCCGAAGTAGTCGAGGAAATGTGGCGCACGCCCTCGATTGGGTTGATGGCCTCCTCGATGCGCTTTGTGACTTCGGTCTCCACGGTCTCCGGGGAAACTCCGGGATAGAGCGTGCGAATGCTGACCACCGGAAGATCCACTTTGGGGAACAAATCGGTGGACAATTCCTTGTAGGAGAAGATACCCAGCACGACGAGACCGACCATGAGCATGGTGGCAAAAACCGGTTGCTTGATTGACAGATCCGAAAGTAGCATGGGTCATTGCCCCCCGGCGGTACGGTCAGGTACCACACGCACGGCTGCGCCATCCTTCAGGGATGGCCCAATGTCGACGACCACCTGATCGCCCTCCGCCAATCCCCGCTGAATCCAGAGCAGATCCTGCCGGATTCCCCCCACCTGGACCGGGCGGCGGAGCGCGCGTCCTCCGGAGACTACGAAAACGCTTCCCGCGGTTGCCTGCTCCTGTTCAACCACCAGGGCCGAGCGCGGGATCACGATGGCTTTGCTCGCCACGCGTACCTCGATCTCGCCGCGGGCAAACATGCCGCTCCGCAGCTCTCCTCCGGGGTTCGTGATCTTAACGATGACCTTGATGGAACGGTTGTCGGATTCGACCATGGGGTTGATGGTCGACACGCTTCCTTCGAAGCGGCGCTCACCCCAGGTCGGCGTCGTGAACGCGGCCCGGTGCCCCGGAATGACACCGGACAGTTGATAGGACGGTACCAGACACTCGAGTTCCAGCCGGGCATTGTCAACCAGGCTGTAGATGGGCGACCCCGCTGTCAGCAGCGACCCCTTGTCGAGCTGCTTCCTGCGTACCTGGCCGTCGGCGGGAGCAAGGATACGACAATCCTTGAGCGCCTTCTCGGCGATGGTCACAGCGATGCGCGCCTGCTCGATCTGCGCTTGGGACAGCCGGGCCTGGGTCTCAGCCTCTTTCACGCCTGTGACAGCCGCCTGATGGTCCTTTTCCGTGATTCCCCCGGTGCGCAGCAGGTTATCCGCCCGCTCCTGCTCGAGCCGCGCATGATCCAAGGTAACCTGAATTCGATCCAGCCCGGCCTGGGCCACGGCGAGCACCGCCGCGGCCTGATCGTAGGCCAGCCGGTAGTTGATGGTATCGATCTCGGCCAGCAACTGGTCTTTGCGCACCGTATCGCCTTCTTCGAAATAAGTAGCAATCAGTTTGCCCGCAACCTCGGTCCTTATTTCCACGTTAAACTGGGAACGCAGGCTCCCGGAAATTGGAATCGTGACGGGCCAATCCATGACCGAAACCGGTGCCACCTTAACCGCCAACTCCGCTGCCGGCTCAGGACCAGGACTGTTCGCGCCCACCGCTTTCCCATTGCTGCCGCAGCGCCACTGGGTTGCTGCCATGAAGATGAGCAAGAAGACCTTAGGGCCCGTCAAAGAATAACGTTGGCACTTTGCTGCGGCCCCCAGGCCCGCTGGCAAGGCGCGAGCGACGAGCATACCCGGTGTGGTATGTAAGGAGCGAGCAACGCAACCAGCGGGCTTGCGGGCCGCAGCCCGTAAGGGCGCGGCGGTGGGTGGGCATCTGCGGCGTTGCCGCTCCTCGACGATGCGCACTGGCATCGCCTGCGTCGCGGCGCCTGGTATCTGCCCGCCCGGCGCTCGCGCCAAAGTGCAAACGTTATTCTTTGACAGGCCCTTAGCTGCGCGTTTTGTCATTGCCGTTTCTCCTCCCCATCCAGGATGGGCATCCCGGCCGCCAGCCTCAGCCGGCCTTTGGCCACTTGGTATTGATAGGTTGCATTGATCTCGGCATTGCGCGCGACGGTGAGCGCCGTCTGCGAATCGAAAACATCCAGGGTGGTCGCCGCACCGTACTGATAGTTCGCCTGCATCATCTCGAGCACTTTCTCGGCCTGAGATACGTTGAGACGCGCGGCCGCGATGGCCTCCGCCGACGACTGCAGATCGTCAGAGGCCGCCTTGATCTCGAGCTTGACGTTGTTCTCGAGTTGCGCCAGGTTTTGCTCCGCTGCGCGGCGTCTCGAATCGGCCTGCACTACCTGGCCAGCCTTGCGCCCTCCGTCGTAAAACGGGAGCTTGAAGTTGAAGGTGATATTCCAGCGGTTAAAATCCTGATTGAACAGGTTCTTGGGGTCCCGGATGTTATAGCCGTAGCGGCCCTCCATGTCCACCCTCAGCTTGTTATCCGCGCGGGCGAGTGATCCGAGCAATCGGGCCTCCTGAACCAGACGCCTGGCGACCAGAATTTCCGGCCTGACCTCGAGTGCCTGTGCCTGGAGCTCGGCTGCCGGAGGCAGAGCCCAGGGACGATACGCCAGATTGCCCTCGATCTGAGTTGGAGCGTCGAGGTCGGCAACGATCAGATTGTTAAGGGTGGCCCGCGCAAGACGAAGGGTGTTCTCCGCACGGATGCGCTCCGGCTCGGTGTTGGCCAGATTGACCTGGGATCGCAGGACATCGGTTTCAGTAGCGACTCCGAGTGCAAAACGGCTGCGCACCTGCTCGAGATGTTTTTCCCGTTGCCAGTAGGTCTCGCGCACCACTTCCAGATTGGCCTGCGCCAGCAATAGATCGTGGAAAGCCTGAAAAACTCTGAACGCGACACGCTGGCGCACTGCCTCGAGCGCCGCTTCCTTCTCGCGCTGTCCCTCCACGGCCAGCTTGATGGCAGTGCCGACTTTCCCCGCGGTATAAAGGGGCTGCGTAACCGTCAGTCCGACGTCAAACAGGTTGGCGCTCGTGGGCACCAGTGCCGACCGGAATTCGTCCGGGAGCTTGTCGAAACTGGCACTGTTGAGGATGCTGGGATCCCTCAGACGTAATCCATATCCCTGCAAGGTCACCTGTGGGTAAGCGTCGGCACGCACTTCGGTGATCTTTCCTTTCAGCTCCTCCAGCTGCTCGCGCGCAACCAGAACCTCGGGGTTGCGCTCCAGCGCAAGCCGGACGGCATCGGACAGCGTGAGGGTTGCCGGCGGAGACTGCCCGAGCGCCATCGAGGAGCCAAGAGCAGCCAGAATGGCCGAGGTGAAAAAACGCAAAACCAGTTTCATATCCCGATTCCTCTTTTTTACTATACCGATCGGTATAAGCCTTCATGGAGCCGCACAGCCTTGCAGCAGCAGGTCGACGCACTTTTCCGCGCGGCGGCGCGTGATCGTGGCCCGGCCCGTAAACAGGTACTCCAGCGTAGCGATGAGCTGCATCCCCATCAGTGACGTAGCCAGATCGCGGGCATTCCCACGCATGGTTCCGGCATCGATCCCCCCCTGCAGCACACCGGCGATCAAACGCCGCTGCTTCTCCATTTCCTTAACGTAATCGAAGAGCGGGTGCTGTTCGCCGGGCGAGAAAATCATGCGCAAGATGAACTTCGTGCGCATCGGATTTTCCTTGGTTGCCTGAAAGTCGGTTTGAACCATGCGCACAAGCCGTTCCCGCAATGTGCCGCGGCTCTGCGACGCGCTCAGCAACTGCTTCTGGTGGCTGCCGAAGGAGTCGATCATCAACTCCCGGTAGAGATGCTCTTTGCCGCGGAAATGGTAGTAGAGAACCGGCTTGGTCACGCCGGCGCCCGCACAGATCTCGCGCGTCGAGGCGCCGGCATAGCCCTTGCGGGCAAAAATCTCAATCGCAGCCGTCACAATCGCTTCGCGCCCTCCCCCCATACCATCCTCCATCAATGCAGAACCGACAACTTTACCGATCGGTCAAGAATAGTCAAGGGAAAACCCGAACGAACATGAGCCTGTCAGCAGGGGGCACAGCGAGCGTTTCCGGAAAAAGTAGTTTTGGATATTGGATTGCGGATTTTAGCTTTGGCAGGCGGAAAGGATTTCTTACCGCCAAGACTCCAAGGCTCCAAAAATATCAAACCTAAATTCGAGATTCGAATTTCTAAAATCTCGAATCTCGAATCTCGAATTTCTTAGCGTCTTGGCGTTAGATTTTGCTTGGGGCTAAGTTTTTTCACACGGTCTGACAGTGGATTTCTTTCCCCTCGACTGGAGTTCAAAATCCGCATTCCCAAATCCAAAATTCTATTTACGGATACCTATGGGAGGATGCTGCATCGGTGTTGGGCTCGGCGGCTGCTCGACCAGAATTTTCCCCGTCAGGATGAAATCAAGTGTGTCTGCCAGCTGCTGCTCGCTTTCGGCTGCCAGGACGAGTCCCCCCGCATCTTTAACCGGATCGAAAACCTCGGCGCCGATATCGAAAGCAATAAAATAAATCGCTGCGCGGCCCGAGTCGGGTTCTCCTGCGATCACCTTGGTTACATCCCCCGGCAGGTAGCCGATGTTATTTTCACCGTCGGTGATCACCAGAATGTGGCGATGCGAGAACCCGGTGGCGTCGAGATCGCGCTTGGCGGTGATCATGGCGTCGCCGATGGGCGTGGCACCTTCGGGTTGGATATTCTTGATGGCGCCCTGAGCGGCGGCGAGATCGAGGGGGCCGAGCCGGACGACCTCCCGGCAAGACGGCTGGCCCTTACGCGCGCTGAAATCATAAATGCCTACCAGAAGCTTTGTTTCGGGGTGCTTCTGCCCGAACGCGCTGAACTGCTGGAGAAGGTTGAGCAGAGCGTCCTGAGCCACCTTGATCTTGGGCTTCGGCTTTCTGTCCGCACCCTGCACAGCGTCTTTCATGCTGCCCGAAGTGTCGAGCAGGATGGCCGCCGCGATCCCTTCCTGGCGGGTCGCGGCAGTCGCGGGTTGCATCAGCCGTTCGATGGCATCCTGGTTGGCGGGCTTGATAAATACGGGCGCTTTGGAGGGAGACGGCGATGAACCACAACCTCCAGTCAATACAGCGAAAGCAAAAGCTGCCGCTATCGCGGTACTTCTGAAAAAGCTCATGCTGATTCCTCCTGCAAATGCATGCTATGCTGGGAATGCTGAGTGACGAGTCGTTCACTCAGTACTCCGTACTCATAACTATTTCTGTTCTGGCGGATAAACGCCGATCTCCACCCTGCGGTTCAGCGCCTGGTTGTTGGGGTCGTTTGGATCGGCAGGAACATCCGAGCCTTTCCCGACCACACTGAACTTGTTGGGATCAAACTTGAACTTGTCGATCAATGCACGCTTGATGGCCTCCGCCCGGTCGAGGCTGAGCTGGCGCACGGCTTCGACGTTGGCGCGGCCCTTCAGGCTCGAATCGCAGTGGCCCTCGATGACAATGACCGCCCGCGCGAACTGGCCGGCCAAGCGCGCCACACGTTCAAGGGTAGCGTCAACGTTCGGGTCGTAAAGTTTCCCGGCAACCGGGTTGTTGAGGTCGTCGCGCGCCGGTTCATATGGGTTAGCCGAATTGGGGTAGAAATTGATCCGGATGGTTTGGGTCAGGATCGGGGCTTCCGCCGTCGTCTTTCTGAAGCTGGATGGAGTGAAAGATGCAATACTTTCATCTTTCTGGTTGGCGAAAAGTCCTTTCTTCTGGAGCGTCTGAACGAAGGAAAAATCCATGACCTGGTCGAACTGTACGGGGGCATCGATGCGTCCAAGTTCGCGATAGATAAAGCTGGCATCTTTCCAGGTGCGCTCGAAGTTGGTCATATTCGAGGAATTGAGGAAAAACTGCGCGTTTTCCGCAAAGTTCGTCGAATGGAAATCGTTGCGCATCCCCATGACGTCTTCCTGCTTCATGCCAAAAGCATCGGCCATCCACTTGCATGCCGGCGCGGGCTTATCCTTGACCATGTCCATGCCTTCAAAGATGCCGGCGACCAGTCCCTCGACGACCTCAGGGTGGTCGTGCACGAAATCGGCGCGGATGGCATAGACATCGGCAATGAGTTTGTTGCTGTCGCGCGTGCTCGAGAGGATGCGCGTCCCGGCGACCTTCTCCGGAATATTGTAGATGTCCGGCGCCCAAGAGACGCAGGCATCGACCTTCTTGTCGGCGACGAAGGCGGCCGCGGCTTCAAAGGCGGTAGCGGTGTATTTCATCTTGACGTCCTTCAGGCTGATCCCGGCCGACACCAACAAGGACGTCAGGTAGTATTCGCTGGGCGAGTTCTGCGCGAGGGCAATGGATTTACCCCGCAGGTCTCCAACCGATTTGATGGAGCTGCGCACGACGATGCCGTCGCCGCCGCTCGACCAGTCGATCTGCTGCACCACGCGTGGGGCGGTGCGTGAATCCAGGATCAACTGCGGCGCCATGAGCACGATCATGTCCGCCGTTCCCCACAGGGTGTGCACCTTACCGGCGGCAAAGGCGTCCCGCGCGGACACCGGATCATCCATCAGGTCCATCTGGACACGAAAGCCATACTTCTTGGCGAAGACGCTGTCAGAATTCGGCTTGGTGCCCCCGTTGGCAGCGATGACCGGAAGCCAGCCGGCCCAGACGTTATAGGTAAAGTGCAGGATCTTTTCGTTTGGGTCCCACTGATACTGGCTTACGCCTTTGACGGCCGGCAGCCGGTCCGCGGGGACATACTTGTATTCTTTCACCGTGGTGACGCCGGTCGTGTCCGGAGCCTCGGTTTCCGGAGGACCCGATGAGAATAAGCCTCCCACGCCCGACTTTCCGCCCAGGCCTTTTCGAAACACAATGTAGCCACCGGCGCCGACCAGGCCGAGAATGAGAGCGATCGATATAATCTTGCCCAAAGGGGTCAAGCGGGCACCTTGATCAGCCATATGCTTTCTCCTTTTTGAAGATGAACACTCCCGTACAATTGTCGTCGTCCTGGCGACAGAGTCGGTTTTTCACAGTAACCGCCGAGACGCCGGGATGCCGTGCTTAAAAACAGGCCGCTAGGTACCGGACGGACCGGTGCCCTGCGCAGGTCCGATCTCCTTCGCAGCGGCCGGGGATTCGGTCGCCGGCGGAGCCTGTATCCCCTGGCTGGCTAGAAATTCCGCGAGCGCCGTCTGTTCGAGCGCCTTGCGCTCGCTCTCCTTTTCCTGAATCTTATCCATGTCGACGAGGTCTTTGGCCACGCGCGCCTTCCCTGCCGACACTTCATATCGCTTCGACAGAACCTCTTCGACGGTCTTCATGGTATCGCCCAGGTCGCCCACCTTGAAGGCGGCGTTGCCCAAGGCCGCTGCCGCCTCCGCCTCCGCTTCCTTGATCTTCACCTGGGATAGCTGCTTTTCAAGGCCGCGTATTTTGTCCTCGAATTCCTTCTGGACGATTCTTGCCTGGCGCAGATTGCCTTGGTATGCAGTTTCAGTCTCCGCCAGCTCGTTGGTATCGGTCGTCAGGTCGGCCTTCAGCTCCTGCAGTTCTCGCGCCAGGCTGCCGGCCAATTCCATGTTCCCTGCCTGGTGGTTGGCCAGTATGCGGCGTTCGAGATCCTGTGCACGCGCCGTCTTACCCTTGATCTGGATCTTCAGCCGTTCCGCAACTCCTGCCATGCGGGCAAGTGCAAGGTTGTACTGCGCAATCTTGTCGCGAAACTCCTGGCGCGCAGCTTCCATCAGCGCCTCAGGGTTACGCTCCTCAATACCACTGATGAACAGCCCAAAGAAACCCCTAAACAGCCTGCCGATCCGTGCAAACATGGCCATCTTGATCTCCCTTCGCTTGTCGGAGACATCAACTTCGCAAAGAAGGTACGTCAGTGCTCAGATATCCGTTGACAATTCTAATGCAACCCGGCCCAATGACGTATGACGAATTACACATTACGAAATCAAAGGCGGGAATACCGATCGTTGATAACCAATCGTCCTACTCGTCATTTCATAGGAAACATCCCCGCAAATCTCTCTAGCAGCCGGTGAGTCTCCCCCCTCGGAGCGAGTGGCCTCAGAAGGCTTCCCCGAGGGAGGCATCGGAGGGCCCCAGCCCTGAAAGGGCGCCGCAGATCAGCCCAGGGCGTAAGCCCTGGGAATGTGCGCCCACGTTAAACAGCCCTGAAGGGGCGGCGCAGGCTGCTTCGCCCCTTCAGGGCTCCATCGCGCACTCCCGTTGTTCCCAGGGCTCACGCCCTGGGCTTTGCTGTTGCGCCCCTTCAGGGCGCGACTTCGAATCCATCCAAACGCTCGCATGATCCGACGCCATTCTGAATTCTCTACCTCACCCGTGCAGCATGGCTTGTTCGCGTCTCACCGCCAGAGGCCGTGATCTTCCTTAACCGAATTATCCTAGTCATCATTCGTCATTCGTCATTCGGCCAGCTCGTCGGTGGTGATGACCGGGCGATCGGTCAAGTATCCAATGGCCGCGGCCAAGTCACGTTCATAAGCTCGTTTGCGCCGGCGCCACTCACGCAGCTTATCCTGATCGAGGGGTATACGTTCCGCAAGTCGCGCGCGTTCGGTCTGAAGAGCCTGGATCTTGGCATCGAGCTCGGCAATCTGGTGTTCCGCCATCGCCATATGATCCTCCACCTTTCTGCGCACGAAGACCTCGAACGCGTCCAAAGCCTGGTCCTGCGCCATGGCTTCCTTCACAAGGTCCTCCGGATGGACTCGCTCGGAGTTCAGCAGGCTCAGCAAAGTCCGTTGAGCGAGGGCACGTTCCTGGCTCTTATAAGGTTCCGCGCGCAGGAGCGCTTCCAGGCGCGCCACATTCCATCCATGTGCCGGAGCCGTCACACCCGCGGCTTCGAAAATCTTTTCGTAGGGCACGGAGAGTTCCGCCGGCAGATCCGCGAGCGTTCGCACCGCCTCCGAGCGGATCTCCGACTTCAGCTCGTCGAGGGTGACGGTCCTGGTCGCCACCTTTACGGCTTCTCCGCCCGTAGCCTTAGAGGGCGCCTCCAGAATGCCGAGGCGGCCGCCTACCGTCTGCAAGAGATCCAGGAAACTCATCTCCTAAATAAACCTCCGTAGCTCATCGATCCGCGTCTCCAGCTCTTCAGGCGTCATCCGGCGAAACCGGTCGGGCAGAAAACGGGCATCGGTGCATTCCTTCACCGCAACCAGGTCCATGTATTCGAGCTTGCGCGTATGAGCGCTCGGACGGACCTCTGTCAACACCTGTCCGAGTACCTCCTTGAGCGCCGGAGCGGGGTCGGCAGCAAGGGCGTGGATGCGCAGTGCGCGCACCAGTATCCCCTCGATTTCATTACCGCCGAGCACCAGACCCTCAGGCACCACAGGCAGGTCCGCATCCTCTAGCGGCACTTTTAATTTACGGGCAACAGAAAGCAACAGATCGCGCATCTCGGCAGGAGTCTGAGGCGGGAACAGTGGAATGTGCACGTCGAGCCGTCCCTGACGTTTCAGGTCCACTTCCAGCAAGTCGGGACGCGAAGTTGCAAAAACCCAGATAATGCGGCCGCGGTTGCGCGTCTCGGACATCTCCTTGGCAAGCATGGCGTAGACGCGCCCCGACAAACCCCCGTCGGTATCGCCCCCCTCGCGCTTACCCGCGGCCTGATCGGCTTCATCGACGAAAACGACAACCTGCCCGAGCGCGTGCAGCACGGAGAAGATTTTTTCGAGGTTGGACTCGGTTGCGCCTACCCAGCGGTCGCGGAAGTTTTTGAGCACTACGCAAGGGATCCCGAGTTCGCCTGCCCAGCATTGGATCAGGAACGTCTTGCCGGTGCCTATGCGTCCGGTTATCAGATAACCCATCGGCAGGGCATTCAAAATGCCGCGCCGCAGCAACTGGGTGTCTTCCCGCAACCATGCCTTCACGGCATCAAGGCCCGCGAGGTTCTCGAGAGTGAATGGGGATTCGAGAAACTCGAGCAATCCCTGGCACTCGCGCTCGATCATGTCCTTTTTCGTCAGTGTCAGCCATTGGGCCGTGATCGGGCGGTCATTCTTAACCGCGAGTGACAGGAGCGTGCGCGCCCCCACCCGGCTCAGCCCGGTCAGGCGCCGGCCGAGCGCATCGAGGGGGACCTCGCAGTGGACGGGAAGCTCGGGGAGCGACGTGGCGATCAAGGCGCCGACATAATCCGACATCTCCTCTTCACTCGGCAACGGGATGCGCAGCGATGCCGCGTGAGGGTTCTCCACCACCAACTCGTTGAGATCGTGCAATCCTTCAACCAGCAATACCGTGACGATATTCGACTGCAGGACGGCAGGATCGTTAGCCCACCCGAGGACTTTGACAACGTTGGCGCTGAAGGCGCCTCCCAACTGGATAGCATCGCCCCGAG
>Ga0187878_1003538_pt1 | contig 12811 bp, 9 predicted proteins | sample June2016WEW_17_1_FD_132979 | JGI IMG/M metagenome (GOLD analysis project Ga0187878, IMG submission 132979) | Peatland microbial communities from SPRUCE experiment site at the Marcell Experimental Forest, Minnesota, USA - June2016WEW_17_150 | ecosystem: Environmental > Terrestrial > Soil >...
GACACAGAGAAGCACAAGGATAAAAAACAATTGTCATTCCCGCCCGTCTACGCCGGGTAAACTCCGGCAGCCTGCCCCCCGAAGCGAAGCAGCTTGCCCATCCTCAGGAGGGTAGGAGGGGGAATCCATTTCTCTTTTGCCACCCACCAGAGGTTAGGGCAGGCAAAGACACTAAGGCACAAAGTAAAAAAAATACATAACCCCACCCTTTAGGGTGGGGAGGGAGAAACATACAAACGATATCGGGCTCTTGCCCTAGCCTTGGCGGGTTAGCCCTGAAGAATAAGCACGTGCCACAGATTGCACAGATTACAATTAGTCTTTGCGAGCGTAGCGTGGCAATCCGCCGCGGCGGACTGACACAGTGAAGGTAGAATGAAAGGGTATGTCTCTCTTGCTGCCCGCCGAAGTGAAGCGCAGGAGGGTCATTCCCGTCTTGAGCAGCCTGCCCACCTCCGGGTGGGAAGCCGAAGGGGCAGGAATCCAGTCTTTTAGCACAAAGTATACTAAGGATACGCAAAGGAAAACCCCGCTGTTTTTAATAACTGACATTGATATCAAGCGGGCAGAGTTACATTATGCGATGTGTAAGGTATATAAAGGTCAAAAGGAAACACCTGACCTAACGTTGAAAAGACTTTCTTTTCCATACTACTTCTCCAAGCCTTCTAAACCTGGATACATTCAACCTTCGTCTATTTCTTTCAAAATTATTTTCGACCGTTTGCTTATCCAATTTATAAATAATTGTGGGCTGAAATGATTTATCTAACTCTAAAAAAAGACAATATAAGAAATTGATATTCTTAAAAGTAATTTTGTTCGGTGGGTCAGGTTCTACTAATGCTTTTATTTCAACTTTATTTCCCTCATTATCTATTGCATCATAACCGGATTCAATTGTTGTGTCCGCTAATCTAAGCCTCATGATTTTGCTGACATAATATTCACCAACATCTCCAACTAGATTTTTTGAACGAATTATGCCCTTTTCTTTTAGCTTTTTTAATTCCTCTGAAATAATTTTCAGGGATACTTCAGGTTTGAATTCATCATTCATGTATTAATCTTATGTACAATTTATGAATCAATATATTAAATAAATTGAAAGGGTATTATTAATAAAAGGAAGGTAAATAATTGAATTAAATCAACTGTTTGATAGTACCAAATAAGATCGGTAATTTATCTTCAATCACCCTAAATCCTGTACCATGATTTCTGACCGAGTTATTGGATCTTAAATGCATCCTCAGGTCAATACAAATAAATCCTTTATTAAAAGAATTCAAGAATTTCTCAGGAGTTGGATTAGTTAAAATAACTGCACTATTAAAATGAAAGTATTCCTTGTTATCAATAATTTTAGATTCTGCAATCACAAATAATAATCTTTCCAGTTTATTCATAAACTTTCCAACAATAGTATAAACGCTCCATTTTGCTAATACTTTTTTACTATCGGAATGTAATAGATTTATTGTTTGTTTACTCCGATTCACCTTAAGTGTTAAACCCTGAGTATTAGTTTCGTTTACTTTTACCATATTATAAAAAGCTTTTCTTCCGATTTTATTATCATAATAACCGTAATTTTCAATAAATTCTCGTTGACTTATTAACCAAGCCCCTTTATTAAAAGTGAACAAAGTTATTAATGTATTCGTATTTTTTCTAGTAGCTTTCAATTCAACTCTACCGCCTAAATCAGGGATTGAAATGTTATTTTCCTTTAAATTTAATTCCTGTTCTAAGGTATGTCCTATACCCGTTGGACCTTTCCTTCGACTTGCAACAAAATCCTTACTTTTTAAATCAATTAATAACTTTTGTATTTGTTTAAGATTCATATATTAATCCTTTTTGCAGATTACAATATATTCATTTTTCATTGTTGGCGATTTCTTACCTTTAATATTTGATGGAGAATTCTTAGAGGGCATTCTTTTATTAGGAATATTTCTTATCTCAGTTTTGACATGCATAAATCCATTTTCAATAAAAAAGTCTTTTGTTATTTCACTTGTTGGTATTTGTATTCCTTTAACTGTCCTGTTACCGATTACATAACATGCATATCCACCTTTTTTGATTTTTTTTGACACGTTATCAACAGACTTTTTATAGTCATAAAAGAAAGAAATAACATCTTTACTTCTTTCTGTATCAATTTCCTTTATGTGTCTTATAGTATTTTTTAAGTGTATGCTACATGAATTTATTTCGACATTGTTTCTTTTACCACCCATCATTTCATTATCTAATTGATTTGCATTCTCATACCCCATCCACTGATTTGAAAGTCTAGAAAACTGACCATAAGCAACTGTTGTTCTGGAATCACCATAAGGTGGTGATGTTATTACTAGATCGGCTGAATGATCTTCAATAATATTATTCGGGATTTCCTTAACTGTATTTAATGTATAAATACGTGTGTATGAGCCGTTAGATTTGTCACTTAAGTATTGCATCATCCCCTTTTTATTTCTGAACAATTTTGAGTCCATTGTATTAAATACATCAACTTTGAATTTCATAATCTGTTCTTTATTCATTCTAACTAGTTTAAATTCACTATTTTTAGTCCATGAACAATCTCTGATGGTTTCACTAAAAGCTACTAAAAAGAAGTTTCTAATATTTTCTTCTTCAATTCTATCGATGTATTGTTTTATCTGTGCAAGATTTGCTTGTATTGATTTTTCAAACCAAAAATCGATATTCTTAAAAGTGGGTAAAACAATAGATATTTCATCTATCATATTATGTTTAACGTGAAAAATGAATGTGTTATAATCTTTCAAATATAGGTTAAGAGTTTGTAAACTAATCGGAGTAGTTTTTGCTTTAGCTACCAAGCAAGCTAAAGGATTAATATCAATACCAATACTATCAATATTATTCAAATTTGCTTCTACTAAAGATGTACCCGTTCCGCAGTAGGGATCAAAAAGCAATTTTGTTTTTTTACCATACTCGTTAATTATTCTTCTAGCTACTTGAGGTATCATCATAGCAGGGTATGTATGAAAACAGTGTGTAAATTCCTTAGTATTTTGGTTTTTAAAATCCCAGGAAGTATCTATCTCTTTACCCATTTAATATTAAACTTGTACAAAGATACATGTTTCAATTTTTTATTAAAATATCCTTACTGATATTATTTTATATTAAATAACGTTGCATTTAGTTATGTTGATAGAATAATTACGGCAAATTTCAATGTTCTCAATCAAATCTACCTACTCTTGTGAGAGCTTTGGTTACAACTTCATCTAGAGTATCAGGAAGCAGAGTTTCTGTCTGTTTTTCCCTTTGTGTTTCCTTTGAGTACTTTGCAGTAAATCTAATCTGGATTCCCGCATGCGCGGGATTCCCCCACCTACCAGTCAGAGATCGGGCTGGCTGCTAACGCTTCGGCAGTCTATCCGCTTCAAGCGGGGGCAGGCTATCTGTGAATCTGTGGTAAATACAGTATTCCTCTACGATCGGTTTATAACCTGTGGGCGACTTCCAACAATAGGAATTTCTTATTACATCAATTGCAAAATGTAATCCTTTTGTAGCATTCTATTTGTATGCTTAATTAATCCTCGGCACTAATACTCCAAAACCTTAAGTATATTACCCTCTTTTACATAATACTGGTTACATAACTTTAGATTTTTGAAGAAAAATGCCAATTATTGAAGTTTTTAAATCCTTAAGGCATAATATAGTATTAAAAGAATTAAATAAAAGAATATTAATATATAATAACATTATGTTAATATAGAATTTAATATTTAATACTTAATTTATTATCTTTAGGCACTTCGAAATAACTTGACAAATAACTTATTATAGTTTATATTGTGAGCAAGAAATTTAAGGAGAACGAAAATGTCTGAAAAAGCAATTAAAATTAGAACTATCACAGCTCCCCCGATGAAAAATTTGGAGGATACGATAGGATACGCCAAAACACTTTATAGTCAATATTCACATAACAAATTTTCTAAAACGGAAATAGCAAGTGTACTAAATTTTTCAGCTAATTCAGGTGGATTCAGCTATGTGTTTTCAGCATTAAGAGCTTTCGGTCTAATAATTCCAGATAGAGACGGTTTTAAAGTTTCGGATTTGTTCAAGAAGATCAATCTATCAGAAAGGGACTCACAAGAATTTAAGAAATATACTTGGGAAGCAGTAAATATACCAACACTATATGCTGATTACATAAACGAATTCAAGCCAAAACTCCCACCTGAACACATCATCGCACAGAGATTAGAACTAAATAAAAAAATGAGCCCTCGTGCGGCTAATGCTGTAGCTAAGATTTTTGAAGATTCCATCAGATTTACAGGACTTTTGGATACAAATAATAATATATTACCAATCCGCGATTCGCAAACACCTATAATCGATAGTGGATCTGGTAGTTATCAAAGTGGGAGTTCAGATAACATAGCTGAAAGTCGTACAGATGAAGGGATAAAACAAGAAAGTAGTTCCACAAGTAATTTGAATCTTCAAATTCCTTTATCTAATGATAGAATTGTTAAGATTATTTATCCCTTTGATTTAACCGATGAAGAGGCACAAAAAATTGCAAAGGTTCTTAGTGCAATAGCAGGATGATGTGTAGCATATCAATATGTTTTAAAACTTGGTACTGAGAGTTAAGGTCCAAACTTAACACTCAAAGGAATAAAAGCATATGGGTGGGCTTCCAAAACCCACCCCGATATGTTACCGACTTTATTGTTATAACAACAAATTAGTAATAAAATAAAAAAATAAAGATTAACTATCTATACTAAAATATAGATTGAAGGATTAATTTTATTGTTAAATTAAAAAACTCTATAATATAAATCTAAGCCCTCCGTATATTCCCGGAAAATAAGTTTTACTGCCTGAGGTAAATATAAAATGCAAGTCCGTCTTGATCAAAAATAGGATCTTATCGGTAAACTGCATATTTCCGCCAATTCCCGCTTTTATACCGAAACTGCCTTTAAAATGTGTATAGTTATTAGTAACCGCAGAAGTATAATAATATATATAATCCCCGATCCCTGCTTCAACAAAGAAAATTTCAGGAGCATTGCCCAGATATGATCTTGCTCCGGCACCCACTTCAATATATCCTGCGTGTCCGCTGTAATTTACATCTTGATATTTTAAAAAATCGAATTGCGAGTTGAAGAAAAATGCGTAGTGGTGGATAGGATGATATGAAATTTCAAATCCTGCAGCGATGGAAGTATTAAAATTATTGCCAAAATCACCCATAGGAATTATTAAACCGCCAATTACACTTAATGACCAGAAAGGAATTTTTCTTAGTGTATCTATTCGCACAGTGTTCTGTGCATATAAAGAATTACAAATAAATATCAGAAAAACCGTAACTATATATAATTTTTTCATTCCTGTTTTATAAAACTTGAACAAATATAATATTACAAATAGCAAAGAGCAAAGAACAAAGAGTCATCCCCCTTTGAAGGGGGTAGGGGGGATGTCATTACATAACTCCCCTCGCTTCGCTCTTCCCCCCTTTAATTAAAGAAGGGATTAAGGGGGGTTTTGTAACTCATTTATTTTCATTTCTATTTTTTCTTTCACACCGTTCATATCCTTGTATATTTCTTCGTTAGTAAATCGTATGAAGTTAATGTACATATTTTCAATTTCAGACTGTCGGTTCTTATCGTATTCCAGTTCGTCATCGGTAATATGAGTTGCACCATCGACTTCAACGGCAAGTCTTAATTCGGGACAATAAAAATCCAGCACATAAGGACCAATACTATACTGCCTTCTGAATTTGTGACCAAGTACTTGCTTGCCTTTTAAATGCAACCATAGATAAACTTCGGCTTTGGTCATTTCCCTGCGGAGTTTTTTTCTTTTTTCTCTCTCTTTAGTTTGATTATAAATCTTTGTCATATTCTTTCTTCCACCTCCCCGTCACGCTTTAAGGCGTGACACCCCTCCTTATTAAGGAGGGGATTTATTCGTCTCCCCCTTGATAAGGGGGAGTCCCGTCGCAGACGGGATAGGGGTTATTCCTAAGCTGTCTTCTTTTCTCTTTTTCCGAAATCTTATTATAAATCTTTGTCATATTGATTTCCTTCACCCCATAACCCCCCTTCGCTTCGCTCTTCCCCCTTTAATTAAAGGGGGGACTAAGGGGGGGTTTTGTATTACCTCTGGTAGATCACTTTTCCTTTTTTAATCACATTGACAACCGGGTTGATGCCAAGGTGATAAAATAAATGCCTGTAGTCGGGCATATCGAGAACAACCAGGTCTGCCTGTTTCCCTACTTCAATGCTTCCCACCCTGCCGGATATCCCGAGCGAGGCGGCTGCATTGACGGTAACGGCATTTATCGCTTCTTCGATGTTCATGTTCATTTCATGAACGGCAAGGCTCATGATGAATTGAATGTTCTCCGTCATACAGGTTCCGGGGTTAAAATCGGTAGCCAGCGCAACGGGGACGGAATTATCTATAAGCTCCCTTGCGGGCGGATACTGCATTTTCAAAAAATATGATGCGCCCGGAAGCAGGCACGCAATGATACCGGCGCCCTTCAGCTTTGCAATCTCTTCTTTGTTCAATGTTTCAAGATGGTCAACCGCTATAGCTTTGGTTTTCAACGCAACATCTATTCCCCCGATAGAATGGAACTGGTTCGTATGGAACCTCGGGATAAGTCCGAATTTAATTCCCTGGCGTAAAATTTTCTCCGTTTCCTCCGCCGTAAAATAATTTTTTTCACAGAAGACATCGATAAATTCGGCAAGCTTATGTTTAGCAATCCGCGGGAGCATTTCGTAAAGTATCTCCTCTATATATTCTTCTTTGGTCCTGTCCTTCGGAACCGCATGGGCTCCGAGGAAGGACGGGAATATTTCAACAGCGCATGTTTTTCTTAAAGCATAAATAACCTCGAGCATTTTTATTTCATTCTCCGTGTCAAGCCCGTAACCGGATTTTGCTTCCATCGTTGTGACACCGAAGCGGACAAAGTTCTTTATGCGTTTCATGGCAAGCTCGAACAGCTCTCTTTTACTGCTTTTCCTGACCGCATCGACGGTATTAATTATTCCGCCGCCGGAGGCAGCTATCTCTTCGTACGTCTTTCCCGCCACACGCATGGAGTATTCGTTCGTCCTATCCCCCGCGAATACGAGATGTGTATGTGAATCGATGAAACCGGGCATAACCACCATATCGCCTGCATAAACCTTTCTTATTCTGCTTTTCACTATCTTAGCGGGCACATCCTTCCCGATATATTTTATAATCCCGTTCCTTATATATATGTGCGAATCCTCTATAAGCCCGATATCGGACTGCTCTTTGCCTGCCTTAAATCTTTTCCCTTTCGACGCGCAGGTAACGATCTGTGATGCATTTTGTATTAATAGATCCATAATTAAATATTAATTATACGATTATTATACAAATATATATTTTTGAAAAATGAGATAATAAGAAGAAGCGGGATATACTGTATAAAACCCGTCAGATCATAATCGTACGGGAGTGCAGGCATTCTCAGTTTCTGTTCAGTCAACCTATTGCATTATTATTAAATTTTTTTATATTGAGTGTTTTATTAATTTACGGTAAACAAGATGGACCACTTTTATATCAAAGAGAACAAGCTGTATGCAGAGAATTTCCCTGTCGAAGAGCTGGCAAAGGAATACGGGACACCGCTCTATATCTACAGTAAAAACCAGATACTTAAGAATTACAGGGAAATAAACCAGCCGCTGGTGAATTCCCGCCTGGATTTCCTAAACTGTTATGCCATAAAGGCAAACCATTAAAAGCGTCCTCAAGGTTTTTGGTGACTTCCCGGTCGATTTTCCATATTCAAAATGGATGGTTTATAAAATCGACAAGTTTTTAGATCAAGTCAAAGAAAAAGGTAGCCTCAATTTTTCTTTGAAAGTTTAAAGGCAAGTATTAAAGGAAGTTCATATATTTATATCAAAAAAAGTATTTGAGAATCATTAACTATTAAGAGTAAAAGAACTAGAAAATGCTTTAACATCAAACTTTTTCCTCCAGTCTCTCATTAGTTAAGTAAGTAACAACTATCGTTACCTGTTCAGGAAACAGAAGATTAATATTTCGAACATAACAGCCTCACAAAAACCGAACTAAGATAGAATCCGGTTTTTTCTGTTACTGATTGTAAGATCAATAAAATTTATGTTTATTCCCCTCCTGTTATAGTCTTCAATATCAAGCCGTGCTCACCTGCTATAAAACCATAATCTTTATCAATAAAATTTACTGTGTTGAGATATCCACAATTTCCAGATTCCAGTTTCTTCCAGGTTTGACCACCATCAATTGTTTTTATAATGGCACCCTCATGTACATCTGAATCTCCTACGGCAAATCCGATATTTTCATCAAGAAAATAAAAGCACCTGATCCAAACATTAGTTCCGGTTGCAGTTCTAACCCAGGTTGTTCCACCATCTGTTGTTTTTAAATAAAAACATTCTTTATATCCAAAATTATTCAATGAGATAAAACCCGTTTCTTTATTAACAAAAAAAACCGATTCCAAACTTTCTTCGGTTCCCGAATTTTGTGAAATCCATGTATCACCAAAATCAGTGGATTTAATTATCCAACCCTTTGTACCAACAGCAAAGATTACACCATCAGGAGAGTTACAGAGACTTAAAAGCATATCTCCGGCACCCGGATCACAGAAAGACCATGTTAAACCCCCATCCGAAGTCCTAATTATTCTAGCCCCCACAGATAAATCGTTCCCTACCGCATATCCGAGCGTTTTATTTAAAAAGATAATTTTTTCAAACCCCTTTGCATAATAAAAAGCACTCTGAACCCAGTTTTTTCCACCATCATTGGTTTTAAAAATCTTTGTTCCTGCCGAGAAAGGATCCGAACCAACAATAAATGCTGTATTCTCATCAATTACGGATATGGAACGAAAATCAATCATTTTATCCGTATTTTGCGAAACCCAATTAGATCCGCCATTTTCAGTTTTAATTATAATTCCATAACCAACCGCCCCGGAGTAACCAACAGCATATCCGATATCTTTATTTATGAATTGGCAGGAATTAATATCACCGCCATTTACAATGTATTTATAGACCCAGGGTGTCTGGGCGAATGAATAATAAGAAGCAATGCTAAGGAAAACAAGATTTCGTAAAAGTAATCTCATATTATTTAAAGATTAATAATTAGAAAATATCCCATAATTTTTAATTTTAACAAATATATTATTAAAAATAATGAATATCTGTTCAAAATTATTCTTGACTTAATCTAAAATTATATTATATTGTTTACTCTTTTATACCAATTAATTTATGATGCATCATTTTTATATTAAAGATAACCGTTTATACGCTGAAAATTTTCCGGTCGAAGAGCTGGCAAAGGAATACGGGACTCCGCTCTATATCTACAGTAAAAACCAGATACTTAAGAATTACAGGGAAATAAACCAGCCGCTGGTGAATTCCCGCCTGGATTTCCTCAATTGCTACGCTATAAAAGCGAACTCGAATCCCGAGATATTGAAAATACTTTCGGAAGAAGGAGCGGGCGCAGAGATAGCATCGGGAGGAGAATTGTACCTTGCACTTAAGTTCGGTTACCTGCGGAATAAAATTACATATACGGGCGTCGGCAAGACCGATGAAGAAATAAAATACGCACTAAAGGAAAATATATTTAATTTCACGGTGGAGTCGCTTCAGGAAATAAAAGTGATCTCCGGAATAGCACACAGCATGAGCCTCATTGCCAGGATATCAATACGTGTTAATCCAGATATCAATGCAAATACTCACCCGTACATAACTACCGGGATGAAAGAAAATAAGTTCGGCATCGACAGCAAGGAAATACTAAACGTTTTTGCCGAAGCGAATAAGCTTCCGTCAATAGACATTATCGGCATCCACTCGCACATCGGCTCGCAGATAACAGAGGTTGAGCCGTATATAGAAGCGGTCGAATACATTGAAGGACTTTTGAAGAAGCTTGAATCCATGGGTATCAATATCCGGTACATAAATTTCGGCGGCGGATTCGGAGTCAGGTATAAGAACATGCTGAGGCACAGGTACATATCCATCGAGGAAGATGAGAACGAATCATATGCAGAGCCCGGCGATTATGTCCAGGCGGTAATAAAGCTTCTCTCGGGTTATGAGAAGAAGATAGTTATCGAACCGGGGCGTTCTCTTGTGGCTAACGCAGGGATACTGGCGGGCAAAGTGCTGTACACGAAACAGGGTGAAACCAAAAAATTCATTATCACCGATACAGGCATGAACGACCTCATGAGACCCTGCCTGTACAATGCATACCACCAGGTAATACCGCTGGAGCTGAAAGATACAGGGTATGAAACAGCGGATGTTGTTGGTCCCGTCTGCGAAACTGCGGACTTCCTCGCAACGGGCAGGAAACTGCAGAAATTGGAACGCGGTGATATGTTCGCAGTGATGACAGCAGGCGCTTACGGGTACTCACTTTCTTCGAACTACAATGCACGCCTGCGTCCCGCAGAGGTTCTTGTTGATGGCGATAAGGTACAGCTGATACGTGAGAGAGAAAAAGTAGAAGAACTTCATTATTAAAATATAAATAATGGTTTCCGAACGGGCGAGAAAAAAAATTTTTGTTCACATAAATAAATACTTCTCTATATTATCCATTATCCTTGCATTTACCTCCGGTACAATATATTCACAGGGAGTTTCGTTGGATTATATTTTTCAGGATACAAACATAGTCAACCCGCGCCCTTCACTTAAATCCGTTTCAACTATTTCACACAAGATATACTACTATGCAGACGATGATTATAACGGCTCTTTGAGCCTGTTCGATTACGATTATCTTTCGGGAGTTACGTTTAAGTATTCCGACACCGCGGATACACCCTCCGAGTTCACCATACTTGAGAACGGCGATGCAATGTCTATAATAAGAGGCGATATATATATATCAAAAAATTTCACTGCCACAAGATATTTTTCGAAGGATGTACAGATAACGAATACTGATGCTTATGAATACTCGCCAATGGTCAGGGATAATTATCTCATATACAGGAGAGCGGGAAATTATTTCATGACCATGCTCGATCCTGTTTCGAAACCGGAGCTGCAATTAACTAAAGATGAATCGGATTCAATTTCCTACCAGATAATGGCAATATCCGGTGAGTTCGGCACTTCACCGGGAGAAGGGATAAGACTGCTTTTTGCAAGGTATGACAACACCCCGAAGAAAGAGCTTATCTTTCCGGATTATACCGGTGATTTTGTGCGGATTGAGAGAGAAAAACGCGGTACTTCCCAGGTAAAACTGCTCGAATATGATATCCACCCCATCAGGAAAGGTAATGATACCTTGACCATCATTTCATCCGTGATCAGGTATCCTGACAGCACCCGTTTATTCACCCAATATACCAGCTACTCACCTGACTCAAAGACCCTGGTACTGGATGCCGAAAACGCCGGGAGGAACACAAGAAAGTTATTCAGTTATGATATCATAACTAAATCGGTGAAGGAGATCTATTCCGAATCGTATGACGGGTGGTTCGAAAGGCACGGGAATGCAACGAGATTTATTGATTCCGCAAGATTTATTTTCGAATCGGAGGTATCTGGATATAACGGTTTATATACTCTCAATAGCGACGGCACGGGGCTTAATAAAATTGCAGGCGGTAATTATACGATACTCGAATCGGTCATAGACGGAAAAAATAAACAGGTATATTACATAGCCAACACGGATAATCCTGCGGAATACGGCATTTATAAAACCGACCTGTCTGGAAAGAACACTCCTGAAAAGCTTACCGCTCTCAAAGGCGACTACCAGGATATGGTTATCTCACGTGACGGCAATTATTTGTTCTATGAACACTCTTATATAGATAAACCCAACGAACTGTACTGCCTCGATATTTCCGGCGGAAAAGAAATACAGGCAACGAATACCATCTCACCGAAATTTACCTCGATCGACTGGACGATACCCGAACAAATAAGTTTTACCAATCAGGAAGACGGACAGCAGGTGTATGCATTCCTGTACAAACCGGAGAATTTTTCAACGAAGAAAAAATACCCGCTCATATGTTTTGTACACGGTTCAGGTTATCTGCAGGAAGTAACGGAGGGTTATAGTACCTACGGCGATAATTTCATGGTGAACACTTACCTTGTTCAAAATGGTTACCTTGTTCTCGATGTGGATTACAGGGGCAGTGCGGGTTACGGCAGGGATTTCCGGAATAAAACTTACCATAACCTCGGATACTGGGAAGTATCGGATTACATGAGCGGGATAGACTACCTTGATAAACTTGGTCTCATCAACAGAGAGAAAGTCGGAATTTACGGGGGCAGTTACGGCGGGTTCATAACGCTGATGGCAGCATTCAGGCATCCGGAATATTTTAAAGCTGCGGCAGCAATGAGAGCTGTATCGGATTGGAAAAGTTACGTCCAGGGCAACCTCTGGTTCACGCTTGCCCGTCTGGGAGAATTAGACGAAAATTCCAAGCAGTATTATGAATCATGCTCACCAATAACATACGCTGAAGAACTTCAAATACCTCTATTGATAATACACGGTATGATGGACGATAATGTTTTCTTTCTGGAAGCGGTGCATCTGGTGCAGAAGCTGATCGATCTGAAAAAAGATTTTGAAGTAATGATATACCCGAAAGAAAACCACAATTTCTATATACAAGCTGACTGGC
>Ga0187878_1003541_pt1 | contig 12795 bp, 11 predicted proteins | sample June2016WEW_17_1_FD_132979 | JGI IMG/M metagenome (GOLD analysis project Ga0187878, IMG submission 132979) | Peatland microbial communities from SPRUCE experiment site at the Marcell Experimental Forest, Minnesota, USA - June2016WEW_17_150 | ecosystem: Environmental > Terrestrial > Soil >...
CATCTCCTCTTCTTCCCGCTGTAGATGCTATGTTGATAATAGTCCCGCCTGTTGTATCAGCCAGTTTCTCCATATGAGGAAGGACTTCTTTGCACATCATGAACGCACCGAATACATTAACCTCAAACACTTTTTTCCATTTATTTACATCAAAGTCCTTAACGCTATCGTGCCCGAATGCTGCAGCGTTGTTCACGAGATAATGAATATTACCGAACTTTTTTACTGTTTCATTTACTGTCCGTTTGACATCATCATAGACCGATACATCGGCTTTGACCGCTAAAATATTTTTACTAAGTTGTTTTAATTCTTTCTCCGTACTGTTAAGTTCGTTCTCATTTCTCGCAGTTATGACCACATTCGCTTTTTCTTTTGCTAGACGGAGAGCAAGTACCCTGCCGATTCCTTTTGAACCTCCGGTAATGATGACTGTTTTATTTTCTAATGTTTGCATGGTTTTACAGATTATTGTTTTATGAATAATTATTTCATGTAACAAGAAATTTGTTTACAGGATTCCCTACCAGAAATCGACAAGAGGTAAGCCCAACTTTGAACAAGGGAGCTTGCTCCCTTGTCATAATATACACAAGGGGGCAAGCCCCCTTGTTCAATAGGATTTGGGTTAATCAGATTCCCGCCCGAGATTATCCCGCACTTCATGCGGGGCAGGAATGATATTTATTTACCTCTTCTTAACCTGGTAGTCTATATAGGATCTTACTTCCTTGAACATGCTGTCCGCATCAAGTCCCGCCTGGAGAAGAACGCTTTCGGCGGCACCGCTTCCAAGGTAGTAACCTTTCTTGAAGGGATGCAGAATCCTCTGCCTTCCTTCGGAGCTTGTTATCCACCTGTACATCGTGGGTATAGTGAATCCAGTTATTCCGAGAGCTTCATTCCTGATTCTGTAAGGGAAGATAGAATCCCTCTCGCTATCGGGCAGCATACCGAAAAGCTCAGCACTGGATATATAAAAGATATTCAGGTTATAGCCTTCCTTATCCAGAAGCGGAAGTACTTTGGTTATAAATTCTATAGTAACGCCGCTTTCCTGCAGGATTATCGAACCGTCGAGCTTCGATTTCAGATCGGCTTTACGAAGTGCATACACACCCTTTACAGCATCAACCGCGGGTGCGATCTTATACATATTCCTGTCAATGATTATCTCATTAGGTCTTGTAACGAACGGCGATAAAATTGCAGGACGCTTTTTCAACCCGGCAATAAGAAGGTTCCATATTTCACCGGGTTCCCATGGAGTTAAAGTGATGAGCACGCCCTCGGGGAAATTCTGCTGGATCAGCTGGAGGCACTGGGGATCCGCGTGTGTGGGACCGTCTTCGCCTGTCTTTAACCCGGCGTGTGCGTTAATTAGGATCCAGGTATTATAATGACCACCGTAATGCATCACTTTGTTCTGCTCTCCAATGCCGTGCAGTCTTGCAGCGGTATGTTCCATTGCAGAAATAAATGCGCCGTAGGACGAACTCACGCCAATATGTTTTCCGAAAGCGGATAGCCCTGCCATCATTCCGCCGATAGCATCTTCGCATATTCCGCCTATAGAGAGTATTCTGGATTCGGGATTATCAACCGAGTCAAAATATCCCTGCTTGAAATTTTCTCCAATCAGATTAACACTCGTAGAGCCAAGCAGGTCAGCCGCAACACCGAGGATTGCCCCGTTGGTGAGCTTGTTAATATATCCTAATGACGAACCTAGTACAGCACGCAGAGTTGTTGTCTGACCGGGAACGATATTGAGCTCTTTTGGGGTCACCGTTTCCGAGACATTATCGTCTTTATATAATAGTTCGAGAACGGGTGCATTAGTCCGTGGTTTTCTGTTCAATTCAGCCAGCCTCTGTTTTGAACTCAATATCCGTTCGGAGAAGAAGGAAAACGACTTGTCGGATTCAATCACATTTCTGAACGTCATTAATGTATCATAGAAATTTTGTTCAACATTAACGGGCGTATTTTCTTTTGTGAAACGCGGTATCTGCACGCCGAACGCATCTTCGAATTCCTTGCATGCATTATAAAATCCTTCGGAGCAGAACTTGTGTCCCGCACCATGCGAGGATTTACCCTCAATGCCGTACTTCCATCCCTTAATTGTCCTGTATATAATAGCGGTAGGCATCCTATTATCAAGACCTTCAGCAAAAAATTGAGCCGCAGCAATCTTGTCAAAATCCTTTCCGTCATCCACATATATAACATTGAAGTCATGGAGGTAGCAAAGCTCTGCCGGGTTCCACTGGACATAATCGCCTTTCACTTCACCTTCGCGGCAGACGTGGTTGCTGTCAATAGATGCCTGGTTAAAATCAACATGCAAAAACACATTGTACAATCTCATAGCAGAAGCAGCGGCTAATGCTTCAGCAACTCTTCCCGGGGTCATTCCTCCTTCACCTTCCACATCATGGAACTTCGGTGCTTTATCGCCGTAGAAATCAAGAGCTCCTAGAGCGAGTCCGAACGCCGAGGGATCGCCCACACCGCTTGCACCTGTAGCGGTTTTGATGAACGGAATTGCGGGGGTCGGATGACCGTCGAGAGCTTTGGAACCGAACTTCGTGAACAAAGGTAATTTGTTGGTCGGATTCTTCCTGAAACCGAGGAGGTCTTCAAAACGCATTTGAAGCTCTCCCCCGGGTAATAATTCGGGGTTAAAAACTCTCACCAGTTCATTTCGGAGAGCCCACATCGTATATAGACCGAGGGCTTTATGTCCCGCGGCATATACTATCATATCAGCGCTGTCGGAGTGCGGATCTGAAATATTATATTCCGCAATATTATATACAAGTGATTCGACAAATCTTCCGGATGATATCGAACCGCCCGGGTGTCCGCTTGTGGGAACATAATTATACATTACTGCACACATTGTGCGGTAGATTAAATCAAGCTTTTCGAAAAGTGCTTTTTCCTTTTCGCTCAAAGGTGAACCGCTTTTTAATATATCGTTAACGTCATAATATTTTCCTCTGCGGTGGTCAAAACCCAGAGTTCTCGGTTTCACATCCGTATAGTTCAGCTCGGTTAATGTAGTTTGCATTAAAGTAAATGGTAAAGTTGATAAAACTGTATTAAAATTGTAAATAATAGGGTTGGGTGGCGTAATTATTTTATAAAAAAAAATTTATTAATTATCTCAACTTGCCCAGTCCTTAGTCCACTCCATGCTAAAGACTGTGTGTTATGAAGATTTAACTTTTCTTATCCCCGAAGTAATCCACAAAATCTCCGAACCTTGTTGGAGCAAGCTCGCTCAATGCTATTTTCCCCTGCTCATCATTCGGCGGGACACCGTGCCATTTGTAGTTATCCTCCATGAAGGATACTCCCTTGCCCATTAATGTATGTGCCAGTATCACGGATGGTGTACCCCTGACCTCTTTTGCCTTATCAATGCCGGATAATATCTCACTCATATCATTACCGTTTATATCGAACACTTCGAAATTGAATGAACGCCACTTATCCGTCAGCGGTTCAAGATTCATTACCTTAGATGTCCTGTTATCAATCTGTGCATCATTCCTATCGACGATAACCGTCAGGTTATCGACCTTATGATGCTGCGCCGTCATTACTGCTTCCCATATCTGTCCTTCATCCAGCTCACCGTCACCGCATATACAAAATACATGATTCGGTTTTTTATCCAGACGCAAACCCAATGCTGTTCCTACGGCTATTGAAAGACCCTGTCCCAGAGCACCTGACGCTATTTCAACTCCCGGAAGCCCGTGCGTCTTTAACGGGGCAGGATGACCCTGCAGGCGTCCGTTGATCTTACGAAGAGTTTTCAATTCTTCAAGAGAGAAATAACCTCTGCGCGCCAGAGCTGCATACCAGACAGGGGCAATGTGTCCAATGGAGATGAAAAGATAGTCTCTTTTCTCATTATAGGGATCCTCGGGAAAAATATTAAGCTTATTAAAATATAAAGCGGTCATCACATCAGCCATACCAAGCGGTCCTCCTGAGTGTCCCGATTTAGAGATAAGGAGCATATTAATAATATCTCTCCGTATCTGCCGTGCCATTTCGTTAAGATCCGGTATATCAGTAAAAACAGGACTTTTTTCCTTTGAATACACGATATATTATCTATTAATTAATACTCTTAGCCTCCGTAGGCATTAATTTCAAAATTACCATCCAGTGCTTGGACAAAATAAATACAGCGATCAGCAGTGTATAAAGTATAAAATATCCGTAATAGTTCGCACTCAAAGAAGGATAAGTAAAAGAAACATAAAACTTGTTTATTACCAGGGCAATAAACGGCAGTAAGATCGTTGCACAGAAGTTTGAAAAGAGCACGCCTCTTTTAAGCAGAATAAAGATTCCCCAGACCAGGCACCATGTAATTAGTAGCGGGTAATTAACCACAGCGAAAATACCCGCTGCGGTAGCAAGTCCCCTGCCACCTTTAAATTTAAGCCAAATAGAGTAATTATGACCGATCACAATAAAAAGACTGGAGATGTAAAGAGTAAATACATTTAAATGCATATAATGAGCCATATAGAAAACAGGAAGAAATCCTTTCAAAAAATCAAGAACCAGAACAATTAATGTTAGCTTTTTAGAATGTGATACTTTAAAGGTATTGACGGTTCCGACATTACCCGAACCTTCCTTCGTGATATCTTTCCCGCATCTTGTTCTTACCGCGAGATATCCTATGGGAATGGAACCGATCAGGTAACAAACAATAACACTAAGAATTAAATTGAAATCGAAAGAAAACAAATTTATTTAATATTTAAAATCTGATTAAAACTGGTCGAGGAACCGGACATCATTCTGGTAAAACATCCGGATATCACTAATTCCATATTTCATCATCGCAATTCGTTCTATGCCCAGTCCAAAAGCATATCCCGAATATATCTCCGGGTCATAGCCCACAGCATTGAAAACGTTTGGATCAACCATCCCGCACCCGCCGAGTTCTATCCATCCGGAATTCTTACAGGTCCTGCACCCTTTCCCCTTACAGATAAAACAGCTGATATCAAGCTCTGCTGATGGTTCCGTAAAAGGGAAAAAACTCGGCCTGAATCTTGTTTTAGATTCTGCTCCGAAATATTTTTTTACATAATAGCTCAGAACACCCTTCAGGTCACGCATAGAAACATTTTTATCCACATACAACCCTTCAACCTGGTAAAATGTAAAGTAATTTTTCATGGTGACCGTCTCATTCCTGTACGCTTTACCCGGTGCTATTATCCTTATCGGCGGTTTATTTGCAAGCATGGTCCTGATCTGGATAGGTGATGTATGTGTCCTGAGAAGATATTTTTTTGTATCATCAAATTTATTGATGATATAAAAAGTATCCTGTATGTCTCTTACAGGATGGTATTCCGGTGTATTGAGCGCGTCAAAATTGTAAAATTCATCTTCTATCTCGGGACCTTCAGCGATCGAAAAACCTATTTTCTGGAATATACTGATGAAATCATTAAGTGTCTGGATGAGGATATGTTCCCTGCCAACCGAAAATGTTCTTCCCGGAATTGAGAGGTCCAGCTCTTCTTTGACCTTTTTAACCGAAGTTTCCAGTTTGAGTTTTTCTCCGTCGTATTTAGTCTCGGCAAGCTTTTTAACTTCGTTCAGGCGTTTGCCTATCAATGGTTTTTCCGATTTCTCAACACTTTTCAGATCATCGAATAATGAAGAGAGTCCGCTCTTACGTGATAAAAAGCTCAATCTGAATTTTTCGAGGTCCTCATTATTTCCGATCGAAAAAGACCTGATCTCATTTTCTATTTCATCTATTTTTGCGAGCATGATGCGACCCGTAAATTAACGGACAGCGAATTTAACGAGCTCTTTAAACGCTTCTGGATTATCATAAGCAAGCTCCGCCAGAACTTTTCTATTGATGTCTACATTCTTTTTATGAAGAGCACCCATAAGCTTGGAGTAGGTGGTGTCATTAAGCCTTGCAGCGGCGTTTATCCTGACATTCCACAGGCTGCGGAAAATCGTTTTTTTCTGTTTCCTGTTGGCATAAGCGTGCTGTCCTGCCTTTTCTACACTGTACTTGGCAACTGTGATCAGCTTACCCCTTGCACCCCAATAGCCTTTAGCTTTTTTCAGAATTCTTTTTCTGCGTTTTCTTGAAGCAACTGCATTAACTGAACGCGGCATAATTCATATCTCCTGTTATATGATTAATAAATTAATTTCGAATTACATTAAGACACAAGCATTCGTGCCACTCTTTTGGCATCTGCATCGGATACGATACTGGAGTGTCTTAAGTGTCTTTTCCTCTTGGTTGTTTTTTTTGTGAGAATATGGCTCTTATAAGCATTCGCACGTTTAATTTTTCCTGTACCGGTTTTCTTGAATGTCTTCGAAGCACCCCGGTTAGATTTCATCTTTGGCATTATTTACCCCGTCGATATTTGATTTGATTTTACTTCCGCTTCTGCGGTTTGTTTCTTTAAATTTTTCAGGTACTGCTCTATTTTCTTTTTATCTGGGATGAGCAAGGTTGTCATATGTCTGCCTTCAAGCTTCGGCGGTTGTTCGATCTTCCCGACCTCGGTCAGCTTTTCGACAATATCATCGAGCAGCTTTCTTCCGATCTCCTGATGAACCATCATCCTCCCGATAAATATAACGGTAGCTTTCACTTTATACCCGTCTATCAAAAACTCTTTGAGATGGCGTGATTTGAACTCAAGGTCATGAGTATCGGTATTGGGATGGAACCTTATTTCTTTTACCTGTGAAGATGTTTTACTCTTCTTTTGTTCTTTTTCCTTCTTTTGTTTCTCGTAATTAAATTTTCCGAAATCTCCTATTTTGCAAACCGGGGGTTTCGAATTAGGTGCCACTTCAATAAGGTCGTATCCCCGATCCCTGGCTATTTTTAATGCCTGGTTTATGTCCATGACACCGAGCTGGTTGCCTTTCTCATCTATCACCCGGACCTCACGGACCCTAATATCTTCATTTATTCTGGTTTTGCTTCTTGAATCCTTAATAGTTTTCTCCTTTTTTATTTTTTTGAATAAGGTTTATTTTCTTTTTCAAATGATCTCATGAAAACATCGAGATCAAAGCTGCCCAAATCCCCTTTTTTATGGGCGCGAACGGATATAGTACCGTTAGTTCTCTCTTTATCTCCAAGTATTATCATATAAGGTACTTTTTTATTTTCCCATTCTCTTATTTTATATCCTACCTTCTCGCTTCTGAGATCTATCTCACATCTGATCCCGCCTGCTTTAAACTTTTCAAATACGGTCTTTGAATAGTCGTTCTGGTTTTCGGAGATAGGCATCACGACCATCTGAATAGGGGTGATCCATATCGGTAAATTTCCCGCATGATGTTCGATCAGAATTCCCAAAAATCTCTCAAAGCTGCCGAATATCGCCCTGTGTATCATCACAGGTCTGTGCTTTATTCCGTCATGACCGTCATAGGTGAGATCGAATCTCTCCGGCATCTGGAAATCCAGCTGTATCGTTGCCATTTGCCAGTTTCTGTTCAAAGCATCCTTGATGAAAATATCTATCTTTGGTCCGTAAAATGCACCCTCCTGCGGATGAACCTTATATTTCAAACTGTTATCAATCAAAGATTGCTCAAGAGCTTTTTCTGCTGCATTCCATGTTTCGACTGTACCCATAGCTTTATCAGGACGGGTGGATAAGAAGAAACTTGGTTCAAAACCGAAATCAAAATAAAATGCTTTTACTAATCCCAGTACCCCGGTTATCTCAGCCAGTATCTGGTCTGCAGTGCAAAAAATATGGGCATCATCCATGGTAATCTGGCGAACACGGAACATACCGCCCAATGCACCGCTCAGTTCATTCCGGTGAAGCCTGCCGATCTCACTCAATCTCAGCGGGAGGTCCTTATAACTTCTTAACCTTGACGAATACACAATAGTTGCTTCCGGGCAATTCATGGGTTTGAGGTAGAAATTTTCGAATTCCCCGCCCAATCTGAACATATCTTCGGAATAATGTTCAAGGTGCCCCGATGTCCTGAAAACGTTATCTCTAACAACAATGGGTGTATTTATTTCCTGGTAACCGCTTTTATCATGTATCTCACGCCAGTACTGTTCGAGTATCCGGAAAATTATCATTCCGTTAGGAAGCCAGAACGGAGCTCCGGGTGATGCTTCATTGAAGAAGAAAAGCTCGAGTTCTTTGCCTAATTTCCTATGGTCACGTTTTTTGGCTTCTTCCAGAAGAGCGATAAAATCATCCAGCTCCTTCTTCTTTGGGAATGAAACTCCGTAAATCCTCTGAAGCTGTTTCTTTTTAGAATCACCCCTCCAGTAGGAGCCGGAAACACTCAACAGTTTAACGAATTTTACTTTAGCAGTTGAAGGAAGATGCGGACCGCGGCACAGATCCGTAAAATTACCCTGATGGTAGAGTGAAACAACATCCTCATTTTTAGCAATATCTTCGAGGATCTCAACTTTATATGGATCGACCCTTTTGGTTTTAAAAAACTTTATAGCATCTTCTCTCTTCAATTCTTCACGCACCGGTTTCAGGTCTCTTTGTGAGATCTCGATCATTCTATTTTCGATCTTCTGCAAATCCTCATCGGTGAATTTATGCTCCGAATCCACGTCATAATAGAAGCCGCTGTCTACAGCGGGTCCAACACCGAACTTTGCTCCCGGAAATAATTCTTCGATAGCCTGTGCCATCATATGGCTGGTCGAATGCCAGTAGACCTTTTTACCCTCTTCATCAGTGAATTTATAGAATTTTATCAGGGCATCGTCATCGAGAGGCTGGACAAGGTCAATGAGTTTACCGTTGGTTTCGGCTACAAGAACAGCATCTGCGAAAGAAGGGCTGATGGATTTTGCGATTTCGATAGAGGTTATACCTTTAGGGTATTTTTTTACGTCCCCGTCAGGAAAAGTAATATTTATTTCTCCGTTTTTTTCCAATCTATTATCTTATTTCGTAATACCTTTTAATTAAATCTATCTCAGTTTGTAATAAACCCCGGTTCACTGAAGAATTTATATAATCGTCATACAGATACTGGTTATCCAGGTTGAAATCGTTATCTCTAAGGTTATCTTCGAAATAACTCAGGGCTCCTCTCTCATCTGAATTCATGAAGTCACTGGTTGTGGAAGCAGTATCGGATTTTACCCTTACACCGGCTTTAAGAAGGTACAGAAGGTTATCAAATTGTTTAACAACCTGATCGTTCATATAAACATCTGCGTTTCTCCCCATAACCAGATCATCTTTAATAATAAAATCTGCTTTTGCTAGATTTCCCTCACGCTTGTTTTCAGGTATGATCTGCAAAGCCGTCAGATCGTTAAATACTCCCCTAATTTTGTTATAATAAGGCTGAGTCTGAACAATCCTGACGTCGGGGATCTTAGTAAAAGTCATGTTCCACTGATCCGGAGCTTTTAATGATACCTTATTTTCGAGTGGCCTCTTACCCTGCACAAGAATGTTTGTCCCTATGACTTTTTTGGGGTCCTGTGGAGCAATTAAATTCATTTCAGCGGGATTGCCGAGATAGAAAATATCAGGTCTCTTGGAAATATTCTGAACCAGAACTTCAGCAGTTGTGAATAATCCGCTGTAATTAGGTCTGTTCACATCCTGCGAATTCGCGAGGTACTTGTAAGTCAGGTCCATCAAATTGAACATAGTCGAACTCGTATAACAAAATCCAGTACTTAATTGATTCATCAAAACCTGGTCGCCTTCATTCAAATTTGAATATCCCTCGGCTTTTATTGTTATAGATACAGGACTGTTTGGTAAATTCACAATTGCCGGAACCAATATTGTATTATTCCTTCGGACCGAAAAATTAATACTCCAAAATACGTCATCATAATTCTTAACAGAATTTACGGCGAGGTCGTCTCTATACAGAAATTTATCAATTTTCTCATTACCGGCCAAAATCGTGATGATAATGACAAAGGAATGGTCTGCAAACTCATCATCATTTGTATTTAGTACCAGATCGTTAATGGTAATTGAGAAAGGATCATACTGACTGATTATGTCCTTTTGAGAATATACCTGTGAATATGAAACTGAGGTCAGGAAAGCAAATAATATTATAATTATTGATACCTGTGTTCTGCGTTTCATGGCTTTTTAATTTTAATTTATAAAAACGAAATATAAATATTTAACAAAATTCGTGGGCGATATAGGAGTTGAACCTATGACCTCCACGATGTCAACGTGGCGCGCTAACCAGCTGCGCCAATCGCCCAAAGACTGCAATTTATTTGCAGACCTCAAATTTAGTAAGATTTTCGTATAATTTCAAGGATTTAAAAGATTTAGGGCTGGTGGAAGTGTAATAATACAATTTTGAAAAGGACAAGCGGCTGCATACGTTTCTTAAAAACTCCTCGGTGATCCGGTTACTTTATACCTACATTCTTGAATATATAATCCACGTTTTTCATCCCTTTTTTGGGATCAAATATGTTCTCTATCTCTTTCGGAGATATTTTTACAGAAATTCTCTTATCATTTAGCAGCAATTCTTTAAAATCCCTATGAGAATTCCACGAATTCATTGCATTTTCCTGGATAATAGCATAAGCTTCTTCCCTTGATATACCTTTTTCGATCAGCTTTAGCAGAGCCCTCTGGGAGTAGATCAAACCATGGGTAATATTAAGATTTTTCTTGATGTTTACCTCGTTCACCACGAGCCCATCTAATACACTATACATCTTTACAAGCATATAGTATAATAGCATCGTGCTGTCGGGTATGATCATTCTTTCAACCGACGAATGCGAAATGTCCCGTTCATGCCAGAGATTGATATTTTCCATTCCCGCGAGAGAATTACCCCTTAACACCCGGGCTAATCCCGCTATCCGTTCGCAAATGATGGGGTTTTTCTTATGCGGCATTGCCGAAGAGCCCTTCTGTCCTTTAGTGAACGGTTCTTCAAGTTCCTGTACTTCCGTTTTTTGAAGGTGTCTTATCTCAGTAGCAAACTTCTCCAGTGAACTTCCCGTGACAGCAATAGTATTGAGGTATTCCGCATGCCTGTCCCTCTGAAGGATCTGAGTCGAAATACGAGCCGGCTGCAGACCTAATTTTTCGCACACATATTTTTCCACGAACGGATCCAGATGCTCGTATGTTCCGACTGCGCCTGAAATTTTCCCAACCGAAATAGTTCTGATGGCTGTACTCAATCTCTCAATATTTCTTTTTATTTCTTCATACCACAGAGCAAACTTCAGTCCCAGTGTGATGGTTTCTGCGTGAACCCCGTGCGTTCTGCCAACCATCGGAAGGTATTTATACTTTTTCGCTTTCTTCGCGAGGAGTTCCTTTAAAGATATGAGCTTTTTCAGTATGAGTTCTCCGGTTTCTTTCATTTGCACCGATAAAGCCGTATCGAGCACATCGGAACTCGTCATACCGTAATGGATGAACCTTGAGTCCTTCCCCACATATTCGCCCACGTTGGTCAGGAAAGCGATGACATCGTGCTTGACCGTTTCTTCTATATCATTTATTCGCTTGATGTCGAACTTCGCTTTGCTCTTTATCATCTTGAGCGATGAAGGCGGGATAATTCCCAACTTTGAATTTGCCTCACAGGCAAATATTTCGATCCTGAGCCAGATAGAGAATTTATTCTCGTCTGACCAGATCTTCTTAATTTCGGGGAGTGAGTATCGTTCTATCATAACGATACAATTTAAGAAATGTAAATATTTATTATAAGGTAATTTTACGTAAACCCGGGAATTACTAAGTCATTCCTGCCCAATATCAATGCGCAGTCGAGATAACATTTAATATATTTTCACTTGCCGGCTTTTTCGATGTTTATCGGGTATTTTTCTCTATTCACCTCCACGAGCGAATCATTCTCGATATCATAACTGGTGAAGTACCAGTTGCTCTGGTCCCTGTTTGTTACATAAGCCAATCCATCCTTTACCATGAAAGCTACTTCTATATACAGATCATATATCTTGAAATTTTTCTTATCAACCAGTGTGTAGGTGGTATCCCCGATGTTTTCGAAGAAATATACGTCAACAGTACCGGGAGGGGTAACATTCTTTTCTTTGATCCCGAGTATTACATCGTTCAATCCGTGACTGGAATAATCACCATAAGCATAAGCGGTAACCCTTATATCCCACGGAAGCTGGTAGCTCAGCTCATCGAGCTGTGTATCGGTAAGGGTTTCAGACATCATGCCCATGAACTCCTCAAAGTCCATGTCGTCCTGTGCTTTCACAACTCTCATCGGGTTTAAAATACAAAATGAAATTGCGAAGATGAGTAAGAAATATTTTGCTTTCATATTAGTATATAGATAAATTCAATATTAATTGTTAACCTGAGCGGAGAGGGAGGGATTCGAACCCTCGATGGTGTAAACACCATAACGGTTTTCGAGACCGCCCGATTCAACCGCTCTCGCACCTCTCCCCTCTCTGCCTTCAGAACATATTTGAATACAGGCAAAGTTAACTATATTATTTATATATGTCAAGCAAAAATTTCTTAAAGTTCTACTTTAGAAGCGTTTATGCCGATTTTACAAAGTTAATCTTTGGAACCCTATATCTCCAAAGAACAAGAAATAATGCTAAAATAGATGCGATTTTAACAATATAAATTAATAAAACTGAAATATTATTAATATGCAGAAATCCGGGCAAATAAAGATTAAAGAAATAAAGCAGAAGCGTAAAAACCCACAGAGAAATTATTTTTC
>Ga0187878_1003543_pt1 | contig 12792 bp, 12 predicted proteins | sample June2016WEW_17_1_FD_132979 | JGI IMG/M metagenome (GOLD analysis project Ga0187878, IMG submission 132979) | Peatland microbial communities from SPRUCE experiment site at the Marcell Experimental Forest, Minnesota, USA - June2016WEW_17_150 | ecosystem: Environmental > Terrestrial > Soil >...
ATTCTTCGATCGCCGAAGATGCGTTTTGTGAGGGGTACTGCCTCCTCTTGCGGCTCGCTTGCATGTTTTCCCCCGGATATTTTTCTGCCCGACAGATAGCGCCAGAAAAACGACAGGATGAAACTGCCGCAACCGACATACATCATGTTCATCCAGCGCCATTCAACGACGTTTTCAATGGTATTGACCCGGATCACCATGATAGGAAAGGTGAGGAACATGAACCACAGTGCAATGACGGAGGATCGTCTCAGCTCTTCGGTGTATTTTATAGCATACCGGTTGCTCATACTTTCTGCGCCGATGAATGACCTAATAGTCCGGAGGGTTTGAATATCAAAATGACGATAAGAAGAATGAAGGCGAAGGCGTCCTCGTAATCGCTCGATATATAACCTGTGGAGAAGCTTTCCGTGAAGCCCAGTACCAATGACCCCAGTACCGCCCCGGGGATGCTCCCTATGCCCCCCAGGACCGCGGCAGTGAAGGCCTTTATCCCTGCAATAAAACCGATGTAGAAATTGATCCGTCCGATATGGGAGGCGATCAGCACCCCCCCGACTGCCGCCAGGGCGGAGCCGATGATGAAGGTGTTGGAGATTACACTGTTAACATTGACGCCGACCAGCATGGCCATGTCCCGGTCCTGGGCCGTGGCCCGCATGGCCTTCCCCATGCGCGTGAATTTGATCAGCAGTGTTAAAAGGATCATGATCACTGTTGTTGTCAGGATAATAATGAATTCCGTGGAGCCGATGAAACCGGCATAAGGTTGCAGGAATTCCAGCTCCGGCAAGAGGTTCGGAAAGGGGAGGAAGTCCGAGGTCTGGGCCAGAAGGACATAATTCTGGAGAAATATGGACATGCCGATGGCGCTGATGAGAGGTGAAAGCCGGGGAGCCTGGCGGAGGGGTTTGTAGGCGACTTTCTCAACTGTGAACCCGTAGGCGGCGGAGTATGTTACGGCAACAACTGACGCCAGAACGAGGACGGAAAGGCCGCTCATCCCCGACATGGCAAGAACGCTTGCGATGATCAGGGCCGTGAAGGCGCCGATCATATAGATCTCACCATGGGCAAAATTGATCAGTTCTATGATGCCATAGACCATGGTGTAGCCGAGGGCAATGAGGGCATAGATGCTGCCGCGCGTCAGCCCGCCGACGAACAGTTCTAAGAAATAGTCCATGCCTTTTCCAGCAAAAAAGTCTATTTCACCTCCACATAAACCCCGTTCCTAACCTGGTACATGGAAAACCCCACGCCAATGGCATCTCCTTTGCTGTCGAACTTGATCTTTCCCAGAGGGGTATCTACGTAGTAGGTGCGGAGTGCTTTGCTTACCTTCGCGTAGTCTGTGGAGCCCGCCATTTTAATGGCGTTCAGTAGAGCCTGCGCCGCCGCATAGCTGTTGAGGAAGAAGGCGCCGGGTTCGGTACCGTAAGTCTTTTTATGCGCCTCTATGGCTGCAATAGCCAGGGGGTTTTTCGAAGTGTCTTTGTGGCTTGTCGCATACACTCCTTCGGCATATCTGCCCGCCACTTTTATAAAGGTGTTATCCTTGACCCCGTCGTCGGAGATGAGCAGGGTCTTCATGTTTTTCTTGCGCATCTGCGAGACGATAGTAGCTGCCTCCGGGTGATAACCGCCGTATATTACCGCCTCTGCGCCGGATTGTTTGATTTTTTGAACTACCGCGGAATAATCGACGGCACCGGGGGTGATACCCTCAAACAGGACAACCGCTGCCTGCCTTGAATCATTGATGTATGATTTCGCATTTTCCGCAAAACCCTTGCCGTAGTCTCCCTTGTCATGCAGGACTGCGATTTTTTTCAATTTGAGATTTTTAAGGGCAAAATCTACCGCCAACCTTGACTGATTTCTATCATAGCCGATGGTCCGGTAAAAATTTGGATACTTTCCGCTCTGCGTCAGTTCCGTATTTGTTGCGGAAGGGGACATAACTATGACCCCTGCCTCTTTATAAATGCCGAGGGCCGCTTTGGTGGCGCCGCTGCAGATATGTCCGACAACGACATTAACTCCTTTAGAAACAAGCTTCGTTGCAGTATTGGTGGCAACTTCCGGTTTGCAGACGTCATCTTCCGCAAGGAGCTCCACTTTCCTGCCCAGGATGCCTCCCTTCTCATTTATGTTTCTGACAACCAGTTCTGCCGCCCTCATCGAGGGGATTCCGTAAGAGGCGAGGTCGCCGCTGAGGGAACCGGCAACGCCAAGCTTGATCGTGTCCGCGGCCTGCATTGGCGCCGGTATAAAAAAATCCAGGCAAATGATTGTTACGATTGCGATAAGCAGGATACCTGTGAAACGTATTTTCATACTATGCCCCTCATTGTTACGCGGTCTGATTGTGTTGTTATTTAAATTATACCTTCCATGAATGCAAGTACTATTGAAATCCCTACTCTCCAATGATCTTCACCAGCACCCTTTTCCTTCTTCTGCCGTCAAATTCACCATAGAAGATCTGTTCCCACGGTCCGAAATCAAGCCTGCCGCCAGTAACAGCAACGACGACTTCCCTCCCCATGATCTGCCGCTTCAGGTGGGCGTCCCCGTTATCTTCACCGGTCCTGTTGTGGCGGTACCGGGAAACAGGTTCATGCGGAGCGAGTTTCTCAAGCCATTCTTCGTAGTCCTGGTGCAATCCCGATTCATCATCGTTGATGAAAACGGAAGCCGTGATGTGCATGGCATTTACCAGGACCAGGCCTTCTCTGACCCCGCTCTTTTCGAGGCACTTTTCTACCTGTGGAGTGATGTTAATAAACGCCCTCCTGCTGGGGATATTAAACCACAATTCCTCCCGATAAGACTTCATGACGTGAAACTCCTTTTTTGAAGCAGATGTCGTCCGCAGAAAAACACCTGGTCAGTTATTGTCTCTAAACAGTCGCATCCATATAGGTCCACTCATGGATAGCAATCCCATTATTGCGAAGGCAAACCCCCATCCATATATGCTACTGCCAGAGAGATCCAGCACACAACCGAAGGCAAGTGGCGCGAGAAATGCCATTCCGAATCCAACAAACGCATAGAGCGCCAGGGTTCTGCCGCGTTCATTGTCATGCGCGGCTGCGACTATCCCGGCCGTCAGTGCGCCGCTATCCAGCATGACCGCAATCCCATAGAGGAGGCAGAGACCTGCGACGATAATAAAAGGCAGAGCGGCGATGAAACCGATGACACAGCCGATGATACCGGAAGAAATCATAAAAATGGAGATAACACGTCTGCGTTCCCAAAATTGTGCAGTTTCATTGCCCAGAATACTGGAAGGAACACCTGCCAACAAAATTATTGTTGCCATGTTCTGAGGACTGAGATGATATCCCTGGCCCGGTTGGAAGCTCAAACTGAAAGCCAGAAAAGCAACGAGCCATGTACGAAATCCGAAGAGCTCCCAGCAGTGAACGGCGTATCCAAACATATAACCGACGGCAGAGCGATTTTGCAGAACCTTTTGAAAGTTAAAGGTTGAAAGTACAGGTTCTTTATACGACAGATCGGTCTTCCCCGGTCTGACAGTAAGGGCGAAAATAAGTACAGACCCTAAACATCCCAGGGCCAGCATGGCAGCAGCCCAGCGCCAGTTAAGCCAGGTTGCCAACCATCCGGTCAGAAATACGGATAGTGCTGTTCCAATGCCATACGATGACGTATAAAAGGCGATAGCCCTGCTCTGGCCTTTTCCGGTGATGTGATCACTAAGCGCTTTCAGACCGGGCATGTACGTTCCGGCGAGGCTGATGCCGGCACAGAAGCGAAATATCATTGCCGTCAAAGTGCCCTGGGCAAGCCACCCAAAGCCTGCCATGGAGGCTGCACCGAAAGCTGCCGAATACAGATAGATGCGGCGAGGATCGATGCGGTCGGTAAGACTCACAAGGATGGGAACAAAAGCCGCGTATCCCCCGTAAAAGATGCCGTTGATCCAGCCGGCCTCCGTGTTACTGAGACCCCATTCGGTCCGGAAGCTGGGAAGAAGAGCGGGGAAGTACATCGTCCCCGCCATGGTAAATATCTCGGCAGCACATATATAGATGATGAATGTAATTTGACTGTTCATGCACAGAGAGCAAAAAGGGCCGTTCAAATTTAATTATACTTGATTGGATTTTTCTATCATTTTATTTTAAATATTGTAATATTTAATTCAATGAGACTTGGCCTTTTTTAAGGTGACACCGCAGAAAAAGGTCTTAGTCGAATTGACCCTGAGCGAGTGAAGCGAGTCGAAGGGTCTTTCGATACTCATTTTTTCTTTGGAAACGGAGAGAATATGGAAGGTATTTGTCGAGAAAATTGTGGCGTTGACATAGTACTGTTTGATTTCGGAGGAGTTCTTGCAGAGGAAGGCTTCAGAAACGGACTCCAGGCCATAGCAAGGCTAAACGGGCTTGATGAGGAGGGCTTTGTGAGGGCGGCTAACGATGCGATTCATGAATGTGGTTATGTCCTAGGAAAGACCCCTGAAAGTGCATACTGGGACCTATTGAGGCAGACCACCGGTATCCGGGGGGATGATCAGTCCCTGAGAAATGAGATACTTTCTCGATTCATACTGAGAGAATGGATGCTCGACATTGCCAGAAAACTAAGGGATGCTCACATACGCGTAGGTATACTGAGTGATCAGACCAACTGGCTTGATGAACTTAATGCCCGCTACAATTTCTTTCGGTGGTTCGATTATGTTTTCAACAGTTATCACATGGGGAAAGGCAAGAAGGACCCGACCCATTTTAAGGATGTGGTCCGTATGTTAGGAACTGAGGCCCATAAAGTTCTCTTCATTGACGATAATCCGGGAAACTGTGAAAGGGCTGCACAGAAAGGGTTGAAGGTTATTCGTTACATCGACCGGGATAAATTTATTGAAGAGATCGGGAATTATTTTCCGGCAATCGTCAGGGTTTTATAACCTGACCTCTTTCCAATTGACACATATATGCATTTTTCTTATACTCACAATGCTCAAAAGCGACTTCTTGTAAAACATCCCATAATAACAATGCCAGAGATTTGATCTGCTCCTTACAAATCCGAAAAGAAAAAGGAGGAACCATGCAATCTACAAACGATCTGGATGCCATCTTCAAACCAAAGAGCATTGCGGTAATCGGAGCTTCACCCACCGCTGGTAAGCTTGGCTACGACATCACATACAACCTGATTCATGCCGGTTTTGCCGGGCCGATATACCCGGTCAACCCGAAGGCCGATCAGATCCTGGGCCTCCCCGCGTATAAGCAGATAAGTGATATTTCACCCGCGCCGGACCTCGCAGTCATCATCATCCCGGCGAAGGCAGTGCCGGGGACCATCGAACAATGTGGTTTAGCGGGTGTCAAGTCTGCTGTCGTCATAACCGGGGGATTTGCTGAGGCGGGAGAAGAGGGTGCAAAACTCCAGGAGGAACTGGCGAATGCCGCTCGCCGTAATGGCGTCCGGGTGATCGGTCCCAACTGTCAGGGTGTCAATAACCCGCATCATAATCTCTGTGCCTCCTGGCCATTACTTACGATGAAGGGCGGTATGGCCTTTATCTCCCAGAGCGGGACGGTTGGCGCAGCGCTTATGGACTGGGCCAGCGAGGAGCACCTCGGTGTGAGTGTCTTTGTTAGTCTGGGCAATCGCGCCGATGTGGATGAAGCGGATTGCATCCAGTATTTTAACCGGGATCCTCATACCAAAGTAATCGCCCTCTATGTCGAGGGTGTCAAGCGGCCTGTTGACTTCCAGAAAGCTCTGGCCTCAGCCACGAAACCTGTCGTCATTCTCAAGTCCGGGCGCACCCCCAGAGGACGTGTTGCGGCGGAATCACATACGAAGTCACTGGCCGGGGTGGATGCCGTTTATGACGCCATCTTCAAAAAGTACCGTGTCCACCGCGCCGAGACTATTGAAGAACTATACGACTTTGCCAAGGTACTGGCCCACATGTCCAAGCCTCCCGGGAGACGTTTGCTTAATATCACCAGTTCAGGAGGCTCAGCGATTCTTGCCATCGATCAGGCGGAAAAGCTGGGATTCGAATCACCGCCTCCGAGCACCGACCTCAAGAAGCGATTGCGCGCCATCCTGCCCGCCCACTGCGCGGTTGATAACCCCATAGATCTTACCGGAGACGTCATCGGTGATCCGACCCTATATGCCAAAGTGATCGATGCCGCCAGGCCTGACTATGACACGATGGTAATCATTTTTGGTGATCCGATTCCCGGGGCTTCCACAATGGTTACTCCGGGTACCTCTGAGTTGGTAATCTTTTTAGGCGGCGCCGATGTTGAACGGAAAGAACGTCCTCTGATGCACGAGCGGGGCATCCCGGTCTTTCCTACCCCCGAACGCGGCCTTAAGGCATTGTATCAATTCTTCCGGTTTGAAAGCCGTCCCTCACCGCCATCCCCGCCGCATGTATCAACTTCCGGATTGCAGCTATTGCCCGCCAGTGAGGCCGCGGTATTGCTTGATGGCGCCGGTATTCCCACGACTGCCGTACCAGTTGCTGCCTCGCCCGACGATGCCGTGAGACTGGCGCGCAGCTTTAACGTACCGGTAGTCCTCAAGATAGCCTCGCCGGATATAGCCCATAAAAGCGATGTCGGCGGTGTACGTCTTAGTCTGTCAACCGATGAAGAAGTGCGTGCTGCTTATCGGGAAATAATGGCTGGCGCTGCATCCCGTGCCCCCCAGGCGAAGGTTGAGGGGGTGACCGTGTCACCGATGGCCGCGCGCGGCGGTTCGGAAGTTATCGTAGGAGTCTTTACCGATCCTCAGTATGGTCCTACCCTTATGTTTGGCCTGGGGGGGATTTTTACAGAGATATTCAAGGATGTGCAGTTCTGCCTGCTGCCTGCTTCGGAGGAAGAACTGTGGCAAACGGTGCGATCTATTACCGGTTACCCTGTTCTTGCCGGTATCCGGGGCCAGGCCCCCAAAGATTTGACGGCACTGATAGAAGTCATGAAAGGCGTGTCTCAACTTGCAATTGATAATCCTGAATTGGATCAGATCGATCTTAACCCGGTGCTGGTTTACGAGCATGGCGTCCTTGTTGTTGATGCAAGAATATTCAGGCGGATTTCATAGTATGAAACGTTTGCACAATTATTATTATGTCATTGTGAGGAGCGCCAGCGACGTGGCAATCTGCCGTATTATCAATGTGCTATGAGATTGCTTCACTTCGTTCGCAATGACAGAGAGCACATTGTGCAAAGGTTTAAGTATATTATGAGGGTACATAGTGAGAAGGATATAAGACACTATCGACAATCTACAAAGAAGGTAAATTCCTGATTGCTCAATGGAGTTTAAAGTCTTTCACCAGGTTGGCAAGGATTAATCCGAAGAAACTTTCCCCACCTGATTGGTAATGCCAGCCCAGGTGGGAGAAACAATGTGCACATAATGCAACACACCAACTGAATCCTTTAAACCAGGTGACATCATAAGTGGGAATACCATAAGTGAAGCATCCCCATGCCGTTGAAAAACAGCCGATGTGGAACGTAATTCCTGCAGGGTTTTTAAAAATGTGCGCATGCTGTCCATTGACAGTTATGCTATGTTCCATAGTTGTGATCTCACTCTTGCAAATTTTGCAGAGGATTGACTCTTTCTCGTTTTTCGTCTTGGTTTCTTGTGATATTTTCGAGCATACTTCCTCGATCTCCTCTTCCGAAGACTCCTTGAGGGTCCGAGTATAATCTATCCGATCTCTACCTTGAACAAACATGGGTCAGCATGGGGTTATTATTTTTTATATTTTACCTGATTTGATGCTTTAAAGCAAATTAACAAAAGAACCGATAGTTATCGAAGATGACACTTACTATGAATAGAATATCCAATATTAAAAAGCTGATAGTTTTTGTGATTATTGTGGGATTATCGTTATCTGTTAACGCCGCTGAAATGTATCGGTGGGTAGATGATGAAGGGGTTGTGCACTTTTCAGATGAGAAGTCGGTAGGAATAACAGAGACTAAACAGCTAAGGATCCAGGATTCGGAACCAAAGACGGAAATCCCTGCCGTGAAACCGGAAGTATCTGTGAAAAAAGGCACAACTTCGCAGCCAGAACCGAAAAGATCGCCGGGAAGGGTGGTTACGAGAACACAACAAAAGCTGGAAAATTTTCCCCTAGTATTACAGAAGCACAATTGGTGTGCCTTTGCCAGTACAGAAATGGTTCTTAAATATTACGGCTTTGATATTGATCAGGATGAGATTTTTCAAAGGTTAAAAGGAAGGGGAACTATTGCCAGGGGAGAAGGACTTGATCCCAGAACTGTAGCCCGCTTCTTGAGCAGGTCGGGATTTAATGTTGACTACCGCGAAGAGGGTGATCTTGAAACTATCAAGAGTTATATTGATAAAAGCATTCCTGTAATGTGTAGCCGTGTTGTACCGGGGAAATGGGAGGGCTCACGGCACATGTCAGTGATAATAGGTTATGATGATGTATATAAGTCTGTTGTTATAGCTGACCCCGGTTACGGTTGTGAAATCTCACTCTCCTATGATGAATTTAAAGATCAATGGGTAAAAGCCAGGAAAGCTATGATTGCGGTTTCCAGATAGAGATTCTTCTTCCTTCAAATCGCTATCCAGCTTATCGTATTTCATAATATAAGTTCCCTTTCATCAATCAGGAAGGATTTATCAGGAATTAGTTATAAAAATAATCGCAAGTTTCATGCAATTTTTCTAAATAGTTGTATTTAAATGATATTCATGATAACCAAATAATAAATATGTAAATCTGTAAAATATTCCGACACTTTTAATTGATAATGAACATAATAAGGCATAAAACTCTATAAATACAATGTATTATATTAATTATCAATTTTGTAAAAAATCCCGACACCATTACAGACCAGCAATATAAAGGATAAAATACATAATAATATCAGCTCATTTATGAAGCGAAGTTTAAGCCTAAAAAAACTATCCGCCGTCATAAATCCCTTTGATCCCCCATCTTTGAAATGGGAAAACTGTCGAATCCTCCATCTGGCAAAGGGAGTTTGGGAGGGTTTTTGATGCCTATCTTCATTTTTCCTCAAAAAGTATCTATTTTACAACACTATGTATAAGCATGGCTTCATATTTTCTGTACTTTTTCCCTCATAATGCATGTGCATAAGAACTATAGTCGGATTTCTTTACAATCTCATGAAGCAATTAGGTTCTATATAGTTCCCCCCAAATACGCGAAAACAATTTATAACCTTCAAATTCAAATACTTATCTTCTTTAGCGTCTCATAAGAGCCGCATCTGGTATAATTATTGTATGACATAGTATAATATTGAAGGCTTTATGCAAATTTCTTCAATTTGTATCTAATAGTTCAAGATAGTGAAACTTCTATCCATTGAGGAGTAAAAAACACTATGAGGGAAAATGACGCGGATGTAAACATAGGTTTGAGGACTTTGAATGAAGTGGAAGCCCTCAATTTATGCATATCAAAATATTTTAAAGGTAAATCAGAGTCGTTACCGTTGAAGGAGGATGAGTCTTTGATCCTATCTGCCCTGACTGTATATTTTCAGGGTGCTTTAAAATAACTTTAATCCCCTGTCCTTATGTAGGGTATCAATATGGAAAATTTTATTGATGGAATTTGCGTAGTTAGTCGTGAAAGTTACATCAAGGCACGCGTCATTAAAATTAAGACGACGAATGAGTGCTGCATTGAAGAAACGATCAAGCTGGCATCCAATGGGATTGCATTAATGCTATTAAGCCATGCACGAGTACCGGACGGATACAAGATGTTCCTTGATTCAGAGGCTGATGGAAAAATGATCTGCCAGCGGATTTTAGATGCATTGTTGCGTATGCCTGATGGTAATGTCGTCATTGAAAGAATAAATTGTTAAATACCCCTTCAATATCCGCACCTATACAGATACCCGTCCGTTGACCGCTTAAATTCTATAATGCCGCACGTGATGCGGCATCCATGTGGATCGAAGATTCTCTGCAGTTTACTGCGGAGAGCTTCAATAGTTTGTGAAGTAATGTTTTTAGAGGGGATATTAGTTAAGTCAGGTAAGTTTGAAGAGCTTTGTAGCTATAAAAATCGGCATCAATAAAGGATGCTCCAACATGGATACTTTCTTCGGAATCAACAATTCTGGATGACATACAAGTTAGACGTATAGGCCTATTCTCATTGGGCAAAGTGATAACTATTTCAAATTTGGATGTCTGCAGATCAGTCGATATATCACACTTCGCATCTTTGGGGATTGTAATTCGTGCACCACCAAGGGAAATATCCGTTATTGCTCCGGTATCTAACTTTGTTTCTCCTGGACCGTATTTTTTAATCAAAGCCGGAGCCAAAATAGCTTTTCTCGGATGTTGACGTCTCTCTTTATTTGTTCCCTTAAACATCTTTCGTTCTTTTAAGAATTTGGTCAGTACAATTTCAATTATTGAAGATAAAGACCTTTTTTCTTCTTGAGAGACTTTAAGCAGGGATTCATGTAAATCCCTGCTCACACGAAAACATATAATACTATCTTTTTTCATGATGATCTATTGATGTCTTTAAATTATTTCCAAGTGAAGATAAATTAAGCACAAAGCGTGCCTGAAGGATCATTCTTGATCCATTATTGATGATTTCCTTTGCAATCCATTGATCCGCTTCTCTAAAAAAAAAATCAATTAGGAAAGAATTAGAAAAGAAGTCCGTTTGTAATATGTCATACGCCGTAAATTGTAAAGAATCCCGACAACTTTATGCCTGTGACCAGTCAGGAACATTTAAACTGAACCTTTCTACAGGAACATGATATTATCTTCCATACCAACTGACAGCATATGTTTCTCCCAATCGATTGATTCTCTTGACAACCCCGCATACCTGTGTTACGCATCCCTCCAACACGGGTAGTCTGAAAGGACGTGAGGGAAGGCGGTGCAAATCCGCCACGGGCCCGCCGCTGTAACCGGGGACGAAAACCGCAAGAGCCACTTTCCTCTCAGGATGGGAAGGCGCGGCAAGTAGAAAGAGCCGGAAGTCAGAAGACCTGCCTGTGGACCACAGAAAGTTTTGACATGTGCGCGGTGCAGTCAAAGCTGAATCCACCGGAGATGAAAAACGGCATCCACGGATCAGTTAACGGTCCGTGGATTTTTTTTGAGGTAAGTATGGCACGAAAATTGTTGCTTCTAAGACATGGCGATGTTGGTGATGAATACCATGACCGATACATCGGCAGTACAAACGTCTCCATGAGTGAACGGGGACATCAACAGGTGAGAACAATCAGCCCATGGCTCCGTAGTCAAAGTATAGATTGCTGTTATTGCAGCCCTCTGAAGCGATGCAAAGAAACGGCCGCAATTGTACTGGAGCAGAGCGGTGTGGACTATAAGGTTGACAAGGATCTGCGGGAAATTGACTTTGGCAGGTGGGAAGGCCTGGCCTTCGCTGATATAGCGCAGAAGTTTCCTGATGAGGTAAAAAGATGGTCCGATTTCGACATGGATTTTGCCTTTCCGGACGGTGAGAGAATTGGTGATTGTGTCGGAAGGGTTGTCGAAATCGCGGATCGTCTAACAGAAGATCCCGCCGATACCGTTCTTGTATGTACTCATGGAGGCATCATACGGCTTTTAATCTGCTACTTTCTCGGTCTCGAACCATGGCAGTATATCCTCTTCCGGGTAGAACGCGCATCGGTCACGACTATCGAGCTGTTTGACGGCGCTGGCCTGCTGTGTGGATTGAATGAAACAGGCAAGGCCGTTAAGGAGGTCGAGGCATAAGATATGGCAAGGATCATCCTCATTACAGGCGGCAGCAGAAGCGGTAAAAGCGCATATGCGCAGACCTTTGCCGAATCTATTTCCGGTATTCGGACCTATGTTGCAACCTGTCCCTGCATCGATGAGGAAATGGGGGAACGGATACGGAAGCATAGAGAGACACGTCAAGCGTCGTCCTGGCAGACCATCGAAGAGACGCGAGACCTTGCTAGCGCCCTGCAAATGGCAAAGGAAAGCCACGTAATCATGGTTGACTGCCTTACTTTATGGATCAACAATCTCATGTATGAAGCCGGGCTGCAAGGTAAGGAAATCACCGAGGAGGATATTGCCGTGCTGTGCAGAGGGGTCATCGAAGTTTGCGATGATCTGCCAGGCACGGTTATTTTTGTAACTAATGAGGTTGGAATGGGTATCATCCCCGAAAATCCCGCCTCCCGCCTTTACCGGGATCTTGCCGGCAGGTGCAATCAGATAATAGCGGGTCGTGCCGATGTTGTTACTTTCATGATAAGTGGCCTTCCCTTGAATATCAAAGGAGAAAAAATAATATGAATTTGCTTGAATCGACTATTAAAAAGATAGCCCCCCAGGACGCGGACGCCCGCAACCGGGCAAGGGCAAGGCTTGAACAGCTCACCATGCCATACTGGGCGCTGGGCCGATTAATGGATCTGGCCGAGGAATTGGCAGGTATGACAGGCTCTATAAAACCGCCTGTAAGCCGTAAGACTGTGGTAACCATGGCAGGTGATCACGGAATTGCTGCGTCGGGAGTCAGCAAATATCCACAGGAAGTAACCATGCAGATGGTATACAACTTCGTGAACGGCGGTGCCGGCATCAATGCCCTGGCGAGGCTTGTCGGTGCACGGATTGTAGTCGTTGATATGGGCGTGGCCGGAGACCTGAGCGCACTGGTTAAAGGAGGAAAGATTATTTCCAAACGAGTGGGGGCGG
>Ga0187878_1003551_pt1 | contig 12762 bp, 12 predicted proteins | sample June2016WEW_17_1_FD_132979 | JGI IMG/M metagenome (GOLD analysis project Ga0187878, IMG submission 132979) | Peatland microbial communities from SPRUCE experiment site at the Marcell Experimental Forest, Minnesota, USA - June2016WEW_17_150 | ecosystem: Environmental > Terrestrial > Soil >...
ACACTCTGATAGATCCCGTCCTCGAGAAGAACGCCGAGGCGGGGGGCGGGAAAGGGCTGCTGGCGGTGGCGCTCCGCGGGGAGGTGGCTGTTTCCTCGGCCAAGGTGGCTTACCGCATCTTCAAGGAAGTCTTCAGTTCCGCCAGTTTTGCGTACCTCGCACAGCGGGGCGGCAGGGTCCAGCGACTGCTTTGGGCAAGCACAAGCACAAAGAATCCTGCTTACTGTGACGTTAAGTACGTGGAGCCCCTAATCGGACCGGATACCATCAACACATTGCCGATGGAGACCCTCCGGGCTTACCGGGACCACGGCAAGCCCGCAGTGCGTCTGGGAACAGATCTGGCAAAAGCGGAGAGAATCCTGAAATCCCTGCCCGACATGGGGATCAACCTGGATCGGGTGACACAGTCTCTCGAGGATGAAGGCGTCGATAAATTCGTCAAGCCGTTCGATCTCCTGATGAAGATGCTTGCGGAGAAACAGGCCTTCTTTCTCAGGGAGGCGCAGCAGCGACCGGCTTAGTGAACACTCCGATGTAGGGATGGAGAGAAAACAATGAGTGGACAAAGGTATGAAATAGGTCTGGTCGGCCTCGGTGTCATGGGGCGCAACCTGCTCTTGAACATGGCCGATCATGGTTATGCAGTAGCGGGTTTCGACAAAGACCCGGCAAAGGTCAAGTCCCTCGCCGCGGAATCCGCAGGCAGGAACATCCGGGGAACGAAAAACATCGAAGAATACCTGAATCTCCTGAAATCGCCGCGGGCCATCATCATGCTCGTCCCTGCAGGCTCCCCTGTTGATGATGTCATCAGGGAACTCCTCCCCTATCTGAAGGCGACCGATATCCTCATCGATTGCGGCAATTCCCACTTCACCGATACTAACCTGAGACAGAAGACTCTGGCAAGAGCGGGGATCCAGCTTCTCGGCGTGGGCGTATCCGGCGGGGAGCATGGAGCCCGCCACGGCCCGAGCATCATGCCCGGCGGGCAGCCGGAGGCGTATGAAAGGGTGCGGCCTCTGTTCGAGGCAGTCGCCGCCCGCGTCCAGGAGGAACCCTGTGTGGCATACCTTGGGCCGGGCTCGGCGGGACACTTCGTGAAGATGGTCCATAACGGCATTGAATATGGGATGATGGAACTTATCGCCGAGACCTATGACCTGATGAAGCGAGGGATCGGCCTGAACGATGATGAACTGGCCGGGATATATGAGCGATGGAATGAAGATATTTTTCATTCCTATCTTCTGGAGATTACCGGTCATATCTTTCGGCATGTGGACGATAAGTCAGGAAAGCGGCTCATTGACGTCATTCTTGACGAGGCCCGTCAGAAGGGGACGGGGAAGTGGACGTCGCAGACAGCCATGGACCTTCAGGTACCTGTTCCCGTCGTTGATGCCGCCGTCTCCACAAGAGACATCTCCGGCTACAAAGCGGAAAGAGAAGCGGCAAGCCGGGTTTTAACAGGCCCATCCGTTGCTTTCCAAGGAAAACGGGAGATATTCATCGGCGGCCTGGAAAGGGCTCTTCAGGCCGCCTTCATCATCACCTACGCGCAGGGCATGGCCATCCTCCGGAAGGCCTCGGATGCCTATGGCTACAATCTGAACCTGGCTGATGTGGCGCGAATCTGGCGAGGGGGTTGTATCATCCGCGCAGCGATGCTGGAGGATATACGCGCGGGCTACCAAAATCGCCCTGATCTCCCCCATCTTTTTATGGATCCCCGTCTGAGGCAGGAAGTGACGACGTTCCAGCATGACCTGAGAGGAATGGTCTGCTCTGCGGCGAACCTTGGAATCCCGGCTTCAGGGATGATGGCTGCCCTGGCCTATTTCGACAGCTACCGAAGCGCCTGGATGCCGACAAGCCTCATCCAGGCCCAGCGTGACTATTTCGGAGCACATACCTATGAACGGGTCGATGAAAAAGGCGTCTTTCATACGAAATGGGAGGAGGACTGATTCATGGAAAAGGTAACTACCGGAAATCCCGTGGCCATCGTCATCTTCGGCGCCGGGGGTGATCTGACATGGCGTAAGCTGGTCCCCGCACTCTACAGCCTATATAGAGATCAGTGGCTGCCGGAGCGCTTTGCCATTATCGGAATGGACCTCAAGAAGATGAGTGACGACGAATTCCGGCAGCATCTCCGGGGAGGCGTTGATCAGTTCTCCCGCCAGGACAAGCCTGGCGACGCATTGTGGCAGAGTTTCGCGCCGTCTCTCAATTACCGGGTGGCCGATTTTACCGATCCCGACTGCTATGCGGCCCTGGCACAGTATCTGGAGGGATTGGAGCGGACATGGAATACGGGAGTTATCCGTCTTTATTATCTGGCTACACCTCCGCAGATGATCGAGATCATTCCCAGGCAACTGGGAATGGCCGGACTTGCCCGGGATTGTAAGAAAGCCCGGATCGTAGTGGAAAAGCCCTTCGGGCGGGATCTCGCCTCCGCCCGGGCACTGAACAAGATTCTTACTACAGCATTTGATGAATCACAGATTTTTCGGATTGACCATTATCTGGGAAAGGAAACCGTGCAGAACATCCTGGCCTTCCGCTTTGCAAATGCCCTCTTCGAGCCGATATGGGATCGCCGCTACATCGACAATGTCCAGATTACGGTGGCGGAGCAGGTGGGGATCGAGCACAGAGGGGCCTATTACGATAAGACCGGCGCCCTCAGAGATATGATCCAGAACCATCTCATTCAGATTCTCTGTATGATCGCCATGGAGCCGCCGGTTTCCTTCGACGCTGATGAGGTTCGCAACAAGCAGACCGATGTGCTCCACGCCATCCGCCCCATTCTTCCGGAGCATGTCCACGAAAATGCCGCACGTGGGCAGTATGGCGCCGGATGGATAGAAGGGGAGCATGTCCCGGCATACCGTGATGAGCCGGGAGTGAAACCCGATTCAGCGATAGAGACCTTTGCGGCTGCCAGGTTTTTCGTTGACAACTGGCGCTGGCAGGACGTTCCTTTTTATCTGCGCACCGGGAAGAGGCTCCCGGTACGTATATCGGAGGTCTCCATACAGTTTAGACCCGTGCCCCATCAGTCGTTTCCGGCCACGGCTATCCGGGACTTTCAGGCCAATCGCCTCATGTTACGCATTCAGCCGGACGAGGGAATCCTCCTGCGTTTCCAGGCGAAGCGGCCCGGGCTGCAGATACACCTGAGTCCGGTGGACATGCATTTCTTCTATCGCGAAGCATTCAGGGTCAAGCCGCCGGACGCTTATGAAACGCTCCTCGTGGATGTCATGCTCGGTGATGGGACGCTCTTCAAGCGCGCCGATCAGATCGAAGCGGCGTGGTCGATCATGACCCCTATCCTGGAAACATGGGAACAGTCGGCGCCTCCCGATTTCCCCAATTATCCTGCGGGAACTTGGGTCGTGGAACCGGCAGCGATTATTATCGCCCGGGACGGCCGGAACTGGTTGACCCCCTCAATTTCCACGGACGAAAAGGGTGTGTCGATACACGGTAAACCGGTATGAAGCATCGGGCTGCGTAAGGAGAACCCATGAAGACCCCGCGCGTTAATATAAGAAACTATAAGATGAAACCGGTGCTCATAGCGTGCATAGTGCTCTGCATCGTTTTGCTCTGCGCCGTTATACAGGCCGGGGCTGCTACGAAAGTTTCACAGGGCGAGCAGGCATTTGTGAAGAATTGTGCAGTCTGCCATGCCAATGGCGGAAATATCGTCAACACCGCCAAGCCCATTAATAAGAAAGCCCTGGAGGCAGGGGGCATCAAGAAACCTGCCGATATTGTGCGCCAGATGAGGAACCCCGGGCCGGGGATGACGCGGTTTGATGAGAAGGCAATTCCCGACAAAGAAGCGCGGGCGATTGCCGAGTATATACTGAAGATGTTCAAGTAACGACGGGACACTTTTTGAGAGGAGGACGAATGGACGAAACCAGCTCAACCGTAGATAAGCGGATCCAAAGCACGCGCCGGGGATTTTTGCAATGGGCCACAGGCATACTGACTTTTCTCTGTGGACTGACCGTGGGTATACCCCTTGTCGGCTCTCTTGTCGGGCCCGCCGGCAGGACCATCAAGACTGACTGGATCAAGGTTGCCGGCATCGGGACACGGCCCATCGGTCAGCCTCTCAGCCTGCGGGTTCCCGATGTGCAGGCGGATGCCTACGTGCGGGAATCAGTGATCCGCCATTTATGGGCCGTCAGGTATAGTGCCACGGAGGTTAGCGTGTACTCCCCCATTTGCACCCATCTCGGCTGTCATTATGACTGGAACCCGGCAAGCGGGCATTTTGAATGTCCCTGTCATGGGAGTGTGTATGCACCGGACGGCACTGTCCTGGGTGGACCCGCTCCCCGCCCTCTCGATACGCTGCCGACGAAAATCGAAAACGGCGAGCTCTATGTAGAGTGGAAACAGTTCCGGAGCGGCACACCGGAAAAGATCCCGGTGTAGGAGGCCGTTTATGTTTTCCCGCATTTTCAAGTGGATTGATGAGCGCTGGCCTCTTACCCCCTTCATCCGCCTTGCCCTGGAAGAGGAGATGTCCGGAGGAGCGGGCTACGCCTATGTATTCGGCAGCGCCGCGCTTATCATCTTTCTGCTGCAGGTTGTGACGGGCATCTGGCAGCTCTTCTATTATGTGCCGACCCTTGGCCAGGGATACAATAGCCTCAATTACCTGCGCACGGAAGTGCCCTTCGGCTGGCTGATCCACGGGTTTCATTACTGGGGGGCCAATGCCATGGTAGTACTGGTGATGCTCCACATGTCCCAGGTATTTATCTGGGGGGCCTACAAGAAACCGCATGAACTGCAGTGGATAACCGGTGTCTTCATGTTCCTTCTGACCATGGCCATGAGCCTGACCGGCGGCGCGCTCCCGTGGGACAAGCGCAGCTACTGGCTCGTGGAAGTGGCAGCTAGCACTGCCGGTACGGTCCCCGTCATCGGGGATGTGATCAAGCGGATCATGCTGGGAGGCGGTGTCATCGGCCAGCTCACACTATCCCGCTTTTTCATTCTCCATGTTGCTCTCTTATCGGGGGGGCTCATGACTCTGGCAGCCATACACCTCATTGCCCTGAGGAATGTTGGGAACGCGGGCCCCTGGGAAGAACAGGCACGTGAGAAGAAAGGCCCTTTCTGGCCAGACCAGGTCTTCAAGGACGGCCTCGTGGCGAGCCTCATCATCTTCTTTCTCGTGGCACTTTCCGTCTATGCTCCGTCGCCCTTCACCGGCATGGCCGATCCTTTGGATGCCTCCTACATACCCAAGCCGGAATGGAATTTCCTTTTCTTCTATGAAGCCCTAAAGTTTCTCCCGGGACGGCTCGAGATCATTGCTACCGTGGGGATTCCCGCTGTTGGAACTCTGATCCTTCTCCTGATACCGTTTGTTGACCGCGACCCGGAGCGTCACCCCCTAAAGCGACCCCTGGCCATGGCAGGCTGGGTCATCGTTGTCGCGGGCTTCGTTGCCCTCACGCTGGCAGGGGCCTACAGCAAACCCGAAGGTGTGGAGGCCGTGGTAAAGACCCCGGCTCCGCCTACCGCTGCGGCACCGGCAGTCGTCTCCACCGATGAAAAGGCCGGGATGGACCTCTATAAGACTAACGGATGTGCAGCCTGCCACCGAATCGGCGGCACAGGCGGAAGCATCGGGCCCGATCTTTCCGGGGAAGGCGGCAAAGGACGTTCACGCGAGTGGCTGGGAGACCATCTCCGCAATCCGAAGGCCCATGCCCCCGCAACCGTCATGCCTTCTTTTGCGGCCCTTGGTGACAAGGCCATCAACCAACTGGTTGACTACTTGTTAAGCCTCAAGGGACAAGAGTCAGCAACTGCGTCCGCATCGGCCGTAGCGGCCGCTGCGGGTGGCCGGGCGCAGGTTGCGAGCTCCGGCCAGGGCCCACAGGAAGCGGGCAGGGCGATTACTATCATCGGCAGCGCCGAGCATGGCGCTATTATCTTCGCGGGGACCTGTTCGTCCTGCCATGGTCCGCAGGGGACGGGGGGCGTTGCGAATGCAGGTTCAAAGGATGGGACGATTCCGCCACTGAACCCCATCGACCGTGACGAATTCAGCCCGGACCCAAAGGCCTTCGCCGAAAAAATCGATCGCTATATACAGCACGGCTCACGCCCGGAAGGGCCGAATCCTCAGGTCAATATGCTCCCCTTTGGGGACAACAATGCCCTCACACAGGAACAGATTGCCGACCTCGAGGCCTACATTCTCAGCCTCAACGGGGTGGACCGGGCCGCAATCAACCACCCGGGGATTTCCCCGGGCATGTTTTTTATCATCGCCGCCTTTGCATTCCTCTTGGTCGGGATCAACCTGTTGGGGTGGTGGTGGTTCTGGGGGCTGGGTAGGCGGCGGAGAAAAGAGGTGGATAAATGAGAAAGTTATTATGGTTCATATTTTTCGGGGGTCTTTTTTTTGCGGGCAGCATCTACGGACATGAAACACTGGATACCGGCGATGCCAAATCGGAAGAGATGGGCATCGTGGAAAAGACGGGGCAAATCATTCCCGCCGATCTCGTATTCTACGACGAAAAGGGGGGCAAGGTGAAACTGGGCAATCTCCTGGGGAAACCCGTAATCCTGACCCTTGTCTATTTCTCATGCGAGCATATCTGCCCGCTGATGCTGGGCGGTCTTTCGCAGGCCCTTCCCAGGCTGGCCGTCGCCGCGGGCAAGGACTACAGGGTCATTACCGTGAGTTTCGATGAGGCAGACACTCCGATGATTGCTCTGGCGGCAAAGAAGAATTACATAAACGCCATCGGCAGGTCTTTTCCCGAAGACGGGTGGAAATTTCTGACGGGCAAGCAGGAGAGTATTCACAGGTTGACCGAGGCCGTGGGTTTCAACTACCGGAAAGACATCCACGGCTTCAGCCACCCGGTAGTGCTGGTATTCCTTGCCCCCGACGGGAAGATATCACGGTATTACTATGTGACGCAGTTCCAGTACGGTGCGGCCTACCCTATCAGCTTCTCTTCCTTTGACCTTAACATGGCCCTCACCGAGGCCTCCCAGGGAAAGGCCGTCACGGGGATCAGGAAAGCCCTCCTCTACTGCTTCTCCCATGAACCGCCGGGGCACAGTAAATTTTTTAATTTCATGGCAGTAGTCGGGGTCATCACCCTCGCTGCCATGGTATCTTTTTTCATTTATCTCCAGGTTACGTCCAGAAGATATCGCAGAGGCAAAGAATATGACGCTGAGAAATGAAATACCCGAGGTGGCCGGGTTTTACGAACGCACAGGAAGATACCGATGGCTTATCGCGGAGTGGATGATGTCCACGGATCATAAACGAATCGGCGTTATGTACCTGATGGCTCTCCTCTCTTTCTTTTCCGTAGGGGTTGTGCTGGGCTTTATCATCCGGCTCAGCCTCCTCTCGCCGGGATGGCTCGTGGGCCAGCAGGGCTACAACGAATTTTTCACCCTCCACGGCGTTATCCAGATATTCCTCTTCATCATACCGGGAATCCCCGTTGCCTTTGGGAATATTTTTCTTCCCATCCTGATCGGGACGCAGGACGTGGCCTTTCCGAAGATCAACCGGCTGTCCTGGTGGCTCTATGTGGCCGGGGCCGCTCTGGTCCTCCTGTCCATCTTTATAAAGGGCAGACCTCCGGATACGGGCTGGACTTTTTACGCTCCCTATAGCGTCCAGACGCCGGCCAACGTTTCGATAGCCGTCATGGGGGTCTTTGTCTTGGGGTTCTCGTCAATTCTTACGGGTCTCAATTTTGTCACCACCATTCACCGGATGCGGGCGCCGGGGATGGGGTGGTTCCGCATGCCCGCCTTCCCGTGGACGCTCTACGCCACGGGCTGGGTGCAGATGCTCGCGACGCCGGTCCTGGCCATTACGCTGCTCTTCATATTCCTGGGCCGTTTCTTCGGCGTCGGGTTTTTCGACCCAACCAAGGGAGGCGACCCGATCCTCTACGAACACCTCTTTTGGATGTATTCCCACCCCGCCGTCTACATCATGGTCCTTCCGGCCATGGGGATTATCAGCGAGATCGTCCCGGTCTTTTCGAGAAGGTCTCTCTTCGGGTACACCGCCATCTGCATGTCGGCCCTGGGAATCGCAATTGTTGGGTACGCCGTGTGGGGCCACCACATGTTCACCAGCGGGATGAGCGACACCGCCCGTGTCGTCTTCTCCTTCGTCACTTTTTTGGTGGCTGTGCCCAGCGGGGTCAAGATCTTCAATTGGGTGTCCACCCTTTACAAGGGTTCCATCGCAGTCGACGCACCCCTACTTTTCGCCCTCTCGTTCATCTTTCTCTTTTCCATCGGCGGGCTCACGGGTCTTATCATCGGGGCCCTGGCGACGAACCTGCACCTGCACGGAACCTATTTCATCGTCGGGCATTTCCATTACGTCATGTTCGGCGGGGCCGGTTTCTCCATCATTGCAGCGCTCCATTTCTGGTTTCCCAAGATTACCGGCCGGATGTACAATGAAAAATTCGCCAAGATAGGCTGGCTCAATCTCTTCGTCGGCTTCAACATCCTTTACTTCAGCATGTTCGTCCTCGGGTTCCAGGGGATGCCGAGAAGATACTTCGATTACCCGCCGCAATATCATACGGGGCATGTGATCTCCACCATGGGTTCGTGGTTCCTGGCCATCGGTCTCATCATCATCTTCGCTAATTTGGTCCGGTCTATCTTCAAAGGTGAGAAGGCCCCCGCAAACCCCTGGGGTGGAAAGACGCTGGAGTGGACTATCCCTTCGCCCCTGCCCCGCGAAAATTTTCAGGAGATTCCTATAATCACGCGGCGGCCCTACTCATACGAAGAGGAGGCGAAGTGACAGAGTGAGCACGGAAACGGGACATATCGACTACGCAGGAAAGAAGATGGGGATGTGGTTCTTCCTCTTTACGGAGATACTCTTTTTCGGCGGCATGTTCCTCCTCTATTCCATATTCCGCTACAACTACGCCCAGGATTTTCACGCCGCCGCCGCCGAGGAGAATATTATCCTGGGGACAATCAACACCGTCGTCCTGCTTACGAGCAGCTTCACCATCGCACTTTCGATTGCAACCATGAAAAGGGGGGAGAAGATTTCTTCCATCATCCTCCAGCTTGCGACGATTCTCATGGGGGTCGCATTCCTCGTCATCAAGTATTTCGAGTGGACCGCCAAGATCAACCTGGGAATCTATCCGGATTCTCCCGTACTGCTCGCGCTCAGCCAGGGGGAGATACTCTTTTTCGGGCTTTACTATGTCATGACCGGCCTCCACGGCCTCCATGTCCTTATCGGAGTCGTCGTCATCTCCTTCATGCTCTATTTCACGCGGAGAGAAACGATCAACCGGAAGGAATATGCGCGGCTGGAAAACACCGGCCTCTACTGGCACTTTGTCGATATCGTGTGGATTTACCTTTATCCACTTTTTTACCTGATTACTTAAGGAGAAACCATGGAGGAGAAATATACAGAGGATCACGCAGTCGCGACGGGCACGTACGCGGCCGTCTGGCTGGTCCTTCTCATTCTCTTGGCCACCACCATTGCCATGGCAAAGCTCCGGCTGCTCGCCCAGTTCAGCATTCTCGGGTCCCTGGCAATCGCTTCCCTCAAGGCCGGTCTCGTCCTCGCCTTCTTCATGCACCTGAAGTATGAGGGAACATTTCTGAAAGTGATGCTGACCGTCGCCCTGTTAGCCCTGACACTGCTCATCGGGCTGACCTTCGTTGATGTGTGGCTGAGGTGAGGTGGACGATGTTTCTGGGGCCTTCAAATACGGCCGGCAAAGTGGAAGGGGCCTTCCTCTTCATCGTCACCTGCTGTGTAATTCTGCTCGCCATCGTCACGATCTGCATGGTGGTCTTCCTCGTGAAGTACAACAGGGAGAGGCACCCCCGGCCGGAGCACGTCAAAGAAAATACCCTCCTCGAGATTGCTTGGACAGTAATTCCTACGATCCTCGTCATCTTCATGTTCTACTTTGGGTGGGTGAACTTTCAGTACATCCGCAACCCGCCGAAGGATGCCATGACAGTCAATGTCACGGCCCGTCAGTGGTCCTGGCTCTTTGACTATGACAACGGCCAGCAGAGCGACATGTTGCACGTTCCTATCGGAAAGCCGGTGAGGCTCATTATGACATCCGTCGATGTACTCCACTGCCTCTACATCCCCGCGTACCGCATCAAAGAAGATTGCGTCCCCGGCATGAAGACCCACCTCTGGTTCACGGCGAACGAGACGGGCGACTATGACATCTTCTGCACCGAATACTGTGGCGTCGGCCATTCCCATATGCGTTCTAAGGTTATCGCTATGACGCCGGACGATTTTCAGAAGTGGGTGAACGCGCCGCCGCCTACTACAGTCGCGGATCTGGGGCCGCGGATCTTGCAGGCAAAGGGGTGTCTCGGGTGCCATACGCTGGACGGTGCCCAGAAGGTCGGGCCCACATTCAAACAGCTTCTGGGCCGGAAAGAAACAGTGATCACAAAGGGACAGGAAAAGAGCATTACCGTGGATGTTGACTTCATCCGTGAGCATATCCTTGATCCCCGGAGCGCCGCTGTCAAGGGCTATCCCCCGGTGATGCCCCAGGTCCCGATGACGGATGAAGAACTCAAGACCATTATTAGCTATATGGAGACGCTCAAATGATGATTAACAGGCTCTTTATGAATAAATGGGATCTGCTTAAATCCTACTTCCGTCCCCCTTTACAAAAAGGGAAAAAGAAAGATTTTCCTAACGTCCGTTCCTATCTCTGTCTCTGCAAAGTGAAGATATCTTTCTTCGCCGCGCTTTCGGCGGCTACAGGCCTCCTTCTGGGCGCACAGTCGCTCTGGTCGGCATTGCCGACACTTATGGCAGGCGTATTTCTCATGGCCTGCGGCGCCTGCGCCCTCAATCACTGGCAGGAGCGCGCTACCGATGGGCTTATGCGAAGGACATCCAGAAGACCCATACCGTCGGGAAGAATCAAACCCCGCCATGCACTCATTTTTGCTGTGACCCTGATGTCTTCAGGCACAATCGTTTTGTTTCTCACCGGCACATTAGCTGCGCCTCTTCTGGGGCTTGCCGCCGTCTTCTGGTACAATGGTTTTTACACGTGGCTCAAGAGCCGCAGCGCCTTTGCCGCCATCCCCGGTGCCCTGGTCGGGGCCATCCCGCCGGCGATCGGCTGGATTGCAGGTGGCGGGAGCCTCTTGGATCAGCGGTTAGCGGTCCTCTCCTTTTTCTTTTTCATGTGGCAGGTCCCTCACTTCTTCATTCATCTCCTCGCCTTCGGAAAGGAGTATGAAGAAGCCGGCCTTCCCTCTCTCACGGCAGTCTTCACCACAGCTCAACTGGACCGGTTGACTTTCCAGTGGATCACCGCGACGGCAGTCAGCTTGCAACTCGTTATTTTCTTCGGCCTGCTCCAGTCGGCGCTTGTCCATATCTCCATTATTGCCTTCTCCCTATGGCTTGTCATGAGCGGGATAAACTTCATGAGAGAGCATGAGCCGAGTTATACGGGTGTTTTCAAGAAGACCAATTACTTCATGCTCATGGTCATGATTTTCATATTTTTTGATAAACTGCCCGGTTTTCTTATCTAAGAAACTGTGTCATAATTAAAGGAATAGACGAGAAGGAATTATGACATAGCCTATGAATGGCAGAGAGGACCTCACGAGTGGGATCTGAAACCTCAAAACTTAAAGAGCAGGCGGCGCACCGGGCGGTAGAATTTGTGCAATCGGGTATGATCGTGGGCTTGGGTCATGGGAGTACGGCCCTCTACGCCGTAAAAAGAATTGCAGAGCTAATCCATTCAGGAGTACTTCGGAACATACGCGGTGTGCCATGTTCCCGGAAGGTATTCGAGGATGCGAGGAAACTGGGAATTCCGCTCACCACCTTAAACAGAAACTCCGTCATCGATCTTGCCATTGATGGAGCGGATGAGGTGGACGGACATCTTAACCTGATAAAGGGCGGCGGCGGCGCCCTGTTGAGAGAAAAAATCGTCGCCCAGGCGAGCCTTTGTGAGATCATCATCGTGGATGAAGCGAAGATGTCACCAGTCATCGGAACACGATGCGCCGTTCCCATTGAAGTGGCCGCCTTCGGGTGGAAGTCCCATATTTTCCCCCTGGAAAAACTTGGGGCGGAAGTTAAGCCAAGAAGGAATAGCGATGGAAAACTTTTCAAGACCGACCAGGGGAACATCATTCTCGACGCCAATTTTGGTCCGATAAGCGATCCCGCTAAGCTGGCCGCCGATTTAAAGGCGCGTGCAGGCTTTATCGAACACGGGCTGTTTATAGGTATTGCCACGGACGTCATTGTTGCCGGAAAAGGCGGCCTCCGCCATCTCGAGCGAAACTGATTGGACAAAGAAGAGAAGGAGAGTTCATAATACGATGAATGACAATAGATGGATCGATATCTCTCTTACCCTTAAATCCAATATGATGCACTGGCCGGGTGACCCTCCCGTTTCCATTGAGCGTGTGCGCGAGATGGACAAAGGCGATACGGTCAATCTTTCAAAGATAACGATGGGCGCTCATTCCGGCACTCACGTCGACGCCCCGGTGCATTTTATCAAGGGGGCAGAGGGAGTGGACCAACTTTTGTTTGATTCGCTCATAGGCCTTGCGAGGATCATCGAGATTGCAGACACCGATACCATAAGAGAAAAGGAGCTTGCCATACACCGAATCAAGAAAGGTGAA
>Ga0187878_1003553_pt1 | contig 12754 bp, 11 predicted proteins | sample June2016WEW_17_1_FD_132979 | JGI IMG/M metagenome (GOLD analysis project Ga0187878, IMG submission 132979) | Peatland microbial communities from SPRUCE experiment site at the Marcell Experimental Forest, Minnesota, USA - June2016WEW_17_150 | ecosystem: Environmental > Terrestrial > Soil >...
GGGCGTCATTGCGCTGGTCGCCTGCCTCGCGGTGCTGATTGGGCTGAACGTCGGTGGGCTGCGCGACCGGCTGCTGCGCCCAGCCGCTGCACCTAAGATTCGGTCGCTGGCCGTGCTGCCGCTCGAAAACCTCTCGGGCGACAAAGAGCAGGAGTATTTTGCCGATGGCATGACCGAGGAGCTGATTACGAACCTGGCCAAGATCAGCGCCCTGAAAGTCATTTCGCGGACCTCGGTGATGCTGTACAAGGGCAGCAAAAAGCCTTTGCCGCAGATCGCCAAGGAGCTGAACGTAGACGCGTTGATCGAAGGTTCGGTGCTGCGCGAGGGCGGCCAGGTGCGCATCACCGCGCAGCTCATTCAAGCCTCGACGGAGCAGAACCTGTGGGCGGAGAGCTATCAGCGCGACCTGCGCGGCGTGCTGGCTTTGCAGGGCGAAATCGCCAGCGCCATTGCTGACAAGGTCCGCGCAGCCGTCACGCCCGCCGAGCGAACGCGACTGACCAGCGCTCGGCCCGTCAACCCCGAGGCTTACGACGCTTATCTCAAGGGCGGCCAGTCCGTGATAAGAACCACTCCAGAGGATCAGGACACTGCGCTTGAATACTTCGAGCTGGCGCTGAAGAAGGACCCGAATTACGCCCCCGCTTACGCGGGCATTGCCGCGCATTGGGTCGCGAGCGGGGACCTGGGGTTCACGGCACCGCGCGAGGCGGCTCTGAAGGCGAAGGCGGCCGCTCTGAAGGCCCTGGAGTTGGACAACACACTCGCGGACCCGCATTGGGCGTTGGGTGCCATTGACTACTATTACGAGTGGGACTGGGCTGGCGCTGAAGTGGAGTTCAAGAGGGCCATCGAACTCAATCCCAACAATGGGGCTACCCGGGCATTTTACTCGTACTTCCTGATAAACATGAAACGCCCGGAGGAAGGGATGGCGCAGATTCAGCGAGCCCTGGAGTTGGACCCGCTCAACGGGTGGGTCCAGGGCGTTCATAGCAATGACTTGGTGATGGTAGGCCGGGACGATGAGGCCATGGTACAGTGCCGCAAGGCCCTGAGAATCTCTTCAGGGTTTACGTTCGTGCACGGGTGGCTCGCAGGTATCCTCTTCCGTAAGGCCAAGTATGAAGAGTCTTTGGCAGAAATGAAGGCGGTGTATGCCGGGGACCGTGAGATGGAAGAAGCCTTGACGCAGGGGAACGCGCAATCGGGCTACCGGGGCGCGATGCGGCGCGCGGCGGACCTACTGGCAGCGCGCGCTCGCAAGACCTATGTGAACCCTACTGAAGTTGCGTGGCTGTATGTGATGGCCGGGGAAAAGGCCCAAGCCCTCGCATGGCTCGAGAAAGGTTTCGAGGTGCACGATTTCAACCTGCCCGGTGTCGGTGTACTTCCCGATTACGACACCCTGCGCTCCGACCCGCGCTTCCAGGACCTCCTGCGCCGGATGAACCTGCCAAAATAGGTTTCCATACACCAAAAGTCGTAAACCCTGCCAAGGAAGCAGAACTGGCGCCGCTGCGCCGCATGAATTCTCCGCCGTAAGATCGCTCTCGGCCTTTGGCTCCCCCATTTCTTACGTGGGCCTCCGATGCGATTCCGTTCCGCACATACGCAACTGCGGAATCGACCGGCATACATGGCCACAAGCGAGCACCGCCCTTCCGACCACCTCTGCCAGATTGTGCCTGTGAAACAGGCTTTGCGCCGAGTGGGGCAAGTCAGTCGATTCCGGACGGGAAGCCGACTTTTCATTCCCAATCCGATCGCGACGCCTTCGATCACGTGAAAATCACTGACTGCACATTCCTTTAGCCGGACGGAAATGGAGGCACCGCGCGTTACTGGTTACCCGCGCGGCTGCCCGGAACTTTCCGCGCCCCCAAACGTACTAAGCTTTGGAGTTGCCTCACGTATCCTCGGCCCTCGAGAACGCAGGGCCAGGAGGCAGGGTTCATGGGATGGTTCAGCCATCAGCTCAGGCAGGTTTTGCGCCGGTTCAGTCGGGCGCCGATGTTCGTGGCTGTCACGCTGGTCACGCTGGCCGTGGGCGTAGGTGCAAACACGGCGGTCTTCAGCGTTCTGGAGGGCATCCTGCTGAAGCCTTTGCCGTATCCCCGCCCCGAGGAATTGGTGGGCGTCTGGCTCACGGCTCCGGGCGTCAACATCAAGGAACTCCCGACCTCGCCTTCGGTCTACTTCATCCTTCGCGAACAAAGCCGCACTTTCCAGGAGATTGGCCTCTATAACGGTGACTCGGTGAACGTCACGGGTGTGGCGGAGCCCGAGCAGGTGCGCGCCGTGTTAGTCACCGATGGCACGCTTCCCGTTCTGGGCATTTCGCCCATGCTGGGGCGTTGGTTCAACCGCGCGGACGATTCGCCGGGCAGCCCCGACCTTTCGGGCTCTGACCCAGGTTCAGCCCGGATTCTTCCGGCCGGCGGAAGTCCAGACCCTCTGGCTTACGATTCCTGAAGCCGAGGTGCGCGAACCCGAGCGGGTGGTCCGCATGCAGGAGGAGATTTCGCGCAAGATCGAGGCGATCCCGGGTGTCTCCTCGGTTGGCATGGGCACCAGCATCCCCATGGACGGAAACGTCAGCCTCAATCCCGTCTTCGCACAAGACCGGACCTATGCCGAGGGGCAACTTCCACCCCTGCGGCATTTCAAGTTCGTATCGCCCGGGTACATCAAAACGCTCGGCACTCCGCTGGTCGCGGGCCGCGATTTCACCTGGACTGACATTTACGACAAGAGGCCGGTGGCTCTTGTCTCCGAAAACATGGGGCGTGAGTATTGGGGAGGACCGGCTGAGGCGCTCGGCAAGCGCATCCGGGTGAGCACTGCGGACGACTGGTGTGAGATTGTCGGCGTGCTGGCGGACGTTCACGAAAACGGCGTGAATGTCGAGGCGCCCTCCTCCGTGGATTGGCCCATCATGATGAGACATTTGGTGCGCCGCACGCTGGCGGTGGCCATCCGCAGTCCCCGTGCCGGTACGGAAGGCCTAATGAGAGAGGTCCGCCAGGCGGTGTGGTCGGTGGACCCCAATCTGCCGCTCGCGGATGTGCACACCCTGGAATACTTCTACAGAAAGTCGATGGCACGCACTTCATTCACGCTGGTGATGCTCGGCGTGGCAGCGATCATGGCGCTTCTGCTCGGAGTCGTAGGCCTCTACGGTGTCATCGCCTATTCGGTGTCGCAGCGGGCGCGGGAGATCGGCATTCGCATGGCACTCGGCGCGCAGCAGCAGGAACTCACCGGAATGTTCGTCCGGCAGGGACTCTTGCTGACCAGCGTGGGTGTGGCCTGCGGACTGGCCGCGGCTTTCCCTCTTATGCGCCTGATGTCGTCACTGCTTTTTGAGGTGAGCGCCGTTGATCCGCTCACCTACGGAGTCGTGTCCCTTGGCCTGGTCGCGACCGCCGTGCTTGCCAGCTACCTTCCCTCCCGCCGCGCCGCCGCGGTGGACCCTGTCGAGGCCCTGCGGGCAGAGTAACTTGACTCTCCCTGTCAAAGGCACCGCTCACTGGATGGACGCGCATCTCGTACCAGTGGCTGATTGGACTTGTTGGCCATCCCTTCGTCACGCGTGGGACCGTTTCTAAGTGTATGGTCGCCCACGCCGCGGGCGCTCCGCAGTCACCAGCAGGCGGCTCTCCGGCAGCCCGCGTCGTTGGCGAAGTCTTCACCGGGGGCCGCCAGATGCGGTCCCTCGCGCTGCTGAGCGACGAAAGCGGAAGCCGGCTCACCGTCGAAGAAGTCAAGAAACTGGCCGCGGAAACCAAGGTAGATGCTCAGTGGCGTACAGCCAGAATCTGGCTCTGATCACTTGGCCAACAGTTCCCGGAGGGCTGCCCAGTTCGAAGTCTGTTCCAGCTTGTAGAGTCCCCGAGCGTCCGCGTGCTCAAGGTGGGGGTTCTCCAAAGGGTCCCACGCAACATCCGATTCGAAGAACACCTCGATTATCTGGACCGCCGTGCGCGGCAAGCTCCGGTCGATGATCTCCGGATTGACCATGGCGAGGGGCCACCCCTTGGGGTCGTCCGGCGACCTCAAGTCTTCATTCCAATGGGCCTGGGCCTGCCGCTCGGCCGGCGTCATGGAAGCCTGCCGCGCTTTGAGCCGCGCCAGCAAGCTGCGCATGTCCTGGAGGCCCTTCGACATTCCGACGGCAACCTGCGCCTCACTTTTCTTGGCAGTTTCGTTCATCATTTTGAGATTCTTGCCAGTTTCCTCCTCGCGTTTCTCCGCATCGCGGAGACACTCGTCGGCCACTTTCGGATCGCCGCCTTTCCTGAGTAGTTCGCAGAAGCCCTTGGACTGTTTTACACGTTCCTCCCGTCCCGCTAACCACTCTTGATAGGTATCGTCGCTCGCGTAGGGATTCTTCTTCTGGGAGTCTCCGACCAGCTTGGCCTCCTCTTTCTCCCAGTACTGGATGAGCGTCGACAAATAGGTTTCCTGGGGGAGGGGCAGAAACAGGGGCTTGGAGCTTCTGGTCAGGACCAGGCATAGGTCGTTTCCGTGGGCGTAGCCATATAACGCAGCACCCTGAATCTTTCCATAGCGGTTTGGCTGAAGCAAAACCGTTGGTCCCGTGACGTCCCGAAAGGCATCAGGACTCGCCCTAAAGGCGTTGTGCAACACGAGGGCTTCAGGATCGTTGATGTAAATGCCCACCGAATTCCCGTATTCACCACCACACATCGGCTTGCCGTTCTGTTCCCAACACTCGTAAAAGATCATATGGACCCAGCCCGGAATCGGCACGTCGCGGCAGGGCCCCTTCGGGCAGAGTGAGGAGTCGATGATCTGCATGTCGCCCTTGGTCATGAAACCGCGGGGAGGGTTCAATGCGGGCTGGGCGAGGAGGAAATCAGCCACCTGTTGCATAGTGTGATGAAGGGCCTCGATCTCCGCCGCAGACAGTCCAAACCGATCTTCAAACATCTGGGGCCCTCGAAACACCAGACGATGGGCTTTGCCAATGTAGTCGGGCAGATATTTAACCTGACCATGGAAGTCTTGCGCGAAAGCGAATACACAGATAAGGGCGATCGGGCCAATCATTTTCCCGCGCATCGGATCTCTCCTTCCCAGGACCGATCTGGAACTCACCTTCGAAGTCGATCAACAATCCCACACCCGCTCACCTAGCGGATGACGAAGTGCGCTTGCAGTTGAGACCGCATCGGGATGATAGTCTCGGCCCCTTTAGGTGGAGCGGCGCTAGCGGAGTTTTTCCAGGGCCTCCAGGTCCATCGCGTCGATCAGGGAATACAGCACCGCCATGTCAGGGACCCGCGTTGACTCAACCGTCACCAGGAATCGGTCGGCGACGACAAACTCGATCTTCCCCCCCGACATCAGCCGGTTGCTAGATTCCTTGCCTCGATACTTCCCCTTTACCACGATGGATTTCGTATAGCCCTCCTGCGTTTCCTCGCGGCCCGCCTCCCGCGTCACCCCGAGTAGCAATCCTCTGGCGTATATGTTCTCCGCAAAGTCCTTGATGGTGACGTGAATGAGGCGCGGGACCTCACCCGGAGTTTCGTAGTTCACCTCCGCGGTCGAAAGGCGCCCGGATGGCGTCGTATCGATCGATCCCGTCGGGGGCTTACGCTTGAAGTCTTGCAGGTTTTTGGTCGGCAACAACTGTTGGAGCTTGCTGGAATCGACGACCTTCTGCTGCGCAACCGCGAGCGCACTTCCCACCAGAACGGCGAATAGCAGAAGAAGTGCCTTTCTCATTGCCACGCTCCTCTCGCTGATGATGAGTAATCCCTGCCCGGCTCGAAGCAGCGCCGCGGCAGATGCAATGCACTGGGAAGCCGCCCCTCCGCGGACGGGGTGAACGGCCTTGGGGGCGGCAGGCTGTTCTCAGCGCCTTGGCCGCCTAAAGGCGGCCTCTACACCCGGCGAGGGAAGGCCCCGGAAAGACTGCGTATAAGCTAGCAACATAGCCAACCGGCAACCGACCATCGGCAATGTTCAATTTCCGGTTCAGCTTCGCTTTTTTGCCAAAGCTGGTATGTGATAGAAGAAAGGGCACATACCAGCTTCGCTTCGCGAAAATTGCCCTTCTTTGTTTTCAATAATATACCAGCTTCGGTCCGTCTGTGGAAAACGTAACTGGCTCATTTTCTAGCACATACCAGCTTCGCTTTCGCATATCCGTATTTATAGGCGCAGCGGATTTGCGGGGCATTTTCAGCGCTCCAGCGTGCCAACTGCTTGCTTCCGCGCTGCGTCCGCTCTCCTCGTTTGCCACTCCGCGCCCGGCGTCAGCATGCCCAGTGCTTCCCTCCTGAGATATAGTAGACTAGCACACTTGTCCTCAAAAGTCAAGGGGAAAATGCGCGCCGGACATTCCGGCGGGCGAGGCGGCAGTGCGATTTCTCGTTATGCCCATCAAAGCGGCGGTTTTGGGCTTTCGGATTTCCCCACCCCCGCCGACCAGTCTCTGCACTCCAAAACCTGGCAGGAGCATTGCATACTGAGGCGGCCAGGTCTACATTGATCAGCTGACCGGGAGGTCAAAGCGGAAATTCCGGTTTAGGAATAAGGGCAGGCGGCGATAAGATCCGCTGAGTACTCATGGCCACAAGGGGACCTGCTCCCGAACAGAAGATCGGGGCCTACGTCCTGTTGGAAAAACTGGGCGCGGGGGGCATCGGCGAAGTGTGGAAGGCGCGCGACCGCCGGCTGAATCGCGTCGTGGCGCTGAAGTTCATCGCTGCGGAGCGCCCCGGGTCCTCACCCCCGCAAGAACTGCTGCGCGAGGCGCGGGCCGCTTCCGCCCTGAACCATCCCAATATCATCACCATCTTTGAAGCGGGAGAGAGCGAGGGAGCGGCTTACCTGGCGATGGAGTTCGTGGAGGGCGAGACTCTCCGCGCCCGGTTGAACCGGCCGCCGCTGCCGTTGGAGGAGGCGCTCGACATCGCCACCCAGCCGAGTTACTAAAATCTCGCCCTGACATTCCCATTGTGTTAACTATCACTCCCGAGAGACTCCGCAGGGTTGCCCATGCGCCCTTGCGGCATTACCAATTGGACGTTACCCCGTGTCGAGTCAACCAGAAGCCTTCTCCCGCGTCCTAATCGATCAAGCCCTCCGCGACAGCGGCTGGGACCTCCTCGATTCACGCCAAGTTCGCTTCGAACTGCACGGACACGGTGGCCGGGCCGACTACGTTTTGAGCGGCCCCCGTGGCCCGCTTTGCGTCCTGGAGGCCAAGCGAGAGGATCTAGACCCTTACGACGCCAAGGACCAAGCCCGCGGCTACGCCGAGAACCTGCGTGCGCCTTTCGTCATTCTTTCCAACGGGCGCGAGCACTGGTTCTGGAATTACGAGCGCCCCGATCAACGGGACGCTTATCGGATTGAACGTCTGCCTTTGCCACGAGACCTCGAACGGTTGCGCTTGAAGAATCTCCAGCCTCCCCCCCCATTGATGAGTGAGCCGGTCGGCCCGGATTACCTCAAGCCATTGGCAATGATTGGGACAGTCGGCAACGCAGCGATTGTGCCTCACGGAAGAGAATTCAGCATTAAGAATGTTGCACTCTTCAAACCCAATCCCGACCGGATCGCAACCGAATACCTCCATGCATTTCTAGCAGACACTGCCTTCCTCAATCGGCTGACTAACCAGGGACAAGGCGTAACCCAGAAATTCGTCGGGCTCGTGACCTTGCGCGCAATCCGGTTGCCCGTACCGCCTCTGGCCGTCCAGCGCCAATTCGCTGCCCGCGTTGCCGAAATCCGGGCGCTCGAAGCTCGCCAGGCCGAGAGCCGCCGGCGGTTGGACGACCTCTTCCAGTCCCTCCTCCACCGCGCCTTTTGCGCGGAGTTGTAAGAGCGGTCGGTGCCCAGGTCCTCGATGGTCGCGTCAAGAAGGCCAGCGAGTAGCTCGCCGTATTCGCCTTCTTCGAGCAGCGTCTCCGCCACACGCTAGAGGAGCTTCAGTTGTTCCACGTTGAAATCGCTCGACGGGTGCCGCATGGGCTTCGCCCTCGCGACGGAGAATATACCACTTGCGGGACTCGCAATCGGGGTCAGAGGCGTGGCTGCGCTAGCTAGCGACTCTCCCGCGCTCGCGAGGTTGGCCATTCTGACGATGGTAAGTACGCGCCAGCCTTGGCGGCCCCACAGGGAGTCGTTCCATCACTTGTCGATCCTCTTCAGCAGCAGCGCCCAGTCCAACCAGCCCGGGGCTTCGGGAATGGTCCAGTCCGGCCCTTGGACAGGAGGCAGGGGGACGATTTCCCCCGTGGAGGCGCTGAACCACTTCGCGTCATAGGTCCCACGCTCAAGCTTAATCCTGACCTCGCCGCATTCGTCCTTGTATCCGAAGTGTTCTTGGTTCCCACACAGAGGACGTAGGGGGAGATACACCGCGTAGATCTCGCCGGGCTTGGCAAGGCAATAAACGCCTTTGCTGACGAGTTCATCGTGCGGTTCCGTCTTCCACCACTCGAAGCTGGTAAAGAAATCCACCAGGTGCCCGTAACCTTTGAGCATGACCATGGTGTCATCGCCCCGCCCGTTGATCCAGCCGCCCCCGGAGTCCGGCCAGATGTTGGTGCCGCGGCGGCAACTCTCTCCGGCTGTCCCGTAGGCCCCTGCCATCGCGATCTCCCAGGCCATCTGACGTAGAGTCTCCGCGGAATTTCCCGGCGGCGCCGGCGCCCAGTGCGGATAGTGGTCCTCGTATCCGTACTCTTCGTTCGTCTGCGGGATGATCCGTCCCGTCGTCATCTGAATCTGCCGCTCCTCCAGCATCAGGGCGTGCTGCTGGTGCGACCAGTTCTGGATGGAAGTGAACCCGAACCAGGCGGAGGCGCGGTCCTGGTGTTCGCGATGCACCGGGTGGCTGGTGGCAAGGTGCTTGTACGGATCCCAGCCCTCGATCAGGGTTCCCGTTTCGTGCGCCCACTTCTCGTCACGGAAGCTGTCGAGGTCGTCTCCCAGGTCGTACGTGATGTTTGAAAACGCGCTGAGCCGTGCTACCGCATAGCGCATGTACCGTCGCTCATCTTCGCTGCCCGCCGGTGCCTGGGCTTGGTGAGTGGAGATATCCAGGATCACCGAGATGATCACGTCGCGCTCGCGGGCGAAACGCAGCATGCGCTCCCATTTCTGCCAGTAGGGAATGTTGAAGCGCGTGTAATCGATCCCGGGGTGGTCAATGCTCTCCGGCGCCTGGGCAATCCAAGGGCGCAGATACATGGTGAAATTCTCGCCCGTCATTACCTGTTCGCCCCAGAATATGTTCGCAGCGCCTGCAAGCAGCACACGCAGGCGGTTGATCTTAAGACCGTGCAAGCGCTCAATGATGTAGTTGATGACCCTCTCCTCGCGCCAGCCCATCAGAAAAAACGCGGTGGTGCCGTGGAAGAAGTAGTGCTCCCCGGTGCCTTCCCAAATGAAGTGCCAAGGATACTTGGGATCGACACGGATAGGGCCCCGCCGATGGCCGTCGGAGGCCCGGAATGTACCCGTATGCGTTTGCTCGAAACCACCCTGCCGATAGCTTGCCGAGTAAGCGTAGTCACCTGGCGCCGATGGCATAAATCGGATACGGAAGACAGTTCCTTCAGCGGAGTCACAGAATCCAGCCACAGCTAACCGCTGGATGTCGCCGGCCTTCCCGAACTGCCCTTCAACAGCAACATCCGTAAATGGATTCTTCGCGTCCGGTGACGTGACGTTCAGCGTGATCTCGACAAAGTCGTATGCCTCAACGGTTGCCGCCGACTGAGAAAAAGTGATTTTCGTCGGAGCCGCCTGGACCGGACGGACCGCGCCGACGACCGTCAGGAGTCCCGCCACGAGAATCCACAGCCGATACAAGTAGGAGAACCTATTCCTCGCGGACATGATTTTGACCCCCAGTGGGATTAAATTCATATTGGCAGACGTAAGCCGAGCGGGCTCGCTTAACTCCTCCGCAGATAGAGCGCGGCCGTGCCTGGGAACGGCACGGCGAAATTGGGTTTGCCTCCGCCCTGGACGCTACCGCCCGCAGTGATCGTCCCCTCGACGGGGCGCATCCGCTCCACACCGAATGTTGCAGATGTGCCGGTGAGGGCGGCTCTCATTGTACTCCCGCTGCCATCCTTCGATAATCCCTTGGGCTTCACTCAGCGTCATGAACCAAGGGGCCTTCAGGCATTCTTGCCGAGAGGTGCCGAGCGACCTCAATCAGCCGTCTCATTTCCGCTGAAGTCAAACATCTTGGATGCGCTGAGGTTCACGGAGGGCGTCGAGTACGAGGCCGGATGCAGCAGCCGGAGGTTCACACGCGCACATCGCGAGGCCTCTCGTTCAGCAGCACGGGGGCAGGCAGCAGACTGCTATCCAAACCATCTGAATTGTTTCCAGAATTCAGGCCAGGGCTGCCGGAGACGCCGGCAAACGAAGACGCCTGTATTGTCTCCAATCGCGCTGTTCTTGATCCCGTAGCGATTTGTCAGATGCCCGGTCGATTCACAAGATTCGAAAGCCCAGTCCAGGACGTCGCGTGAAAAACCGACCGCAATCACTGTCTGCGGGGGAGGATCGCCGTAGCCTCGCAACCAATGGGAGTTCGAGCCGCTAATGGCCCTCGGCAAACCGTAGGCTGAGCCGTAGAGGTTGAGTGCGCCGGCCTCACCGGCGTCACCGGCAAGAATGCCCAACCGCGCTCGATCCTCGCGAGGCAAGGAATCGCGGAGGTGGGCGACCGTCTCCGCCATCTCCGGCCAGCCGATTTCCTCATTGAAATTGTCGTTTAGCTGGTTGGCGACGATCCACCAGCGGGAACCCAACGGAGCAATGGGCAAGACCACCACCGCGACCAAAACGCCGCTGATCGCCAGCGCCCTCCAGGTTGTCCCGCGCACGCGACGGGCGCGCGCCGGAGATAGCGTTCCAGCCCACTGCTCGCCCCAAACCGCTCCCGCCGCGAGGAGCATCGGATAGGCCGGCGCGAGATAGTAATCACGCCCCTTCGCCAAGAAAAACGCGGCAAGGGGAATGACAAACATCCAGCCCATGAGGCGGTACCGCTTTCCAGCCGGCACGGCAAAAAAGTAATACAGACCTGCCAGCCACAAAGGCACGGTGACGACGTTGCTGCTCTTCCAGAGCTGGCCAAGCAAGAAACCATCCGTGTGCCCGACGCGAATATCGCGCGCGTGAATGCTCTGCAAGAACTCCAGCGAGACGAAATTGTGGTGGATCTGCCAGAGGAGGTTGGGAAGGAAGATCAGAATGGAGAGGGCCACGCCGCACCAGAGCCAGGGACTCCGGAGGTAACGACGCGCGCCGGTGAGGAGGACGCCGCCGACAATTCCCGCGACCAGGAAGGCCATCGTGTACTTGGTCATCATCCCGGCCCCGATGGCAGCTCCGATGCCCAGCCACCAGCGCGGATCTTCGGATTTGAGCAGGCGAATCATCAGATAGGCGGTCAAGACCCACCAGAGATGGTCGAACGAGACATACTGGAAGAGCGCTCCTGAGGAAAAAGCGACCGGCGCGATGGCTGCGGCTATTGCGGCGACGAGTTGCGCCAGCCGGTTGCCCCCCAGTTCGCGGGCCATCAAGCCGGTCAACACCATTGCGATCCCCTGCGCCAGCAAGACCAGAATGCCAGAATCGCTTGACGCGATTTTCTGCCAGATACGCGATGGCCGCATGGGTTTCCTTTCCGCCGTGGGGCGGAAGAGTCGCTGCAGTTTAGCACGGGAGTCTCGGCGCACACACGGGACTGCATGCGCACCGGTACATGGAACAACGGAAACGGCCTTAACTCAAATCCCCTGTAACGCCGCAGTGTAGACCAGCACTCTGCAACTCCAGAATGGTCGCCGACTCGGAAACTACCCCAACACCTTGCGGCCCCTCCTCCGACGTCGGCGGTCGCTTGGTCGTGAAGTCGGCAACCCGTTCAAGTGCGCCAATCGGCGGTTTGGGCGTTACACGACCATGTGGAGTCGATCGGACTCCCACTCAAAGCTCTCCCACGCCATCTCGAGACCGCGACCTTGATCCCTTGTGGCAAGGGCCGTTCCCAACATCTATGCAGCAGCCACGCTGCAGGAATGCCAGTTTCTGGGAAGCCGACTTCATTCCGAATCCGATCGCGACGCAATCGATCACGTGAGAATCATTGGTAGGATGGGGATTCCGCAACAGCTATCCGAGCGGCAGCACGTTTCGGTATGCAAGTTACACAGCCAAGCGGATCGCTTCCGAGTGCGCCGTGCACAATCGCCAAGGTTGTGAGCGAAGATGACGCGGCTGAGCTGCCATCGGTTCCGCCGCAACGAGGTGCGGCTGTGGCTGAGTGTGAGCGCCTACAACTTGGGCAACCTGTGGCGGCGGTGGGTGCTGCCGCAACGGATCGACCACTGGTCGCTCACCAGCTTGCAGCAGCAGCTGGTGAAAACCGGCGGACGGCTGGTGAAGCACGCCCGCTACTATTGGCTGCTGCGGGCAGAGGGTCATCTGACGCGGCGCCTCTTTGGAGCGATGCCGCAGCGGATGATTGAATTTCAGTCCCTCTGCTGCTAGAAGCCTTCAGTAATCCGGCCGCTGGGGGCCACCGGGATGGCAAACTGAGCCGGAACGTTCAAAAAGGAGGTTGCGGGGTGTATACTCGCAGCCTCCGGGAACCCCCAATGCGAATCCCAGCCAAACCGAAAGGAGCGAATGCCATGGCGATTGGAGCGCGACTCCGCCAACTGCGCGAACA
>Ga0187878_1003558_pt1 | contig 12740 bp, 10 predicted proteins | sample June2016WEW_17_1_FD_132979 | JGI IMG/M metagenome (GOLD analysis project Ga0187878, IMG submission 132979) | Peatland microbial communities from SPRUCE experiment site at the Marcell Experimental Forest, Minnesota, USA - June2016WEW_17_150 | ecosystem: Environmental > Terrestrial > Soil >...
ACAGACGCTGCTACGTGGGCTCAAGCGCTTCCAGGATATTGCACTGGGAACTATATTGTTCAGCGATGAACCAATCGATCTTGTTGCTATGAATTAACTTATGGGGCACGCGCAGACCTAGCCCGGAAAAGGCAAACCATCGTTGCTATAGGGTATACCTGTATGGCATGACTGCGCTCGGCATTGGAACCATCGCCTTCTCACTCTACAGCGTGCTGAGCAAAGCCCATGGCTATCAGTGGTTGTACCTGGCTTCCCTTACGGTCCTCACGGGTGCATTTACTGTCAAAATCCCAGGCATAGACTCAAAGATCTCGATAGCGGGCACCTTTATTTTCACCAATCTCATTTTTTTGGCCCTGCCGCCGGAACCTTGACTGCATCGCTGGACGCTTTGATGTCATCTCCGCAGTCGCACAGCAGGTCCAGGAGATTTGAATACGCGGCTTTCAATGTTGGGGTTATGGCACTCACCACGTTTGCATCGGGACGCATCTTCTTTCTGTTGCTTGGGAGGGGGCCATTACACGAAGGCCAGCCGGAGAAGCTGTGGCGGATTCTTGGGCCCGTGTTTGCGCTCGGGCTGATCCACTACGTTCTCAACTCAGGCAGTGTCGCCACCATCGTCGCCTTCGAGCGCCGCAAGAACATCTTCCTCATCTGGCGCGAGAGCTTTTTGTGGACATCGCTTACCTATCTGGCCGGCGCATTGTTTGCCGGCCTGATCGCCGTCAACGCCAGGTCGCTCACACTGGCGAATGTCGCGATGATTGTGCTGATGGTACCAGTGGTCTACATCACCTATAAAACCTACTTTGACAAGGTTGCCAAGCATCCCAGGCACCTGCAAGAGGTCAATCAGCCCTACGCCCGAACCGTGCAATCACTCGCGCTGGCAGTGGATGCAAAAGATCAGACTACCTACGGGCACATTCGCCGAGTGCGCGCTTATGCCCTGGGCCTCGCGCGCATCCGCGGGATCAGCAACGCCGAAGTTCTCAAAACCATTGAAACTGGATCCCTGCTCCACGACATCGGCAAGTTGGCAATCGAGGACCATATCCTCGACAAGCCCGCGCGACTCACCAAACAGGAGTTCGAGAGGATGAAGAGCCACTCCGCCGCCGGGGACGAGATCCTTCGCCAGATTCAGTTTCCTTTCCCGGTCGCCGAGTATGTAAGATCCCACCACGAACGCTATGACGGCACAAGCTATCCAGACGGTCTCAAAGGCGATGAGATCCCATTGGGCGCACGGATCCTTAGCATCGCCGACACCTTCGATGCTATTCGTTCCAGCCGACCCTACAAAAGAGCGCGCAGCCTGGAGGAAACACTCGAAATCATGCAGGCTGAGTCAGGCAAGATCTATGACCCACAGCTGCTTGACATGTTTATCGAACACATCGAGGAGTTGGAAGCCGCTGCAATCGAGGCGCCCAGAAATGCTCCGCAGTTATCCTTCCGCAAAAACTCCGATGAATGCACACTACCAAAGCCAGGTTCAAGCGGAGCCTCTGGCGATGTCGACTTCAGGACAGGGATCATGGGTGAGCTGATCAGCCTCCAGGAGTTCAGCCACAGTTTGGGCAGAAGCCTCGACCTTGATGACCTGCTGATGAATCTGGAACGCAGGGTCGGCCGGCTGCTACCCTTCACGACCTGTCTCTTTTACCTCGACACGGGCGATCGAACGCTTCAGGTTGCGCGCGCATGTGGGAGATATGCCGAAGCTCTGCGCGGTTTTGCCGGCGCAATTGGCAAGGGAATCAGCGGCTGGGATGGATCAATCCCACGGTACGGATCACTCAGGATCCGATGGGATCCGCGTGCTGCGGACATTGGATCCGTGGGATGATCGTTTTCGCTTATCTCTCGAAGTTATCAGGGGAAGAACGACCCTGAATGTGACTCCACGATCCGGGTTGTCAAGAATTTCAAGCACACCGTGATGCGCATCTACGATTTTCTTCACAATGGGCAGCCCCAACCCAGTCCCATGTGCCTTGGTGGTGAAGAACGGGTCGAAGATGTGCTGCCGCTGCCGATGTGGAATCCCGGCGCCGCAATCCACGACATCAATGAGGAGGCCTGCTTCGTTCTGAGAGGCTTTTAAGGAGACAGGCGCCCCTTCCGGTGACGAGTCAATTGCGTTGGTCAGGAGGTTGATCAGCAATTGTTTAATGCGCATCGCGTCACACATCACGACAGGAAGTCTGTCGTCCGCAAAGCTCTCGAGCTTGACCTTCTTCACTGCCGCAATCTCTTCCACCACCGCGAGACTCTCCCTGATGATCTGACAGATTCTCTCCTCCGCCGGTGCAAGCCTGAACTCTACCGAGAAATCGAGCATTTCCATAATCATGTGCTCCAGTCGCTGTGTCTCCTTGATCACGATGTCCAGCTTTTCCCTGTCAGGATCCTCGCTCGGCAGTTTTTTCCAAACGAGGCGTGTGAAGCCTCCGATGGCAACAAGCGGAGTCTTCATGTCGTGGGCGAGACTGGAGAGGGTGGTTCCCATGGCGGCTAGCCGCTCCGAATTGCGCAGACGCAAATGTTGTTCCTTTTCGCGATCTCTCAGAGTACCGAGCACTAACGCGACAATACTGTAGAACACGACCTCAATCAGGCTCTCAAACTCGTCGGGGGTAAATTCCTGCCAGTGACGCAGAACCAAAGGCAGCAAGAGAACGATCGTCGTCCCAGATGTGGCGATCGCTCCGCGCAGCCCAAACCAGAAAGCGGACAATATCAGCGGGATGAAGAAGAGAGCCTGAAGAAAAAACCGGTAGTAGGGCGCGCGCATATGCGTGGCGTAGTTGGCGAGCGTAATGCCCAGAACCAGAACGGCAATCCCAACAAGTTTGGCTTTGGTATTCTGCGGGAGAATCACATTAGGCCGTTATGCATGACGTTACGTGAATTTTGTTCGCGTGAGAAGCAAGAAGCCAGCAGCCAGAAGCCGGAATCTTCATAAGCGCCGCCCTTGCCTGGTTAGCCATTTTGCGACGGTTTGTTCGTTCGGCGGGTGACTACCGGGGGCGAAAGAAATCCGTCACCCTGGGTCACACTATAAACCCCCAACTCACTCGATATCCCATTAAGGGCCTGTCAATGAATAACGTTTGCACTTTGCTGCAGCCCCCAGGCCCGCTGGCAAGGCGCGAGCGACGAGCATACCCGCTGTGGTATGTAAGGAGCGAGCAACGCAGCCAGCGGGCCTGAGGGCCGCAGCCCGAAGGGGCGCGGCGGCGGGCGGGCATCTGCGGCGTTGCCGCTCCTCGATGATGTCACCACATCACGTGCGTCGCGGCGCCTTGCATCTGCCCGCCCGGCGCTCGCGCCAAAGTGCAAATGTTATTCATTGACAGGCCCTAAAGCTTGTGCTGGATGAATTGTTACGCTCCGATCAAGCGCAGTCAAGGGAGGGCATCGGTTTGATTGCGACTAAGCCGCACGATGCGAGTCTTGGCTTGTTCGTCTACGGTTCCTTTCAATTCGCTTTTGGAGTATAAGGATCATCCTGTCGGCGCAATAGAATTCCTGGCAAGCCGAGCTTGCAACAAGGAGCCCGTCCGAGAATTAGGAGGGGTCGCGCGCATGGGGCTTGCGCGGCGAGCTCAAGGCACGAGGAGGAGGCGATGTCGGGGCACATCGTTGACGACGAGCAACGCAAAGATCGCCCCGCAACCCCCATGTGCCCTTCGGGTTCCGGCGGCGCGGGGGCATCTGCGGCGTTGGCGCTCCTCGACGATGTACCGAGACATCGCCTGCGTCGCGCCACCTTGCATCTGCCCCCGCGGCGCTCGGAACGCGGCCCCTCCTAATTCTCGGACGGGCTCCTAGAGGATGATGAGATGGCCCTCAAACACGTGACGATCTACACCGACGGCGCATGCCTCGGCAACCCCGGACGCGGCGGCTACGGCGTCGTCCTCCTCTATGAGGGTCATCGGAAGGAACTCACCGGCGGCTTCCGGTTGACCACAAACAACCGGATGGAAATCCTGGCATCGATAGTCGCGCTCGAAGCTCTCAAGGAAAAATGTCAGATTACACTCCACAGCGACTCGCAGTACCTGGTGAATGCCGTACAACAGGGCTGGGCCGTGCGCTGGCGTGCCAACAACTGGCGCCGCAACAAGCGCGACATGGCGCAGAACCCTGATCTATGGGAGCGGCTCTTGGCGTGCACGGAGAGGCATAACGTTGAGTTCCGCTGGCTTCGCGGTCACGCCGGCAACCCGGAGAACGAGCGCTGCGATCAATTGGCGGTGGCAGCGGCAGAGGGAGAGAATCTCGCTGTTGATATTGGCTACGAAAAGGCCTCTCATCTCAGCATGCCCGCAGGCCAGAACCCGGATAATCCAGATTCAATTACGCGAAGGGCGTATACCTCGAAAGCCACGAAGAAATCTTTGTGATCCTTGTGTTCTTTGTGGTTTTATGTTCGTGATGGCAGCCTCATTCCAAGGAACAACGCGATGGCACAAAATTCCAACACAAATCGTCCGAGGAAAGGCCGCCCCGCAAGCACCTCACACCGGTGGCTCACGCCCGAGCAACGCGAAGCCCTGGGCATCACCGAAGGAACGCTCCGCCTCTCCATCGGTATCGAAAATGCCGATGCCCGGATCCGCCGCCGCAGTAGAAACCTGGTGAGAAATGCGGGCTAGGTTGAATGGCGTCTTCGCCTTTAAGGAATAACGTACTTAGCGCGTCAGCTTCGCGAAATAGCGGTACCGGTCACCGCGATAGAGAATCTTAACGAATTCAATCACTCGCCGGTATTGGGAATAGGTTGTCCGCTCGCTGAGAAGGAGGGGGCTGCCCGGTTCGATATGGAGGAGAAAAGCCTCGCGCGGCGCCGCCAGTGCGACTTCAAGAGTCTCATCCGCTTCAGTCGGGATGAGATGAAACTTCTCCTGAAGAATCCTGTAGGTTGAGCCATGTTTTTCCAGCTCCTCACGCGTGATGGTCTGTCCTGCAGGCAGGACATAATAGGATGTTTGTACCCCCATGGGCAAGCCGTCGCCCAGGCGCAGGCGCTCAATGCAAAGGACTTTTTCGAAGTCGGCCGGCAACTCCAGATGGGCACATACATCCTCGGGCGGCCGAATATATCCGATTTCCAGAATCTTCTGCCCCGGGACAATGCCCCGACGCTTCATATCTTCGGTAAAGCTGGTTAGCTCGGAAATGCCCTTCTGCAACTTTTGCGGAGAGACGAAGGTTCCCTTGCCGTGTTCGCGATACAGGAAGCCCCGGCGGACCAGCAGATCAATTGCTTGACGGATGGTGGTGCGGCTGACAGAAAAATCCTTCTCCAGTTGGCGCTCGGAGGAAATGGGCTGTCGAGCCGGCAACTCCCCATTCAGGATCCGCTGACGCAGGATGTTCGCCAGCTGATAGTAGCGAGGCAGAAAATCATTCGGATCGACAATATCAGGCATAAGCCTATATGCCACTGGGACGTGACATCATGTGGTACCGACCATATTATTTGCTCCGTGGCACAACTCGTCAAGATCTCCCTGCGATTGACTGTGATTCAGATACTACAAGAAAAAAAGCATCCACGAATAGCACGAATACTAGGCAAGGGCTGCGCCCTTGATATCCCGCCAAACAGCGGCGGGATATGGAAGCCAGAAGCCAGGAGCCAGAAGGCATTGGCGCAGTGCTTGCGCTCGCAGGCTGCTTTAAGCTCGACGCGCAGATTCCGGCTTCTTGCTTCCGGCTCCTGGCTTCTAACGAGAACAAAATTCTCGTTGCGCGGCGCATAACGGTCTAATCAGTTCATAAACAGGTGGACATCTGATCAAAAAATGAGGATCTGGATGGAAGTCGTGTTCGCTTTGCGTGGCAATCATCGGTATCGGAATCGGGGTCGCAGTCGCAATCGCAGTCGCTATCGGCTTTTTCAGACCCATACAACCGATTGCGACTGCGATTGCGACTGCGATCCCGACCCCGACGGATATAGTGTCTTCCTCTCTTTTTGATGCCGCCAAATGTCAACCTACTTATGAACTGATTAGTAATTCGTTGTCAGGCTCCTGTCACGAGTTGGCGGGCAATATGGTTGTGCCGCTCGATCACGGGCCCCATGTCCACGGTCAGCAGGTTGCCGTCTTCCACGACGGTCTTTCCATTGATGATGGATAGATCGACGCGTTGTGGTGCACAGAATATGAGTGCGGCCAGCGGGTCGTGCAGTGCGCCGGCGAAATCGATCCTTTTCAGCCTAAAGCCGATCAAGTCGGCCGCCTTGCCTGGCGCCAGTTGCCCGATATCATCTCGGCCCAGCACTTGTGCCCCACCTGTCGTCGCCAACGAGAGCGCTTCACGAGCCAAAAGCCCCGCGGGGTTACCCGACACTCGCTGCAACAGGAGTGCCATGCGCGCTTCTGCCAACAGGTGGGAGGAGTCGTTGCTGGCAGAGCCGTCTACCCCCAATCCCACGCGGACACCCGCGTCAAGACAAGCCCGCACCGGGGCAATGCCCGATGCCAATCGCATGTTGGAGCTGGGGCAGTGGCATATGCCTGTGGCCGTGTTTGCGAGAAGTGCAATCTCGGACGGGTTGATCTGGACCGCGTGGGCATACCAGACATCGTCCCCGACCCAACCCAGTTTCTGGGCATGCTCTACGGGCCGGCGGCCGAACTCCCCGATGCAAAACCGCTCCTCGTCCCCCGTTTCTGCCAGATGAGTGTGCAGGCGCACGCCATGGAAGCGAGCCAGGGCAGCCGACTCCCTCATCAAGTCGGGCGTCACCGAGAATGGTGAACACGGGGCAACGACAATACGCAGCATCGAATATGGTCCGGAGTCATGGTAAGTCTCGATAGCACGAAGCGTGTCTTTGAGAATTGACTCCTCATCCTCCACAACGTTATCCGGCGGTAATCCACCCCGGCTCTCCCCCAAACTCATCGAGCCGCGGCTGGCATGAAAGCGAATGCCGATCGTTTGAGCCGCCTGAATCTCGTCATCGACGCGGCAGCCGTTCGGATAAATATATAAATGATCAGAGGCGGTAGTGCAGCCGGAGAGGATCAGTTCAGCCAGACCGACCAGAGCGCTCGTGTGGATGGCCTCCGGGGTCAACCTGGCCCAGATGGGGTAAAGAGTCTTGAGCCACTGGAAGAGCGTGGCGTCCTGTGCCGCCGGGACCGCACGGGTCAGGGTCTGATAGAGATGGTGATGGGTGTTTACCAGTCCCGGCAGGACGATCATCCCCTGGGCATTGATGGTATGGTCGGCTGCGCTCGGAAGCTCAGAGGTCGGTCCCACCTGCTCAATGACATTATCGCGTATGAACAGGCCACCCTCGGGGATACAGCGTTGGTCCGCATCCATCGTCACCAGCAACTCTGCATGTGTCACCAGCAGCGTAGGCATCGGCTATTCTCCTCCACGGGCGAATCCCTCACCAATGAAACCGCCAGACACGAAATCTACAAGAACTCCTTGACACATTTGTAGTCACGGCAGGAACGCCAGGGAGCCAACTACCCCTTTGGCAATCACATACATTTCCGCAGGCTCAATCAGCGCGTGTTCTCCCGGAAAACTCTGCTTCAAACTCATGGTCATGATACCAAAATCAGCGTATGCGAAAACGGCGCGCAAGCGATCGTTTTCGAAGACGATCTCGCCGATGTCCCTGCTTGCTTCAAGCGTCGAATCTCGGCCTTTTTGCCGTCTTCTTATGATCCACCCTGCCTTGCTTCTTTTGATGTGGAAGGCGTTGTCAGTCTCCTTTTCGAAATCGCTTGTTCCGAAAAAGAGCCGTGGTTTGTCCCAATAGGGTTTACCTTCGTGCACGCAAAAGGTCGCACAGTTGCCGCAATCGTTGCACAGGTCATGCAAATGAATGATTTGCCTGGATTGTTGTACAAGAAGAACGGTTTCTCCCACCAGCGCCAACTTGCCATTCCAGCTGGATAGAATCGGCATGATCAGCCGTTCAGGCGAAACAGAGTAGGTGTAGTTAGCGCGATTGGGACATACTTCCACGCATTTGTCGCAAATCGTGGAGCACTGCAGACAGCGCGCCGCCTCATCGCGCGCCGCCTTTTCGTCCAGCGTTGCTTCGATGAGTTCAAAGCCGCATCGATGATCCGGCGGAATCCTCACAGCTTGGTGTTGTCCTTCTCTTCTGGCGCGGACACCCTTAACCTGCAAGATTTCCTCGTTGGAAAGCAGTGCCGGATTACAGGGCAGCGGGTCGAATGGGATTCCAAATTCGGCGCAGATAGCCTCAGCGGCTCGGCGTCCGTCCGCGCAGGCTGCTATAATGCTGTCCGGTCCACGAACAACATCCCCGCCCGCGTAAATCTGGCTCAGACCCGCCAGGCCGGTCTCCGGATGGACCGCGATCGAGCCGTCTTTGTGGACATGAACGGCACTTCCGTTGAGGAATGTAAGATCCGGCCTCTGGCCAACAGCCACGATGATGGAGTCAGCCTCGATTCGGAATTCGCTGCCGTCAATCGCGACCGGCCGTCTGCGCCCGTCCGCGCCCGGTTCGTCCAGCCTGTTCCGGACACATTCAAGCGCGGCCACCCGGCCGGCGTTCCGGATCACTCGAATTGGAGTAGCCAGTTCTTCCAGTACAACCCCTTCTTCGAAAGCGCCCTCTCGATCCTCGTCGCTGGCGGGCATCTCCGCTTTGGTTCGCCGATAGACGACGGTCGCCGGGTGACCGGTGAGCCGGCAGGACAGGCGCGCAGCGTCGAGAGCTGTATCGCCGCCGCCGATGACCAGCACTTTGGGGCCCAACTCCACATGATCTCCCCGACGAACTCGCTGCAAAAAGTCCAGGGCGGCAAAAACTCCCGGCCCTGGTGTTCCTTCGATGTGCAGTGGCGCGTCCTCTTGGAATCCGGTCGCGACGTAGACAGCATCGAAACCATCCTTCAGCAATTCCTCGGGGGGCCGGATAATTGGATGGGAGAGTTTGATGTCGACACCCAACTCCACAATTCGGTTCACGTCCTGCTGAATGACAGCCGCGGGGAGCCGGAAAGTGGGAGCCAGGCGCATCATCCCCCCAACGACCTCCTTGGCCTCGAAAACGGTGACTTGAATCCCGGCCGACGCCAGGAAATAAGCCGCGGACAGTCCTGATGGCCCACTACCAATGATGGCTATGCGGTGTCCGAGCTTATCTCTGGCGGGCAGCCTGACCCGGCCCTTTTCCGCGGCAAACCTTTTGAGTGCCCGGATGGCCACGGGCTCGTCGTAGTTGCTCGCTGAACGGGTGCAACATCTCTGGCAGTGATGGGTACAAACATAGCCGGTAACACCGGGCAGTGGATTGCGGGATAGAATCACCTGTAACGCGCGGTCATAATCACCGCGAAAAATAGGCCAGGCATATTCAGGAACATCCTGCCGCACGGCGCACTGCTCCACGCAGGGAGCGGCGATGCAATCGAACAGGCCCAAACCGGATTCGACCTTAGGCAGTCCATAGGATAGGTAGCGCTTCTTATAACGCGGACTCGCGAGCGCTTCGGCAGCAGCGCGTTCGAGATTCGACAACTTGTCTTGCGCCAGTTTATCCAGACTCGATGCTCCCCGATCGCGCATTTCAACTGTCAGGTTCTCCAGATATTGCAGCAGACGGGCGTAGCCTCCAGGCTTGAGCAGATCCGTCGCCGCCGTCACCGGACGTGCGCCGCAGGCCAGGAGAGTGCTCACATTGAGCGCGTCTGCCCCACCGGAGTAGGAGACGTTCAAGTCGCCGTTACAGTCTTGAGACAGTTTGTGGAAGAGGTTGATTGTGAGGGGATACAGCGCGCGGCCCGACATGTACATTTCGGCGCAAGGCAGCTTCGTTTTGTGGTTAGAGGTCGCCAGCGTGTTGCTCAGCTTTACGCCAAAAATCAGGTTGCAGCGGGCAGCCACTCCCTTGAGCGATTTGATAAGTCCTATCGCCTCGTCGTATCGCAGATCATGCTCAAACACATTGTTGGGAATCTCGATTTCGCGGAAACCAAGATCCCCGTGGAGCATGCCCAAGACCCTTTTCTTGCCCAGCAAGGTGGGATTCAGTTTGACCACGGTGTGCAGCCCTCTTTCTTCCAGCAAGTAGCGAGCGATCAGTACGATTTCCTCAGGCGGGCAGCCGTGCATGGTGGAAAGAGTAACGCTGTTGGCGATCTGGGAGGGGATCTCGATATCGGCGCATTGCGGGAACCGCGCGCGCAGGACGGCGCGGATGCCGGCCAGGTCCGCGGACGCATCCTTCATCCGGTCTAAGAAGCGAGTCATCGGCTCGCTCTTTATGCCTTTGAGGTCATAGCCAACGCTGATGTTGAAAATGGTTCCTAACGGGACTTTGCCTTCGAAGCCGAGCAGCCGATGCAGGATGTGAAGTAAAACCCAGGCCTTGAGGTACTCATCAGCCGATTGATCCAGCTTGAGCTCCTGCGACCACTCGACGTTATATCCCTCGTCCTCCATGTCAATACATGGCCGAGGGATCACCAGGTTATCCCTGATCTGAACGGTCTTGAGCTCGACAAATCGTCCGCCGCAAAGCCAAGCGGAGATGATGTTCTGGGTCAGCTGAGTGTGCGGCCCCGCCGCGGGGCCAATCGGAGTCGCCAGGTAATGCCCAAAAACATTGGGCAGCGCGTAAGGGCTATCCTGCCTGGGCTCATAAAAGAGAGTTCGATGAATCCCGAAAATGGATTGCCGCTCTCCAAGCTCTTTCAAAATCCAATTCAGCAGATCTGCAAAAGGTTGAACTCGCATGGTGCCCGATGTGGTAAAGCCTCAATGGCGAGATTAGTTTGCTGCTTCCTGGTGCCAATTTCGCTGGAATCCGTTCAACAGCCGCTCCGCTGTCAGGGGAAACTTGTCAAACCAGATCCCCGTGGCATCGTGGACGGCTGCGATCAGTGCTGGAGCAAGCGCAATAAACGGCAGCTCGCCCATCCCACGGGCTCCCCATGGGCCGACCGGGTTGGGGTGTTCAATAACGATGGATTCAACCTGTTCCGGCAGGTCGGCGGTTGTCGGGATCAGATAGGTACTCAGGTTCGGTGTCAGCACGCGTCCGTCCGCAGTCACAAAATCCTCGCACGTGGTCCAGCCGATCGCTTGAACCACGCCTCCCTCAATCTGTCCGATGACCTGCTGCGGGTTTATGGCCTTGCCCACATCGTTGGCGCACACGACGCGCACAATTCGCAACTCACCGTTTTCGGTGTCCACTTCCACCTCAACCGCCTGGGCAACATACCCGTAGGAAAAATTGGGAATGCCATACCCGGTCTCCTGATCGAAGGGTGTGGTCTTGGGAGCCAGGTAGGTGTACTCGGCAATGGCAGGCCGCTGCTGTGCTTGCCAGACTGCCAACGCCTTTTCAGCTGCCCCTCGTATGGCGTTTCCGGCCATCAGGGTCATACGTGAGGCCGATACCGATCCGGAGCTGCCGGGGCTGCTGGCAGTGTCCGAAGCGATCAATCGAACATGCTCCAGTGGCACATCGATGGCAGCGGCGGCCATCTGGCAGATTACCGTGTGGGCCCCTTGTCCCACCTCGGCACTACCCATGTAAACCAAAGCTTCTTCAATCTCAGTCTTCCCTCTTAATTCGATTCTTGCACGGCAATTGTCGTGATATCCGAAGGAGAAACCGACGTTTTTGAGCGCGGTTGCGAAACCTACTCCCTTTCGGATTTTGGCTTGCCCATTTTTGGTTGCGTTGCGCCAGCCTTCACCGGTTTTCTCCCAACCGGCGGATGCGGCGCACTTTTCTGTAACCTCGACCAAGCTTACGCCTCCGGGCAGAGGAGTGCCCATGGCAGTCAGGCTGCCTTCACGCAACAGATTCTTGAGCCGCAATTCCACTGGATCCATGTCCAGCCCTTGGGCCAATTTGTTCATTTGCGTCTCCGCGGCAAAAAGTGCCTGAGGGGAGCCAAAGCCGCGGAACGCACCGCTCGGTGGGTTGTTGGTATAGACCCCGTCCACATCCACCTTGACGTTGGGAATCTCATAGGGGCCTATGCAGGTCGCGGTGGTATTGCCAAGAACCTTGTTGGTGGTGTAACAGTAAGCTCCTCCATCGGCCACTATCCGTATCTCGGCGGCAACCAATTTGCCTCCATGGGTTGCGCCCCACTTGCTGCGTATCCAAAATGGATGGCGTTTGCAGTGGCCCAGAATTGACTCTTCCCTTCCCCAGACAATCTTGACCGGACGCTGCAATTTCCAGGCAGCCAGTGCCAGTACGACTTGCACCGACACATCCTCACGCCCGCCGAAGGCTCCGCCGATAGCCGGATATATGACTCGTACATGTTCCAGCGACAAACCCAATGCGTGCGCGATCTGATGCTGATCTTCCGCGGTCCATTGCCCGGCCGCGGCCACGGTTACGCGCCCTTCGCCGTCGATGTAGGCGAGTCCGGCCTCGGGCTGGAGGAATACGTGTTCCTGGGAAGGCGTGCGATACTCGGCTTCAACGACTATATCGGCCTGAGGCCAGGCTGCCTCTATATCCCCCTTGCGGATTTGATGGTGAGAGATGAGGTTTCCCTCGGCTCGCAGTTCAGGATGGATCGCGCTGCGTTGACGTTGGGTGTGAAGTTGAGGTGCGTCCGGCGCTAGCGCCTCAAAAGGGTCAGTCACGACAGGAAGAACTTCATACTCGACCTGAATTAAATCTCGGGCGCGGGCGGCGGCGCGCTCAGAGTCGGCGACAATGAATGCCA
>Ga0187878_1003561_pt1 | contig 12725 bp, 5 predicted proteins | sample June2016WEW_17_1_FD_132979 | JGI IMG/M metagenome (GOLD analysis project Ga0187878, IMG submission 132979) | Peatland microbial communities from SPRUCE experiment site at the Marcell Experimental Forest, Minnesota, USA - June2016WEW_17_150 | ecosystem: Environmental > Terrestrial > Soil >...
AGCGTCTGGAGCAACTGAATGGATTCCGCGTCGTCCAGCGCGCGCAGCTTTTCCACTTCCTTCAGTTGCAGCGCGGATTTCACCATGCGCAGGACGCTCAGGCGCAGCTCGTCCTTGGCCTTCATGGCGGTGACAATATCTTTCTGGATCGTTTCGGAAAGGCTCATGGCGACTCCCCCCTTCCGAACTATAACAGACACATATACCCAACATTTACAATTCTCCTCGATGCCGCGATTGACACGCGGCGAGCCGCACAGTACTTTGATTAGTTTTCTATGCTGGGAGGAGACCGCCGGGGAGTGCGCCGCGGCTCCTACCCGAAATGAGGAATCATGAAAGTCATCGTGGCGGACAAGATCAGTGAACGCGGAGTGGAACTCCTTAAGCAGACCGGCTGGAACATCGTTCTGACGACAAAGGACACGCTCCTGGGCGAACTGGGAGATGCCGATGCCCTGATCGTGCGCAGCGCCACGCGCGTTACGCCGGAACTGCTGCAGAAGGCCCCGCAACTTCGCGTGGTGGGGCGCGCGGGAGTCGGCGTGGATAACATTGACCTGGACGAAGCCACCAAGCGCGGTGTCCTGGTGATGAGCACGCCCGGGGGAAGCTCTGTCAGCGTCGCCGAGCATACGTTCGCGCTGCTGCTGGCCCTGGTGCGCCAGGTACCAAAGTTCGACGCGGCGCTGCGCGAAGGGAGATGGGAGAAGTCCTCATCGGGCGCCGAAGTGCGCGGAAAAACTCTGGGGTTGATCGGTTTGGGGCGCATCGGCAGCGAAGTGGCCAGGCGCGCGGCTGCGTTCGACATGCGGACTGTGGCTTGCGATCCGTACATCAGCGAGGCTGCCGCCCGGGAACTATCGGTGGCGCTAATGCCGCTGGAGAAACTGCTGGCGGAGAGCGATTTCATCTCCTTGCACACCGCGGTCAGCCCGCAGACGCAGAACATGATCAACGCCGCCACGATCGCGCAGATGAAAAAAGGCGTGCGGATTGTGAACGCGGCGCGCGGCGAATTGATCAACGAAGCGGACCTGGCGGCCGCACTGAAGAGCGGGCACGTTGCGGGCGCCGCACTGGATGTATTCGCCGAAGAGCCGCCGAAGAATTCCCCGCTGATTGGTTTGCCAAACGTGATTTGCACACCGCACGTGGCGGGCTCGACCGCGGAAGCGCAGGAGGAGTTGGGGATTCAGGTTGCCGTACAGGTGCGCGACTACCTGGCGGAAGGGGTGATTCGCAACGCGGTGAATCTGCCGGCACTTTCACCGGAGCAATATCGCCGTATACGGCCGTACCTTGCGCTAGCGGAACGGCTGGGCTCGCTGGTTTCGCAGGCGGCGGCCACGCGGCCAGCCCGGATACGGATTCGCTATGCCGGCGAACTTTCGGAGATTGGGACGCACCTCTTGCGCAGCGCTGTTCTCGCCGGGCTGTTGAACGCCGTTCTCGATGAGAAAGTGAACGTGGTAAATGCTGGACGCGTGGCGGCAGCCCGCGGACTGATCGTCGAAGAAGAAACGCGACGGCGGGAACATGGCTTTCCCCATACCCTGGAAGTGGCGGCTATGCCGGAGAAGGAAGGCGCGGCGGGGTTCAGCGCGGAAGGCACCGTGCTCCATGATGGTTCGCCGCGCGTCATCAACATTGATGGAATCGCGCTGGAAGCCCAATTGGAAGGCACGGTGCTGTACCTACGGAACCACGACGAACCTGGCGTGATCGGCTATATAGGCACGACGCTAGGGAAACTTGGCGTAAACATTGCCACATTTGCGCTTGGACGCCGTGAAGCCGCGCGGGGGGCCGAAGCCGTCTCCCTGGTGCGGCTGGATGGCGAGGTATCCGCATCAATTCTGGAGCCGATCCGGGCGAACTCCGCAATCACGCAGGCGCGGCTGTTGCACTTCGGCAAGGCCTGAACGGCTTTCTGGGTGAGCAGGAATCGCCGCGCGTGGAGAGCAGACACGGCAAATTCTTTGCACCGTGGCGGAGCAATCCCCTGCGGTCCAACTATTTGTAAATCCGTTCCGGGGCATTCACGGAACTTTCCTTGACACCGGACGCAATTTGACGAAGAATCTGGCAAATTCCGAGAATGTCCGTTGTGTAACGAGGTTGGCCGGGCATGTCCAGATTGGTGTGGGGGTTTCTCCCGGCCGGGTAACTCTCGAGGGATGAGTCTCCGGGGGGTCCCGCCTCTTCAAATTTACATCGCGGACTAAAACGGTGCATGTAATAGGTGCTGGCAGGAAACGTATTTCTGCTGCCGGCGATGGATTGTATTTTGGGTCACTGCTTTGAAGTGCGAGGGCGCGCTGGCAACAGTTCATGAGGCAGGGGACTGTTTGGTTTTCCAGGGGCAGCACAGTGGAGTACTTAATCAAGGTTCTCGGATTCGTTTTTTCATTGGCATTTTGGTTCTACTGACCGCCATGGCGGCCGTGAGAAAGGGTGATGTTTTATGAAGCGTGTTTGTTCGTTGTTTTGCCTTAGTTTCTTTCTCTTGTTCTGTCTCACTCCTGGATTCGCGCAAACCGGCACGACATCACTGCGTGGCACGGTGATGGACAAGACAGGCGGAGTGATCATCGCCGCCAAAGTAGTTCTGCGTAGCCCGGAGCAATCGTTCGAGCGGCAAACTTCCACGAGTGACACGGGTGCGTATGAATTTATCGCTCTGCCTCCTGGAACATACGTGCTTACCGTGGAATCCGCGGGATTCCGGAAATACCAGCAAAGCGATTTACAGTTACTCGTGAACAATCCGGCGACCGTCAACGTGAGGCTCGAGGTCGGAGCCACCAGCCAGACGATCGAGGTGAATGCGCAGGCCATAACCTTAAATGCCACCGATGCCTCGCTGGGCGTCGCTTTCGGTGAGAACCAGGTGAAGCAATTGCCGATGGAAGGGAGAAACGTCCCTGATTTGCTCAGCTTGCAGCCCGGCGTGGCCTACACTGGCAACCGAACGGACGTGCCGACCTGGGACACCCGAAACGGGGCGGTGAATGGTGCGCGAAGCGACCAGAGCAACGTGACCGTGGACGGGGTAGAAGCGAATGACGTTGGCGGGGCGGCATTTACCTCTGTGCTGCCGGTCACACTGGATTCCGTGCAAGAGTTCCGCGTGACGACTTCGAACTACAACGCGGACCAGGGCGGGTCTTCCGGCGCACAGGTGGCCCTGGTCACAAAGAGCGGCACGAATGAGATTCACGGATCGGCGTATGAATATAACCGCAACACAGCCACCAGCGCGAATGATTATTTCGTGAAGGCCTCGCAGATCGACACCTGCCTCAGTAACGGCATCTCGCTGAGCGAAAAGCAGTGCAATCAAGCGCCCAAGCTGATCCGCAATATTTTCGGAGGTTCCGTCGGAGGCCCGATAAAGAAAGGCCGCCTTTTCTTGTTCCTGAACTATGAAGGAACGCGGCGGTCCGAGGCGCAGAGCGTGACCGATGTGGTTCCATCAAACACCCTGCGGGACGGAATCATGCAGTATCTCTGCGCGCCACTTCTAGACGCAAACGGAAACGTGATCAAAACGGCGGCCCAGGTGTGCCCGGGGGGTTCAGTGACGGGTCTCAGCGGCAAGAGCTACACGGTACAGCCGACATATAACGCACTTTCCCCGACTCAGATTACGGCCATGGATCCCCTGCATCTGGGGCCCAATACTGCAATCCTGCAATACCTTAATACCTGGCCGACTTCCAACAGCAGCGCTTGCGGAGACGGGTATAACTACACGTGCTTCAACTACAGCGCGCCAATTTCCGAGACGGAAAACGAATATATCGCAAAGATGGATTACAACATCACGACGGATGCCAAGCAGCATGTCTCGGTGATGGGCGCGCTGCGCAATGATAGCAACCCTGGCGCGGCATTTTATCCCGGCTTGCCGCCGTCGCAGTCGAATGTGAACTACAACAAAGGTATCGTTGTGAATTACAACGGAGTCATCACCTCAAACCTAATTAACAATTTTCGGTATGGTTTTGTGCGCCAGAGCGTCGGGTACATCGGGAACTCCAACCAGGATTGGATCTACCTCCGTGGACTGAACGATCAGACTGGCCCCCCGGCGGCAATCACGCGCACGTATAGCTTCCAACGGCCGACGCACCTTTTCTCGGACGACGTGTCTTGGATGCGCGGCAAGCATACCTGGCAGTTTGGCGGGCAGGTCGCGTTTATCCGGACACCGAGCATCAGCTATGCATCCTCGTTCAGCGATGGCAGCGCCAATGCGTCCTGGACAACTACATCCGGATATGCGCAGAAGTCCGATTCGCCACTGAACCCGATGAATAGCGGGTTCCCCCAAGTGGATGCGAGTTTTGCCAACTCCTATGATTTTCCGCTCACGGCATTGCTGGGCATGGTGACGGAGGTGGATGCCCGGTATAACTTCCAGAGGGATGGGAGCGCCTTGCCGGACGGCACCCCGCTCACCAGGCGGTTCGCCATCAACAGCTACGAGATGTATGTGCAAGACGTGTGGAAGGTAAGACCGACGTTCACCCTCACGCTGGGCTTGCGGTATTCGCTGTTCTCGCCGCCGTGGGAAACGAACAAGCTTCAGGTCTCGCCGACGGTCAACATGGACCAGTGGTTCCTGAATCGAGCGGTGGAGGGCAATGCGGGGCAGCCTTCGAACCTGGATCCGCTGGTTTCGTACGACTGGTCCGGGCAGGCGAACGGCAGGCCCGGATTCTACAATTGGGATCCCAAGGATTTCGGGCCGCATGTGGCGTTTGCCTGGGCGCCCCGGATGAGCAAAGGACTGTTGGGCGACGTGTTTGGGGAAAGCAAAACGTCCGTGCGTGGCGGGTTCGGGATGGTATACGACCGGTTTGGCCAGGGCCTTGTGGATGACTTCAGTCAATACGGATCATTCGGACTCTCGACGGAATTAACCAACCCAGCGGGATTCGTGGATGCTTATAACGCACCGCGGGTGACGAGTATGAACACCGTTCCGAAGAACGACCCCAGCGGGAACCCCTACTTAGATTATAACGGAAACCCCGTCTATGTGCCGTCTCCGCCGGCGAATTTCCCGGAGACGTTCCCGACCGGTACATTCTACATCGGCTCAACCATCGACAAGAATTTGAAGACACCTTATGCCTTCACCTTTGATTTTTCCGTTTCCCGAGAATTAAAGGGAGGATTCACGTTTGAAGCCGCCTACGTGGGGCGCCTCTCCCGCCGCCTCCTGATGCAATTGGACACGGCCACGCCCTTGGATCTGAAGGACCCGACGACAGGGGTGGACTACTTCACGGCGGTCACAGCGCTGGCAAAAATTTACCGTCAACAGCTGTCGAACGGAAATTTTGCGTCCACCGCAACCTTCAATCCGGCTACTTTACCGCCCAACATTGCCAAGTATTGGGCAGATATCCTCACGCCACCGCAGGCGGGAGACGCGTACCAAATGTCCTCATGCACGGGCACCGACAGTCAGGGGAATCCGCTTGTCATGACGACGACCAATCCGGTGGTAGCGGCCTACGACCTGTTCTGTGGGAATAACTTGAACGAGACGACTGGGTTGCTCGCGCTTGACTACTCCGGCCTGCCGGGCGTAAGCGGCAACTCTTATCTGCCGAAGGGCGGACAATATACCTTTTATAATCCGCAGTTCGCCACCATGTATATGTTCAAGTCCATGGGCACTGCGAGTTACAACGCTGGCCAATTCTCGCTGCACCATAAGTTGATGTACGGCGTGCAGTTCGACCTTAACTACACCTACTCCAAATCCATCGATTTAGCCTCGGACGCGGAAAGGGTCGGGACCTTGGGAGGAAACAGCGCGTACATCATAAATGCGTGGGATCCGTCTGAGTTCCGAGGGCCATCTGACTTCGACGCGACACACCAAGTCACGGCGGACTGGGTGGTGGATATGCCTTTTGGGCGGAAGAAAGCGATCGGCGGAAATGCCAACGGGTTCGTGAATGCCATCATCGGAGGATGGCAGTTCTCGGGCCTGACACGCTGGGCAAGCGGATTCCCATTCAGCGTGTATAACGGGTATCAGTGGCCGACGGACTGGGAAGAAGAAGGCAACGCCATGCAGACCGGGCCGGTGAAAACGGGGACGTTCCACGATCCGAGCGATGCTTCGATTGTCAGCGCCTTCTCCAACTTCGCCGCGGCACAGAGCTCGTTCCGCGAGCCGTACCCCGGTGAAGCGGGGCAGCGTAACAATTTGCGAGGTCCCGGTTACTTCAGCATGGACATGGGGCTTGCCAAGAGGTGGTTCATGCCGTGGAGCGAACATCAGAGCCTGCAATTCCGGTGGGAAGTGTTCAATGTGTTCAACGTGGTGCGATTTGATCCGCTCAGCGTGAACGCGACGGTGGACTACTCCGGATCGACATTTGGACAATACACGCGGCTGTCCACCAACCCGCGCGTGATGCAGTTCGCTTTGCGCTACGAGTTCTAACGGCCTCTCGGTACAGGAAGTGACTGGGGGAGGCGCGAGCTTCCCGGCGGTTTTTCTTTCAACCGTTGAGGTGACGTTCCATGCGGGCGGTGGCCCTTTCCTGGCACCTCGCGCACAAGCTATGCTAACCTAAGAGTTGAGCCCGGAATGGTCATGTCACTCCGGGTTGTCTGTCGGGGCGTGGCTCAGCCTGGCTAGAGCGCCTGGTTCGGGACCAGGAGGTCGGTGGTTCAAATCCACTCGCCCCGACCACTTAATTCCTGCAATGAGAACACGATTGGGAAGACTGAGCGAGGGAGAGGTCCTTCGCTGCGCTCAGGATTTCGCCTGCGGGCTCAGACGCCCGCAAGACGGCTCAAGTTCAAATCCACTCGCCCCAGCCAATTCCTGCAAGCACTTGCCTGTGAATTCCTGATTGTAGCCGACAGCACAGCAGAGGATTCAGCGGAGAGCGAGGCTGCAACCGGGCGCAATTACTGAGCGTGTCCGATGGTATTTTCCTTGTAGAGCTTCTGCAAGACGAAGAAGGCCTTTTTCTTGTGGCCGTCCTCGGAGATGAGCCCCTTGCGATTGTAGAAATCCTGTATTTCCGGCAGCAGCCGCAGTGGCGAGCGGAAGTCCATCAGCAGCCACGGGCTCATTCCCCGCAATTGCGGAATCTGATTCAGCATGACGAACTGATGTTCGTAGATATTGGCCTGAAATTCTTCTGTCCACCGGGTTGAGACCTCGCCATGCAGACCGGCCTTTGCCCCGCCGCCAAACTCGCTCATGATGAGCGGCTTTTGATAGCGAATGTCCCATTGGGTGTGATCAGCGTCGGCGGCCGTATGTTCATACCAGCCGATGTATTCGTTGGTTCCAAGCACGTCCAGGGCGTCGCCCAGTGGATCGTCGACAATTTTGGTGTTGCCCTCGGTGCGCACCAGCAATGCGGCCGTGACGAGGCGGCTGGGGTCCAGTTGGCGAGCGTCGCGCACCAGCGTTGTGAGAAAGGCCGTGCGCGCGGGAGTGGCAGGCGTTTCATTGGCGACGGACCAGAGAATCACGGAGGCTTTGTCGCGGTCGCGGCGAATCATTTCCAACAATTGCGACTGCGCTTTGCTCAGCACCACCGGATCCTCGAAGTGACACGCCCAGTAGACGGGTATTTCCGACCACACCAGGATGCCCATGCGATCCGCAAGCCGCGTCATGCGCTCGCTGTGCGGATAATGTGCCAAGCGGACATAATTTCCTCCCAGTTCATGGACCCAGCCGAGCAGTGTTTCAGCATCCTGTTCACTGAAGGCGCGGCCGGTGCGATACGGGGCCTCGGCGTGCACACTAATGCCCTTCAGGAAAATTGGCTGGCCGTTCAGAAGTATTTGTGTTCCGCGCGTTTCGATGGTGCGGAATCCCATCTCATCTTCCAGGCGGTCTTCTCCCGCCGTCAGGATCACGCGATAGAGCACAGGGTGTTCCGGCGACCAAAGCTGCAGCTTGCCATCCACGAGATGAATTTGGGCCTTTCCGTCGGCCTCCGTTTTGCCCGTGATGCCGGTGGTCTGCCCATCTTTATCCAGGGTGACCTTGATTTCTGATCCGGTGGGCGCGCCAACAACATGCACCCAGCCTTCGATTTCATCTCGCGTTCCGCGCTTCAGATGAAGATCGAACTCATCAATGTAGCGGTCTGGAACTTCGACCAGCGAGACTTCGCGGGTCAGGCCACCATAATTCCACCAGTCCGTCTTCAGTGTAGGCACGCCATCCGCGAGCCTGGTGCTGTCCACGGCGATGACGGCGAAGTTATTTCCGTCTTGAAGGGCTTGGGTGACTTCGCAATCGAACCCAGTAAAGCCTCCTTCGTGTTCGCAGATGGCGTGGCCATTGATCCAGAGGTAGGAGCGATAATTTGCTGCTCCAATGTGCAGGAAGACGCGCTTGCCCGGGATCTTGTTGTACTCGAAGTCCTTCTCGTACCAGAGTGGCCCTTCGTAGAACATCAGCGACTCGCGTTGGGTGTTCCAGTCTCCGGGCACTTGCAGGGTGGGAGACTTTGCGAAGTTGTACTCGATGGGGCCTGTGGAATCGGTTTGTGCCAGATTTCGTGCAAAGCCGGTGCTGCGGGCTTTTCCATTCGAGTCGTACAAACCGTTTCCATACGGATCAACGATCACATGCCACGCGCCATCCAGACTGACGGTATGTCGGTGATCCACTGCAGCCAGCACCGTGGAGGGTTGCGCTTTGGCTTCTTGCGCGGATAGGGCTTGATTTCGTGAAGTGGGGAAGAGCACGCACAGTGCAAGGCCGAGAACAAAGGCGATGCGCCCGGCTTGGTTATGCGGGTTCCCGAGGTGAAAACTTGGCAACCTTGAATTGCGAAACATGCGATCTCCCTTCAGGAAACTTCACGCGGCCAGAAAGTTAGCGCCCGTTATCAAGCCAGGCGCCCGCAAGACGGCTCAAGTTCAAATTTACTCGTCTTGACGACTGCTCCTAATACTTCGACTCAAACACATAGACGCCGGAACCGAGCTCCGCGGTAACGGCATCTTCCAATTGCAGCGCGTGGGAAACGCCGGGGCTCGCTTGGAGCAATGCTCCGTTTTCGGTGACCTGCGCCAATTTGGCTTTGGGCAAACGCACCGTGGCCGTCGTATTGGCGGGAACTTCCACGCGAAGCGTGAATTTGCCGTCATTGATCTGCCACGCGCTGGCGACCTGGCCATACATGCTGTGCACGGATGCTTTTACAAACGTCAAGCCGCCGCCGGGCCGCGGCTGGATCAGAATGTGCTTGTAGCCGGGTTGTTGCGGGTCAATATCGATTCCGGCCGAAACGCGATACATCCATTCGCCGATGGCGCCGTAGGCATAGTGATTGAAGGAGTTCATGCTCTTGTCCTGGAAGGAGCCATCGGGCTTGATGCCGTCCCAGCGTTCCCAGATGGTTGTCGCGCCTTTGGTCACGGGGTACAGCCATGACGGATAGTCCGTGCGATTCAGCAGCATGTAGGCTTCATCGAGATAGCCGTAGTCGCTGAGGACCTGGCAAAGCAGCGGCGTGCCGAGGAATCCCGTGGTGAGATGGCCAAATTTCCTAACGTCTTGCGCCAGGCGCTCCGCGGCGCCTTTCCGCTGGGCTTCGGGCAAAAGATCAAAAGCCAGTGCGAGCGAATAAGCTGTCTGCGTGTTGGAGGAGAGGCGGACATTCGGCGTGACGAATTCCTTTTGAAATGCGGCTTTGATCTTTTGCAGCAAAGCTGCGTAGGTTGACGCGTCCTCCGTTTTGCCGAGGATTTGCGCAGTTTGCTGAAGCAGAGCCGTGGACCGCGCGAAGTAGGCCGTCTGGATCAAGTCCTTGTCCGTGGTAGCACCCGGATAGCCGGGATCGGTGGTGGCGAAAGCCAGCCAATCACCAAAGTTGTGACCGCTGCTCCAGATGTAGCGATCGCCTGCTTCGCGCCGCATGTATTCCACCCAGGCCTTCATGCTCGGGTATTGTTCTTCCAGAATGCGGCGATCTCCGTAGGAGAGATACATCGTCCACGGCACGACGGTTGAAACGTCGGCCCAACCAGTCGAACCGGACTCTCCCTTGCGCGTGCCATGCGACAGCACATTGGGAATCACGTGCGGGACCGTCCCGTCATCCTCTTGATCGAGGGCGAGATCCTTGAGCCATTTGGTATAAAACGCTGCGGTATCGTGATTGAAGGAAGCGGTGCGGGCAAAGACCTGGGCGTCACCGGTCCAACCCAGGCGCTCATCTCGCTGCGGGCAATCCGTGGGGATGTCGAGGAAATTTCCTTTTTGCCCCCAGATGATGTTGTGTTGAAGCTGGTTCAGCAGATCATTGGAAGTTTCAAAAGTACTGGAGGGTTGTATCGCGGAATGGACCACCACGCCCATGAAGTCCTCGAGAGATGGTTCACCGGGCCAACCGCTCACAGCCACGTAACGGAACCCCTGAAAAGTGAAGTGAGGTTCAAAACTTTCGATGCCTTGGCCCTTGGCGGTATAGCGAATGGTCTCCTTCGCGGAACGGAGATTTTCCGTGTAGAAATTGCCAGCGCTGTCCAAAACCTCGGCGTGCCTCAGAGTAATCGTTGTGCCTGCGGGCGCGGTCACATGAAAGCGCACCCAGCCGACCATGTTCTGCCCCATGTCAATGACCGTATCGCCAGCCGGAGTTTTCAGAATTTTTAGAGGTTTGAGTTCCTGGATTTCGCGCACGGGCGGGCCGGCGGGAGCAACCAGCTTGGTCTTTGGGGAATCGAGCAGCGTTACGTCCTTCCAATCCTTGTCGTTGTAGCCGGGAGTGCTCCAGCCTGCGCGCTCCAAACGCGCGTCATACGTCTCGCCATCGTAGATGTCCGAAAGCAAGATGGGGCCCGTCGCCGCCTTCCAGCTTTCGTCCGTGCCGGCGATTTGCTTCTTGCCGTCCTTATAGGTAATCACGAGCTGCGCGAGCAATCCCAGCCGCGTGCCATACGAATTCCGACGATTATCCCAAGTCAGATTACCGCGGAACCATCCGTCCCCCAACAAAGCACCCAGGCAGTTCACGCCTGTCTTCAAATCCGGCGTGATGTCGTAGGTCTGATATTGATAGCGAAAATCGTACGCGGTCCAGCCGGGGGTAAAGTATTGATCGCCGACTCGCTTTCCATTGAGTTCGAGTTGATAGAGTCCCATGGCCGATGCGTACAGGCGGGCGCTGACAACGTCTTTCTTCACCTGAAATTCACGGCGGAGCATCGGCACGGGATTCGGTTTCGAGGTGTCTTCCTGAAGATTGGGGCTGATCCAGCGCGCTTGCCAGTCCGAATCGTGGAGCAGACCCATTTCCCAGAAAGCGGGAGCGCTCCAATCCGAAGTGCGGCCCAGGTTATCCGTGACGCGAACCTGCCAGTAGTAGCGGCGGCCAGTTTCGAGTGCAGGTCCCTGGTAGACAACATGAATGGAAGCATCCGAGGATAGCTTGCCGGAATCCCAGAGCAGCTTGTTCTTAGTCAGGTTTTCTTCGGAGGTGGCCAGGCGGATCTGGTAGGCCGTCTGTAGCGTGCCGCGTTCCGAGGAAACCACTTCCCAACTGAGCCGGGGCTGCAGGATATCGATGCCAACTGGATTGGACTTGTATTCGCACCGGAGATTGCTGATCGTCAGTGGTGTTGCTGCCAAGGCCAGTGAGACGAGGAAAAGTGTCACGGCTACGACAGCGATCAGGGTCAAAAGAAATTGCGGGCGGCGCATGGAGACCTCTCTGGAGCTTTCGCGGAGCATCCATCCCCACTCGAAGGTGTTCCGGTAATAGTGCTAGAGCGTCGAAAGGCATTCGGGGCAGGGCTGACGCCTTTAATTGATACACGCGGGGCACGTTACCTGTCAATCCAAACCAGAAATAATTTCCGGCAGGCCTCTCAGGCGGCAAGGGCAGCTTCAGATGAGTGATACGCTTGCTCGGAATTGGCAAAGGGAAATAGCTGAATGGAGCTCGAATGAGCGGGCGGGCCGTCCCCTATCCAAAAAACTCACCCGCGTTACTTAAGAACTTCTCCTGCCTCTTTGCAGACTTCTTCCGCATTTCTACGTACAATCCGCCCCGCTAAGTTTACTCGTGCCTCGCCACCACTCACGGGACTACTGGCGTCCCGGAGGTCCACTTCCGCAAGCTGGGGCCCGGGTGATCTTTCACACCACCACAGCGGGCTATGACGATTTCACTTATAGTAATCTTGGCGGCTCCTTCTTCATTGGGGATGTCCCAGCGCTAATCCCGGCAATCCGTTCTGAGCAAGCAGAGGAACTTGCTGGCATAGAAAAGATGCTGCAAGGCTTCACCCGCAACATCTCGTGCAGATCTGAAGTGGGTGGTCATGTCCGTCAGAGCGCGCCTTCTCCGCGTTCCCCGTTCCGGATGCGAATGGCGTCATCCAGGGTGGATATGAAAATCTTGCCGTCGCCGATCTTTCCGGTCTTCGCGGCCTGCAGGATGGCATTGATGACCTGCGCCGTTTGCGCTTCGGGCAAAGCCAGCTCGAGTTTTACCTTTGGCAAAAGGTCCACGGAGTACTCGCGCCCGCGGTACGTCTCTGTGTGGCCCTTTTGCCTGCCGTGTCCCCGTACTTCCGATACTGTGATTCCTTCTATTCCAATTTCCCGCAGGGCCTCTTTCACGGACTCAAACCGCGACGGCTGAATGATTGCTTCAATTTTCTTCATGCATTTCCCCTCTCGGTAGAAAGTTCCTTGCTTCTGG
>Ga0187878_1003567_pt1 | contig 12708 bp, 9 predicted proteins | sample June2016WEW_17_1_FD_132979 | JGI IMG/M metagenome (GOLD analysis project Ga0187878, IMG submission 132979) | Peatland microbial communities from SPRUCE experiment site at the Marcell Experimental Forest, Minnesota, USA - June2016WEW_17_150 | ecosystem: Environmental > Terrestrial > Soil >...
CCACCATATATGTTCATTAAACGACGGGCAACATGAGATCCATTGAGTTGGTTGTAACTGCCAGTGCCATAAGGAACAAAAAAAGAAGAGGAACCATATTGGTGTTTCACCCGCTCAAATTGAGCAGCGATGCTATCCAGAGCTTCATCCCATGAAATCGGATGGAATTCTCCCTCCCCGCGCATTCCCGATCGCTTGAGCGGTGTCATCAACCGGTCGGGATGATACTGCCTCCTTAAATAAGCTCGACCGCGCACACAGGCGCGCAATTGAGGCGCAGCCAGCGTGTCCGGGCGATCGTCAGATTCAAGTCGTGTGATCCTGCCGTTCTGGATGTGGGCGATTAGAAGACAGCGTCCGCCACAATTATGAGCCGGGCAGCCAACGCGGATTTTTTGGATTTCCGTGGATTTACTCTCCATTGCATCAGTGTACAGGACTGCACGCAGTTGGGGTAGTGATGTATGTAATTTATTTCTGCGACGGGGTATTTAAAAAAACGTTTCGTAATTGTAAATTAATAGCAAGGGTTATGAATATTTGAAATTCGAGATTAATATTGGTAATGCGAACCTCGGTAAGTTTGGAACTGCTGCAAGCATTTTATTTTTTAGAATGTGAATCCAAACAGCCAAGGAGAAACGTTCTCATAGGCGCTGTTAAGATTTGGCAGGAATTAAGTTTTTAATCTGAGAAAACATCACTGCTATCAGAATGACCGCACAACCGAAAATCTGAAGGAGGAGCAAACTCTGTCTCAGGAGGATCCAGGCTGCAAAGCCGGCAAATACAGCTTCCAAGCCAAGGATGAGAGCTGCGTCCGTGGGAGAAGTATGTTTCTGCCCCCACACTTGCAAGGTGTATCCAATCCCTATGGAGAGGAATGCCCGGTAAAGAATCGCGCCTATCAAAGGCAAAGGTGTGAGTAAGGAAAGACTTTCGAATGCCAATCCCATTATGAAGTTGAGAGCCCCGGTGATAAAGAATTGCCCTGATGCAAATGAAATTGGTTCAAAACGAGAGGCAAATTTCCCGAGGACAACAAAATGCAATCCCCAGAATATTGCTCCGATTACCTCCAGGCTATCACCCTCTTGAAACTTCAACCCTTTTCCAGATGTTGAAAGGAAATATGCGCCAACGGTCGCGGCGATCACTGCAACAAGTTCCATCCAATGCGGGCGCTCATGAAATCCGATCCACAAAAGGAAGGGAGTAAATACCGCGTACAGACTGGTCAGGAATCCGGCATTCGCGACCTTAGTAAATAAGATACCGACCTGCTGTAATGCTGTGGCAAAAAAAAGGATGACTCCTGCGAGGAGGATCCATTTTAATTGATCGCGACTGAATTTTACATTGTGTGGGATGAAAGGAATCAAAATGATTGCAGCCAGGATGAAACTAACCCCGTTAAAGAGGTAAGCTACATGATATCTCCCGGCTATACCTTGTGAAATAAAACCAGTGCCCCAAATTAGAGCAACAGCAAAAAGGGTTAAGTTTGCCTTTAAGCGCATGTTTCTCTCTCATTAAATTTAGAATGCGTTCAATAATAGCATACGAATCCGATTTTCATATTTTTATCGATTCAAAGGATGAAGGTGGTTTACTAAAGCAACTGATTCCTTATAGAAAAAAAAGTTGGCGAGATTGGGAAAAAGGATTCAACAGATCATAACCGATATTTTCATGGTGCAGAATGGCAATATTTCAGAATCTATACTATCCTAACTTTATTTGCCTCTACTACCCACATTTCCGTGGCAAATCGATCGATGAAATAGCGGTCATGGATGACCGCCAGAACCGTACCTGAATATTTGGCAAGTGCCTGCTCAAAGCGGGCTCGGGAGGGGATGTCGAGATGGTTGATCGGCTCATCCAATAATAGGAAAGTGCACCCTTCAGCTACCATCAACGCAAGTTCGAGGCGGGAACGTTCCCCATAACTCATACTACTAATTGGACGCAGTGGGTCGTCCCCACTAAAAAGGTAATAGTGCAGAAAGTGTCTTGCCTCGGTTAGGTTGAAGATGCCAGCGCCTTGGATGATTTCAAGGGGGCTTTTTGACAGGTCGAGTAGCTCCTGTTCCTGGGTCATATATCCGATTTTCACAGACGGACTAAGCCGGACCGATCCGTCAACTGGTTTTAGCTTTCCAGCGATGGTACGGAGCAAGGTTGTTTTCCCGCAAGCATTGGGACCCGTAAGCGCCACCCGCTGCCCACCGCGAATTTGCAGATTAAGACCGGCGAGAAGCGGTTTATGAGCTGGATAACCAATGGATAAATTATTCGTGACCAGCATATCCCGGCTTAGATGTTCGGGCGCAGCAAAGTCAAGTTTAATCTGCCATGATGGACGCGGCCGCGCGACAATTTCGTCAGATTCTATGAAACGTTTCAGTTTCTTTTCCCGGAATAATGCTTTTTTAACAACTTTTTTGGCATAACGCCGCATACCTGGTTCCCGCGAGGTTGTGGTTATTTCAACATGGAGAGACTGTTGTTTAGTTCGGATAATATCTTGCTGCATGCGGCGGATTTCTGCCTGTTGATCCTTATAGGTTTGCAACTGATGATCCTGTTCAGACAATTTTAGTTCGAAGTAGCTGCTGTAATTGCCGGAATAGACGCGCACACCATGGGTGGCGGGATCGAGCTCAAGAATGGATGAAACCGAGTTGTCCAAAAATGTGCGGTCATGCGAGACGACGAGGGCAGCGCCGCGAAAACGCTGAAGCCAGTTTTCCAACCATTCGAGCATGGTGATATCGAGGTGATTGGTGGGTTCATCGAGCAGCAGTAAGTGGGGGGATTGAAGGAGAACCCGGGCCAGGAGCAAACGAGTCTTCTGTCCACCGCTTAGTTGCCCAATTGGGTGTTCAAGCGGAATATCAGCCAAGCCGAGAGGCGAGAGGATGTCGATGGTTGGAGCACCTATTATTGATATCTGTTCGAGTGCCTGTTCGTATTGGGCTTGGAGATTTTTATCGTGGGGATTATTTGCCAGCGCAGCAGATAATTCAGGGATCTCAGAACCCATGTCGAGACTTAAAGCGGGTGAACACGCTACGGACATTGTCAGGGATGGATCGAGGTCGAATCCCTGCGGAAGATAGCCTATTCGCAGATCCGGCCGTGTTTTCGTAATTGTCCCCGAATCAGGCTTTTCATGACCAGTAAGAATGCGCATCAGTGTAGTCTTGCCACATCCGTTAGGTCCAATTAAGCCGATTCGTTCGCCTGCAGCGATACTGAAAGTTATGTCTTGTAATATAGTGTGGGTGCCAAAAGATTTGGTGAGGTGGTGAGCTGAGAGCATAGACGATCCTGTGGATAACAAAACCGGGGGCATATGCCCCCGGTCTGAATCAAAACCAGCGGGTGAATTGCCCGGAACACGCTTGGTTTTATTTACAGGGTATTCGTCATTCCTGATGCTCCTGAAATATTATTGCAAAGAAATTATATCATGGGAGTTGAAGTAAAATATCGGCTCTATATACATCTGGACAAATTTCTCATTCCTGCATTAGCAGACTCTATGATCACAGCAAGCGGACTTGAATATATCGAAACCGAAGTCGAGACAGGGCACAGGCAATGTCTGGTAAAACCGTTAGGGTACATTACATCGGCAGGTTTTCTGATGGAAATGTATTTGACTCATCCATAAACCGCGGCGAGTCAATTGAATTTGTTCTTGGAGAAGACCGCGTCATAAAAGGATGGGATGAAGGAATCGCATTGATGAAAGTGGGTGGCAAGGCAAAATTGACTATCCCACCGAACCTGGCATATGGAGAACGCAGGGCAGATGGCGGAGAGTCATCCCACCAAACGCCACCCTTGTATTTGAAGTTGAATTAATAGATGTGAAATAGAAGGAAAACTCTTCGTGGAATAGGATAGTTATACCACCGCAGGAGCTGATTTTTCAATCAATAGCCACCATCACACTTGAAGCTTTGATCACTGCATAAGCATCCTTGCCTATTTTAAGCCCAAGGGAAACGACTGATGCATTGGTTATGATGGATACAACCTGTTCTCCTCCTGGAAGTTGGAGGGTGACCTCGGAATTGACTGCCCCTTTTATGATCTTGGTTATTTTGCCTTTCAAAATATTGCGTGCACTGAGTTTCATGTCCGTTGCCTCCTTTTCGAAAATGCCGGTAAAATAATTATATCGCTTCAGCTAGATAAGTTGAACTCTCAATTAATCCCGCTAGGGGAATTTCAAGAATATTTTTTCCACAGAAAAAATAGTAATTTTGGATTATTCATGTTTCTGGTTCGGGGAGCGTGAGGTATTTACCGTTTTGCCTAAGCCAGCGGACACGCATCTTGTACTCCGGCAAAATCTTGCCCAGCTCTGACCAGAATTTTTTGGAGTGATTCTTGATCTGAGTGTGAACTAGTTCGTGAAGCACAACATAGTCCAGTATTTCAGGAGGCGCCATAACCAGCCGCCATGTGAAACTTAGCGTTCCATTTGTGCTGCATGAACCCCAGCGTGTGCGGGCAGACGATATCCGAATTTTTGAATATTTTAATTTGTTCATTTTGGCGAGAAATGCCACTTGCTTGGAAATCACGACACGAGCTTGGGTCTTGTACCAGGTATTGAATACTTGTCTGGCTTTAGGTAGGCTTGCAGAAGATAATTGGAACTTGGAATCGCTGAAGATTAAAGCGGGTCGTTGGTGCGAAACGACAGTTAAGGGAAATTCTTTCCCCAAATATAAGAATAATTCTCCATCGAGAAAGTGCTTTATCGGAGGAGGAGGGGAGGCTTTTACCCGGATCTGGTTCTTATGGATCCATGCTTCATGGGTCAGGACAAATTTCCGGATTTGGACTTCCGTCATTCGCAAAGGGGCTCGTACTGTCAATTTGCCATCAGGCTGAATAATGAGCGCAACTGTCCTTCTTCTGGAGTGGATTATATTGTCGATGGATATGGACATGACATGTAGTATACCAAATGGGTTTTTCAAAACTTACGAACGGTTAGTCAAAAGGTTTATTTCGGAACCTTGCCCCAATAAAATAACCTGCCAATTGGCAGGTCGCAGATGGGGAAAAAAGATTGATGGATGAAGCTTAAAATTAAACAAGGTTAGGTTTTGAGTGGCGAAGGTGAGATTTGAACTCACAACCTAGGGATTATGATGCCCTTGCTCTGCCGTTGAGCTACCTCGCCAAGCGCGCTAGATGTTACTATGGGGATGCATTTTTGTCAACGATTCCAATTAGATATGGACAATTCCGAAAAGATTGGTCATAAATTAACTTGACTTTGTATTATAGAGTAATTATAATGAATCTTTGCGTATTCACAGCTTAATACCCCACCAGGGGTTTCACTTGCAGAAACTTCTTTCCATCCAGTGTCCAAAATTTAGGAGAAAGCCATGGCCTCTGTTCTACCCGAGAAGAATTACGCGCGTATCCCGGTTACACTTAGCTTGCCCAACCTTATTGAAGTTCAGTTGGATTCCTTTAAACGGTTAAAAGCAGAAGGATTAGGGGATCTCTTCCACGAGATATCACCAATAGATTCTTACAACAAGGGAATGAAGCTCTTCTTTCCCAGTCGCGGTCCCGAATCAAAACAGTGGGGACTGAAATATTGGTTTGGTGACCCAAAGCATAATATTGAAGAATGTGTAGAACGCGACCTTACATATGCCAGCCCACTTTACGTCTCTGTCCTGTTGGCAGGAGCCGATGTACCTGAACCGATAAAGCAGGATATTTTCTTGGGCGACTTCCCCGAAATGACGGATAAAGGCACCTTCATTATTAATGGTACAGAGCGGGTGGTCGTTTCACAGTTGATCCGATCCCCCGGAGTGTACTTTGAGGCACCCACAGATCGCGCAACTGGCCGTCCTTTGGCGATGGCCAAACTCATTCCCGATCGCGGTGCGTGGATGGAATTTGAGACACGCAAGAGTGATTACATAATCCTGAAATTCAACCGGAAGCGCACGGTTCCGATCACTGTTTTTCTGCGCGCTTTGTCCGCGGTAGATGACGGAGACTCGGGGGAACCCATTCTTACTACCGGTACTGACGAGGAACTGATCAACCTCTTTAAGGATGTTGATTCAAACCCGGAGCGCATGTTTATTGCTTCCACGTTGCGCCAGGAACCTGAGTGGGATACCTCCGGAGGGTTATCCATAGCCGAAGCGGCACTGATCGAGTTTTTCAAACGGATGCGCCCGGGCGACCCGGCTACGCTGGATAATGCGCGTGCCTTCCTTGAAGAACAATTATTTGACCAGCGCCACTATGACCTGGAGCGGGTGGGTCGTTATAAACTCAATCAAAAACTTGATCTTCAGATTCCCATTCCGCACCGCACCGTAACTAAATCAGATGTAATTCGTCTTTTAAGGCGAATGATCCTAATTAATAACGGCATAGAGCCGCCTGATGATATTGACCATTTGGGTAACAGGCGAGTCAAGACTGTTGGCGAATTAATTCAGAACAAATTGCGCATTGGGTTGCGCCGTATGGAACGGGTTATCAAAGAGCGCATGTCCATTCGGGACCAGGAGCAGTTGTCGCCGGTCACGTTGGTCAACATACGCCCGGTAGTTGCAGCTTTGCGGGAATTCTTTGGGTCCAGCCAACTTTCCCAATTCATGGATCAGACCAATCCTCTCGCTGAATTGCGTCACAAGCGCACTCTTTCGGCTCTTGGCCCGGGTGGCTTGCGGCGTGAGCGTGCCGGGTTTGATGTACGGGATGTCCATCATTCCCACTATGGCCGAATCTGTCCAATTGAGACCCCGGAAGGTCCGAATATTGGTTTAATCGGTCGCCTAGCATCTTTCGCCCGCGTCAACGAGTATGGATTCATCGAAACACCGTATCGTCGTGTAATTAAGCAGGCTCCATGCAACGACCCAATTTTGGTCGGTCGCGTTCTGCGTGAAGACATACTCGATCCCAAAAGCGGAGAATTGTTGGTAAAAGCAGGAGAGCGCATCACATCCAAGACGCTAAAGTCTGTCGCCAAGCTTAAGCGGGATGTCGCTATAGTCCCATACGTTTCGGATGAATTTGAATATCTTTCAGCCGATGCAGAAGATAAATATGTGATAGCGCAGGCGAACGCGGTCCTGACAGAATATCGCGAATTTGAGAACATGCGAATTTCCTGCCGATACCATTCTGGCTTTATCTTCACTGCGCCGGAGAACCTGGACTACATGGATGTTGCTCCTCACCAGGTAGTCGGCATCAGTGCAGCGCTCATTCCCTTCCTCGAACATGATGATGCCAACCGCGCCCTGATGGGTTCGAATATGATGGCTCAGGCAGTACCGCTTGTGCGCCCGGAAATTCCGATCGTATCAACCGGCATGGAGCCTTTTGCTGCTTTGGATTCGGGTCAAGTAATTGTTGCCGAAGCTGATGGAGACGTCATTTCAGTAACAGGATCTTCTATTGCTGTTAAGGAAAAAGATGGAAGCAATCACACATACAATCTGCGCAAGTATCAACGCTCCAATCAGTCAACCTGCATTGATCAACGCCCGGCGGTAATCAAAGGCCAGGTTATCCATACTGGCGACATCATAGCTGATTCTTCCTCGACCGAAAGAGGTAAATTGGGTCTTGGACAGAATGTTACAGTCGCTTTTATATCTTGGGAGGGTGCCAACTACGAAGATGCGATCGTGATTTCCGAGCGCCTTGTCCAGGATGATCGCTTTACTTCAATACACATTGAAAAATATGAAGTCGAGGCCCGAGATACTAAACTCGGCCCAGAGGAAATCACCCGGGACATTCCAAATGTGGGTGAAGAAGCCATAAAAGATCTTGACGAAAGCGGCATCATTCGCATTGGAGCAGAAGTTGGGCCGAATGATATTCTCGTCGGTAAGATTACTCCCAAAGGTGAAAAAGAATTGACTCCAGAAGAGCGCCTTTTGCGGGCGATTTTTGGCGAGAAATCCCGCGATGTGAAAGATACATCCTTGCGAATGCCTCATGGCGAGCGGGGTAAAGTGGTGGAAGTAAAAGTATTCACCCGTGAAGACAATGCTGATCTTTCTGCAGGGGTGGATATGATGGTTCGCGTGTCAGTTGCTCAGCGGCGAAAGATTACCGCTGGCGATAAGATGGCTGGTCGCCATGGCAATAAAGGAGTTGTCTCTCGCGTAGTCCGAGTCGAAGACATGCCTTTCCTGGATGACGGAACACCGGTGGATATCATTTTAAATCCGACTGGTGTACCTGGACGTATGAATCTTGGTCAGGTATTGGAAGTACATTTGGGTTGGGCCGCTCAGAAACTAGGTTTCAGAGCAATTACTCCAGTCTTCGACGGTGCAACTGAAGAGGAGATCGAAGCCGAGTTGGCTCGAGCATGGATGGTGGATTACGCATGGCACGAAACTGTTGTTACTGCCTGGAATTGGCTCAAAGAACAAGAGTATACCCCAGAGATGATTGAGGACGATGATGAGGTCCGTCGATTGTATCTGGAGCAGTGGCTGGGCGAGCGCGGTTACGATATTTACCAACTTAACGATGAGAATTATGCCCGCCACGCAACGGTGACCGAATGGTTACGGGACCATGAATTTGATCCATCTACCATCTTTACCGATGAAATTCCAGTCCCCTCAAAACGAAAATCGTTTGATCAGAATGCTGTACGAGCATGTCTTAAACTGTGGCTGCATACTTTTGGACACGATAATGTATCAGACCAAAAATTGGAGGCCACGATCCAGGCTATAACTCTGGAATGGGGTGTTCCCGCCCCCATCCTTGGCAAACAGGTCCTGCACGATGGCAAGACAGGGGATCCGTATGACCAGCCAGTGACTGTGGGGGTGATGTGCATGCTTAAATTACATCACCTTGTCGAAGACAAGGTGCATGCCCGTTCCACCGGACCTTACAGCCTGGTTACTCAACAGCCACTGGGAGGCAAGGCTCAATTTGGTGGACAACGCTTCGGTGAAATGGAAGTATGGGCGTTGGAAGCCTATGGCGCAGCTTATACTCTGCAGGAAATGCTGACCGTTAAATCTGACGATGTACAAGGTCGCGTGAATACTTATGAAGCCATTGTCAAGGGGGAACAAATTGAAGAGCCAAGCATTCCGGCTTCTTTCCGCGTCCTTGTCAAAGAATTGCAATCCCTTGGACTGGCAGTAGAGGCAGTAACCGATACTGGTGAGGTCATTAAGTTTGGCAAGGATGAAGAAAAAGTTCATCCGCCAAAATACACAACCGGTCTAATCGATATCGGTGAAGAGCTTGTGAAAGTCACCAAACGCGAAAGACCTTAGCATTTTCCTTGACGGGCTTCACACCGTCATGATAAAATTGCAGTTCGTTGCCTAAATGGGCGGCTGCTTCGCAACGCCCACTGCGTATTTTGTACGAGTGAGGCCATCTGGCACGTTTGCGATGGCCTCACTTATTGACAAAACCTGGTATTCACAAAGTAATTTATTTCGGAGGCGATCGTGCCAACAATTAACCAATTGATCCGCAAGGGACGGCAGTCTAAAAAAGTCAAAAGCAAGGCGCCTGCATTGCTATATACGCTCAATACGAAAAAACAGCGACGTGTACGCCAGGCCAAGGGCGCACCGCAAAAGCGCGGTGTCTGCACTGTCGTTCGAACCACTACCCCTAAGAAACCGAATTCGGCTCTGCGGAAGATCGCTCGCGTCCGTTTAACGAACGGTCTGGAAGTTACTGCATATATCCCGGGCGAGGGTCACCAGTTGCAGGAACACTCAGTGGTGCTGGTTCGCGGTGGCCGTGTGAAAGACTTGCCAGGTGTACGTTATCACATTGTGCGCGGATCGCTCGATACCACCGGCGTCAACAACCGGAAACAAAGTCGGTCGAAGTACGGCGCTAAGCGTCCGAAAGAGACTGCTGCATAGTAAATTTGCTTGATGGAGTAAAAATATGCGACGTGCAAAGCCAGAAAAGCGTGAGATCCTTCCGGATATCCGCTACAACAGTGTCACCATCCAGACCATGATTCATCACATGCTTCATCGCGGCAAGAAAAGCACAGCGACAAATGTGATGTATGAGACCTTGGATATTATCCGCGAACGGAGTGGTGGTAAAGACCCGGTCGAGATCTTTGACACCGCAATGAAAAATGTCGCTCCAGCTATGGAAGTCCGACCCAGACGTGTGGGCGGTGCCACTTATCAAGTCCCAATGGAAGTCCCTCAAGCTCGTCGCACTACACTGGCAATCCGCTGGGTGCTCGATTCGTCCAAAGCACGCTCTGGAAAATCTTTCGCGGAAAAGTTAGCAGATGAACTTTTAGACGCATATAAGAATGAAGGCGCTGCCATCCGAAAGCGCGAAGAAACCCACAAGATGGCTGATGCCAACCGTGCTTTTTCTCATTACCGCATGTAATCGGCGGTCCAGATCCTTATCAACTAGGTTTAGATAGAAATGGCCCGTGCTTTCCCGCTTGAACGGTACCGAAATATCGGCATCATTGCTCATATTGATGCCGGTAAGACGACTACAACCGAGCGCATCCTGTTCTATACAGGGAAAACTCATCGTCTTGGTTCCGTTGATGATGGGACAACTGTCACGGACTGGATGGAACAGGAACGTGAGCGGGGAATCACTATTGTCTCTGCCGCCGTGACTGCGGAGTGGAAGGGATATCAGATTAATATTATTGACACTCCTGGACATATCGACTTTACGGCGGAAGTGCAGCGCTCATTACGGGTTCTGGATGGGGGAGTTGTTGTTTTTGATGCGGTTCAGGGAGTAGAACCGCAAAGTGAGACAGTTTGGCGTCAGGCAGACCGATACGGCGTGCCTCGGATATGTTTTGCCAATAAGATGGATCGCATTGGTGCCTCCTATGAACGTACTTTGGAAAGCATCAAGCAGCGCCTGGGAGCGAACCCGATTGCAATGCAAATGCCGATTGGATTGGAAGCATCTTTCCAGGGTGTTATAGACCTGATGGTGATGAAAGCAGTCTATTGGGACGATGAATTGGGTAGGGAGCCGCGTGAGACTGATATTCCAGCCGATTTGAAGACAGAAGCCGAAGAGCGTCGCCACACCATGATTGAGCGAATAGCCGAACTTGACGATGATCTGACAGTCAAATATCTCGAAGGCAAGGAAATCGGCAATGATGAACTAAAATCGGCTCTCCGTCAGGCTGTTTTGACAAGCAAAGCTGCACCGGTTTTTTGTGGAAGTTCGCTTCGAAACAAGGGAGTTCAGTTGGTATTGGATGCAGTAATCGACTATCTTCCTTCTCCGCTGGATGTTCCCCCCGTTCATGGAACGGACCCGAGAACAGACGAAGTTGTTGAATTGCCTCCCAAGGATGATGCAATTTTAAGTGCATTGGTCTTTAAAATAGTTACCGATCCATATGTGGGACGACTGGCATATTTCCGGGTCTATTCCGGAACAGTGAACCAGGGTCAAATGGTCACCAATTCCACCAAAGGGAAGAGGGAACGAATTGGACGCCTGTTGCGCATGTACGCCGATCATCGTGAAGACGTCACCGAAGTACGAGCTGGCGATATTGTCGCTGCGTTGGGATTCAAGGATACGTTCACCGGGGATACGCTGTGCGATAACAGGATGGTGATGTTGGAAAACATTACCTTCCCGGAACCAGTTATCTCGGTAGCGATCGAACCGAAAACAAGCGCAGACCAGGCTCGAATGGGGGAAGCTTTAAAGAAACTCTCCGAGGAAGATCCAACTTTTCGAGTTCACTCTGATGAGAACACAGGCCAAACAATTATCTCTGGCATGGGTGAATTGCATCTGGATGTGATTGTTGATCGCATGATGCGTGAATTCCGTGTGCAAGCCAATGTAGGTAAGCCACGTGTGGCGTATCGCGAATCAATTACGAAGGCTGTGGAAGAAGTGAACTACAAGTATGTCAAGCAAACCGGTGGCCATGGTCAATATGGACACGTGGTGATTTCTCTTGAACCGGGTGAACGCGGCAGCGGGGTTGTTTTTGAGAATAAGGTTATTGGCGGTGCCATCCCCCGCGAGTATATTCCAGCAGTGGAAAAGGGTATAAAGGAAGTTTCTGAAAGTGGTGTGATGGCTGGATATCCGGTTGTTGATATAAAAGTGACATTGTTCGATGGATCGTTCCATGAAGTGGATTCGAACGAAATGGCTTTCAAAATGGCAGCCACATTCGCCTTTAAAGAGGGCGTCCGGAAGGGCGGACCAGTCCTTTTGGAGCCGATTATGAAAGTGGAAGCTGTCGCTCCAGAAGAATTCCTTGGGGATATAATCGGCGGGTTAAATGCACGCCGGGCCACTATCCGAGGTATGGAAATGCGCCCGGGAAATGCCCAAGCGATCAATGCGACCGTGCCGCTGGGCGAAATGTTCGGATATGCGACCGAATTGCGCTCTACAACTCAGGGTCGGGGAGTTTTTTCGATGGAATTTGACCATTATGCGCCAGTACCAGAATCTGTGGCGCATGAAATTCTTAATTCATAATTCTTTGGTATATTCTAGAAGGAGAGAGAATTCATGGCGAAGCAGAAGTATCAGCGGACGAAACCGCACATGAACGTGGGGACCATGGGACATATTGACCATGGCAAGACGACCTTGACGGCGGCGATCACCAAGTACAGCCAGTTTCTGGGGAAG
>Ga0187878_1003572_pt1 | contig 12690 bp, 25 predicted proteins | sample June2016WEW_17_1_FD_132979 | JGI IMG/M metagenome (GOLD analysis project Ga0187878, IMG submission 132979) | Peatland microbial communities from SPRUCE experiment site at the Marcell Experimental Forest, Minnesota, USA - June2016WEW_17_150 | ecosystem: Environmental > Terrestrial > Soil >...
ACCCGGCACCGAGCCCGGCTGCAGTTGCACGAGTTCGAGGTTCACCGTGAAGGAGCCGGCGGCGTTGTTGGTCATCACGTCGATGACCGTCTGGGTCTTGTTGGCGCTGTTGAACACCGGGATATAAGGCGCCCCGAAGCAGACCGCGAGCTTCATGAACCAATTGTTCGTTAGACTGCGCAGCGTAGGCTCTGCCGGGAAGCCCAGGCGCAGGTTGCCGAAGTCCACGCCCGTAATGCCCACCGCCAGGCCGCGGGTATCGACCAGGCCGCCCAGGATGGCATAATCGGTGTTGGCGATCAGGTTGTCGAACGTCGAGTTGATCGCCACCGCACCTCCCCAATTTCCGGTAGCCACGGCGGCCACCGTCACCTCCGCCGTCACCATGTTGAGCCCGACCTTCACCAGGGTGGGCATGTCGATAAACCGGCCGTTGACGCCGCCCAGGTCGTCATAGGCAATCAGGAGCGCGGCGTTGTCAATTTCCGCGCTAACACCCCCCGAGAGCTGGACGGTGATATTGTCCTGCGCGTAGAGCCGCTGAGCGAAGGCATCGGTCTCCGGTCCCGGCAACAGTGGCGGAACAAACGCCGCGGTGACCCGGTTGCGGATGCCCTGAATCTGGTCGTGGAGGCGAGGACTGGTGATTCGCAGCTCGCCGGCCGTGGTGTTGAAAGCCCAGGCATTGAGCAGCCAGGTGCCTTTCGAGGTGTCCGTGCCCCGCACCACAAAGCTCTGCCCGGTTCCAGGCGTGAGCGTGGTCAACGTCGAGCTGGGCGCGGTCGCGAAGCCTCCCACAAGTTCCAATGCACGTCCCATGTTTCACCTCAATCCTTGGATTTCGGAACGGTTACGGTCTTGGCGCGGGGATCAACCCCCGCCTGCCAGACCAGGGTGTTTTCATTTCCCGGAGTGTCGAGGGCTTTGGGATGGTCAACGGGCCAATCACGCTCACCCAGAGGATGAACGTTTACGCGCGCCCATTCCTTCGCCTCGGGAGAGTTGGGATCGTAGTCGCCAGCCTTGGGATGGCCCGGCGGCCAGTCCCTCTCTTGTTGGGATGCCATCGCCCACCTCAATCGAAAGTGTTAGCTTACTTTCCGCCCGTCTTCATCGCTCGCAGCGCGGCGCATACCGGCGCGACGCGGTTCGTGATGTTGCCGGGATCACCCTTCGGCAAACGCGGGCTCAGGTTCAAGTTCGATAGAACGGCAATCACGGGAGTGATGCCTTCCTGAAAATCGGGCTTGCCCTTGCTCACGCCGTCGGGATAACGCGCGGCGCCCTTGCCCGTGGCGTTGCGCATGTACTTGTCAGCGGCCGCGACCACGTTCTTGGCGAACGTGCCATGCGTCACCGCCTGCTGCACGCCGGTCGCCCAGGTTTGGGCGGCCGCCGCCGCGCTAGCCGCTTGCGGCCGGCGGGGATTCTGCACGCCGATCACGTAGTCTTGCCCGGCCGCGCCGGCCCGGTTGGCCCACTTGTTCACAATCTGGTCAATGGGTTTAATGGTGATGTTTCCCACTTGAATAACCTCCATTCGGGGGTCAAAGCCCGGCAGGACCGGGCCGCGATACACGTCCGAAGCCTACGCCTTGCCGGGTGGGGGGGTCAAGTGAGGACCACAACCTATTGTGGGGCTACATGCGCACACCCCAATAGGTTGTGGTTTCTGGGGGCGAAAGGAAGGCGAAACCACAATATGTAGTGGTGCGCTTGACTGCGACCACAATGGGTAGTGCTGTTTTATTGCTTGCGTTTTGTGCGTGTTGTGTTTAAGCTCACGCCGCCACCCACGTGGGCGGCGTAGAGCTTAAAACACGCGCAAGCAGATAGGCACTAGCAGATTTCTGCTCCGGCGGTCAACACCCTTCCTGGAAGAAAACGCTTGACAAGGTTAAACCAGTTGTGTATTCTGGGTCTGATTCTGGGCACGGTTTACTCCTGATACCTTATCAGACGTAATCCCGCCTAGAATAGAAATCCTTCGGTCGATGTTTAGAAAGCAGTGAACCGGAGGTGATCCTATGGAAACCAACGAAGAACTAGATAAGCTGCGTGCGCAGGGCATCCAGGTGAAGCGGCTGCGGCCGTTTCGCGTGGGGCTTTCCGGGAAACAGACTTACGACTTGCTGATGCTGCTGCAAAAGGACGCCTTGGCTGCGCAGAACTACCAAGACTGCCGGGAGGCCGTGTTCTTTGCCGAGCGGATTCGAGAGCAAGTCACGAAGCAGGGATTCTGAGCGGGGAAAGAAGATGACCAAAGAGCAATTCAACCTTCTGCTAAACGGACCGTTCACAAAACCGCACCCGGCGTTTGGTCTTAACCGCCTGGCTTGCGCGTTGCGCTGTGTGGTGGTCGCGACCGGCACGCCGGGAGAGGTTGCCCTGCAAGATTTCTGCCGCGTGCTGCGAGAAGAGGACGCGGTGAAGTATGGCGAGGGGTACGGAGATGCCGCCAAGACGTAGGCAGAAAACCAGGGCGAAGAATAGGGCGGCCGGCGCGCCGGCGCGCGAGGTGTACCGTGTACGCATTCTCTCCGGGGAGTGTCTGGCGACGTTGGAGTTGTATCCTGCGCTGCGCGCGGATGGCATCGGGTGTGGGTGCTTTCATTGCTTCCCTGTCGCCTACTGTGTCTTTGAGGATGAGGGCGAGAATCGCTGCCGGGAACCGCGCTTCACCGCGAAGGAAGCGAACCAGACGCCGTACTGCTACAACCATTGGCGGCAATTTGTTAGACAGCCGGAGATGACTAGCTTGGGTGAAATCATAAAATCTGCGCAGGCCGCCCCCCTGGGGCCAGGAGTTAAATCCTAAACATGGCTGAAGTGGCACGCGTCATTCGTATCTCGAAAGCTCTGTACCTGGGGGTGCCCAGAAAGATTGCGGAGATGCTGTGTCTCCGGGCCGGTGACCGCATGGCTGTGATCACGGACGGCCGGACCCTGGCGGCCGCGAAGATTGACATGCATGAGATCGTGAATCGGGCGCTGCTGAAAGAAGCCGTGCGCGTGACGAGCGAGAGCGCGAGCGATGCGGAGGAAAATCCGCACAACTCTAGCGGCCGCGCCAGCACGGTGCGCGCAGAGCATGAGGGCTGACGTGACTTTGATAACCGTTAGGCATGGCGGGGGCGTAGTCGAGCGATGTGGCGCGCGCTGCCACAACAGCAAGAAGCCGAAATGTACATGCGTCTGTGGCGGCCGGTTTCATGGAAAGCGTAGTGACTCGCGCGAGCTGTTCGACGCAATCAAGGAACACGCTGACGAATTGATTGCCGGTCTTGACAGCAAAAAGGCTGACGTGCGTAGGCTGCGTATCCTGGCGGGACTTTCGGCGTTGCCGGATGCGTGGCTGAAGCCGGCAACGCTATTTCCATTGGAGGCCCAACGTGGTGAATCGGTCAAAACCGAAGCCGAAGCCGGCGCCGCCGGCCAAGACGGGTGAGGCCAACGAATCGAAGCCTCTGCGTTCCATCCCTATCGACCTATTGGCAGAGCCTGAAATTCCCATGCGTGGCTCAATGGACGAGACGAGCTTCCGCGAGCTGAAGGACTCCATGCAAGCCCTTGGCTTGCTCTACCCGCTGATTGTCTTCGCCAAAAACGGCGGGTATGAAGTCGTGGATGGTCATCGGCGTCTGTTGGTGGCGCGTGAGTTGAATTACACAAACCTTCCCTGCCTCATCTTCCAGGGTGAAGAGCAAGCGCGTGAGGCGGCCAAGTTGCACACCATGATTGTGCGCGAACCGCTGAATACCGCGGAAGAGGCGGTATACATCGCGCAGTTAATCGACAAGCATAAACTTGACGAAGCGGGCATTTGTAAGATGATGCACCGCTCGCCGGACTACATCGGCGACCGGCTGCGGCTGCTGCGCCAGGATAAGATGATCTTCACGGCCCTGCGGAACAAGCAAATCAGCTTCCACACGGCGCGCGAGCTCAATAAGTGTGAAGACGAAAACATGCGGCGGTACTACCTGGACGCCGCCATCCGCTCCGGGTGCGCCGGGCGCGTGGTGACGGAGTGGATTCAAAATTGGAGATTGGGCCGGGCCACGGTGGATGCGCAACCCGCCACGCCGGCGCCCGCCGCGCCGGCGCCGGCGGGAGAAGTCTACTGGGACCACTGCGAGCTGTGCGGCGGGGATCGTGACCCTGGCAACCTGATCACCATTCGCGTACACAAGTGGGAGTGGGAAGCCTTCATGCGGGAGTGGGAGCGAACGGCGAAAGGAGCCACGGCATGATCGGACGGCTGGACGTTGACTCGTTCAACCTTGGTGCGATGCTCGTTGCCTGTCTGATCTTTTTTGGGGCGGTGCTGTTTCACCGCATTCGCCGGCACTGGTGAAGGTGTACACTTCCAGGGAGAGCGGTATGGCCAAAGAACCAAGCAAGGCGCTAATGGTCGATGTCTTCTGGCGAAAGTCGGGCTGCCAGTCACTAGAGAAACAGATTACTTGGATGACGCGACTCTCTGACGCGCAAGCCTGGACCCTGATTCAGCGGCTTCGGGCGCTGCTCTGCGAGGTAGATTCGAGCGGATTCTACCAACACGACATGACCACGCAGGAACAGATTGAGCATCAGTCCGTCATCGACGGGATAGCTAGGGTGCCACAAAGATGAGGCGTGGTGTGGATGTCACGCAGAAGCACCATCGCCACAAGATGCCGAAGCGCACCTATAGTCCCTGAGGGGTGCACCCCTTGGATACAGGGAATTAGAGGCATCGCCACTACCGCAGGTGCGCACCGAACGCCGGGGAGTCCATCTGGGCTGTGGGCGTGACAGCCGGGAGAGACCGGCAATCTTTTCAACGAGAGAGCTGGCCATGAAAAAGCCTGTGATCATTCGCTTGATCGGTTGGGTGGGAACGGTGTCCGTCTTGGTGGCGTTCATCATGTCGTTTCACGAGACGCAGACAGGGCAGCAGTATGCCCTGAGCTTCCTGGGGGGATTTTTTATCCTGATCGGGTTCTTGTGCTGGGGAGTCTGGGCGCTGGTGTCGTCGGTGCTGTGGGTGATGCGCAAGCAAGCCGCGACCACAGCGGCCATCCTGCGCGACACGCATCACCTGGATGTCCCGCAGGCGACGCGGGTGGGCGCCCGGCCGTTAGATCGGCTCTACTGCATTGCGCACAAAACGTGGGTGCCGTTCGGCGGTCTGGCACAGCACGATAGCCAGCAATGCTTGTACGTTCCCGACTTGCCGGGGCGCTTCACTAAGGCGGAGACACCAGCGCGCCAAGAGACAAGGGCCACGAGCCCGTTGGGGTTGAATCAAAACCGATGATCTCTCCGACCGGCATCATACCCGAAGAGTTGCTGTACCCACAGCGGAAGAAAGACGTGATCAATTTCCTCATTGCTCAGGCTCTGCCCGGCAACCTCAAGCGCCGGCTGCTGGAGGGGTGGTGCATCACGGTGGGCGTGCGCGCGCGGCCGCGCGACTACTACCTGCTTGACGCTTCTGACGTTTCACCGACTGACGTTCCGGGGGTGCCATCATGAAGAATCGGCCTGAGGGTTTCAGGTTGCGCCACGGCCGGTGTGTACACTGCAAAGTTGGCCGTACCACGATTAGAGAATTCGCGGCTGCCGTGGCTGGCGTGTCGGGTCACATCCACGGCATCCACGAGAACTGCTCGCGCTGTGGCGCTATTCACATTACGGTTGCCGGCAAGCAGACACCGGGAAAGAGGTAAGATGGGCGGACTAGCACAAAAGATGCAGGCGGATAGAATGAAATTCCCCGGCATGTTGCCGCGAGAAATCCTGATCTTTAAGACTTGGCTCACACAGCACGAGGCTGAGTATGACCGTTTCGACTACAATTTCCGCATCGGTGCCGGCGTGGACCCAGGGCCGACTTGGCCTGACTACGTGCGCGCGTGCGCTATCCAAAACACACAGCTCCGCATCGATGCGCTGGCCTGGAAAGCGAACGCTCCAACCATCATCGAAGTGAAGGACCGCGCGGGCGCTTCGGCCGTCGGGCAGTTGGCTACCTATGAGGCCGTCTGGATTAAAGACAATCCCCAGGGGCCGGCGCCGGTCTGCATCCTGGTGACAAACCGGCTACAGGTGAACATGGCGGCAGTTCTTCAGAAGTCAGGCTTTCGCTGCGACGTTGTGCAGACAGATTTTTCATCTCTTAAGCCCACGCTGACTTCGCCAGGTTACACGGCGCCGCCGTCTGGATCGTGAGGTGTACGCATGTACTCGCATGGCAAGAAGGTGGACACATCATCGATCGCTGTGGTGTACACAGGCACGCGCGAGCTGCGAGCCAAGCTCAAGCAGATAGTGGATGGTGACGCCGTGGTTGTGGTCGGAAATAGGTGGAGCCCGCGGGCGGTACTTCTCCCCGTGCCGCCTTCTGCGGGGTATGACGCTCATGACCTTGGCTCCCGGATTACAAAGCTCCGCGTGCGCTTCGCCGCCGCCCTGGCACGGATTGATAGCTGAGTTCCCTGCCCCACTCTAAAACCAAGACCGTCACAACCCGTGAGACTAACTGCCCTGAAGGGCAAGCCTCACTGCCCTGCAGAAACGCACTGAGAGCGGAAAGCAGCGTTCCACGCGTGAAAATCTGGTGGCGGCACGCGCGCCGAGCGCGCGCGCCTGCGGCTTTGCCGTACTTTTGGCGTCCTAAGGCGTTGGAAATACACGACTTATAGGGTGGTTTTGAACGGCAACTCAAATTGCCTAATGGGATTGCCTTAGCCGGCCGGCTGCGACGTGCGCAGTGACTGCGCAGTGCGTAGCGCCAAGGGTTTACTTGGTGATGCCCGGCGGTTTGGGCGGCGGGGTCTCGCCTTTCTTCTTGGCGGTGGCCACGGCCTTCAGCCAAGTCCATTCTGCCTTGGCGGCCGCGTATGACGCCTTCTCGAGTTTGAGCAGGGTAAGGTTGACCAAAATATCTTGGTCGGGGTCCGAGTATCCGAACACACTGAGCCTTGCCACGAACTCCGTGAGGTCGATCACGCCGCCCACATAGGCATCCTGATACTGCGATGCGGTGCAATGGCTGTGGGGGTATTCAACCCGCTGGCCTACCCGATGTTTGAACCATTCGCGCTGCTGGGGCGAGATGGGCAGGCTGTCGAGAGTGCCCAGCATGTCCGCCTGCTTGATATAGCCGTCTACGCGCTGCGACTCAAGCAAGCTCAGGTAGGAAGAAATTTCGCTCTCCGCGTCTCGGTACTGCTTGGCGGCGACCTGAAGAGAGGCGAGGTAAGGGGCAGTTCCGCGCTGCGAAATGGCGCTAATCACCGTTTGGTCATCGAATCCCCCATATTTATAGAGTATGTAATAGTCGTCTTCGCTTGGCTGAAGATAGGCGTCTGTTTTCACGGCCGCGATCGCGGCTTCGGTGTATCCCGTTCGGCGCAAGACTTGGTTTAGTTCGTCTTCGGGAATCTGCCCGCGCAACCAAGCCTTCACCGCCAAGCCCTCGGAGAGTAGCTTCGGTCGGTAAAACTCGTTCAAGTGCCATTGCAGCGGGTCCGCCACAACCGTCTGGATGAGGGGTTGCAGGGCGCGCCGGCAAAGCCGGCCAAGGCCAAGATTCCGCGCCATGTCAACCGCGTACTCGCGCAGGCCATCAAACATGCGCAGCGACTCGGGGAGTATGGAAACCAGCGTGGCCACGTTCGCCTCACGCACGGAGAAGGCGAGCAAGAAGCCGATAAACGCCTGCGCGGCCGCCTTGCCACCCGCGGGCGTCAGGGGGTTAGGGGGATTGAACTCCTTAAGGAGTTGGTCCCAAAGGGAGGCGCCCACAGCCTTCATGCCGGCCACGTCACCGTGCAGCGCCCAGGCCATCTGAAGTTTAGTGGCATCAACCTCGACGCCCAGCAGGTCAGAGATCATGGACGCCACAAACCCATAGAACTCGGGCGACTGCGTGCCTTGCGCCTTCGTTAACATTCCCATAGCCTCAGCTTCCAACATATCCAATCCGGCCATGAGTTGGGTTATGAAAACGTCCCACGAGGGTTTGAGGGCTGCGCCGAAATGAGCCCAGAAGTCGGGCCACATGCCATACTTCTTCCAACCCGCCCAGAGCTGCCCTGCCGTTTCGGTGAAGCTCGGGATCGGGATGTCAGGAACATCCGGCGTCGGCGGTGTTGATGGCCCAAAGTTTCCCATTATGCGCGCCTCGTGTAGCCCATGTCGGTAAGCACTACCCAGATTGAGTCTTGCCGCGTCTTATACTCCGGCTGAATGCCAGTGGCTGCTGTGAGCGTAGCGTTGTTGATGACCACCTGGCGGTCCTGTAGGTGAGAATCCGCCTGCATGTCCGCCAGGTCTTTTGCCCCCACCGGCACGTTCTGCGCTTGGTGAATCGCGCCGATGAGCTGCCCAATGCTCTTGATCGCCGTCATGAGATAGACGCCACTGCGAAACAGCCCCGTGGGGTTCATGATGAGATCGTAGTAGGAAAGCAGGCGATTGAACTCGCCCATGGTGTTAAGCCAGAGCTGCGCAAGCCGGCTTTCCATGCCGGCCAAGCGGTTGTCCAGCGCGGCCGCCCACTTCACATGAAAGATGCGGAAGATCAGCAGGGCGGCGCGCAGGCGCTGGATGAAATTCAAGAGCGGGCGCATGTAGAGGTCGAAATTGCGCCTCTCCCAATCGCGGATGCGGACAATCCACTTGTGGATGGTGTCGAGAACCGTCCAGAGCTTGCCCTTGTGGTGAAGCAGGGCGTTAAGGATGGCCTTCAGGAAGTGGTTGTAGAGGTAGTCCCACAGCCGCTTGAATACGCCGATGACGGCATTCGCGGCATTGCGCAGGAAGCCCAGGACCGGCGAGAGCCAGCCGGCGAAGCCCTGGAAGGGGTCGGAACCGGGGAAAGCGCTCATGTGTACCTCTTGAGATCCAAACGTGTACACAAGTTGCGGCCGCCTGCGGTGTACACGTTTCGCCGGCGGCCGGGGATAAACGGCCGAAATGTGTACACTCGTACGATCGCACAGGTGTACACGGCGGCCGCCTATGGCGCCGTGATGAGCCGCAGCTCCTGCACCTGGTCTTGCATGACCTTCTTGGCCAGATTGGCGTCAAAGTTCGCGGTCGGCCATTCCTTCATGAAGGGGCCATGCGTGCCCACGTAGAAGGTCAGTTGCTTGAAAAAGGCTATCTGCCCGTTGAGCTGAAGCCGGGAGATATCCTTGATATTGACATCGTGCACGGCCAGCTCTACGGGATTTGTTGCGTCCATGATTTCACCTCGCTTAACTGTAAAAGGGAGAGCCCAGACCCTCCACTAGAAAATACAGGTTTTGAATATCAGCCTCATCGCTTAACTCCATGGCATAAACAGTCCACGCCTCGTTGGCGGCATAAATGGCTTGCGTTAAGGCCGTCTCGATATCAGAGGCCAGTCCATTAAGCCAGGGCAGAACGTTGCTCAAGCTGAAGCTGCCCAAGTCGCCCAAGAGAGTCAGCGCGTTCGCCGCGCTATCGATACCCGGTCCCATACTTGCAAGGTCCGCCAGGATGGGCGAAAACTCGTCGGCGTTAAAGTCACTCAGGGCAGATTCCAACGCGGTGATGTCGCTGTCCAGGCCGGGGATGCCGGCGCCCACGGCCGGCAGAATCGACAGGAAGGCCAGCCAGTCCGCGTCAAAGCCGTCGCTGGCATCCCCCACGCCGGCAAGCGATTGCGCCGCCAGGTCGGTAAACTGCGTGGTTGGTCCCGGCGTGTACACAAAGAGATCGGAGCTGATCGGCGGCGCCCAGGTGCCCACGCTACACCCCCAGGCGCGGAAGCGTTACGGGTATGGATGGGTCGGCAATCTCAACGATGGCGCCCAATTTACTGTGCATCGAAAAGCTCTTGTGGAGGGCGTGTGAAATCCATTGGGCCACGAAGTCGGCATACTTGGCAGGCTGATTGTGGTCTTGAGCGGGTGCGTACACATTAAAGAGATCCAGAAGTGTACACGTTGGCCCTAAGCCGTGGGTGTTCTGCCCTGAGAACTTCAGCTCTAAATCGTGCACCAGCGCATGATACCCGATCGGCAGATCAGGAAAGACGCAGAAGCCGGCCGCATCATAGCTGTTGGTCAGGGGAGACTTGCGCAGATTGCCGGGGTTGCGGTTGCGGTTGGAGACAGTTCCAGGAGCCCAACCTTCATAGTGCATGATGGCATCCGCGACTGCCTCAATCGGGAGAACCATAAGATCACGGCCTCTTGGCAATGTGGTTGTAAAACCACTTCTCAATACGACTCAGACGCGCATTGGTGTCATCTACTTTTTGGGCGAGCCGGCCGAACTGGTAGAAGCCCAACACTAGATTAAGCAAAACCGCGTACAGAAGTGCGCCGTCAACGAGCATGTGCATAGGCTACCAAAACAAAGCGCCGGCCGTGGGGTGCTGTTAACGGCCGGCGCCTTGCCGGAGATCAATCGCTCGTAGTGGCGCCAGCATACATCCGCCGGGCCGGTTGTCAAGCTACGGGGCGCCCGATGCCTTGCTCACGGCGTCCAGATTGCCCTTAACCTTGTTCACAATCAAGGAAGCGAGCAAATGCGCCAGATCCTCACCCACGGCTATGCCGGCCTTCTCTGCCTCCATGACAATGAGCTTCATAAGGCCCAGGATGATCTGGACGAGCGGCGTGCCGGCTTTCATCCCGGCGATAAAGGCCGCGCCGGCGTCGAGCAGAATCTGCCCGAACTCCGTTTGCAGCAGCGCCTCAGCGGCATCGACAAAGTTCTTGGCCTTCTCCAGACCAAACAGCTTGATAAACACGCCGGCGAAGGCGTGGCCAATCTTCTCGACGGCCGCCTTGATCTCGTGACCAATCTTCTTAAAGAAATCACCAATGCTCATGGTGTACACTCCTAATCAGAGACACATAGCAATCAGAGCCACATCACCCAGCGTGCTGTTCGCGCTGGCGCTACCCACCTGCCCGGTGAGCACGTACTGTTGCTCGGCGGAGATGCCGGGATTGTCAAAGTAGCATCCCGCGAAGTGTTTGACGTTGGCGGCCACCACCGTCTCGGGCGCCGCCACGTTGACCAGCGCGCCCGTCACCAAGGCGCTGCGCCTCAGCCGCACGGTCAGAGTCACGCCGGCGGTGCCGATGGTGACCGTGAAATACCACTCGAAGAGAATCAGCGCGTTGTCGATGGGAATGTTGATGGCCGGGAGCGTGGCAATGATGGTTTCTGCGGACGTCGCGAGCGCCGCATTGGTCAGCGCGTTGGTGTACGCACTCCCCAGTCGAAAGCCCATGATGCACCTCTCAAGCGTGAGCGAGCGGCCGACGGATAGATGCGGCAAGGCTCGCGTCCGCTCTGGCGCGCTGCAGGTCGGCCTGAATCTGCATGGCCGCCGCCGCGCGCAGTTGATTCTCAAACCACCGCCGGGCCTGGTCGAGCATGGCCAGAGCACAATCCAGATTTGGGCCGGTAAACTTCACGTCCAGGTGAAACGTCTCGGGATCGAAAGTCAGCGCCAGGTGCACGCCCGCCGGCTTGTTTCCGTTGTCACTCACGTTCACCTCACGCGTAGTCGAGCCACGCCTCTACTCCGATGTAGATATTCTTCCACTGGTCTGCCCCCTGCAAGTTAATGGTCGAAGTCAGCAGGGCCGAGGCCCGTGAGATCACCAGCCCCGCAGGCAGGGGAACATAGATCATGGTGGGATCGGTCAGCGTCGCGCCTGACGTACTTGAGAAGTTGTAGGTATAGGTCAGACTGGCCGCCTGCGTGGCATTGGCGGCCATCTTCCAGAAGATGTTTCCGGCGTTGTCCATCACCAGTATGCGCACGGTCCGGGTGGCTACCGCGGCGCTGGTGACCAGGTCTGCCTTGATGGATTGGATTCTCCAGCGATCCTGCGCCGCCTGGGAAATCGATAAATCGATGCCGCCGCCCATGTCCGCGGGATGAATCACGAGGGGGTAGCCCGGTCCTTCCGTGGGGTGAAGGGTCCGTCCCCACGGCCAACCGATCAAATGCAGTATGCTCGGGCTATCCGAAAACAGCGGCAGAGAGTTCCAGATGGGCTCCGAGGCGGGAAAGTTCCGCTGAATGAAACCCCGCACGAAGGTTTCACTGCGCCCCCAAGCCTGGGTCGCAGACACACCAACCGAGAGAAGATAGCCCTCCATCAGGGGAATACCGATGAGATAGGGTGTGCGCGCGGTGGGCATCTGTAGCTGGGCCTGAATCACCCCGATCGGCGTGCTGCCCGGTTTGGATACAGGGGCGGCCTGTGGTCCAGCCGCCGGCGCCGGTTGGCCCGTGACCGGGGGAGAGGCCGGCAACATGCGCGCGGTAATATACAGAATTTCAGCGTCGCGGAACGACTCGCCATAGATCGCCAGGACGTCATCGCGCTGAACGTAGAGTGGTGAAGGTGGTTCCACCCCTTGGATGGAAAAGGTCACCACGTTAGACGGGGCGGATTGTACAAACTCCCCCTCGGCGAGCGGTCGAGGCACGCCGGGGGGAGGTAAGCCAGTACCCATGGTCAGTCACTCAGCGCTTTACGGTTGGGCTGCACCCGCCGCCGCCGCGCCCGTCGAGCCACCCGGCACCGAGCCCGGCTGCAGTTGCACGAGTTCGAGGTTCACCGTGAAGGAGCCGGCGGCGTTGTTGGTCATCACGTCGATGACCGTCTGGGTCTTGTTGGCGCTGTTGAACACCGGGAT
>Ga0187878_1003575_pt1 | contig 12683 bp, 8 predicted proteins | sample June2016WEW_17_1_FD_132979 | JGI IMG/M metagenome (GOLD analysis project Ga0187878, IMG submission 132979) | Peatland microbial communities from SPRUCE experiment site at the Marcell Experimental Forest, Minnesota, USA - June2016WEW_17_150 | ecosystem: Environmental > Terrestrial > Soil >...
AGCTAATAGCTTCGTTGAGCTCAAAGTATACGATGCGCTCGGAAGGATAGTGGCGACACTCGTGAACGAGGAAAAACCAGCCGGATCTTACACGGTCACCTGGAACGCCCAGAATTATTCATCGGGAGTCTACGTCTATCGAATCGTCGCAGGCGATCACGTCGACAGCAAGAAGATGCTGTTGATGAAATAAGCACCTGTTGAACAGCAATGGAGTCAATTGTGGCTGACAAAGTTCATCACGGCGAATCTGGCGGATCTGCCATTTTGCTGCTCTCGTGCGAAGACCGGACGGGTTTGATTTCCCGGATGTCCCATTTTGTGTTCGAGCGCGGCGGCAACATTGTGGATTTGGACGAGCACGTTGACGGTCGGTATTTCTTCCTCCGCATTGCCTGGGACATGAAGAATTTCTCGGTGCCGGAGTCGGAAGTCCGGGAGGCGTTCACTCCATTGGCTAAGGAGTTTAACGCGACATGGCAAATCAGTTTCAGCGGGAGAAAGCAGCGGGTGGCTATCTTCGTGTCCAGGCTCGACCATTGCCTCCAGGAGATTCTATGGCGGCAGAGGTTAGGAGAATTCGATGTCGAGATCGGCCTTGTCATTTCCAACCATGAAGATTTGCGTCCCCTGGCTGATCAGTATGGAATTCCCTATGCCGTTTTTCCGATTACGAACGAAAACCGCTCCGAGCAGGAGATGAAGGAACTGTCGTTGTTAAAGGAACATGGGATAGATACGATTGTTCTGGCTCGGTACATGCAGGTTCTCTCGCCAGAATTCGTCGACCAGTATCCAAATCAGATTATCAATATTCATCATTCATTTCTACCGGCGTTTGCAGGCCGGGATCCCTACAGACAAGCCTATGAGCGCGGAGTGAAGATTATCGGGGCGACGAGCCACTATGTAACAAAGGATCTTGACGAGGGACCTATCATTGAACAGGATATCATCCGGATTTCTCACAAGGATGGTGTGAATGATTTGGTCCGGAAGGGCCGGGATCTTGAGCGGATGATACTTGCCCGTGCGTTATTTTATCACGCACAACATCGCATCCTGGTACACGGCCAGAAGACGATTGTGTTCGCGTAGCGACGCATTAATCCGAGAGACTGTAGAATGCATCTCAAAAACGCCTATCACTCCCGAATGTATTTGTCGGGAATTTAGACTGCGCAGTCTGGATTCCCGCTTAGAACGTGCGGGAATGACATCGTTGACCGATGGTGCATTATTGAGGTAGCTGCTAGTCATGATCCACTGAATCCTTTTTGATCGAAGGAATAGCCAATGAAATCACAGTTGCAGTTTTTTCGGGTCGGTGTTCTCCTTTGTCTATGCGCAGCCGGGTTTGTGCCGGCTTCAGCACAACCATCCGGAGGACCATATGGCCCGATTCAGCAAACATATCAGCTGCCGAAGGTCACTGGGAAGATCTACTATGTCGCAGTCGATGGGCAGGCAGACCAATCAGGCGGATCGCCCGCCAAACCAACATCGCTCGAAGCGGCCATCGAACGAGTACGCACCGGGGATGCGATCGTCATGCGCGGTGGGACCTACCGAACCGGCAACTTGCTGTTGAATCAGGGAATCACGATTCAACCGTATGCTGACGAGCAGCCTGTCTTGAAAGGTACTTTTGTTGCTACGGAATGGAAGAACCTCGGAAATGGATTGTGGAAGACTCCCTGGACTCGTTTGTTTCCGTCCAAACCCGATAACTGGTGGTCACGCGACAGGTTTGGGAAGGAAACGCCATTGTACATCTTCAACAATGATATGGTGTTTGTGGACGGAAGGTTCCTAAAATCAGTCGGCCGCGAGGGAGACGTTGATGAGAATTCATATTACATCGACTACGATGCAAAGCAGGTCTACATTGGAGTAGATCCCTCGAATCGATTGGTGGAAATCACAGCGTTCGATATCGCGCTGAAAAGAACCATCGGTGAGTGCCATGGCAAAACGTCTGATCATAAGGGACCTGTCATTCGGGGAATTACCTTCACCCAGTACGCTTACCGCGCCCTTGAAGTAGAAGGAAAGGAACCCGAGGGCGTGTCTCCGGAATCAGAACACGGAAAAGATGTCATTGGTACAACCCTGGAGCATTGTACCATCTCATTTTGCTCCCGTGTTGCGGCATATCTCAGAGGAGATCGCCTCACGCTTCGTCACTGCAAGGTGAGCGACACAAGCACGGAGGGTATCTATATCATTGGTTCGTCCGATGTTCTATTGGAAAAGAACATCTTCTCCCGTAACAACATCGAAAGGATCACGGGATACTATCCCGCAGCAGTGAAGATCTTCAATCAGAGCTACCGCGTGACTTGCCAGGACAATCTGGTGATCGATCTCCCCTTCTCGAACGGTATCTGGTATGATGTCGGGAATGTGGACGGCCGGTTTCTGAACAACTGGATCGAGGGCGTGGGCACCACGGATCGAAGGTTTCATGAGAATGCCCCCTATCCCAGTCAGAATGGATTCTTTTTCGAAATCTCAAAAGGCGCGATCTGTGCGGGCAACGTGTTTGTGAATTGCGACCAGGGGGTCTTCGTTCTGAACAGTTCAAATGTTCAGGTTTACAACAACACGTTTGTCAACAGCACAGCCTGCATTGCGCGCAACGCCAGGACAGCTGCCAACGATCGAATGTTCGGCTGGCACTCCAGCACCGGTCCGGATGTTGACAAACGAGGCAACCATGTCTTCGTAAATAATCTCCTCACGGGCAACGCGAACTACCGAAGGCCCTTGCTGTTTGTCTGGCAGCCGGACTCATTGTGCAAACAGCTTCCGAGCTCACAACTCCGGCAAATGAATCACAACGTCTATGTCCGCTCTGCGGCGAAGGCAGAGTCTCCTCTGATCTTGTGGAGCCCCGTGCCGAACGGACAGTGTCAGTCAGGATTTGATTCGCCGGCCGATCTGAGAAAGCAATTTCCGGATTTTGCCGCCAACAGCAGGTCGTACGAAAGCTACCAGGGACCTTTGTTCAAGGGCGCAGAGCTCGGAAACTACCAGATCCTTTCTCTGTCGCCGGCAGCGAAATCAGGCATGGAGCTTCCCCCCGAGATTGCGAAGCTGTTGGGACAAACAAAGAAGGAAGCCCGGTTCGTGGGGGCGTTTCCTCCCCAGTTGCCGTAGGTGAGAAACCAAGGCAAGAAGCAGAAGGTGCTACAGCGGCGGGCTAGATCGAGCATGAACGGTATCGGCTCCGACTCCGAGGAGCAATGAGGTATAGCACAAACACGTCTCATTACAGATTTGTGAGACGGAAACCGGCCAGAGTTGGCGGCGCTTGTTTCGGTGTTTGTTTCGAAGCTCATGGTGAGGAACCCCTATGTTTTGAACAACAAATTCGGCATCGGGTACTCAGCCGCGCGTGAATGCTCTCATGCAGTGCAACGTAGATCGGTAAAGGAATGTGATGAAAGACTGGATAAATAGAACGAGGATTTCGAAGTTCAACAAATTTCTTTTCCCTGTTACGGGGATCCTTGCGATCGTTTGGTTTCTCATACGCGTTATCCCCAAGCCAAGCCGGGCGGCATATCCCTGCATGAGGGTAGCGTATCCGTTAGCGTCGACCTTTATTCTGTACCTCCTTGGTCTGGCAACATCAGCCTTGGCACTGGATCGAATGAAGATGTACTGGACCAACTCCCGCATATGGGCGGCTGGATTCTTTGTCGTTGCCCTCGTGGCCGGATTCCTGGCATTTCAGGCTGATCAACCTCCCGTCTTCGCGAACTCAAGCTACCTCGATACGGCGAATGCGCCGATCGGTGTGGCACGAGGGATATTTCCGGGACGTGTCGTATGGGATAGAAATCCAGATGCGACAAATGAGAACTGCAGAAACAGATCATTTGGTGATGCATATTACCTTCCCCAAAACACCAACATGACTGTGGTCGATGGGATGGTGCGGGAGTCTCTGCTCAAACTCACCGGTACTTCCAAGGTCCGCGATGCATGGGACTCGTTGTTCGTCTATTTCAACTCGAGGAAAGGAAAGGGAGCGATTGGATACCGCTCCGGCGAGAAGATCTTCATCAAAACGAACGGTATTGGTTCCACGGTGGTTGACAGCAGCAATCACTCTATTACTGATATCACCTCGTATATCGAAGCGCGCACGTCTCCGCAGCCTGTTCTCGCGTTGCTTCGGGGACTCATCAATGATTATGGCATTCCGCAGGAGAACATTTCTGTCGGTGATCCGCAGAGAGATGTTCAGAACGAATATTGGGACATCTGGCATACAGAATTTCCTAACGTTAAGTATATCTGCAACAAAGGCGGTCAGGGACGGACTCTTGCTGTCAAAGGGACACGACCATCAGTTTTCTTTTCCGACAAAGGTGCGGTGCTTCGGTCCGGCAGCTGGAGCGACATGTCGGTCGGAAATCCCGTCTATCAGGACACCCTCTATAAGGTGATCGAGGATGCGGATTATATGATCTATGTGGGCGATCTCAAGGTCCACGAGCGTGCGGGGATGACCGTGATCGGCAAACTTAATTTCGGCTCGCAAATCCGGCAGAATGCCATGCATATGCACATGGGACTCGTCAATCCGGATGGATTTTCGCCCGCCGGAAACAAGAACAGCAGGTTCGGATATCGCCAGTACCGGGTCCTGGTGGACCTCATGGGGCATAATAAGCTTGGCGGCAACACAGTGCTCTTTGTTGTCGATGCATTATGGGGTGGACGTGGTGCAAACCTGGAGCCTGTCAAATTCAAGATGGCGCCGTTCAACAACGATTGGCCATCGTCAATCTTCATGTCGCAGGATCCGATAGCCCTGGAATCTGTGTGTTATGACCTCCTCAAAGCTGAGTTCACGAGTGACAAGCATGCCGAGACGTATCCACAGATGGTGGGTGTTGATGATCATCTGCATCAGGCTGCTGATTCGGCCAACTGGCCGACAGGTGTGCGTTATGATCCTGAGAATGATGGAACACCGATAGGAAGCCTGGGTGTGCATGAGCACTGGAACAACACGACGGATATGCAATATTCAAGAAACCTCGGGAAAGGAAACGGAATAGAACTCCTGAAGCTGAACGCCGTCGCAAGTGCTGCAAAAGAAGAGATTGCTCCTCCCGGGGGGTACGCGCTGGAACAGAATTATCCCAACCCGTTCAATCCCAGCACAACGATCAACTACTCGTTGCCAAAATCAGCGACAGTTACAATCAAGATCTTCAATGCGCTTGGTCAGGAAGTCGCGTTGCTCGTCAACGAACGGAAGGATCCCGGAAACTATCAAACGACGTGGAACGCGGCCAACACTCCCAGCGGCGAATACTTCTATCGCTTGCAAGCAGGAGAATACACGGAGACGAAGAAGATGATTTTGTTGCGATGAGGTGAGGATCTCGTGAATCGATTGTAATACTTTGATAGGATCTTTGATTGGGTACGCAAAAAATCCCCACTAGCCCTGGGGATTTTCTTTTGGCATTTTATCTCCTGAAGCTCGTGCGTCTGCCAAGCTCGGGTAGATATGCTTGTACTCAGAATATAGGCGTTGATATTCTCTCTGGTTTTCCTTTTCCGGTTTGATAGTTAATCTCATCCCCGTCATCTTGCGCGCAGCTTCTTTGAATGTCCCGTACCACCCCACACCCACAGCAGCCGCTATCGCTGCTCCCAGTCCCGATGCTTCGGTGTTTACAGGGATACAGATGTTCCTGCAGGTAATGTCCGCCAAAATGTGAAGCCAAAGATCGTTCGTCGCACCTCCACCGATAGCAACGAAGTCACGCACCTTTGTGCCCGTACTCTTTTCAACGGCGTTTATCGCAAGCAGTTGTTCGAATGCAATGCCCTCCAAAATCGACCGATAGAGATGCCCCCGGTGATGAAATGATGAAAGGCCGACAAAGGCTCCCCTGGCGTTCACATCCCAGTACGGATTCATGACCCCGCAGAGGTACGGCAGGTGCAGCAGGCCGCTGCATCCCGGAGAAACCTGTTGTGCTTCTTGTTCAAGTTGACTGTAGATCTCGGGTTGGACCCTCGGATCAATTTTCAATACTCCTTTGATGAACCAATCGATGGCAAACGTTCCTGCTCTCAGACTGCATTCGTAGTAATAGCCGCTTTCAGAACAACTGCTCATTGTTCGATAGGCTTTGTTCGTTCTGTATCTTTTTCCATAAACACCTGCCACTACTGCTGTACCCAGGTTAAGATACGCGCGCCCTGGAGTAAGCACGTTCGACCCGGTTCCGGCGGCCTGTCCATCTCCGCCACCAGCGACAATTGAGGTATCGGGACTTAGTCCTGTCAGCTTTGACGCTTCTTTGGAGACTTTTCCCAGAATTGTACCGGGACGATCTGTTCCTGGTAACTGATTTTCCTTCAGTTCAAGGGCTTTCAAGATCGGCTGCGACCATCTCTTGTTTTTCAAATCGAATAGCCCGAGTGGATCAGCACTTGCCCAACTCGTCTTAAAAGCATTCGTCAATTTCCATACGATATAGGTATGGACATCGCAAATCATACCGATTTTTCTGAACAACTCCGGCTCGTGTTTTTTCATCCACGCTAAACGATAGACTACCGGGGCGTAATCGGCAGGCTTGCCGGTTATCCGGTGTATTGTGCTTTTTCCAATCTTGTTCGAAAACGATTCCACTTCATCTTTGCATCGCTCGTCCAGCCAGATGATGGCCGGCCTGAGACTCTTTCCGTCCTTGTCTAACGGAACAAATGTCTCCCTTTGATTGGAAATTGCAAGAGCCGAGATTTTTTCCGGACTGATTTGGCGGGTTATTGTTCTTAATGCTTTTTGTGCTGAAATCCACCAATCGTTCGGGTCCTGCTCATAATAATGAGGCTGTGGTGAGAAAAGCGGGATTGCCTCGCGGGCTCGCGCTGCGACATTTCCTTTTCTGTCGAAAGCTATCGCCTTTGTTCCAGTGGTACTGCAATCGAGACCGATGACGAAGTTTTCCATCTCTTTCCTTGGACCCGATTTCAATGTTACAGACGGCACGCCGTTAGTCTATACAATGGAAGGTATCATTCATCAGTTCTAAATGGTGATGCCGGTAGTCCCTCTGCGTTGTACAGGTTTGCCCCTTCAGGGTTATCTGCCCACGCATATCGTACAGCGACAGGATTGGAAACCATCTCACTCCAGACCACCACCCGGTTGTTCTCGATCTTCGCTTTTGCCCACACGAATCGTTTGTCGGAACCCGCTATGGCAAAGGTTTTCAACTCTTCCCCTCTCGCCACCAGCCCACTTCCAGTATTCGTGAATGCAATGATGATCTTGTCCCCGTCAACTTTCATTGACTGATAGATCGGTCCGAAATAGACGACTTTGTCGTCGGCATACGCCACCTTTTGGGCGGCAAGGGCCAACCGTTTACCCACATCCTTTTTGTTCAAAGGATGAATATCATTCCATTCTCCAATATCAATTGCGACTGCCATTCCAGTGCGGGGCAGGGACAAGGTCCTGAGCTGAGCTTCTCGTAACAATGCCCAATTACTTTCGGAGGGTTGATCTTTCGCTTCCATGAAATTGGGAAGCTGGACAAACAGAAATGGAAAATCCCCTTGATTCCATTTGGCTCTCCAATCACGTATCACTGCGGGAAACAGGTCGCGGTATTCGATCGGCCGTTCGGCGTTCGATTCCCCCTGATACCAAATCACTCCCTTGATGGCATAATTCAGGAGAGGGGCAAGCATTGCGTTGAACAGCCCGAGGGGTTTCCACCGGATAAACGTCTGACTGGCCAGCGGCTCCATGCGAGCACCGAGACGATACAACCACGGCCCCTTCAGGTCGATCGTTCCACCTTCACAGACGATTTGATACGGCTTGTCCAGGACAAATCCCCCTTTGCCGATGTTGCTGATGACACGAACAACAACAGTATTCGGTCCGGCCTTCAGGACATTGGGGGGAAGGCTGTACCACCGGGGAGGATACTGGTAGCTCGTCGTTCCGACAAACACTCCATTGATGAATACGGAATCCGCGTCCACGATGCGGCCGAGGTTCAATTCAACCGGCTTCCCAATCATCGAGGCGGGTACTTCCACATCTTTTCGAAACCAAACGACCCCGTTCACCGCTCCCAGTTCAGTTGCGGCCCAATAGCCAGGGACATTCATGCGTCGCCAACCATCGGTGCTCAAGGCGGTCTCGGACCACGGCTTCTGTGAATCCCGGTAACCCTCGTCCTTCTGCCAGAGCTCCGCATACCATGCATCGATCCTTGCCTTGTCCTGGCTCTCGATCTGTCGGATGAGATTTGCATCCCTGAATCGTTGTGCTTCTTTCAGATGGTTCGGGAATTGCTTGAGCGCCCCTTCGCTCAGCCACGATTCGGCGGGCGATCCGCCCAGGCTCGTGTTGATGAGGCCGATCGGGACATGGTACTTTTCATAGAGGTCTGTGCCGAAAAAATACGCCACTGCAGAGAAATTAAGAACGGCGGTTGGATTCGGAGATTCCCACTTGCCGGAGCCCAGATCATTCTCCGGAGCATTGAAATCATATTTTTGCGGAACGGTGAAGTGACGGATATACGGATTCGCAGAGGAGGCGATTTCCTTCCCGTACAACGGGCGCACCCGCCTCACGGGTAGTTCCATGTTCGATTGCCCCGAACAGACCCAGACATCACCGATCATGATGTCCTTCACGGTGATGATGTTGCTGGCACCTACCGTCATTGTGAATGGTCCACCGGCCTTCAACGCTGAAAGCAGGATAGTCCATTCCCCCTTCTCATTTGCAGTTGCGAAGTAGACCGAATCGTGGAAACTGACGGTGACTTTCTCTCCCTGCGCTGCCCATCCCCACACTTTGACCTGGGCATCCCGCTGGAGAACCATGCCGTCGCTGACAAGTCGTGGTAGCCTCACCTGGGCAACCATCGACAGCGTCATGAAAGACAGCAAGAGAAGTACGAGACCGCCGAGTTTCGTTTTCAGACTCATTTGGTCCTCATCTCGAAGGTGTCAATTTTAGGGACAAGAAGATGGAAGATAAACAACGTGATCACATATGCTGATCCAGCCATGACAAACAGAGTGTTGTAGCTTCCGGTTGCCTGAAGGATATAGCCGGTGCCCGAAGCGATCAGTATACCACCAACTGAACCAGCCATGCCGCCGATCCCGGTAACAGAGCCGACTGCTTTCTTGGGGAACATGTCAGAAACGGTAGTGAAAAGGTTAGCAGACCAACCCTGATGCGCTGCTGTAGCCAGACCGAGCAAAAGCACTGCCGACCATAGCGATGCATTGGGCACGAACACGATAGGCACAATCAACAGTGCACAGACGAGCATTGCGATTTTCCTTCCCCTGTCGATTCCCCAGCCAGCTCTGATAAAAAATCCCGGGAGCCAACCCCCGGCAATGCCGCCGAGGCTCGTCATGGTATAGATAACGATCAACGGCAGGCCAACATGAGCCAGCTCGAGACCATATTTTTCGTTGAGGAATTTCGGCAACCAGTATATGTAGAACCACCAGAATGGATCGGTGAGAAATTTGCCGACGATGAACGACCAGGTTTGTCTATATCTTAGCAGTCCCAACCAAGGAATTTTTTCCGGTGCGCTCTCGGCCGCATCGCTGTGGATGTATTCCACTTCCGCCCTGGAAACCTTTTTGTGCCTCTCCGGTATCTCATACAGCCACAGCCAGAATATCAGCCAGATGAAGCCGAGCAGACCAGTGAAAATGAACGCCGCTCGCCAGCTCCAGGTCAACGCGATCCAAGGCACAACGAGAGGAACCACCAGTGCGCCAACGTTCGCCCCCGAGTTGAACAGAGATACCGCAAGAGCTCTCTCCTTCTTTGGAAACCACTCAGCGATGGCTTTATTCGACGAGGGAAAATTCCCGGATTCACCCAAACCAAGAGCAGCCCTTGCGGCACCAAAACCGAAAACGGACCTAGCCAGGGCGTGTCCCATCGCCGCAATGCTCCAGACAACAATGGAGACAGAGAATCCGATCTTTGTCCCCACCTTGTCAACGAATCTCCCGGCGAAAAATATTCCTATAGCATAGGCGGCCATGAACGCTGCGACAATATTGCCGTAATCGATTTCGTCCCAGCCGATTTCCTTCTGAAGGACCGGAGCAAGAAGCCCCAGGACCGACCGGTCAACATAGTTGATGGTCGTCGCAAAGAACAGCATTGCGCAGATAGCCCAGCGATACGAACCTGAGCGCGCATCCCCCTTCGCCGTCAGGTCTGAGGGTGTCTCTTTGACTGCTGGAATATTCTTTGTCATGGTGCCTTCCGTGGTTAGAGTTTATTTCAGCAAGATCATCTTCTTCGCTGAGACCTGAATGCCGGCGTGGAGACGATAGACGTACACGCCGCTCGGTAGCCCCGAGGCGTCCCATTGAACTGTATGCTTTCCAGCAGTCGATAACTGATTGACCACCGTCGCCACGGTACGACCGAGCATGTCGTAGACTTTGAGCGTCACGAAGCTATTAGCTATGAGCTGATAGCTAATAGCTGTTGTCGGATTAAACGGGTTTGGATAATTCTGGCTCAAGCTAAACGTCTCCGGACGTTCCTGGGTCTCCGAAACACTGACAAGTGTGTTCACACCGGAGTAGCTCACGCCGTCATAACACGTGCGGTCAATGTCGCCTCTGAGAGCGCCGGTGGTAGCGACCTGAACCGCCGAATCATCAACGAAGATATCAATGTGTTGCTTCCCGAGACCTGAACGCGGCCAAGATACGCTTGGTACAGACCGATGTTACCACTACCGGTCAGCACGAGCTTGCTGTCGTGATCGCCATCTTCCACTTGCTTGCAGGCCATCGATCGAAAGAGTTGCATCCCGTCAGGAGCGAGTCCAGCCTTGATTCGCCAATCGGCAGATGCCGTTGGATTTCCCCAGAAATTGACCCACACATCGTACGATCCAGCCCGAGGAACCGTCACGTGTGTCTTCAGGGTAGGAGCATTCTCGCCTCCAACTTCAGCGGATGTCAGAACTGAACCTCCATTGCCGATACCCAACCGCATATGCCATTTGTTGTCTGCCGCTCCTGTCGTGGAATCCGGCCCCGTTGGTGTGAGCGTTGAACCATCCGCGAGGCTCGTGTTGGCAAGCGTGGCATCCACGTAGGTCTTTGGCACGGCAGTCTCTGATTGGCGATCCATGATTCCGACCACGGCTGCATCAAAGAGCTGGGCAGATGAGTATGTTACGCGTAGCCAGAGCAGGACAGAGTTGTTCTTGTCCCACGCCGGAACGATTGGACGAATGTTGTCACGAACAGAATTGCGGGTGATGGGTGTCCAGGTCCAGGTGGCGCCGTGATCAGCGGTAGCTCCCTTGAATATCTCGTGGACTCCCAGATTTGTATTGTCACGTGGATCGCACGGTGTCGATATGTAGATAGTGTTGGGGTCATTTGGGCACAAGGCTCCCAACCCTGTGTAGTCCTGTTCGCTGGCGTAGAGCTTCAAGCCAGCCTTCCCGAGATAGGTATAGGTCCACTTAGAACCGTCGTAGCGGCAATAGAGAAAGTCGTGGTCTGGATTAATCAAGGAGGAGGAACCTCCTTCGTTATTGTTAGCACGGGCAGACACAAGCGTAGCGATCGTGCTGTCGTCGTACCTTTGAACGTCGATGTTCCAGCATCGCCTCATGGTGTCCCCGTGAACGATGGTGCTGTCGGCGAAGACCCGGGTGAAATCAACAGGAGTGGGGATATTGAGCGTGTCGAGTATGTTATTGTCGACAAGTGTGCCGTCTGATTTGTAGCTCTTCCCGCCTTTGACGTAACCGTGGTACAGACTTGTTGGATAGTCCCGGGGATGATACTCAGTGCATACGAAATCGATTCGATCAACACCATTGCCCCAGTACTTCAGATACCCATTGACATAGCCGACGTTTGCATTCATCGTCAACTGGCCGCCATAGGACCATGTGTTGCCCATATCAGTGGAGAACATTATGTTTGGGCTCTTGTTGTTGCCACGGGAGAAGTTGTACGTGCGCCCTTCCGCTGAGAGGTAGAAAAGATTCGAATAGGTGGTCTGGAAATTTACGCCCCCGGGCCGCTGCTTGCTCCAGTCAAACACCTGCTGCGTTCCCCATGCTCCACCGCTGAATATCCGGTAGTACGAGCTATAGTTATTGTTGTGCCCGGCATAGAATACCAGGTATTTTCCATCCGGCCGAATCAGAAACGCGGGCGCGTTATGATCGTCGCTCCCGTTGAAGTTGCTGTTGCCCTTGGCGAGCAATGACCTCTGTGATATCCTCGTCTTGAAATCAAAGAAGACCACATCAACATCTCCATCGCGGGACGTTCCACCGACACCCCGATTGTTTGCGATCGATCCGATGATCAGCCTGCCGTTCACGGTGTCGACAACCGCTCGCTCGTCCTGATACCAGCACCACGCGCCATTGTCATTGAATTGGATGAGATTCCCTTTTACCAGATCGCGCGCATTCTGGCCGAACGCAATGGAGAGCGCGAATAGCGTCAGTATGAGTATGGATCCTTGCCTGCTTGATAGAAAATTGGTGGTCATTGTCTGAGTTCTTCCCGCGGAGATGCCGAATCACAGCGAATAGCTCGCTTTGTGTTCCACCAACCACCGCCCTTGTTGTATCAAAAGGTAC
>Ga0187878_1003580_pt1 | contig 12665 bp, 13 predicted proteins | sample June2016WEW_17_1_FD_132979 | JGI IMG/M metagenome (GOLD analysis project Ga0187878, IMG submission 132979) | Peatland microbial communities from SPRUCE experiment site at the Marcell Experimental Forest, Minnesota, USA - June2016WEW_17_150 | ecosystem: Environmental > Terrestrial > Soil >...
AACCAATTTTCCTTTTTCCGACCCATGCACCTGTCTTGCCTTTACCTTCCACTCGTCCCGCTTTGATGCCGAACTCATCAAGTGTCAGAATGAGTGTTTCCTCAACATTCCACAAGAATCTGTGTATGTCACGCCCTGTTATGTTCAGGTCAAGGATGGGGTATCCAACTAACTGTCCAGGGCCATGATAGGTCCACTGACCTCCCCTCTCAACTCGAAGGACAGGAACCCCGTTTACATTAGCAGGAATCCTACCAGGAACTGCTTTGCCAACGGTAAACACATGAGGATGCTCGACTAGAATTAATGTGTCTGGAATTTGATCGATGGCACGTTGACTAACTAACCTCCGCTGCAGTTCCCAGACTTCATTGTAGTCACATAATCCCAAATCGAGAAGACTTTCTGTCATCGTTCCGCATCATGGTGTGATTCTTTCTGCTCTTAAACACCTGTCGTATCAGACAGGGGATATCATTCTGGCTACGAGTCAAGATCTTCGTTCTAGGTTGTGTTCTCGTCTACCCTTTGCTGTCAGGCTGTAGCTGAAAGATGCGATCAAGTCCCTGTCGACTAGGAATTCTATGGCCCGTTGAACCACATCGTATGAGGCTTCCTTTTCGAAGGCTTTATACAAAGAAGCCATCGGAACATTGAGTCGGCCCCGTTTGTCTGCTTCATGGAAGAAGCCAAGAATTTCCTCTGCCAACCTTTTGATCTCAACCATTGCTCGCTATGCTCCGAGAAGAGAATCAACTATCATGAGTTTATGCGTTGTTGTGAACCGACGAGCAAATCACTATACTTATGCTCATGATCAGCAGGATTGGCGAATCAATCATGAATGAAACTGATCTCCCACCGGTCAAGGAAGAATCACCAAATTAGGAAACGATAAGCCAGAAACCGATGCATTAATAGTCAATCAATACCCGATAAGGCCGAAAATCGTCACCCATAATCTCTCAATGATCAGAGACGATACACATGAAAGGAGCAGCGAAAAATCACTCTTTGCCAGATGTGCAGATTCCTGAAGTGGTGCCAATCGCAATGCAGTCATTTATGCAATACTTCAAGGGTTTCGAGAAAGTGCCCGCCGTTATAGAAATTTTTGGCGAAAATACGGCCCTGATTCTTTCCGATCTCAAGGTTGAATTCTTCAGTTCCAAGTTTGGGTATATGGGAGTAAGCGATGAGGATGGTCACCTAATCGTAAGCGCGTACTACCTGAAGAATGGCGACCCCATCAGCAAGTATCTCGACGTTGTTCACGAACTCGTTCATGTTAAACAGTACAGAGAAGGAAAGGCATTATTCGATGAGACGTTTGAGTATCATGATCGACCAACCGAACTAGAGGCTTACACGCATGCGGTTAAGGAAGCTCGTAGACTTGGCATGTCTGACCCTGAGATTTTCGAATACTTGAAAGTTGATTGGATGAGCGAGGACGAAGTGCGGAAGCTAGCCCGTAACATTAGAGTGAAGCCTCCACCTAAACTAGTTCTCGGAGAACGAGTAAGGTAGTTACACATCCTAACTTTACCCGTTATCACTTTTGCAGTATGTGGATTGCCTTTCCTTTCGCTGCTTCGGCAGCTTCCATAATTGCTTCGGGCAACGTCGGATGCGGGTGAATCGTGAATCCGACGTCCTCAAGTGTTGCGCCCATCTCGACGGCGAGTGCTGCTTCGCTAATCAAGTCCGATGCCTCCGGTCCAATTATATGCACTCCGAGAACTAGTTCCGATTCTTTATCTGCAACAATCTTGACGAAACCTTCGGTTTCGCCGGCAAGCATAGCTCGACCTAGGGCAGTGAATGGGAATTTGCCAACTATTGGATCATACCCCTTCTCCTTGGCTTGCGCTTCTGTTAACCCAACGGACGCTATCTCAGGATCGGTGAAGATCGCCCAAGCTATGCCTCGGTAGTCAGCTTCGCTATTCATGCCTGCAATTACCTCTGCGGCTACCACTCCGTCCTTTGACGCCTTGTGTGCGAATAAGGGAGGACCGACTACGTCGCCTATCGCGTAGATCCCTGGCACGTTGGTTTGGAGTTTCTTGTCAACTTGAATCCAACCATGCTGGTCAGTCTTAACACCCGTCTTCTCCAAGTCGAGTTGATCGCTGTTAGGACGTCTCCCGACGGAAACGAGTACTTTGTCACATGAAAACGCAACCTCTTTTCCATCCGCGAGGATAGCGTACACTTTCCCCTCGCGGTACTCCTTGGCTCTTGACTTTACATGATACTCGATACCAAGTTTTCGAAATGCGCGTTCAACGACTTTAATGATCTCAGTGTCCATAACAACACCAGGTAGCAATTGGTCGAGCAGTTCAATGACAGTTACTTTGCTATCGAGCTGGGCGTACATAGTTGCCATCTCCAACCCGGAAACTCCCGCACCTACGACAACGAGATTCTTCGGAACCTCACATAGCGCGAGCATTTCCGTTGTTGTAATTACGTTAATGCCGTCGAACTTGAAACCGGGAATTTCGACTGGACGAGTTCCTGTAGCTATAATAATGTTCTTGGTCTCGATCGTCTCGGTTCCCACAGATGACTTGACTTCGATCGAGTTAGGTCCATTGAATCTTGCTTCTCCCTTGATGATTCTCACATGATTGCTCTTGCAAAGATACTCAACCCCTGAAACAAGGCGGCTAACCACGCTCTCTTTCCACGATTGAACCTTCGCCATGTCAACTTGTATGCCAGTGACATCCAAGCCGATCTGCTTGGCTGCTTCAACTCTGTTCTTCAACTTCGCGACGCGGATAAGGGCCTTGGAGGGGATGCATCCAATGTTTAGACAGACTCCTCCCAGATTTTCCTTCTCAACCAGAACCGGTTCTTTTCCAAGTTGGCCGAGTCTGATCGCTGCGACATAACCACCTGGACCGCCGCCTATGACGACAGCTTCTGCTTTCTGAGCCATACGCTATCACTTTGGGCTTATTCGCAACGGATTACATATAATGAGCATTACCTATTCGCATTTCTGCAATAATCGTTAGACGGCACTCGTCTTCCCGAAACGTTCCTACTGACGACAAAGGAATCAGTTTCTCAGCGAGGGTATTCGTAAAACGTAATCGCGCCAACAAGATGGGTTTCGTAAGTTCCCATTTCCTTTGATTCTTGGGTGATCTTTTTCAACAGCCTCATGGCAGCATAGATTGGTTCCGGACCAAGACTGACTCGAGCAATTCCGAGAACTCAAATTCGACCTACAAATAGGGTGATTAAGTGACCTTTGGTGAATTTGTCCATAGCCTTTGGCTTGATTGCCGCTCTTTGTTGGGGAACTTCCGATTTTGCGGCCAAGATTTCCTCTGAGAGAATCGGTGCTCTTCGAACTGCACTTTTCCTGCAATATGTCGGCGGTCTCATTCTTGTCTTAGTCGTTGCTCAAGATATACCTCGCGTTTGGCAATTCCCAACTGCAACCTACTTCACACTTGGCCTGGGAGCAATTAACGCGGCAGCCGCGTTTTCCCTCTTCAAGGGATTTGAAGTAGGACAGCTGAGCATCATTTCGCCGATTGCAAGCAGTTATCCTGCCCTTTCTACCGTTCTCGCGGTAATGTTGCTAAATGAAACAGTGTCCCAAACGCGTTTCGCAGCGATACTAGCGATACTTGTTGGTGTTGTCCTAGTCTCCGTCCAACGCCGACATCCGAAGACACTGGATAGGAGACGACTTGCAGCCGGAGTTGCATACGCGATAGTTGCGTTTCTTGCATTAGGTTTCACGTTTTTTGCGTTGAAGTTCGTGGTTGGTGAGCTCGGTGCCTACTTGCCAGTGTTCTTGGTACGCTTAATGAGCGCGATAATCCTAACTGGAGTAGTTGTACTTACTCCTAAAGCACGGTCTCGCGGAAATTTCCCAAGCTACTTCGTTCTGATAGCCGTAATTGGGATTGTAGATACTCTCGGCAATATAACATACAACTTGGGAATACTCGGAGGTGCAGTTTCAGTGGTGTCAACCATCTCTGGCTTATTTAGTGCAGTCACGGTTCTTCTTGCGTTTATAGTATTGAAGGAGCGTTTGGTCGCACACCAAACAGTCGGACTTCTGACAATCCTCGTCGGAGTATCTATCATTGGATATGTAACATGAAATCGGGTGAAAGTGGTTAAGGTGCCTTATCGTACTTAGAAAGGACTCCGGACAAGAATTTCATGGAAATGTTGCCACCACTGATGACGACGGCCACCTGCTCTTTCACTTTTCGCTGCTTCATCTTGAATAACGCTGCTACTGCAGCTGCAGCCGAGGGTTCGACGATGAGATGGCATTCCTGAAAGACTGTGAAGACGGCTTTTTCAATTTCTTGCTCGGATACTAGCTCTATCTCATCTACATTCTTCTTGGCAATAGAGTAGGTAATGGATCCAGGTTCGCGCGTTGCTAAGCCGTCTGCGATTGATCTAGTATCAGACAGATGCGTTATTTTTCCTGTTTGTATTGATTGGTACATGGACGATGCTCTTTCGGGTTCCACGCCTATCATCTTCGTTGCAGGCCTCAGACTCTTGATGGCTAACGAGATTCCTGAAATGAGGCCCCCTCCCCCTATGGGGACTATGACTGTGTCGACGTTTGGCAAATCTTCAACAATTTCGAGTCCAATGGTACCCTGGCCCGCGATTATGTCAGGATCATCGAATGGATGGACGAATATGGCGCCGCTGGTCTTCTGAATTTCCATCGCCTTACTCATGCGTTCGTCGTGAAAGAGACCGTGTTTGATCACGACAGCGCCGTAGTCCTCGATAGCATTCACCTTCTCCTCAACCGCGCTCGTCGGCACAACTATGGTTGCTTTGCAATCAACTAAGTGTGCTACGTAGGAAACTGCCAGACCGTGGTTTCCTGAGGACGCAGCAACGAAGCCACGTTTTCGTTCGGAAGAAGGGATTTTCAAAATCTTGTTCGTTGCTCCACGTATTTTGAAAACTCGAATTGGCTGGAATGATTCGAGTTTGAGATGCACGTCTACTCCGGTTAGTGCGCTTAAACGGGGGCAAAGGTAAAGCGGAGTTCGATAGGCGACTTTGGATATTCGCTGTCTGGCGTCTTGAATGTCGCTCAGACTCACAGGATTTTCCATTGTCCTACCACCAAGATATCTGTCTTAGAGAGAGGTTATACACTGCCGCTTCCGAAGTGTCGCTGAACGCGAGGTTGGATCAAGAAGTAAATCATCACGGTATTTACAATCAGATAAACGCCTTCGCCGATTGTGGGTCTTATGAACAATGTGAATACCGAGAATATGATTCCGAAAACTGCCAAAGCTATACCTCCTACCCACGCCCAAGCTTTGCCAGTCCATAGGCCGAAGGCAAGACAGAAGCTTATCGCGGCGAAAATCACCAAGAACATGCCCGCTGATTCCACACTCCAACGCATATGACGCATGATTTCGAAACCCTTTCCGAATGCGCTCAATAAGAGTAGCACACCAAGCACAATTTCAATGATAGCGAGGAGTGTAATACTTCTTGGCCTATTCCGTTCAGACAAGTAACTAAGCCTTCTTTTCAGACAATGCTTGGCGGATTTTTTCAGCCAGTTTCTTTCGTTCAGCCTCATCGTTGCATGAGATCCATTTGAGCTTGAGGTAGAAGATGTCATTCTCTTTTGAGGCCATCAGTAGTTGCCGCCTATATCCGTCTCTCGTGAGCACAGTTCGAGGTTGGCAGATATAACTTTAGATCATTTGTCTGCGGAAGTTTAGTTGCTAGTAATTCTTTTGAGCATTACAGTGCAACGTTCACAGGCATCTATCTTGAATTCCGCCGACGCCAATACAGCCTCCTCGACATCTTCCCGTCGTATGATTTCGAACCCCATCTTATTGAAGTAAATCTCCGCGTCTGCAGTTAGCAAATATGATTTGTTTGCGCCTTTTCTGTTCGCGTTGGCAAGCACTGCATCGACTAGTCCTTTGCCGAATCCCCTTCCTCTGAAGCTTTGATCCACCGCTACGGATCGAAGGAGACAACTGCCGCCATATAATTCGAAACCTGCAACACCTATCCATTTCCCTTCCTGATTTGTCAGTATCAAGAAATGCTCAACCCACTCATCAACACCGTCTACAGGCAGTTCATTCTCCTTCAGAAATAGCTTGATACGCTGAACGTCAGACTTAGTGGCCGCTCGGTATGCTGTCATTGAACCCCAACTCTTTTCTAACGTGCATGCATGAAAGCCCTTTGTTGGAGAAGGATTGAAGGCACTGCTACCTCGCCCTATTTCGATCATCTACCGTCGGCCACCAGGACCCGCCCTAACATTCCCAGGCCTTCTCCGTAATGTTACCGCGAAGTCGTTAACAATTCAAAGTCGTCTTTCCGTTTCGCAACCTCGTCAGATTGCGGGCCAAATAATCGCTGAAACAGGATATTGGGCGATCTGGTTTGTCTTCAGAGATAAATGGTTTGACGTAGGTAAGTTCTATGATGGGTCCAAGAAATGGGTCGGCTACTATTGTGATATTGTTAAACCTGTTAGACGTTTGATGTCTAGCTCAAAGACTGCCGTTCTTACAGATTTATTTCTAGATATTTGGATCACTCCCTCCGGCGAAGTTTACGTGCTCGATGAAGATGAATTAGAAAATGCGACTCGACAGGGTTTCATTTCAAGGAGTTTAGCGACAAAAGCTCGATCGCAAGTGCAACTGCTCGTTAAGAGGATAAAGCGGAATGGCTTTCCACCCACTCAGGTTAAGGAAGCCACGCTTCTCGAAGTCGACGGGATTCGTGGATCTTTGACTAGCAATTGAATACTCGGTTGGCAGGTGATGCTAGAGCCAGTAGAGTTCCGTGGTGATTCCATGAAGCGGCACTGAAATAATATCGGTCACTTTCAAAGACCATTGTGAATTCTTGACCGTTCCACAGCCTTATGGATCCGGTTCCCATTCCCGGTTGGGCGATTGCAGTGCAGATGGCGGCAAGTTTCCAGGTTGGATCCCACGCGACCGTCACGGGGTAAACTTGTTTATTCTCGAATTGAAGCGGTCTCAGTTCTGTTCCAATAAATTGTCCAATGAAGCCGGTATGCCATACCACATCGTATCCAGTAACTAGTGCAGATTCACCGTTTGGCTCCCAATCAACTCCGATGAAATCAGCTTGACTCTCGTTCACTCCCCGTAGTTGTTCCTTGTCAGAGTCATAAAGGAACAGGTTTGGAGAGGGTAGGAATTGCTCTGCAAAGCAATTTGATGTTATGAGCGCACGGTTATCATGAGGGTGCCACGCAATCCTTCGTAGGTTCGCCCTTCCATCGCCGAGACTGGACACTGATGAATTAGCATATTTCAGCAAGACACCCGAATTGCCGCCGATTAACGCGGTTGTACCCCGTGCGTTCCATGATACGGTGCGCAAATTTTCGAATGTTGGGACTTCAATTTTGGTCACACTTTCACTTAGAGTAAAGAGGGTTCCTGCGTTTCCAGCGATTAACAGACGGCCATCCTTGGGATTTGCACTTATGCCTCTCAGATGAGTCTCAGTACCCGAGTCCAGATGCCTTAGAGTATGATCTGAGAAGACTCTGAGTACCTTACCGTTGTCGCCCACGAGTGTGGCATAGTCGTTCTTAGGATCACATGCAATTCCTCGGAAGTGCCCTTTCAGCTCTATTGTACCAAGCTCTCCCTTTTCATACAAAACTGCTATCGTTGGCATTGACACACCCAGCGTGCTGGAAATTATGGATGGAGCAGAGATCCAGCTTAAGCCTCTTTACTGTGTCCATCTCACCTATGACAAGCTTACGCTATGGTAGGGATGGAAAATGGCGAGAAGGCGAATCATAGAGACGTATGAAGAACGTCCGATTAGGAGCGGGCAAGATCTGTTCGATTTTATTGAGGCGCTAGATGAGGATGAAGGAATCAGAGTTGAAGGGAACTTAGCCAATCATATTGGTGGGGGTTTCATTTTTGTCGGTTATTACAGAGGAAGTTATTGCATCAATATTTGCGACAGGCTTTGGAATGAGAACTTGAGAAAGTACGTGGCCGGCCAGAAAGATGAATGGTACTATTTTGACACGGCCAAGGAAACTTATACTTTTGCGCTAAAGGAAGCGAAGCACCCTATTGAGGCGTGGTTATACTAGACTGTGATCCCGATTACTTTGGATATTCGTTGAAATGTGGCTTCAGCCTTTGCCTTAGAACGTGCGTCGATCTTCTGTTTTTTCGCAAGTTTCGATAAATGGGCAGCATAATTCACTAAGGTTTTCAAGGCGTTGGGAGTGTCGAAATCGTCATCCATCCGTTTTCGAAAATCCTTCTCGAATTTAATTGTTAATTGATTCAAGCGTTTATTCTCAGGTGCCTTCAGCCCCTGTGGGCTCTTCCTGAAGGTTTCCATATCCTTAGATAGTGATCGCAGATCATTTCTAGTTTTCCTGAGAGCCGATGTTGTCATAACGACGGGTTCTCTGTAATGAAAGGTTGCGAAGTACCATCTCAACTCCTGAGCCGAGTACTCTTTCAAGGCATCCCGGATCCGTACCACGTTACCTAATGATTTGCTCATCTTCCGTCCTCCAACGGTCAATAGTCCTGTGTGCAACCAATATCTTACGAAAGGGGACTTCCCAGTCAAGGCTTCTGCTTGGGCGATTTCTGCTTCATGATGTGGAAACATGAGTTCTGAGGCGCCACCGTGCAAGTCGTAAGTGTCACCGAAGACCTCCATGGAGATGGCTGTGTCCTCGACGTGCCATCCGGGGCGACCGCGACCCCAAGGAGAATCCCAAGCAGGTCCACTGTCCTGTTTTCGCCAAACAGAAAAGTCCTCCGGATTTTTCTTTGTCGAGCACAGTTCAAATCGTCGAAGAGAAAATTCCTGCTGATTTAGATTTGATAATGCGCCGAATTTTGGAAATTTGCTGACTTCAAAGTAGACCCCCGTATCGGTTTCGTAAGCGACACCTTTTTCAATCATGCCTCTGATTTGCGATATCATCTGAGGAATATGTTCCGAAGCTCGCTCGTAAGTTTGGATGCTTACGTTGAGTGCCTGCATGTCTTCTTTGAACGCCTGCTCGTATTGGTGAGCTAGATCCTTCGGATTTCTGTTGAGTGCTTTCGCGCGTTCGAAAATTCTGTCGGCTACGTCTGTGATATTCATCAGATAGTTCAAGGAATAGCCAAGGAATTTCAGGTAACGAGCGATTATATCGAAAGCAATGTAGGTCCGTGCATGTCCTAGATGCGCGTAATTATACACTGTGGGTCCACAGACGAACATTCTCACGTTTGAGATGTGTCGCGGGAAGACTTCCTTCCTGCGTGACAATGAATCATATATTCGCAATGTCATTGCATCTTCCCTACTGTGGTCGCCAACCTTGCAAAGTCACGCGTCGTATATACTTCATACTGGTCTTGATGTTCAGCTCCCTAACGAATAAAGATCACATCCGTATCATTCACTCGTTAGGGACGGGTTTGCGCTGTCGGAGCACCTTCGAAGGTTCATACAGGAGTTAGCCTCGGCAGGATATCAGCTGGACCGCTCAGCCTTTGATTATTTACGCAGTATGGAAGAACCCGAAGTATCAAGCGTGGCCAAGAGCGTTCTTGTGACGATTGGCGAGAAGCCAAAAGCCAGTACCATTCTGACCAAAAAAGAACTGCTTGAGATATCTCCTCATGCCTCGACCAGTCAAACCGCAGTACCCGTAGCACTCCAGATTCCATCGAAGCAAATGTCTTCTCGAGTAGAAGTAATCCGTGACCCCTCAAAGGAAATTGGCACTAGAGGAAACATTGACGATTTTTCGCATTATTTCCGTGATAGATTTCAGAAGATTGCTTCAACCTTTCGCATACGCCAAGATGTTCGAGACGCGACAACCATCTCTGCAGCTCTGAAAGCACCTCAAAAAGGAAAAGTCAAGTTCCTCGCCATGATTAGCGAGAAGCGGGAACGTCAACGGAAGATATTCCTTCAAATGGATGATCTTGAAGATGCCGTTACAGTTCTTGCCTCTCCTGAAGAGAGGGGAGCTTTCGAGGTTGCCCAGAAGGTCCCTCTCGACCAAGTTGTATGCGTGGAGGGCGTCAGGTCGCGGGGGGATCTGATAATTGCGAAGCAAATTCTGCTGCCTGACATTCCAGACCATAAGCCGCGTTTCGCAGATGAGGACGTATGGGCAGTTCTGCTGTCAGACCTGCATGTTGGAAGCAAGAAGTTCCTGAGTGAGCAGATGGGCAGGGTCTTTGATTGGTTGAATTTGAAAGTCGGCAACCATAATCAGAGAGAAATTGCGTCACGCACCAAGTATGTTGTTATCTGCGGTGACATCGTAGACGGGATTGGAATATATCCTCGCCAAGAACAGGAACTGGCGGTTGTCGACCTGTACGAGCAGTACAGGGAAGCCGCGAAGTACGTTGGCAGAATCCCCGACCATATTGAAACTATAATGCTACCAGGCAATCATGACGCGGTACGACAGGCTCTGCCTCAACCCCCAATTCCAAAGGATTTCGGAGAGCCCTTGTACGAAGCGCGAAGATTGATTTCGATCGGCAACCCCGCTGAGGTTGCCTTACATGGAGTACGATTTTTGCTCCATCATGGACGCAGTCTAGACGACATCATAGCGAGCGTGCCCAGCATGGATTTCACTCAACCCGAAAAAGCTATGCGGTTGCAATTACAATGTCGGCACCTAGCTTCTGAATATGGAAAGAGAACGTCAATTGCTCCTGAAAGAGTGGATCATCTCGTGATACAAGATGTGCCAGACGTCTTCCAGTCGGGCCACATCCATGTGGTTAAGTATGAGAATTATCGAGGCACACAGATAGTGAATTCCGGCGCGTGGCAGGCTCAAACTGACTATCAGCGGAGGGGTGGTCTGATTCCGACACCAGGGATCCTTACAATGGTCAATTTACGTACCCTCCAAGTCCACCCGATGGATTTCATGAATGGATAGTCGCTGTTAGGGGACTCAGCCCCTTAGCCATTATCCTTGCGACTCTAATTGGTTCTGGCAATCTAGAGATGACAGCTGTTCTCGAGATGACGCGTCTTGCAAAATCCGATGTCGCTCCCTTCACTTCAAAGTACAGCTTTGGTTCGTCTTTCAAAGGTCTGCATGCATATAGCTTGCCCGCTGACCGAACATTACCCCATCGCCTTTTCCAGTCGGCAAAATGGTCTTTGAGGGCTTTTCTCACGGCTTTATTGTCTGGTCTCTCACCGCTGACTGCGATAACCGGTTTCTCCAAGTCATGAGCTAGTTTCGATATGTCCATTATATTGAAGCCTGCATAGGATATGCCTGAAAGCATTACAAGATCCAAAGGCAACTTTCTGACTAATGATTTGAGTGTGGCTCCGGCATCAGTGCCGTCTACTTCAATGGTTCCCAACCTGACTGTTTGGATGTGTGACATTCGATATAGGACCACCAATAGCAGTGCTCGTTCTCCAATAGTTTTGATCGGGGAGAAGGCGCCGTCATCTACTCCCACTATTTTCAGGTCAAGAGGGTCCGTTCTTCCTAAGCGCTTTTGGTACGTGTCCAAATAGTCTTCCAGCAAGGTTGTCTTCTGCATACGTGTCGGCGATTACTCGTGGGGATACGCCGATTCTGATTTTCTTAGTTCTACCATACCTCCCAAAACTAACAACTCTGGCGTTCAGGATACCCATCACATCAAGTTCGTTGATCAACCCGCTCACCCTTCGTTGTGTTAAGGGTTCTAGATCACTGGCCCCGCATAGCTCATGGTAGACTTCGTACACGTCTCCCGTAATTGCTCCTCCAGAGAGATGATTGCTAAGCAGGTACGCGCCCACCAGCAAGATCTTCGAGTGAGCAGGAAGGGATTTGAGAACTTCAGAAACTCTGTCGTGTTCAATCTTCTGTTGTGCCTGGCGCACATGTTGCTCAACGACATTCACGACTCCTTCGCGTTCTGCAAGCTCGCCAGCGACTCTGAGAAGATCCAGAGCGCGTCTTGCATCCCCATGTTCACCTGCCGCCAGCGCCGCGCAGAGGCGAATCGAGTTGTCGTGTAGCGCACCTTCCTGGAACGCCAGCTTTGTTCTTTCTAGAAGAATGTCAAACAACTCATCCGCCAAATATGGTCGGAATACAACTTCTTCCTCACTCAGCGAACTCAGCACTCTAGGATCCAAGAATTCCTTGAAGTGAAGATCGTTAGAGATTCCAACTACACTTATCCAAGAAGCATTCAGCTTTTCATTGATGCGAGTGAGCTCGTACAACAGCGAATCATTTGCGCTGTGTTTTATCAAAGCATCGATCTCGTCAAGTGCCACCAAAAGCGCGGTCCTGTCCGCGCTGATGCCATTCGAGAATCGATCAAGAAGCTCGCCCACAGCGATTCCCGTAAAAGGAACGTCTACACCGATCGCCCTGCATATTTCAGCCAAGACGCGGTAGTTTGTCCCAGCCATTCGACAGTTTATGTACGTTATCTTAACAGGTGCTCCTATTTCTTGAGCCTTTTTGTGTAATTTGTCCAAAACAAATTTAGTAACTATTGTCTTGCCAGTTCCAGTCTTACCATAGACGAACACGTTTGATATCTTCGATTGATGAAGCGCCGGTGCTAGAATAC